>Ga0307296_10001353_pt1 | contig 12268 bp, 9 predicted proteins | sample ER_DNA_153_FD_194467 | JGI IMG/M metagenome (GOLD analysis project Ga0307296, IMG submission 194467) | Bulk soil microbial communities from the East River watershed near Crested Butte, Colorado, United States - ER_DNA_153 | ecosystem: Environmental > Terrestrial > Soil > Floodplain | place: USA... | reverse complement strand
ACAGAGCGTCCGTTGATGTGCCACTTCCCGCGACGCTTGCAAGCCGTGAAGCTGACTTCGACGGCGGTGCCGATTGGCCGTGTCGTCTCGACGTATACACAGTCCCTCTGCGTGGCGTGAATGGACAGAATCACTTTCGGCATGTCGGAACGGGCGGCGACGAGCTCGTGAATCTGCCGGATGTCGTCTGCGGAAATCGACGCTGCATATGGCCCCACAATGGGCGTCGCGCACGACGTAAGAATTGCAGCAGCTAGTGGCAGCGCGAGATACCGCATAGACCTAACGAGACGGAGCTGAGCCACCGCTGGCGGGAGCGAGCGAGGCAGACATCGAGAACTGTTTCATAAAATCAAATCTGGTCATCACACCGGCCAGCGATTGGCTCGAGCGATTGGTTAGGGCTAAGGGCTTGCAAAGGCGCTTGAATATTTTCTGGCGGACGGCGAGCGAAACAAATCGCAAGCCAGACATGTCCACGATCCAATCTCCTTTGTTGAGTTTTGAGCGACGCCGAATCTCTCGAATCTGCTTCTCATGGAATTCCAAGATCTTTCCTGACGGTAGCCGCACTTTGAGATGTGTGAGCTCTCCATCGAATCCGGCGCTCTGACTCGGATCGAGCGGTAAATCTCGCCAATCGTGTTCAGTGGCAGAATCGACATCCACCCAAATGCGATCGTACGTGGCGTTCATCACGGAATAATCTGTGTCTTTGAATGCGTAACTGCGGACCGGGCAAATAAGGAAAATGCCGCTCATAGCGATCCAGAAGATGCTCGCGCGCATTAGACCTAACGAGAAAGAGATAAGCCACGGCAGGGTGTCGTGGCAAACACACTAAACTTATTTCGCCATGGGGCCGTTGGCTTCATCGATTGGTTAGATGACTGATCATCGATGCAAAATGTGACGTGGCACTGAGACAAGTTCCCCAGAAGCGAGTCTAAGACTGATCGGCCGATCTGGATCGCACGAATCTTCGTCCCACGCTGGATCCGACTCGACGATCCCGCGTGTGCTACTGCCAACCACGCTAGTGCCTGGCATGGAGAAATCTTCGGCTACGACAACGGTGTCGCCGGTGTGCAGAATGCCAGTGTGTGGGCCATAGTATGTACGCTCACCAGAGCTATAGGTCCACACGGCAGCGACTGCGATCGCAAGGATGCCCGTGCCAGCTATAGCAACCATCTTCAATCGACGCGCGCGAGTCATCTAACGAGAGAGAGATAAGCCACGGCAGGGTGTCGTGGCAAGATTGCTCGCATGCAATCGCAATGGGGCCGGTGGTTTCATCGATTGGTTAGACCTATCACGGCTCCTCATCGACAGCTGAATACACCATCAAAAAGGCGTCCTTCAATGTCTTTAGCTGTTTGATCTGTGGATAATGGTCGGCCATTTCCCATAAGCCGTAAAACTTTGTCGAACGCGTGACGCCAGCGTTGCGGGTCCGGATGGTCCAGATAGGGCAATCGGTGATAACGATTCTCTCTACTTCCCCCGGTGTGTGCGAGCTATTAATCTCAGTGTTGAACGAATCTTCGGTGATTTTGTAGAATCTCGTGCGATTTAACGACTGGAGCAGCGTCTCGACAGCGGTTTTGTCGATGTGCTTGGTGGCCTCAGAACCGTCATAGCGACGAATAAGCACCGCGCCATCAGAATAGATGTCGATACCTGGGATTATCTTCTTCCCGGACCTTTGTGACTTTACGGTCAATCCTGTGGGCTCCGAGGAAACGCTCACGACCGAACGGTCTTTTGCTGAACTCGTGGCCGCCAGCAGAATGGCGGCAAATCCAGCAACGATAACGAGACGCATGGTCTAACGAGACAGAGATAAGCCACGGCAGGGTGCTGTGGCAAACACGCTGACGTTGCTTCGGAATGGGGCCGTTGGCTTCATCGACGGGTTAGATGTGTCGCGCAAGCGAATAGCTGAGAACACTAGGGCGTAACCTCTGACAATGGACAAATGATAAGTGCAGTTTGCAATATCCTTGAGGTCGCAAGCTAATCACTATCACGATCATCTTTCATCACGGTGGCGTCGGGCGCGGGTGCGGCGTGGGGCGTCCTCGTCCCCCTCGGGGCGTGTAGCATTGCGTGATAGCAACATTATCGATGCGCCAGCCTTCGCCGGAGACGCTGCTGTCGCTGCCCATCCTCCAACGCAGGATATAGGCGCCTTGGTGCGGGAGATTTACCGTTGTGTCGATAAATCCACTTGAGTTTCCAGTCCATGCCTGACGGCCCGCAAGGGGATTGCCGCAACAACCGCTGATCGTCCCGTTGTAACCGCCACTGAGAAATGTGCCACCCGCATCAACAATGTCATGGAAGGTCAACCCGTCATCAAAGCTGATCTCAAGCACACCGCCGTCAAAGCCATCCTGCAAGTTGAAGTTGTTGCGGAAGCGAAGCTGCGGTGGGCCCGCGTCGGCAACGAAACCTATATTCGGTGAAAGGAGCTGCTTGTCGCTGATGGTGTCCGGATCATCTACGAACATAGCGTTGGGCGGTGTATCGGCGGGCGGCATCGGCACTCCGGAGTTAGATGTCACCCACGTCGTGCTTGACCAACCAGTAGGCAGCACAGGTGGCGTCACGCGATCGAAGAACTCCAGGAGAATCAAGATCGGGTCACACTGTGCTTCTGCTCGATCACTTCCGTCCGTTGCCTTTGCTCCGACGATCCTCGCTAGACCGAGCGCGGCAGCGGCGGCGAGGAATACGCCAGAGATAAGCCGAACTTGTGTCGGCGTGAACGTGCATTTTGGATTTGTAGTCACAGAGTAACCGTCTTACCCAAAAACGCAGTAATATGTCAACATTTTGCGGCTTCTCCACGACGTTTAGGGTCGTGTATCTAACGAGAACAAGATCAGCCACCGCTCGTGGGAACGAGGCCTGCTTGAAATGATAGCTTGTTAGTCATTAAAAGTGAAGCCGTACGCCGTCGAGCGGTTGGCTGCATCGCATGGTTAGATCATATGGCATGCAATCTCAATAACTGTAACTCTTCGGCGGTTTTCCTGGCGTGATCTTCGCGTGCTTCGGCACCGGAACATCAACGCGCCGTTTCTCGAGCGTGATCCCCAATGCACCCGCAAATTATATCGGCCTCGGAAGGCGGTGTCGATCAGCGCCCAATCGGCATCTGCATGGCCACTGCCGAGTGTATGCAACTCGTAATCAACCATCCCATCACCGTTGCGATCGTAGTACGTCACGTGCCAATCGGGATGTGGAGCTTCGCGCGATGCGCAGCTGGCGAAAAGGACGGCCAACGCAAAGATTGCAACGCGCACAATGATCTAACTATAATTAGACGAACGTTCGTAATTTAAAGCGAACATTTCTTCGTCTAATTCGCCTGACGTTTCTGCCGGCAAAGTGCGGATGGGAACGCGCCATCCTGAATCACACGTCGTAGTACATCGCGAACTCATAAGGATGCGGGCGGAGACGCAGGGCGTCGTATTCTTTTTGTTTCATGTCGATCCAGTTGGCGATGAAGTCTTCGTTGAAGACGTCGCCGCGCAACAGGAAGGAATGATCGGCCTGAAGCGCTTCGATCGCGCCCCGGAGCGAATCGGGGACGCTGGCTACCTGCGCCAGTTCTTCCGGCGGCAGTTCGTAGAGGTTTTTGTCGAGCGGATCACCGGGATCCATGCGGTTCTGGATTCCATCGAGGCCTGCGAGAAGCATCGCCGAGAAGGCGAGATATGGATTTGCAGCGGCGTCCGGTGTGCGGAATTCGATGCGTTTCGCTTTCGGACTTGGTGAATAGGTCGGAATTCGAATCGCTGCGGAACGATTGCGCGCGGAATAGGCGAGATTGACTGGCGCTTCGAATCCAGGGACGAGCCGCTTGTAGCTGTTGGTAGTTGGGTTCGTCAGGCAGGTGAGCGCAGGTGCGTGTTTCAAAATGCCGCCGATGAAAAACAGCGCCAGCTCCGACAGCCCGGCATAACCGTTTCCAGCAAAGAGCGGTTTATCGCCGTTCCAAAGCGAGATATGCGTGTGCATGCCGCTGCCGTTGTCCCCGAAGATTGGTTTTGGCATGAACGTGACCGTTCTATTGTGGCGTTTAGCAACGTTGCGCAGGATGTATTTGTAATACTGCATGTTGTCGCCCATGCGTTTGAGAGGTGCGAACCGAATGTCGATCTCGGCCTGGCCGGCAGTTGCGACTTCGTGATGCTGCCGCTCGATCGCCACGCCTGCTTTCTCCAGTTCCAGACACATTTCGTTGCGAATGTCTTGGAGCGAATCCATCGGCGAGACCGGAAAATAACCTTCCTTGGCTCGAATCTTATAACCAAGGTTTGGAAATTCCTCGCGCGCGCTGTTCCAATGTCCCTCCACGCTATCGACGATGTATGACGACGCATTGCCGCTATTCGCAAAGCGCACATCGTCGAAGATAAAAAATTCGGCTTCCGGTCCAATGAACGCAGTGTCCGCGATGCCGGTCGATTTGAGATAAGCCTCCGCTTTTTCGGCGACACCGCGTGGGTCGCGATCGTACGGCTGGCGAGTGATCGGATCGACGATGGTGCAAATCAAGCTCAGCGTCGGTTCGGCGTTGAAAACATCGATCCACGCGGTGGTTGCGTCCGGAATGACGAGCATGTCTGAGGCATTGATCACGCGCCAGCCACGAATGCTCGATCCGTCAAACCCGAGGCCATCGGCGAATATCTCCTCATTGTATTCGGTGAGCGTAGTCGTGAAATGCTGCCAGGTGCCGAGCAAATCCGTGAACTTGAAATCGATCAATTTCACGTTGCCGTCTTTGATCATTTTGCTGACGTCGGATGGAGTTTTGTCTTTGGCCATATGTTAGGAATTTATAGTTGGTAGTTGAGAGTTTGTGGGGAAATCATGTTGCGCGGAGCCGGCCGCTGACATTCCACAGCCAAAAGCCGAGCAAGAATCTGGCGGCGGGTTGAAAGTAACGGCCTACCCATTCAAATCCCATGGCCAGAGCCTCATTTCCAGCGATAGCGCCGACAAGGTTAGGAAGATTCAGTATACCCCAAAGCAAGAACAACAACCCCACACCTTGATCGATTCCGCTTTTCAAGAGCAGGGCCAATCCATAGGAAAAAAGGCCAACGGTGAACGCAGTGGAAAAAAGGAAAAAAAGAGTGTCGTTAACACCTGCGAAAGTATCGAGGGCATCGCGGAAAGTCTGTCTTCGCACGTCGTCACTGCTGGTCTCGTAGCCGCCACGCCAGGCGCGATTCACTGCAAAAATCGACAGGGAGCTTCGTAAAATCTCGACAAAAGCGAACATGACATACCAGGCCAAGCCGAATATGGCGATTAGCCGCGCCTTACCGGTCAGCAAGCAGGGGATTGCCGCCATCGAAATTACCACAAGCACGCAATGAAGCAGCACAATCCACAATCGACCCATATAAATGGAGTTGTGCCGCAGTTGTATTCGTAATTCAAAGGTCGTCGCGCTGCTCCAGAGATCCGGGAGCCAATGAATCGCAATGGTCGTGAGCGCCGTTAGGATCGCGCAGACACTTGCGATCTTAATGAAGGCAGGCGACACCCGCTCCGGCAGAATGTCGGAGGTTGTGCCGGGCACCATCAGACCGCTTTTTCCCCGATTTCTTCAGTGCGAATGCGCACAGCGTGTTCTACAGGCAGCACGAACACTTTTCCATCTCCGATTTTTCCCGTCTTGGCTGCGGCCACTACCACGGTCACGGCTTTCTCTACCATGTCGTCCGCCATCACCACTTCCACTTTCACTTTGGGCAGGAAATCGACCGTATATTCGCTCCCGCGATAGATTTCAGTATGTCCCTTTTGCCGACCGAACCCTTTGACTTCGGTGACAGTCATCCCTTCGATCCCGAGCTCGGCCAACGCCTCTTTGACCTCCTCGAGCTTGAACGGTTTGATGATGGCTTCCAGTTTTTTCATCTCAAATTAGATTCAGCATTGCACGGTTGCTTGCAATCGAAAGCTAAACCTAGCACGCGCTCTCTTAGCAATGCCGCGATGCGAATGCAAGCACGGTTTTTTGACTACGTAATTCATGATTCGTGAATCGTGAATTCGAAAAACGATTTAGCGATTTAACGAATCTATTTATAGTGACCGTACATGTCTCGCGACTCTTTCGTTCACCTGCATCTGCATACTGAATATTCGCTACTGGATGGCGCCATCCGGATGAAAGAGCTGATGAAAAAAGCAGCTGAATTCAAAATGCCGGCCGTCGCGATTACAGACCACGGTAATTTGTTCGGGGCGATTGAGTTTTATCAAGAAGCGCAGCGCGCCGGAGTGAAACCGATCATCGGTTGCGAAGCCTATATCGCCCCTGGATCACATAAAGACCGTCCGGGATCGCGGCGCGATGCGGCCTACCATTTCACTCTGCTGACGGAAAACGAGGCTGGTTATCGAAATCTCGTGAAGTTGATCACGGCGGCGCACCTCGAAGGTTTCCACTATGCGCCCAGGATCGACAAGGAACTGCTGGCCGCGCACTCGGAAGGATTGATTGGGCTGAGCGGGTGTCTCGCGGGTGAAATCAACAGCGCCATTCAGGCAAACAACATCGAGAAAGCGAAACAAAGCGCAGCCGAATACCGGGATATTCTCGGCGCGGAAAATTTCTTTATCGAATTGCACGATCACGGGATGGAAGAACAGCGCAAATGTATGGCAGCGCTGCCGCAAATTGCGCGGGACATTGGCGTCGGATTGGTCGCGGCCAACGATGTGCATTTCCTGCGCCGGAGCGATCATCAGGCGCACGATGTGATGCTTTGCATCGGCACTGGCAAAATGGTGCAGGACGAAAACCGGATGCGTTATGTGCCGGAGCTGTATTTCAAATCTCCGGCCGAGATGCGCGAGCTGTTCAGCGATTTTCCCGAGGCGATTGCGAACACGCTCAAGATTGGCGAACGCTGCCATCTCGATCTCGAGTTTGGGCGCTCCAAGTATCCGGAGTATCCCGCACCGCCGGGGAAGGCGCGGGAAGAATATCTGCGCGAGCTTTGTTACGAGGGTTTGCGGCAGCGCTACGGCGAACGCGCGGCGAATGATCCAGAGTTGATCCGACGGCTCGATTATGAATTAGGTGTCTTCGAAAAAACCGGGTTCGTCAGCTATCTGCTGATTGTTTGGGATTTCATTCATTTCGCCAAAGAGAAAGGCATTCCCGTAGGACCAGGACGCGGCTCCGCCGCTGGTTCGATGGTTACTTACGTTCTCGGAATCACTGACATCGATCCGCTCCAGTTCGGATTGCTTTTCGAACGTTTCTTGAATCCGGACCGTGTTTCGCCGCCGGATATTGACGTTGATTTTTGCGAAGCGCGTCGTGGAGAAGTGCTTGAATACGTGCGGCAGAAATATGGTGAACGCCGCGTCGCGCAGATCATCACGTTTGGCAAACTCAAGGCGAAAAGTGTTGTTCGCGATGTCGGGCGAGTGATGGGGTTGAGTTATCGCGATGCGGATCGCGTCGCAAAGATGATTCCAAAGGAGCTGGATATCACGCTCGATTCAGCCGTGGAAAAAAATCCGGAGCTGAAACGAGCGGTGGCCACGGAGCCGCCGACCCGGCAGCTTTTTGATTACGCGAAAATCCTCGAAGGCTTGTCGCGCAACGCAGGCGTGCACGCCGCGGGAGTAGTGATCGCGGACCGTGACTTGTCGGACTACATCCCGCTCTGCCGCGACGTGAAAGGCAACGACGTCATTAGCCAGTACGCGATGGGGCCGCTCAATGATCTGGGCCTCCTAAAAATGGATTTCCTCGGGTTGAAAACACTGACAGTGATTGAGGATACACTGGCTTTGATTCACCAGCGGGAACAAAACTTCTCTCTGAAGGACATTCCACTCGACGACTCATCTACATTTGCCCTTTATAACCGCGGCGAAACGATCGGTCTTTTCCAGATGGAATCCGGAGGAATGACCAGTCTGTCGAAGCAGTTCGACGTCAAGAAGCTCGACGACATTATCGCATTGATCGCCCTTTACCGTCCCGGCCCCATGGAACTCATCCCCGAGTACGTGAAAGCGAAAAAGGGAATCACGCCGATCAAATATCTGCATCCGCTGCTCGAAAGTATCTGCGCCGATACGTACGGCGTGATGATTTACCAGGAACAGGTAATGGCTGCGGCGAGCAAACTTGGCGGTTATTCACTCGCGCAAGCCGATCTTCTCCGGCGCGCCATGGGCAAGAAGGACAAGGAGAAGATGGCGAAAGAGAGGAAGAATTTCATCGAAGGCTGCGCCCGCACAAACAAGATTCCGGAGAAAAAGGCCAACGCCATTTTCGATCTGCTGGAAAAATTCGCGGGTTACGGATTTAACAAAAGCCACAGTGCCGCCTACGGCGTGATTAGTTATCAAACCGCGTATCTGAAGGCGCATTATCCGGTGGAATTCATGGCGGGTTTGCTGAGCAACGAAATCAATAACACGGAGAAAATTTCTGTTTTCGTGGGCGAATGCAGAAGGATGGGTATTTCTATCCTGCCGCCGGACATCAACAAGAGCGGCTTGAAGTTTACTCCGGAAACTGAAGCTGCCGGCACTGACCGCGGTCCGGCAGCTGTAGCCGCGGGCGCTGACCGCGGTAGTCGCGTAGCGCATTCACAATCAGCCGGGGTCAGCGCCCCAGGCTACAACAGTGCCGCGGAAGAACCAAGCGCGGCCGCAGCCAACGGCAGCGCCTACAGCTCCATTCGTTACGGTCTTGCTGCTATCAAACACGTCGGCGAGGCGGCCATGGAAACGGCAATTCGTGAACGCGAACAGCGAGGCGATTTCACTTCACTGGAGGATTTCTGCACCCGACTGGACTCACGCGTTGCCAACCGCAAAATGCTTGAAAGCCTTATCAAGGCCGGCGCATTTGATTTCCTGGGGCGCGACCGTTGGGAACTTTCCAGCTGTATCGATGACGCCGTCATGGCATCCGCTGCGGCCCAGCGCGACCGGTTGGCAGGTCAAGTTTCACTCTTTGATGAAGCAACTGCTCCGACCGGATCGAGAAAGAGGCAGGCCGCTCCGTGGAGCGAGCACGAAAAACTTTCCTATGAGAAAGAGCTGCTCGGTTTTTATGTTAGCGGCCATCCACTGGATGCGTATGCGGACGTTTTCGCAGTGAAAAACTATCGATCGATTGCTTCATTAGGCGCTTTGGATGATCGCGCGCCGTTCAAGATTGCCGGTGCGATTGTGGCGGTTGAGAAAAAGTTCACAAGAAAAGAGGGCAAACCATTCGCAGTGGTTTGGATCGAGGACCGGGCGGATATGCTCGAAGTAGTGGTATGGAATGAAGTTTATCTGAAAGCCTCAGCGGCCTTGGAGGCGGGTCGTGTTATCGAAATTAAAGGGACGCTGGACAAGCGCGACGAGATTCCTCGCGCCGTGGCACAGGACATCAAGACACTTTCCCCTGGAAAGCCCAATGGGGCGACTGAAGGATCGACCGACAAGGAATCCGCAGTGCTCTTGCAATTTTCTCCCGCTACAACACGGGATGAATTACGCGAAGTGCGCAGGATCCTTGCCAGTTCTCCGGGCAGGCGACCCGTTCGATTGCTGTTCGATCGTGCAAACGGCAACGCGCTGCGTCTGGATGCAGGCGCGGAGTTTAGTGTGAATCTCACACGCGACCTTGAAGAAAAACTTTCGCGCTGGCTGGTGATCGCGGAACCGTAGCAGTGTCATCCGACTCAGGCGGATTCGGGGTGACGCACTCGTCACTGGCGTTCCGTTGTTCGCTTTTTTGGGCGAGGCGTCGCGGTGGGATGCAATTCCGGTCGCGGAAGCATTCCCAGCACCAATGCCGCTGATTCTGGGTCAGTGCCTGAGAAACACAGCGAAAATTCACGGGTGACCCCATCCGGATCGGGAACGTCAGAGGATTGCGTGGTGGTACGTTCTTTTAAACTCAGGGTCCAATTTGGTTGAAAGAGCGCTCCGCGGAACTGCAACTCTGCGACGGCGGGCGCAAGAGTAAACGGCGCCGACGCAAACTCGATTTTGTTCATGCAATTTATTTGGCGGGCCGTTAGATCGAAGATCGGCATCGCTCCATTTACCTTGATCGTTACATTGTTCGTATCCTGAAAATCGATCTCTCCACGAAGCGAAAGATCCGTGTCCTTCGTCGCAACGTTGACAAACTCTATCGACGCGCGATTTCCTCCAAAAGCAACGCGGCCGCTTGCTTCAGTGAGATTGACGAGACCTCCTGCGTCGCCGGCCAGCTTTCCGTTCAGTAGCTGGATGTCGCCATCGATGTGGGGATGTTCCAACGTTTCAGAAAACGAAAGGTTTCCATTCAGAATGCCGTCCCGGAAAATTTGTGGGTGAAACAACTGAGGCGCTTTTGCGAGGAAGATTGATGGAAAGTTCAGTGTCATGGTCAGCGGAGATAATCGAAAAGCGTTCCAATCCGTCCCGATTCCCAAAGCAAAATTGGCTGTGAAACTCACCGGGCTGGAATCGGGCATATGGATTACACCGCGTACGTCCCATTTGCTGGAATCGATGGTTGCCTGAACGTCAGCCGGGACTGGGTTTGGTTTTTCACCTACTGCGCGAGGAATCGACAAATAATCGACCAGGTTATTCAGTCGGACGTCGAGCGTACCCGAATAGTTGTGCTCGTGCGTCAGATCGATTTTGCCCTGTCCGCTGAGGGAGTCGTTTTTGTGCGTCATCGCCAGTTGTTCGATCTCCAGGTCGGTCGCTTTCAAATTCAATTTCGCACTCAGGTTGTCGATGGCGGTCTTGAAGAGTGTGAGCGATGCGCCCTCGACCATGAGATGGCCGCCAAATTTGCGATCGCGGGTGTCCATTGCTCCATCAATCGTGATCTTGCCGGCAAAATCACCGGCGTTTGCACCAAATAGAGTCGCGAAATCGCCGAGCTGATCGATCGATGCGGAAATCGTGCCGCGAAAATCCGGACTGAGCCAGCCGGACGCGCTTGTGGGAAATGCAGCTTCACCATTTAAAGTGAACTGGTTTGCCCGTTGTTTGATATAGAGTTGCTGCAGTTGAATTCGCCGGTTGTACAGCGCTGCCCCGAGCATGATCGCCTCTGCCGTTCGATTGCGCCAGGTAAGCCCGGTCAATTCGCTCCAGAGCGATGCGGTTACCCGGTCTGGTTCGGCAAGGTTTCCGCGAAAAGTGAAGTTAGCAGCGTGGAGCAAGCCGCTAACGCGATCGGCGAATCCGAATGCTTCTGAAGTTTGCTCGAGAGAAATATCGGTGGCACCGCCGGCAATTTTCCAGTTCGAATGTTGAGAGCGCCATTCGTGCGACATGTTTCCGCGAATTTTTCCACCGAACGCGTCGGCATCGAACTGGAAACCCACGCGTTGGTTTCCCAGACGCGACAAGTCCGCCGTAGCGGATTGCAGATCCAGACCGTGCGTTAAAGTGATTCCAGCAATTGTCAGATGATCGGCTTCCCAATGCGTGGCACCGTGTAATTGCGAAAACGTCTGGTGAAACCACGGGGAGGCGATCATCACCTCGGCAGCAGTAAAACGACCTGCTTCCGTCTGATTCGCCGATAGAAATCCGTTTCGCAGGAAAACAAGTGTCGGCCCGTTTTCAATGCGCAGCTCCGAGTCGGTGATGGTGAGATTCTCCGGAAGCATTCGGTGCAATGTTGCCCAGCCGCGGCGGGTTATTGCTCGTACGGTTGGATTGGTTCGGCGAAGTTCCCCGCGCAATTCCCGGATCGACAGATTGCGAATAGCACGACCTCGTGTGTGGAGAAGGATATGTTTGAAATCCAGATCGAAGAGCGCATCCGTGATTGTCAGGTCGACGCGGAGGGCGTCATCGTGCGCGCTTCTCAGTTGAAGTTGGCGGATTACAACGGGACGCAGAAACGGCGCGTCGATCTTGTCGATGTTAACAGTGAAACCCCCCTGTCGCGCTCGCCACCAAACCCACCAACGCACACCGTGGGAGACGGCAAATGGCGTAAACCAGACCGCCAGTAACGCTGCGAGTAGAAGCAACACACCAGCGAGGAGAAATCGATGTTTCAGGGGCATTTAAATTGCGGTAGCAATGACAAAGCACTAGCCCTCTCTCGAGGCGACGGCATGCCAGGCAAATGAGAATGGCTGCGCCGCGTTAAATCGTAGAACAGTTGAACCGTAAATCCGATGTAACGAATCGCGAATCACACGGCTTTTGCCGTGATCCGAGCTTCGACACTCATTCGTCA
>Ga0307296_10001352_pt1 | contig 12278 bp, 6 predicted proteins | sample ER_DNA_153_FD_194467 | JGI IMG/M metagenome (GOLD analysis project Ga0307296, IMG submission 194467) | Bulk soil microbial communities from the East River watershed near Crested Butte, Colorado, United States - ER_DNA_153 | ecosystem: Environmental > Terrestrial > Soil > Floodplain | place: USA... | reverse complement strand
GTCCGTGCTTCAGCGGCAGTTGCCGCCTGGTACCTGGCGGCGCGTGTTCCGCTTCGCGCGCCCATACCGGATGCAGCTGGTGATCTTCCTGGTGGTCGTCGTGCTGGACGCGCTGATCGGCGTCATCACGCCGGTGCTCGCCGGTCGGGTCGTCAATGAGATCACGGCCCATGGCGAGGTTCGGGTTGTCGTACAGATCGCCTTCGTGATCGCCGGGCTGGCCCTGATCGACGCCGTGTTCTCGGTCGCTCAGCGGTGGTATTCGGCCCGCATCGGCGAGGGCTTGATCTACGACATGCGCACGGCCGTGTTCGATCACGTGCAGCGGATGCCGCTAGCTTTCTTCACCCGCACCCAGACCGGTGCCCTCGTGAGCCGGCTCAACAACGACGTCAACGGTGCTCAGCAGGCGTTCACCTCGACCCTGTCGGGCGTCGTCTCCAACGCCGTGAGCCTGGTGCTCACCGCCGCCGTCATGTTCTCCCTCTCCTGGCAGATCACCGCGCTGGCGCTCGTGCTGCTCCCGCTGTTTGTGCTCCCGGCCCGCCGAATCGGCACGCGACTACAGGGCATCACCCGCGAGTCGTACAACCTCAACGCCTCGATGAACGCCACGATGACCGAACGGTTCAACGTGGCCGGTGCCCTGCTGGTCAAGTTGTTCGGCCGGTTGCCGGCCGAGAACGCCTCGTTCTCCGCCCGCGCCGCACGGGTGCGCGACATCGGGATCACCTCGGCCATGTACGCCCGGGTGTTTTTCGTCGCGCTCACCCTGGTGGCGGCCCTTGCGCAAGCCCTCGTGTACGGACTGGGCGGTTACTACGCGCTCACCGGGCGTTTGGATACGGGCACGGTGGTGACCCTTTCCCTGCTCCTCACCCGGCTGTACGGACCCCTGACCGCCTTGTCGAACGCGCGAGTGGACATCATGAGTGCATTGGTCAGCTTCGACCGGGTCTTCGAGGTTCTTGACCTGGCGCCGATGGTCGATGACGCGCCGGATGCGACCGAGCTGCCCCGGGACGCGCGCAGCATCGAGTTCGCCGATGTGCGCTTCACCTACCCGACTGCCTCACAGGTATCCCTCGCGTCGCTGGAAGACGTCGCCGTGCTCGACACCGCCCCGGCCCAAGAGGTGCTGCATGGCGTCTCGTTCCGAGCTGAGCCGGGTGAGCTGGTCGCCCTCGTCGGGCCGTCCGGTGCCGGCAAGACGACGATCAGCCAGCTGGTGTCGCGGATGTACGACGCGAGTTCTGGGCAAGTGCTGGTGGGTGACCACGACGTGCGAGAGGTGACTCAGCAGTCGCTCCGGGACCGGATCGGTGTGGTGACTCAGGATGCGCACATGTTCCACGACACGATCCGCGCGAACCTCGTCTATGCGGCGCCTTCCGCGACGGAGGCGCAATTGTGGGCGGCGCTCCGCGCGGCCCAGATCGCACCTCTCGTGGAGTCGCTGCCCGATGGGCTCGACACCGTCGTGGGCGACCGCGGGTACCGGCTGTCCGGTGGCGAGAAGCAGCGCCTGGCGGTGGCCCGCTTGCTGTTGAAAGCGCCACCCATCGTCATTCTCGACGAGGCGACGGCCCATCTGGACAGTGAGTCCGAGGTCGCGCTCCAGACTGCCCTCGACCAGGCGCTCACCGGGCGAACGTCGCTCGTGATCGCACACCGCCTGTCGACGGTCCTCGGTGCCGATCGGATCCTGGTCGTCGACGGTGGCCGCATCGTGGAAAGTGGAACGCACCTGGAGCTGCTGGCCGCGGGCGGACTGTACTCGGAGCTGTACCAAACGCAGTTCGAGCGCCAGTCACCGGTTCGGGACATGCAGCAATCCAGCGTCTAGGGGCGCTACGGCGGACCGGAAGGCTGCCCCACAGCCTGATGATCATGGAGAAATCGTCGCTGGACGGCATTAAGTCCAAGATCACGACCGGTCCCGGTCACTGGGCTTAGGCCAGCCGGAGCTGGACCGTCCCGTACGGATCAGCCAGCAGTGGCTGGAACGCGAGCTCGGCGGCACCGATCAGCGACGAATCCTCACCGAGGCCCGGCGTGCGTAAACTCACCATTCCGCGTGGACCAGCCATGGCATGACGATCTAGCTGCGCCTCGATGCTGGTCGCTCCGAGTTCCAGGATCGGTGCGAGCGATCCGCCCAAGATGACGACCTCGGGATTGAGCAGATTCACCAGATTGGCAATGGCGAGACCGAGGGCGGAGCCAACCTGCGCGATGCCGGCCCGAGCGGCCGGCTCGCCCAGCCGCGCAGCCTCCACGACCTGCGCGACTGCATGTCTGGTGGGCGGACGGAGCCAGCCGCTGGCCCGTAGCAACGCTGCCTCCCCGACCAGCGCCTCCATGCATCCGTTGCTTCCGCACCGGCAGACGGGTCCGGCCGGATCGAGGACCATGTGACCGACCTCGCCGGCCAGTCCTCCAGCGCCGGTCAGAGCTTTGCCATCGACGATCATGCCGGCGCCCACGCCGATCTTCCCGATGAGGTAGATCGCGTCGCTCGCGCCCCGGGCCGCCCCTCGCAAGTGTTCCGCCATCGCGCCGACATCGGCATCGTTGGCCAGTCGAATGGGTATCCAGGGCGGGAACCGGGTGGCGAGCAGCTCATGAAATGGCTCGTCCCGCCAGCCCAAATTCGGCGCCTGGACGACCACCTCGTCCCCAATTCGCACCGTGCCCGGCAGGCTCACGCCCACCCCGACCAGGAAGGCGCCGGGTGGGACCTCGCGCTCGATCGTCGCCGCGTCAGCCAGGATCCGATCTGCTACCGCGATGCTCCCCGTGTCGTGCGGGCGCAGGTCGTGGTCATCGCGGCTGAGTACCTCGCCGCCCAATCCGACCGCGCTCGTCGTCACGTGGTCGGCGTCGATCTCGACGGCGATGACATAGGGCCCATCCGAGCGTGGGCCGACGAGGTGAGACGGCCGGCCGACCCCATCGCTGCGGGCCGGCACCCGCTCGCTGACGAGGCCGAGGCCGACGAGATCGGCGATGACCGACGCGATCGTGGACCGGTTGAGCCCGAGCAGCTGGGTGAGGTCCGCTCGGGCCAGTTCGCCGTGCTGATGGATGTGTTCCAGCACGATCGCCCGGTTCGTGCGCCGTGCCGTTTCGGGTCGAACGACGTCGGCCAGGCCCATTTGCTAACCCGCGGTGCGGACTCGGCGAGCCGGCTACCCGACGCCGGTAGCTCGCGCCCGCCGGCGCGACAGGGCGTCGGCGGCCGCCGCGCCGAGCAGCACGACGCAGGTGATTATCAGGTTGTACTGCGGCCCGAGGCTGGGTTTCAGGCTCAGCCCGTTCGGGATGATCGCGATGACCAGACCACCGATAACCGCATCCCGGATGTGACCTTTGCCGCCGAACAACGACGTCCCGCCAATGACCGCGGCGGCGACCGCGAACAGCAGGGTGTTGCCGCCACCGGACGTGCCGTCGACGCTGGCGGTCCGCGCCGCCGACAGCACGCCGGCCAGACCGGCCAGCGACGAGCAGAATATGAACGCCGAGATGCGGATCCGATCCACGTAGATGCCGGCACGTCGCGCTGCCTCGGCGTTGCCGCCGGTGGCGTACAGGTGCCGTCCGAACTGGGTCTTGGCCAGGATCAGCGTCAAGATGACGAACAGCACCAGCAGGATCGGCACGATCCGTGGGATGCCCTCCTGGACGATTAGCGGGTTCAGCGATCGGTTCTGGTTGAGCAGCCAGACCGCCACGCCGGTCACCACCGCAAGCGCGCCACCTTTGACCAGCACCACCGAGATCGGATCGGCCACGAGACCATTGGCCCGGTTGTGCGCGGCCCGCCATAGCGTGAACGCCAGGTAGCCCCCAGCAAAGACCGCCCACAGGATCCAGCCCCACACGGGTGTGATGGCGGACGTGGCCGACTCCAGGTCGAAGATGAACTTCCGCCCCCCGACGTTGATCGACGCGCCCTGGCCGACGAACTGGAGCAGCACGCCTTGCCAGCCCAAGAACAGCGCCAGCGTCACCACGAACGACGGGATGCCCACCTTGGCCACCAGGAACCCGGTCAACACGCCGATCGACGTGCCGAGACACATCGCCAGCAGGATCGCGATCAGCGAGTTGTCGCTCAGATGGGTGAACCAGATCACCAGGCCCACGGCGATAAGCACCGCCGCCGGCCAGATCCGGTACACCGCCGCGCCGATAAGCGTGACCAGCATCAGCAGCGCCGTGAGGTAGTACGTGGTGCTGCCCAGGTGCGCCTTCAGGTCACCACCGTTGGTGATCGCGATCCCCATCGCCGCCGCGCACACCCCACTGGCGGTACCCGCCGACAGATCGATCTCCCCCAGCAGCAGCACCCAGACCAAGGCCATCCCGAGCAGGATGATCGGAGCCGCTTGGGTGATCAGGTTCGCCAGGTTCGTCTTGGTGAGGAACTTGTCGCTGACGTTGGCGAAAATGATCAAGAGTACGATAAGGCCGCCAATGGCCGGCAGCATGCCCACGTCGCCACCGCGTACCCGCTGCACGTAGTTGGTGAACGACTCCTTGATCGACTTTGGCCCAACGTCCCCAGAGAAGTCGGTCTCGGCAAGCGACGGGGTAGCGGTCATGCCGGCACTTGATGCCGCCGGGGGGGTAGACGTGACGGTGGGCCGGGTCCCCTCAGGGTCTGTCATCTCGCCTCATCCCTCACATGCTCACGTCGGCCGTAGCGGGAGCAAGGCCAATCGACCCTGAGCGCCCGGTCGTGATGAGCTCGACGATCTGGCTCACCGAGCTGTCCGCCGTGCGGACTTCAGCGGCCAGCCGGCCCAGATAGAGCGCGTCCACGCGGTCGGCGACCTGCAGGACGTCGTTCATATTGTGCGAGATGATCACCACGCCGACCCCCGAGTCGGCCAGCCGGCGCACCAATGCCAGCACTTGCGCGGTTTGCGCTACGCCGAGGGCTGCCGTGGGCTCATCCAGCACCACGACCCGGCTATTCCACAGCACGGCCTTCGCAATGGCCACGCTCTGCCGCTGACCACCGGACAGGCTTGCCACCTTCTGCCGCGCTGACTTGATCGTGCGCACCGACAGGCTGGCTAACGCGCGGCGCGCCTCCTTCTCCATGAATCCCTCATTGAGAGAGAGTCCCCAGGCCCGGGCGGCCTCACGACCGAGGAACATGTTCTGCACGATGTCCAGATTGTCGGCCAGGGCCAGATCCTGATAAACGATCTCAATGCCCAGCGCCGCCGCATCACGCGGCCCGTGGATCGTGACGTGATGCCCGTCGAAGAGGATCTCACCGGTGTCGATCTGGTGGATGCCGGCCAGGCACTTCACCAGAGTCGATTTTCCGGCACCGTTATCCCCCACGAGGGCAGTTACCTGCCCCTCGTACACGCTGAAGTCGATGTCATGCAGTACATGCACCGGGCCGAAGCTCTTGTTGATGTTGCGCATTTCCAGAAGCGGGGTTTCGGTCACAACGACTCCTGTCTGCCGGCCCGTGTGCTCTCAGAGGTATTTCCTCGCATAACGGTCCATTGCGCAAGAGGACCGAGTGTGCGGGCTTCCGCTATGGCAAGCCCGCACGCCGGATCAGATGGTGAACCTCCTGTCGAGCTATTGAATACCTGCCGCCTTGCATTGGGTCTCGAAACCCTTGCAGACATCGGCGACGGCAACCTCACCGGTGTCGGTGACCGTCTTGACGTTGGCCTTGGTGACCGTCACCGGAGTCAGCAGCACGGACGGGACGTCACGGTTGCCGGTCGGATCGTGCACCTTCGTGGTGACGCCTGCGGTCTCCGGGCTCTGGCCCTTGATCAATGCGATCGCGAGCTTGGAGGCAGCGTCGGCCTCCTTCTTGACGTCCTTGAAGACAGTCATGCACTGCTGGCCAGCGAGGATGTTCTGCAGCCCCTGGACGCTGGCGTCCTGGCCGGTAACCGGCACGGTCTTGCCGTTCTGCTTGAGGATGGTGATTGCCGCGTTACCCAGGGTGTCATTCGCGGCCAGAACACCGTCGATGTTGCCGCCGGCCGCGGTGAACATGCCTTGGAAGATGGTGACGGCCTTGTCCTTGTCCCACATCGGCACCGACTGGTTGCCGGCCTTCTTGTACTTGCCGCTTGCGTACAGCGGGTTGAGCACCGAGTTGTAGCCCTGCGCGAACAGCGTCGCGTTGTTGTCGTCGGGCGAGCCGTTGAGTTCGGCTACCGCTGGGTTAGCCTTGCCGGTCTTGTCGAGGCAGGCGACGAGGCCTTGGCCCTGCAGTTTGCCGACCGCGACGTTGTCGAAGGAAACGTAGTAGTCGGAGCTTCCGCCGAGGGTCAGCCGGTCGTAGTCGATGGTCTTGATGCCGGCCGCCTTGGCCTTCTGCTGCACCGCGGCGGCGGAGGGGCTGTCCAGACCGTCGGTGATAAGCACCGCGACGCCCTCCTGGATCATCGAGTCGGCGATGGTGGCGAACTTTGTCTTGTCGCCTTGCGCATTCTGGATGTCGGCCTGGATGCCGGCATCCTGAAATGCCTTCTGTAACAACGGCTTGTCGTATTGGATGTAACGGGGCGAAGAAGTCTCATCCGGCAGGATCACACCGACCTTGCCGGTGGCGGCGCTGCTAGCAGCACTGCCACCACCGGTGCCGCCGCTCGAGGACGACTTCGAACTGCTCGAGCACGCGACCAGCACTAGGGAGGCCGCGACCCCCGTTACGACGAAGCCGATTGCGCTCTTGCGCATAGGCGTGTCCCGCCTTCCGGTCAGGGATCGACGAGAACATGCCCGCACGACCCGAATATGTTGTCTGGGCGAACATATCTCCGCTGTTGCGGGGCCGCCAGCATCGAGACCGACTCGTTACGACTTCCCTCCCTACCAATTAGCTCGGAAACGCTTTTGTGCGTCATAGCAATGAGCGCAATACGTAGGGCATGATCCCGCCGTGCCGGTAATAGCTGGCTTCGCCCGGAGTGTCGATCCGCACCTGGGCCTGGAACTCCCGATTATCGGCGGTGACTGTGACGGTGCGTGGGGTAACGCCCTCGTTCAGCGACTCCACGCCGGTGATCGTGAATGTCTCCTCTCCGGTTAGCCCCAGCGACTGCGCGTTCTCGCCATCGAGGTATTGCAACGGCAGCACCCCCATGCCAATGAGATTCGATCGATGGATCCGCTCGTACGACTCAGCGAGGACGGCGCGCACCCCGAGTAACGCGGTGCCCTTGGCCGCCCAGTCCCGAGACGACCCGGATCCGTACTCCGTCCCGGCGAGCACCAGCAGCGGGGTGCCGGTCCGGGCGTAATTCATTGCGGCGTCATAGATGGGGGCCACCGGACCGTGGGGCTGCGTGAAGTCCCGAGTGAATCCGCCCTCCGTGCCGGGTGCCAGTTGATTGCGCAACCGGATGTTGGCGAAGGTGCCGCGGATCATCACCTCGTGGTTGCCGCGCCGGGAACCGTAGGAATTGAAGTCGCGACGTTCGATGCCGTGCTCGGTCAGGTATAGCCCGGCGGGGGAGTCGGCCTTGATCGATCCGGCCGGCGAGATGTGATCGGTCGTCACCGAATCGCCGAGCTTGGCCAGCACGCGGGCGCCGGCGACGTCCGAGACGGGCTCTGGCTCCCGGGCCATCGCATCGAAGTACGGGGGCTTGCGGACGTAAGTCGAGTCGGGATCCCACTCGAAGACGTCGCCTTCAGGCGTCGGAAGGTTCCGCCACCGATCATCACCAGCGAACACATCGACGTAGCCATCGGTGTACATCTCGCTCGCGATTGCCTCGTTGACCACCTGCTGGATCTCCCGGGCGGTTGGCCAGATATCACGCAGGTACACCGGCTGACCGTCGGTGCCGGCGCCGAGCGGTTCCGTCGTGATGTCGATATCCATCGACCCGGCGAGCGCATACGCCACGACGAGAGGCGGAGAGGCCAGGTAGTTCATCTTGACGTCGGGGTTGATCCGGCCCTCGAAGTTGCGGTTGCCGGACAGCACGCTCACTACCGCGAGGTCGGCCTCGTTGACGGCTTCGGATACCTCGTCCGGCAGCGGCCCGGAGTTGCCGATACAGGTAGTGCAGCCGTACCCGACGAGGTTGAATCCGAGCTTGTCGAGGTAGGGGGTAAGGCCGGCGCGGTCGTAGTAGTCCATGACCACCTTCGACCCCGGAGCGAGCGAGGTCTTGACCCAAGGCTTGCGGGTCAGCCCCTTCTCGACCGCCTTCTTCGCCACGAGCGCGGCACCGATCATCACTGAGGGATTGGACGTGTTGGTGCAGGACGTAATGGCGGCGATGGCCACGGCGCCGTGGTCGAGCACGACCCGCTCCCCGTTCTCGAGCGTCACCGGCGTCGGTGTCGAGACCCGGCCGTGTGCGCCGTTAGCGGCCGACGGCACGGAGAACACATGGCTGGTTGCCGCCGCCGGATCCGACGCCGGGAAGGTCTCGTCGACAGCTTCGTCGACCGAGTCCCGGACCGAATCTCCGTCGGTGAAGTCGGCGAGCGCGGCGCGAAAGGCGGATTTCGCCGATGCGAGCGCCACTCGATCCTGCGGCCGTTTGGGTCCGGCGAGGGACGGTTCGATGGACCCAAGATCCAGCTCGAGAGTCTCGGAATAAGCGAGCTCAGCATCGGGGTCATGCCACAGTGTGTTCGTCTTGGCGTAAGCCTCCACGAGTGCGACTTGATCGTCCGGGCGACCGGTGAAGCGAAGGTAGCGGAGTGTCTCGTCATCGATCGGAAATATCGCGCAGGTCGACCCGTACTCCGGGCTCATGTTGCCGATCGTCGCGCGATTGGCGACTGGCACGGCCGACACCCCGCTGCCGTAGAACTCGACGAACTTTCCGACGACACCGTGCTGGCGGAGCATCTGGGTGATGGTGAGCACCAGGTCGGTCGCGGTCGACCCCTCGGGCAGCTCACCGGTGAGTCTGAATCCGACCACCTTGGGAATCAGCATGCTAACCGGTTGGCCCAGCATGGCGGCCTCGGCCTCGATACCCCCTACCCCCCAACCCAGCACGCCGAGCCCGTTGACCATGGTCGTGTGCGAGTCCGTGCCGACCAGGGTGTCTGGGTAGGCAACGCCGTCGTGCTCGAACACCACACGAGCGAGGTACTCGATGTTCACCTGATGGACGATGCCGGTACCGGGCGGGACGACCTTGAACTGATCGAACGCCGTCTGGCCCCAGCGCAGGAACTGGTAGCGCTCCCGGTTGCGCGAGTACTCGAGCTCGACGTTGCGTTCGAACGCGTCCGGGGTCCCGAACAGGTCGGCGATCACCGAGTGATCGATGACCAACTCTGCCGGTGCGAGTGGATTGATACGGGCTGGGTCGCCGCCTAGATCGCGCATGGCCTCGCGCATCGTTGCGAGGTCGACGACGGCTGGCACCCCGGTGAAGTCCTGCATGACGACTCGGGCCGGGGTGAACTGGATCTCGGTGTCCGGGTCGGCCGCCGGGTTCCAATTCGCCAGCGCTGCGATCTGCTCGGGCGTCACGTTCACGCCGTCTTCGGTGCGCAGCAGGTTCTCCAGCAGCACCTTCAAGCTGAACGGCAGTCGATCCGATCCGTCGACCGAACTGATGCGGAAGTAGTCCAGCGTGCGACCGTCGACCTCGAGGCGATCGCGGGCATCGAGACTGTTTCTGCTATCGGGCACGAGGGCTCCTTCGGGGAAAGTGTCTCGACGTCAAGATATCACCGGTGGGGAACGGTGGGCGGTTTCGTCCAGCATTCGCTAGAGATTCGTACTCTGGCTGGGTGGAGCAGGGATCGGCCCCCGACGCGGCGGTCGCCAGGCCGAGAGCGGCCGACGGGATCGAATCCGCGCGTACTGCCCGCGATGCGGCCAATGACCGTCGCTGGCGCCGGATCCGCCGCCGCGTGGGATTGGGCTATACCGCCGCCCTGATCCTTCTCGTCGTGACCGTGGGCGTGCCGACGGATCGGGCCAGCCTGCTTCTCATCATCCTGGCCGGCCTGGCCATTCCGTGCCTCGGCCAGGGATGGCGGGCCTACCGCCGGGTGCTGCTGGACTGGCTGCCCTTCACCGCGGTGCTCGTGGTGTACGACGTCTCTCGCGGGCTCGCGACGTGGGTCGGCCTGCCGTTGCATATGTCGGATATCGCGGCGGCTGACCGCGACATGTTCGGCGGGACCGTGCCGACGGTCTGGTTGCAAGATCACTTCCTGCACCCGGGCGCGCCCACGTGGTACGACGCGCTGGCCACCCTGGTCTATATCACCCATTTTCTGGCGACGCCGATCGTGGCCGCGGTGCTCTGGCTGCGCAATCGCGAAGTCTGGATCCAGTTCATCACCCGGGTCATCGCCTTGTCCGTCGCCGGCCTCGTGACCTATGTGCTCTTTCCCGCGGCGCCACCGTGGTACGCAGCGCGGGAAGGCGTCATCGAGCCGGTTATCCGAGCCTCATCGCGCGGCTGGCTCTGGCTGCATACCAACCACGCGGGCAATCTGCTCAGCGCGGGCCAACTGGCGGCCAATCCCGTCGCCGCGATGCCATCGCTCCACACAGCGTTCGCCACCTTGATCGCCTTGTTCGTCATCGGCCGGCTGCGGTCCCCGTGGCGGTGGCTGATCGTGCTCTATCCCGTTGCCATGGGGTTGGCTCTCGTCTACCTCGGTGAGCACTACGTCGTCGACCTCCTCGCGGGTGTGCTCTACGCGGTGGCGATACACCTGGGTGTCTCGGCGTGGGAGCGCCGCCGCTCCCCCCGAGACGACAACGTGGCCAGCCAATAGACACGTTTGTCCGGGTTTAGTGGTCGTTGGTGCCTGTGTTTCTCACGGGACGGCTGGCGCATGTGGGACGCAGGTGGCACTCTGGATTTCCAGCGTGGTCGAAGCACGGGGTCATCGAACGAGGAGATCGCGGCGGTGCGCGCACGACGTGGGATTCGGGTGGGCCGTCGCTCCGCCGTGCTCATCTCGATTCTCGCGACGATCGCTGCGGCCATTGCTGCGCCCATCACCGCGATCGCGGACCCGCCGCCGAACCCGTCTGACCAGCAGATCAACAGTGCCCAGCAGGCGAAGGACCAGCTCGCCACCGAAGTCGGGCAACTGTCCGCACAAATCGCGGTCATGCAGAGCAAGCTCGACCGGCTGAACCTCGTGGCCGAACGCGCCGAGCAGAAGCTCGCGCTCGCACTCGAGCGGCTACAGCAGGCCAAGGACGCCGCCGTGCAGGCCCAGGCGCAGGTCAAGACCGCCCAAGCGGCCGTTTCGAAGGCCCAGGCTGACTTCGTGATCTTTGCGCGGGAGGCATACACCAGCGGCCAGCCGCAGGGCCTCGCCGGCGGCCTGTTGACCGCAAGCGATCCCAACGCGCTCCTGCAGCGAGGCGACTACCTGCGCTATATCGGGAACTCCCAGCTGTCGGCAATTGGCGGTCTGAGCCGGGCGACCGTGGCCAAGTCCAACGCCGACGCGGCCGCGCGCAAGGCGGTCAACGATCAGGCGGCCGCCACCGCCGCCGCGGTGCAGGCGAAAAGGGACGCCGACGCGGCCGTCGCTGCCGCTGCGGCCGAGCGGGACCAGCTCACCCAGCAACTGGCCGATAACAACACCAAGCTGGATGCCGCCAAGAGCAAGCTGGCCGAACTGAACAACCAGCGCACTGCTTATCTCGCATGGAAAGCGGAGCAGGAACGCATCGCGCGGGAGCGGGCGCTCGCGCTAGCCCGGGCCCGGGCGGCAGCCGCAGCGGCTGCGGCGGCGCGGGCAGCAGCCATCGCCGCGGCTGCATCGCAAGGCGGCCCGGCGGCTGCTGCCGCGGTCACCATGAACCCAGGTGCGGGTATCGCTATTGGCGCGAGCGCCGGTGGCGGGTGGTCGTCCGCCGCGGCCAACACGGCAGTGGCGCGCGCGATGTCGACACTCGGCATCCCGTATGCGTGGGCCGGCGGCACGTTCTGGGGGCCGAGCCGAGGCGTGCCGGTGGACTTCGACTCACGCAACGACGGCAACGTCATCGGCTACGACTGCTCAGGGCTGACGCTGTTTGCCTGGGCGCCCTACCTGCACATGTCGCACTATGCGCCGAACCAGTGGGGCGTCGGGTCGTATCACCCATCGACCGATCAGCTGCTCCCAGGTGACCTGGTGTTCTGGAGCGAGGACGGCACGGTCGCTGGGATCGGGCACGTTGCGCTGTACATCGGCGGCGGCAACGTCGTCCAGGCGCCCTACAGCGGGTCGTACGTCCAGGTGACCCCGCTCGGGCAAGTTGAGGCGGGCTACTTCGGCGC
>Ga0307296_10001349_pt1 | contig 12286 bp, 14 predicted proteins | sample ER_DNA_153_FD_194467 | JGI IMG/M metagenome (GOLD analysis project Ga0307296, IMG submission 194467) | Bulk soil microbial communities from the East River watershed near Crested Butte, Colorado, United States - ER_DNA_153 | ecosystem: Environmental > Terrestrial > Soil > Floodplain | place... | reverse complement strand
CCTTGTAGTGGTGCCCCCGGCAGGATTCGAACCTGCGACGCCCGGCTTAGGAGTCCGGCGCTCTATCCCCTGAGCTACGAGGGCAGTGCCGCAGGGAGCATGTGGCTACTCGGATGCGGTGTCGTTCCCGGATCTTCGCTGATGCTACCGGAGGCGTCGGTTCCGACTGTGATCGTCCGCCTGGCGCCTTCCAACCTCCGCGTGCCGCGAGGTACGGCTAATCTCGTGCGCATGGGGCTGACGCATGTCGACGCGAGCGGGAACGCTCGTATGGTCGACGTGTCGCAGAAGCAGGTCACGGTTCGTGAGGCGACCGCGCGCGGGCTGATGCGGACGACGTCTGAGGTAGTCGAGCTGCTCCGGCGGAACGGTCTGCCAAAGGGAGACGCCCTGGCCGTTGCCCGGGTCGCGGGCATCGCGGGCGCCAAACGCACGCCCGACCTCGTGCCGCTGTGCCATCCGGTGGCGTTACACGCCGTCACCGTCGAGCTGGATGTACGAGACGACTCGGTCGAGATCACCGCGACCACCCGTACCGCTGATCGCACCGGCGTCGAGATGGAGGCGATCACGGCGGTGATGGCGGCCGGGCTGGCCCTCTACGACATGGTGAAGGCCGTGGACCGTGCGGCTCAGCTGACTGATATTCGGCTGGTGCACAAGTCTGGCGGCAGGAGCGGCGAGTGGAGTCGCCCAGGTGAGGCGTCCACGTGACTTCGGCGGCGGTCATCACCTGCTCGAATCGGTCAGCGGTAGGCGAAAGGCCGGATGACTCCGGCGACCTGTTGCGCGTCTTGTTAGAGGACGCGGGCGCGGTCGTCGTGCATCGGGAGATCGTCCCTGACGAGATCGAAGCCATCCAACGTGCAATCGGCAGTGCCGTAGCGTCCGGCGCCGACGTCGTGCTTACCACGGGCGGTACCGGGCTGACGCCGACGGACGTCACGCCAGAGGCGGTACGTCCGCTCCTGGATCGTGAAGTGCCTGGTATCGCGGAGGCGCTGCGCCTGGTGTCACGTGACGTAGTGCCTACGTCCGTTTTGTCGCGTGGAGTGGCCGGGACAATGGGCCGTGCACTGATCGTGACCCTTCCTGGCTCACCCGGAGGAGTACGAGACGGGATGAACGTGCTAGTCCCATTGCTCGACCATGCGATCGAGCAAATAGCCGGTGGGGATCACCATCACGGAGGTGGACTGTGACAACGGCAGTGCGCCTCGTCACCCTCTCGACGGAGCCGCTCGATGTCGCGGCCCATGAGCGCGCGGTGGCGCGGTCCGGCGCTGGGGCACAGGTCGTGTTCTGCGGAGTCGTCCGTGATGTCGATGGCGGACGGCCTGTGATCGAGATGGAGTACGAGGCACATCCCAGTGCAGAGGACGTCCTTCGGGAACTAGCCGATCAATATGCCAGCGAGCCCCAGGTCGAGGCGTTGGCGGTCAGCCATCGCGTCGGGCGGGTTGCCGTAGGCGATGTGGCGCTGGTAGCTGCCGTGAGTACCGCGCATCGCCGCGAGGCGTTCGACATTTGTGCCCGTCTGGTGGACGAGATCAAGCATCGGCTCCCGATCTGGAAGCGTCAGGTCTTTGCTGATGGCACTGACGAGTGGGTCAGTTGCCCATAAGCCGGCTGCCGATGATCCGCGTCTGGTAGTTAGCACGGGCATCACGTAGGTCGCCGATGCCTGTCCAAAGCGTGGCTGATCAGCCACCGGCGAATGGCGGTAGCACGTCGACAACGGCACCGTCGGGAATCGTGTCCTCGGCCGAGCGGGTGCGGCCATCAACGAGAAACGAGGATGCCGCAACTACCGCGGATAGTTCCGGTCGTGCGACCAAGTCGATACGCAGCTCGTGCAAGGTTCGGGCCGAAGACAATTCTTCGGGGTGCCCGGCCGCCCGTCGGGCACCCGCCCAGAATCGAACCGTCACACTCACTAGATCCGCGGCTCAGCCCTGCTCATCGGGCCTAGTGGGCTGGTCCTTAGCAGCGGTTTGGTTGTCCTGCTGGTGTCCCCGCTCGAGCATCTGCCCGAGCTTGTCAGCGACCGACTTGATCTTGTCTGAGTACTTACCGCCGGTCGCCCGGTCGAGCGCTCCTGAGGCGCTATCGACGCCGTGCGCGGCGGCTCCGCCGGCCTTGCCGGCGAACTCGCTCGCCTTGCCCGCCGCCTGGTTAGCCATCGGGCCGGCTTTCTCTTTCATGCCGCCGGCGCGCTCCTTGGCCTGATCCAAATAGGGGCCGGCCTTCTCTCGCAGTTGTTCTAGTCGCTGCTTCGCTTGGTCGGTGAGCTCACTGGCCTTCGCCTTGGCCTGATCGGCGCCGCCCCCGCTCGCCTTTCCCGCCGCGCTGTCTCCGTCGCCGCTGGTCACGTCGATCAACTCCTCATCGCTAGGACCTGACAGTGACATCCAATCACCCGAAGCGCCCGACCTACCACGAGTGGGCGGTGCCGCGCCGAGAGGGGAACACTATAAGTCGTGGATTCTGGCCGAAACGGTGGCGATCGGTGCGAGAAACCGTCCTCATCGTCGGATGCTCCGGTCCTCCCGGACATCACTACCACCGACGAGCGATCGGTCGGTTGGGGTGACGATCCAGAGGAGCAGGAGCGGGACGGGGAGTGGTACAGGCGAGAGCGCCCGCCGCATCACGAGTGAGAACTCGTCTGATCGGTGTCCTACGGCGGGCCCCGCACGAGAGCAACGAGGGGCCCGGACGTTTCCGTCGCTATGCGCGCCGCGACGTCCGGCCGAGCCGCGACGATGATGGTCGTGGACGCCGCCAGACTAGGCCCATCGTCGGGTGGGAGCACGGCCAGAACCAGGACCTGATCGGCGACGACGTGGGCCGGCCCTTTGGATGTCGCACTATCGGCGGCTGGTGCGATCAGGTCAGCTCGATTGCCGGGATGCACAAACGTTGTTGAGCCGGCGGTAACCGGTGCTGGGGTCGCTATGAACCCGCTGGGCAGACCGGCGGCGAGATCGGGCCCGGCGAGGCGGGTTCGAGTCACCACCTCGCCGGAGCGAGTGGGCCCAGCCAAGCGCTGGCCGGTGAGATCCGAGGTGCGGACAAACGCACCGGCGGGACGCAACTCGGTCGGCCATGCAACAACGCGCAGCTGGTCAGCTCGCAGGACGGTGCCGACCGCGAGGTCAGCCGATGAAACGACGACCGGCGTCGTGGGAACGCGGACCGCCGCCGGCGCGGCTGCGCGGTCCGTGAGCGCCGCACCAGCCGCGAGCAACAGAAAGGTCAGCGCGATGATTCGGCGCGGCCAGCCGCTCAGACGTGCAGCTAGATCCGCGAGCCGGGAGAACCTCATGGCCAAAACGTAGGTCGGGCGGCCTACCCACGGTTGATTGCGCGGCGGTCTGTGGATAACCGAATAGGTCGTCCACAGGTCTCTTTTTCGTCGGGACGGCGATCAAACTTGGCCTTACGTTCGGTCGCGTGTCTCTCCGATTACAACCCGAGTTCAGGCGGTCGCTGCGGTCTTGGCCGCGCTGCCTGAACCAGCGGAGCGTGCCGATCCGGAGTCGGACGGGTGCGACGAACGCGACTTGCCATCCGATGAACCACTTGAATCGGTCGCCGCCGCTGTCCCGGATTTCGACGACGACTCCGAACCGCCTGCGTCGGTCTTGGACGCCTCGTGGTCACCGGACTTGTGGCCATTTGCGGCTGTCTTCTCAGCGCGACTGTCGGTGCGGTAGAAACCGGAGCCCTTGAAGACCACACCGACGGACCCATATACCTTCCGAACCGGCTGACCGCAGACTGGACATTCCGTCACCGATGGGTCGGTAAACGCCTGCACGAGCTCGAACCGGTTGCCGCACGAGGTGTTCGTGCACGCGTATTGATAGGTGGGCATCGGCGCACGGTCCTCCGGCAATTGGCACTCGACTACTGAGACTGCTAACCATGGTGCGGCATTCGGGTATTCCCCGTCCAGCCGGAACGGAGGCTTCAGCCAGACATGTCATGCCAACCGGAAGGCAGAACGACAGAAGTAACCCGTTCGTCCCAGTCATCGGCCGGCAGGCGTTCCACGAACTCGTCCTCGAACAGTAGGGCTGCTCGTGGAACTCCAGAGGCGATCCGATTCAGCACGCGATCGTAGGATCCGCCACCTCGACCAAGCCGTACTCCCATCCGATCGACCGCGAGTGCGGGAACGAGAACAGAATCGGCCGCGGCGATTCCCCCGGTGCCTAATGCGGGCTTATCCGAACGCCATTCTCGCCAGTCGAGGTCCCGGTCGGGAAGCAGTACCGGAATTAACACCTGCACGCCGAGGGTTGCCAACGAGCTCAGAAGTTGGGTCGAGCCTGGTTCGGTGCGCAACGGCTCGTACGCAGCGACGCAGCCCCAGGCGGATTCGGCGCACCGAGTCACGACGTGCGCACATATGGCCGCGCGCGCTTCGGCAAGGTCGGCGGCTGATCGAGCCGACCGCGCCGCGAGATGGACGGCGCGCAACCTCTGCTTCTGTTGCGTTACGTCCACAGCGCATAGTCTCCCGGAATCGCCCTGCGCCTTGGCCGCTTTGATCGCTGCCGTGCGCCCACGCTATTGCCGACTGTCACCAAGGAACTGTCGGTTCTTCCGACTGCGTTGCTGGCCACCCGAGTCCGCGGTGTGTGGCAACCCGCTGACCAAGTGCCGCGACGGGCTCGTTAACGGTCAACCTCGCGATCGGCGCGGTGCTCGAGTCGCTGGCGTCGGAACCCAATCTCCTCGAAGTCCCACGCAGCCGCCAGTGGTGCTCGAGCCCGACTCGGTGGGACCCACCCGCCGGGCGACCTATCGGCGGCGTGCTGGTCGGCGGGGTACCCGCCGATGCCCGCGTCAACCCGACGACAACCATCGAGTCCTATCCATTTCACGGTGCCCATCGGGCCGACGTGCTGCCCCCGCTCCGGCCGACAAGCACGCCTACCCGACCCTCGCCGCTTCGACATCGTCACCGGCACCACCGCCAGCACGTTCATCGACCTCATGCGCAACCTCACTGACCGGGCCCGCTTCCTAACGTCCGGTGGTACGCCACCGATTGTCGGCATAGGCCAGCCGCCGTCCGACAGCGATGTTCTCGGCTCGGGATCCCGGCCGACGGTCTGACCGTCCCGGTGAGCGTCGGCTCGAGCCCGTTCGACGATCGGTTCGGCCTGGCTGGCCGCAGCCGGCGAACGACAGGTGCCGACGCCCGCCTTGCGCGACACCCCGAGATCGGTGCGAGTTCCTCCCCGAGCTGCGGGATCATGTGCAGCAAGGGCGTTGAGACTGATGGGGGTATCACTGCGTGGCTGAGCGCGATGATCGTCTGCGGACGGTTGACGAGCACCTGGCGATCGTGCTTGACGGCATCGGCTCGTTGGATCCGATCGAGCTGAATCTCATGGACGCGCAAGGCCTGATCCTTGCCGAGAACGTGATAACGGATGTCCCACTGCCCGGATTCGACAACTCCGCGGTAGACGGATACGCGGTCCGGGCCGTCGACACCAAGGGCGCGGAGGAGGACAAGCCCATCACGCTGCCCGTCGTGGGCGATGTCGCCGCGGGGAACCGCGCGATGTCTGGCATGGGCGCGGGAGTGTCGATGCGCATCATGACCGGCGCGCCGATTCCGACCGGAGCCGACGCGGTGATCCCACTCGAATGGACGGACCGTGGTCTGGCCCAAGTGGCGATCCGGCAGTCGGCGCGCTCGGGCACGAGCATCCGACGGGCCGGTGAGGATCTCCCGGCCGGCGCACCGGCGCTCGCGGCTGGCGCCGCCCTGGGACCGCAGCAGATCGCGCTGCTTGCGGCGATCGGGCGGGATCGGGTGGCTGTTCGTCCCCGTCCCCGGGTGTTGGTCGTGTCAACCGGCAGTGAGCTTGTCGAGGTCGGACACCCGGTCGGATTCGGCGAGGTGCCGGACGCAAACTCCTACCTGCTCGCGGCGGCTGCCCGGGACGCGGGAGCGGACGCATACCGGGTCGGCATCGTGCCGGATGATCACACGAAGCTGCTAGACGTGCTTGAAAGTCAGCTGCTGCGCGCCGATGTACTCGTGACCACCGGTGGCGTGAGCATGGGCGCGTTCGACATCGTCAAACAGGCACTCTCGGAACTCGGCACGGTTTCGTTCACCCGCGTCGCGATGCAGCCTGGAAAGCCGCAAGGTTTCGGCCATCTCGGCGACCACGTGCCGATCTTCTGTTTGCCGGGGAATCCGGTGAGCGCCTTGGTGTCGTTCGAGGTCTTCGTGCGTCCGGCTATAAGGAAGCTGCTCGGCAAACGATCGATCCAACGCGCCACGGTGCAGGCAGCGGCTCTCGAACGCATCGAGAGCCCGGCTGGCGTCCGGCAGTATCGCCGCGGTGTACTGCATCGCGAGGCGAGCGGCGGGTATAGCGTGACCCTCGTCGGTGGTCCCGGTTCCCATCTGATCGCCGCCATGGCGTCTGCGAACTGCCTGGTGGTCATCGACGAGGAGGTCACCGAGGTTGTCTCGGGGTCGCGAGTGACGGTGATTCCGTTGTTGCTGTCCCAGCGCTGAGATGGCGATGAGGCCGCGCCCCGGATGGCCGGCCGAACTATCGGCGGGTCCAATCGCGCTACGCCCACCGCGGCTGCGGGACGCCCGTGCCTGGAGCGAGGTGCGGTTGCGCAACGAGCAGTGGCTGTCGCCCTGGGAGCCGACATCGCCCGTTCGGTGGGCCGACAGAAGCTCGCCGTCGGCGTGGGCGCCCATGGTCTCTGCGCTGCGTAAGGCCGCTCGCAATGGCACGATGTTGCCGTTCGTGATCACCTACGGCGGACGCGTAGCTGGACAGCTCGACATCTCGAACATCGTGCATGGTGTTTTACGTTCCTGCACGGTCGGTTACTGGGTCGATGTCGCCGTCGCCGGGCGCGGAATTGCGACCACGGCGCTTGCTCTAGCGATCGACCATTGCTTCACGGCGGTTGGCCTGCATCGCGTCGAGGTGGACATCCGTCCGGAGAATGCAGCGAGTCTTCGAGTCGTGGAGAAGCTCGGATTGCGTCGTGAGGCGTACTACGAGCGGTTCCTGGACATTGCCGGCGACTGGCGTGATCACATCGGCTTCGCGATCACGGTCGAGGAGGTACGGGGCATGAGCATGATCGCCCGGCTACCGCGGCTGCCGCCGCCCCCACCGTAACGACACGCCGTCGACACGCCGCGTCACATTCCGCGACGGCAGGGACTCGCTGGCTACCGTGACTGAAAGGCGTGTGACGGGTGTGACTGGAGGTGCGACGGTGTCGCCGTTCATGACAGTCGCCATCCTCACTGTGCTCTGGCTTGTCGTGGTGGTGCCGATGATCGTTCACCGCGGCGACAAGGCGGCTCGAACGCGGGCGCAATCCCGCACCGGACGTGGGGTCGAGCCCACCCAGGTGGTTTCGACCGCGGCGGACTCGCGCCGTCGGTGGCCAGCGGCTGGGGCTGCAGGCTCGCGCCCGGCTCTTGCATACGCCTCCCGAGGGCCCGATCTTGCCGCCGAGGAGGCGACGATGAAATCCGTCCACGAGACCGACATATCCATGCCGCGGGACGCCATGCTGCGCCGACGGCGCCGGTCACTTTCCGTGCTTGGCGTCGGCAGCGTGATCACCGTGCTCCTCGCGGCTGTGACCGGAGGGGCGAGCTGGTTTATCGCCGGAGCGTTCGTGCTCGGCCTGGCTGGATACTTCTATTCGCTGCGTAAGCAGGCGCTGCGTGACCGGGAGCGCCGCGCGGCTCGTCAGTTGCGCGCCGCGCACCGCCCGTCGGAAGTCGACGCCACCGGGTCGTCGTTGGCTCGTCCGCCGGATTCGGCGGTCCGTATCGATGACGAAGATCTTGAGCTTTACTCCATGGACACCGTCGACCTCAGCGGCGTTTACGTAGAGCGCGTGGAGTACATCGAGGAACATCGCCGAGCGGGCTGACCCGGGCGCCGCGCGCCAGTAGCGATCGGGATTTGCTCAGCCCGATGATCGTCGGCGACTCGGGACCAGCGGACGGAACGTCCTTGCCTGCTACGGTGTAGACGGCCTGGGCGACCGGGTCTCGCACGTCTGGGGCTGTGGCGCAGTCCGGTAGCGCACCTCGTTCGCATCGAGGGGGTCAGGGGTTCAAATCCCCTCAGCTCCACCGAGAATGTCCTGGAAATACAGGGGACCATGCCTCGGGCCGCCCCTCCATCCGGGACCCGTTACGTCGCAGTCTCCGGGCTTGCCGGGGCTTGGCGCCGAGGTGCCGCAATGACGGTCGTCGGACCCCGCCATACGGTCGCCGACCGAGAGCACACAATGGTTGCCGCGCTCAGGGGGCGCCTCAGCCGAGGTCCAAGCCGAGGCGCCACAGCCGAGGTCCAAGCCGAGGCCCCTCGGCCGACCTCGTGGCCAGCCCGGACAGCAGCTGCGGTCGCGCCGGCCAGCACGGGTCCGGAGCGGGCAGAAGGAGATCAACAGGCGAAGATCGGCCTAACTGAGGTCTCTGCGGTCTTGAGGGTTGCCAGGTCGGGCTCCGGATGCCATTGACCGGGCGGGGGTGCGCTGGTGGGCTGGGCGGGTGGCCGCGTCAACGGGTCTTGTCGGCCGTGAGGGTGAGTTGTCCCGCCTGCGGGCAGTCGTGGGCGGAGATGCGTGGCTGCTCCTGGTCGTGGGCGATGCCGGGGTCGGCAAGACTCGTCTGGTCACTGAGGGGATGCGGCGGGTCGCGGTCGACGGCGGCGTCACCATTTGGGGCGGATGCCTGCCGACGCGCGAGACGCTGCCGTTGCTGCCGGTGGCGGATGCGTTGGGCGAGTTTTACCGGGTAGATGGCGGCGACCTGCTGGAGGCCGCGCTGGCCACGACTCCGAAGTACGTCCGGGCTGAGGTGGAGCGGTTGGTGCCGCAGCTCGGGTCGGGCGCGGCGGGGCCGAGTGCTGGGGAGAGTGGGCAGCGGGAGCGGTTGTTCGCTGCGATTGCGGAGCTGTTGCGCGGTGCGGCACGGCGACGCCGCCTGATCCTGGTAGTCGAGGACGTGCATTGGGCGGACACCGCGACGTTGGACTGCCTGACGTTCCTGACCCGGGCATCTCGCGACTCGGTGCTGACCGTGGTCGTGACGTGCCGTTCGGATGAGGCGCCGCTGGAGCCGCACGTGGCCGAATGGTTGACGCACGTGCGTGGCATCGCGGGTGTGGCCGAGGTCCGGCTTGGCCCGCTGACACGCGATGAGATGGCCGAGCAAGTCGCCGGGTTGACCGGTTCGCCGGCTCCGGCGCCGGTGGTCGACGAGATGTACGCGCGGACCGAGGGGAATCCGTTTTTCACCGAGCAGCTCGTGGCGGCCGCCTCACCAGACGGTGTGTTGGGCTTCGGGGTCGGGTTGCCGGCGCGGTTGGCGGAGCTGCTGGTGACCCGGGCCGCTCACTGCGGCGATATGGCCCGCACGGTGTTGTCGGCGCTGGCGGTGGCGGCCCGGCCGCTGGACGAAGGTGTGCTCGGTGCGGTCAGCGGACTGGATGTCGAGGATGTCCGCGGCGGCCTTCGGGAGCTGGCGGCGGCGCGGCTGCTGGCCGACGCCGACGGCCGCGGCGCGCACCGGCCGCGGCATGCTCTGCTGGCCGAGGCGGTGACCGCGGAGCTGTTGCCGGGTGAGCGAGTCGTCTTCCATGAGCGCCTAGCCGAGGCGTTGCAGACACTCGGCGACGACACGGCGGCAGCTGAGGTTGCCGGGCACTGGGCCGCTGCCGGTCGTGCCGCGGAGGAACTACCCGCCCGGGTGCGCGCGGCTGAGGCCGCGGAGCACGTGTTCGACTACGCCGAGGCGGCTCGGCACTGGCAGCGGGCCATCGAACTCTTCGAACAGGTGCCTGACCCGGAGCAGCTCGCCGGCATGGGTCTGCCGCATATGTACGTGCGATGCCTTGACGCGCTCTGGGCCGTCGGCGACATATCCGGTGGGGGTGTGCTTGCCGAGGAGGCCTACCGTCGTTTCGCCGGCCATCTCGACCCGGCCCTCGCCGCGTCCGTACACCTGCGCGCCGCGTGGTTCCGATTCGAGAGGTCGGCGACAGACGCGCGCCCGCTGCTCGAGGAGGCGCTGCGCCTGTTCGAGCTGGTGCCACCATCGGTCGACCAGAGCAGAGCCTGGTTCTCCTACGCCACGGTCTTCCTCGCCGAGGGCCAGTGGGACGCCCGACGGTCGGCCCTCACCCGCGGGCTCGAGGTCGCCGAGGCGGCCGGCGCTCTCGGCGTCGCCGCCGGCATCCAGCTGCACCTTGCGCACGACGCATGCCTGCGCGGTCAGGTCGCGGAGGGTTTCTCGATCGTCGAGCGGGCGCGAGCGCTGGCCGAAGCCTCCGGCGACGGCGAGGCGCTGGTGGAGGTCGCGGCCGACGAGAGTGACATTCTGCTCAAGACGGGTCGGTTCGACCGAGCGGCCGAGGCAGGGCTGCGCGGCGTGCAAGCCGGCCGCGAGAGCGGCCGAGAGGCCGACGTTGCCGCCGTCAATGCGGCTGAGGCGATGCTCGCCCGGGGTCGTACGGCCGAGGCAGCAGAGCTGATCGACCCGCTGACCGACGCGTCGCCATCCAACCCAGATCACTACATGGTGCACGGGCTGCGGGCTGAGATCGACCTGCTGCGCGGCGACGTCGAGGCCGCCGCCCTGCGGCTGCGGCAGGTCAGGTCCGTTGGGGTCTGGATCAGCAACATCGACAATGCTGGAGAGATCGCGCGGCGGACCGCGGAGGTTGCGGTGTGGGCGAGCCAGCCCGCGGACGGCCTCACCGCGGTGCGGGAGGGGCTGGCGAGGTACCAATCCACAGACTGGATGATCCAGTGCGGGTGGCTGCTAGTCGTGGGCATGCGCGCCTGCGCCGAGCTGGCCGACCAAAGCCGAGCACGCCGCGACGAGCCTGCGACGTGGGCCGCCGTAGCCGCCGCTGGCGACCTGGCTGCGTGGGTGGACCGGACGGGCGGTGTCCCGTTCACCGACCACCCATACGTGGCGACAATTCCGGCCGCGCGGGCCAACTGGGAGGCCGAACACACACGCCTCACCGGCGCAAGTGATCCGGCGGCGTGGCAGGCCGCCGCCGACGCTTGGGGCGCCCTCGGCTGCCGGCACCGCGCCGCCTACGCCTGGTGGCGCCACGCGGAGGCCCGGCTGCTCAGCGGCGACCCGTCTGCCGCGGTCGCTGAAACGGTCCGGGACGCGGCCGCCAGGGCGGCCGGACATGTCCCACTGCTGGCGGCGATCCGTGCGTTGGCGGAACGCGCCCACATCCCGCTCACAACGGTGCCCGCCAACGGGCCGCCCGCGACCGTGACGCCGACGCCGTACGGGCTTACCGAGCGCGAGGTGCTGGTGCTGCGCCTCATCGTGGCCGGTCGCAGCAATCGGCAGATCGGCGCGGAGCTATTTATCAGCCCGAAGACGGCGAGCGTTCATGTGACCAATATCTTGCGCAAGCTAGGCGTCTCGACGCGGGCGCAGGCGGCCGCCCTCGCCGAACGTGCTGGATTGGTGCGCATGTTCTAAGCCGAAGCCAGCAGACCGGGACGACACAACGGTATTCCGGTTGTGTCATGCCGGGTGGGTTATCGGGGTCAGCGTGCGACCGAGGTGCGGTCGAGGTTCAGTCCGCTCAGCGGGTTCAGCCAAGTGGCTTCGCCCCAGAACTGTTGATCAGTGCGCCCGGCGGCGGGGCTGTACCCGGATGTGGGGACGCCACCCGGCGGGTCGAGCGGGGCCGGTCCGGCAGACGCGTAGCCGGGAACGACCAGCGCGGCGGCGACAACCGCGGCGGCGAACAGCGTGCGCGGTGTGTTCATGGGAATTCTCCTAACGGCTCAATGCGCGTTGCTTGTTTCACCACCGAGACTCCGGGTAAGGCCGGTGGCGGCACATCCGGCAGCCGCCCATAAATCAACGAGAAAAGTCCTTAGACCGACGCCATTTCGGCCTTAGCTGACCGACCGCCCCGAACCGTCGACGATCAGCGGCACGGTCTTACGCCAGTCAGGGCCAGCGTCTCGCGCATCGGCGGGCATCCGCCCCGGATCGCCGCAGCGCCGTCCGCCGCGACACTGCCGCCGGCCGATGCGCTGGGCGAGGTCAGCCGGATGGATCCCGGAGTGCTGGAGTCCGCGCTGGGTGTCGTTCTGCGCAATGTCCGAAGCGCCGAGTCGTCACACTCTGCATGCCCTCGGTTAGGAGTCGAGTCTTACCGGCCCTGGCGTAGCCCGCGACGAGGACGAGATGTCCATCCCGAGCACGGCT
>Ga0307296_10001347_pt1 | contig 12286 bp, 14 predicted proteins | sample ER_DNA_153_FD_194467 | JGI IMG/M metagenome (GOLD analysis project Ga0307296, IMG submission 194467) | Bulk soil microbial communities from the East River watershed near Crested Butte, Colorado, United States - ER_DNA_153 | ecosystem: Environmental > Terrestrial > Soil > Floodplain | place... | reverse complement strand
AGAAGCCAGTCGCAGCCGGTAATCCCCGGAGAAGGATGACCGGCCGGGGTGACCGGCGGTCGAAGGCCACTACGCTGCCGTCATCCGACGCTCGCCCGTCGCGGACTAGCCTTTAATTAGTGCCGGTGGCGCCGCCTCCGCTGCGATCCAACCGCGACTTCGTGCTCCTGTGGATGGGAGAGGCGACGTCGCGGATCGGGGTTCAGATCGCGCTTATTGCGTATCCGCTTCTCGTCCTCGCACTAACTGGCTCCGCGGCCAAGGCCGGGATCGTTGCGTTCGCCCGGACAGTTCCTTGGCTGCTCTTCTCGCTGCCGGCTGGTGCCCTGATTGACCGTTTCAACCGCAAGTCGATCATGATCTTCGCCGATCTAGGTGCGGCTGTTGCGCTGCTGAGTATTCCGGTTGCCGCCTGGCTGGACTCGTTATCGCTCGCACAAATCGTGCTCGTTGCCTTCGCTGACGGCGCCTGCGGCGTCTTCTTCCAAATAGCCGAAACGGGCGCACTCCGAAGCGTCGTCCCAGCGGAGCAGCTTCCGGACGCCATCGCTGCGAACGATGCGCGAGCGTACGCGGCAGGGCTCGTGGGAGCGCCCTTCGGCGGCGCGTTGTTTGGCCTTTCTCGCGTCGCGCCGTTTCTCGTGGACGGCGCGTCGTATCTCACGTCTCTCGCGTTCGTCCTCGCGACCCGTAGTGACTTCCAAGAGGCACGGGCGCGGACGACCGCCCGACGGCTTCGGCATGAAGTCGCGGAAGGCGCGAAGTGGCTCTGGGGCCAGCCCTTCCTCCGTACCGCGCTATTCCTAGTCGGAGGCAGTAATCTCGTAGTCGCTGGCGTGGTGCTTGCAGCGGTCGTAGTGGCCAAGACGGATCAAGGAGCATCGCCGTTCTTAATCGGGGTCATGCTCGCGTTCGTCAGCGTTGGTGGAATTCTCGGCGCGATCGCAGCCCCAAGACTTCGCCGCTGGTTGTCACCGCGGTTCGTTGTGGTCGGGTTCAACTGGGTCCTTGCAGTCTTCGTCGCCGCGCTCGCCCTTGCGCCGAATGCGCTCGTAACTGGAGTCCTTCTCGCATTGGCCTTCTTTTTTGGGCCGACGTGGAATGCCGTTGTGGACGGCTATCGGATTTCGATCATTCCTGACGCGTTAATTGGACGAGCGCAGAGCTTCGATTCGTTGATCGCCTTCGGGACTGCATCGCTAGGGCCGCTGATCGCTGGCCTGTTGCTTGAGCGAGTTGGCGGCGATGCCACCTTCTTGATCTTCGCGGCATTCATGGTCGCTCTCGGGGTTGCATCCAGCCTTACCGGGAGTCTGCGGCAACTCGCTTCTCCCGCGGTGGAGGCTTCGTCATGACGCGGTTCGCTCCGTCCCGACCGCCACTCAATCCCCCTTCAGCGTTTTGATGGAGCGACATCTGCCTCGCCTAGGAGTCCCGCCAACTAGTAATTCTGAATTCGCTAGCGCAACTGCTCGACGTCGCTGGGCGGCTCGAGCTCGGCGAGGGCGATTGGGCACGTGGATCGCGCTGCGAGCACGACGTCAGCCATCAGCCGACCAGAGAGATAGTCGTCGAATGCGAGTAGCGGCACTCTACGACGTGCATGGCAACCTGCCGCGAGCTCGCCGCCGAGCTGCAGGAACAGATCTGCGCCTGCCGCCGTGAGACGGGCTGGGGCCCGCGGCTGGTCGCCGCCCTCACCGGTTTCGCTCACTCGACGTTCTGGAAGGTGCTCAAGCGAGCTGGCCTCTCCCGCCCGGCACGGCCGCCAAGGGAGCCCGCCAACCGCTACGAGTGGCCCTGCCCCGGTGACCTTCTGCACATGGATGTCAGCCGCTACGCCCACGATCGCATCCCGCGCAGATCCCCAATCGGCATCTTTTGTTGTCGGTTTTGGCGCGATCGACCGCCGGTCTTTCACTGCTCGCATGAGGTGAGGGAGTAGAGAAGAAGGTGGGTGGTAGAGCGGAAGGTAAGCGCGATGCCGCCGCGGACCTGCTGACGCGGGCCCCCCACCGCGGCGAGAGCCGTTGCTGAGCTTTTCTGCGTGCCTGTCTCGGGGGGCAGGTGCGGCGAGCCGTTAGGCGGCCTCCCGCGCTGATCCCGCGGAAGAACCACCAGCCAGGGCCTGGAAAAACCGCTGGAAACTGGCGAGTTTCTGCTGCGGTTTAGCCGTCCGACGAGTCCAACCGTCTACGGTCATCCCGCGCAGATCCCGCTCGCGCATCGGCGTTCTGCGTATCGCGAGCAGCGAACCGCCGCCAGCGATCACTACTCCACCGCACGCGGGGCGGCTCAGGCTTGGTTCACATGCTCCAGAGGGCTTCGGTGGGGGACATCCGGGCGGCGCGGATGGCGGGCAGCAGGCCGGCGATGGCGCCGATCGCGAGGGCAGAGGCCAGGCCGCCAGCCCAAGCGAGGGGAGGGATGACGGTGGCCCAGTGTTGGGTGTGGGCGTAGACGGCGGTCGCTGCCGCGCCGAGCCCGACACCGACCGCGCCGCCCAATAACGCAAGGAGCATGGCTTCGGTCAGGAATTGGATGCGGATGTGGCCTTTGGTGGCGCCAAGGGCGCGACGCAGCCCGATTTCGGAGCGGCGTTCGAGCACGGAGATGAGCATGACGTTGCCGACGCCGATTGCACCGACGAGCAGGGAGACCGCGCCGAGGCCGAGGAACAGGCTGTTCAGCGCGCCTTTGGCGTCGGCCTGGGCAACCAGGGCGTCGGAGGGCTGGGCGACGGTGACTTGGTTGGGGTATTCGGGGTTGGCGGTGTCGGCGAGGACGTCGTGGACGGCGTTGACCTGGTCGGTGTGCGCGCGCAGGTAGATCTGGGAGGGGTGGCCGTCGAAGCCGAGGTATTTCTCCGCAGCGGGGTATCCGATGAGCACCGAGGTGTCGATTTCGGTGGCGAGCACTGCGGGGTGGAGGATGCCGACGAGGTAGAACCAGTGCCCACCGACGGGGTTGGCCGGATCGGTGCCTGTCACCACCCAGATCCGCTCGCCGGGGTCGATGCGGTCGATGCCCAGCCGCCCGGCGGCGGCGGCGCCGAGCACGGCGACCGGCTCCTGCGCGGTGGCCGCGTTCAGATAACGGCCCTGGGCCACCGAGGTGCCGACGGTGCGGGGCAGGCCGAGGCTGGTGGCCTGCATGGACAGCGCGTTGGTGTTGATCGGGGGGATCAGCGGGCTGCGGTAGGCGTAGGCGTTGCTGACGGTGCCCGTGTCATCCACGGCGGTGACCGGCCCGATCCGGGCGATCATGCCGGGTGCGGTGACCGGGAGTTTGGCGGTGTCGCCGCTGAGGGTTTGGCCGTTGGCGACGGTGAGGAGGTTGGTTCCCAGTCTGCTGATCTCATTCAGCAGTCCGGCCTGCGAGGACGACGATAGCCCGAGCACGGCGACGATCGCGGCCACGCCGATGGCGATGCCGAGCGCGGACAGGGCGGCGCGGAGTTTGCGGGTGCGCATGCCCACCGCGGAGAGGCGGGCCAGATCCGCCGGGCGCGTCCGCTGCGCGCCCAGCAAGGTAGTGGTGGTCATGACCGTGCTCCCGCGCTGATCGCAGCGTGGGCGCTGTCGGTGACGATGCGCCCGTCGAGCATCTCGAGACGGCGCGGCATGCGCGCGGCGATGTGCTCGTTGTGGGTGACCACCACGATGGTGGTGCCGCCGGCGTGCAGCTCCTCGAGCAGGTCGAGGAGGGCCTGCCCGGTGGCCTGGTCGAGGTTCCCGGTGGGTTCGTCGGCTAGGACGATGGCGGGTTGCCCGACCAGGGCGCGGGCGATCGCAACCCGCTGCCGCTGCCCGCCCGAGATCTGCGTCGGGCGCGCATGCAGCCGGTCCGGTAGCCCGACCGCGGCCAGCGCCTCGGCCGCGCGTTTCCGCCGCTGCCTGATCGGCACGCCGGCGTAGAGCAACCCGTCGGCGACGTTGTCGAGCAGGCTGGCGTGTTCGGCGAGGAAGAATTGCTGGAACACGAACCCCACCCGCCCCGCGCGCAGCGCGGCCAACTGCCGGTCCGACAGGCCCGCCAGGTCCAGACCCGTGATCTTCACGGTGCCGGCGCTGGGCCGGTCCAGGCTCCCCATCACGTGCAGCAGCGTGGTCTTGCCCGACCCCGACGGGCCCACCACCGCCACCAACTCCCCCGCGGTCACGGTCAGGCTGACCTGCCGCAGCGCGGTCACCGGCGGCTCACTGGGGTACGTCTTGATCACCCGATCGACCTGTAACACCACCGGCGGCCCATCGGCACCGCCTGGATCGAGGCCGGTGAACCTGCCCGTTTCCTGGATGGTCTCCTGGCTACTCATTGCCGGGCACGACCACTCGCTGCCCGGCCGCGAGCCCGGTCCCGGACACCTGCACCATGCCCGCCGCGTCGTCGAACAGCCCCAGGTTCACCCGCACCAGGTGGTGCGTGCCGTCGCCGGCGACCAACTCCACCGAGTACCCGCCGCCAGAGCGCGCCAGCAGCGCGGTCACCGGCACCGCCAGCACGTTGTGCACCGTCTGGTCGGTGATCGCCACCTCCACCAGGGCCTGATCCAGGCTGCCGGTGGCTGCCGGATGGGTCGGCCGGATCGTCACCGGCACCGTCGGCCCGCTATCAGAGCCGCCGGAGTTGTTCGACGGGGCGGTGGCGACCTTGCCCACCGAGGTGACCCGGCCGGGCGTGGTGCCGCCGTCCGGCAGCGTGATCGTAACCCGGTCACCCTTCTTCACCTTCGCTTGCAGGTCCGGAGCCAGCGCGACACTGACCGTCCGCGCCCTCGAGCTCGCCTGCAACACCGGCCCGCTCACCGGTGCGCCCAGACCGGCCCGCAGCGTGGTCACCCGCGCGGCAGTGGGCAGGAACACCACCTGCCCCAGGGACAGCTTGCCGGTCTGGTCCACCCCGAGGTGTTTCTGCAACCTCTCCACCCCGGTCGTCGTGGCCCAGTTGAACTCATTCCAGGCCGAGTCCACCTCGGACCTGTCCAGATACCTCAGCGTGACCAAGTCGTGGTTCAGCTGGGCTACGTCCGCCCCGGTCGCGCCCTCGGCGAGGGCGCGGTACGCCGGCGTAGCCCCGTCTAGCAGCACCACCGGCGCCTCATCCACTCGATACAGCACCTGCCCCTGAAGGACCACGTGCCCAGCTTTCGGCAGCCACGTGACCGTGCCACGCGTCAGACCCAACACCGTGTAGGAGCCCGCATACCCCAGCGTGCCGTTGAACTGCGTCGTCTGTGACAGTGTCCGCCGCTGCACCGTCGCCAACGACGTCGCCGACCCGTTACCACCCGAACTGCGGCTACCCCCGCCGCCGTCGAACACGCCGCGGACGACCGCCAGCGTGGCTGCGGCAATCAACACCAACATCAACACCACCGCCACGGTCACCCACCGGCGCCGGCCCCGCCACGGAGGCGACAGGCCTCCGCCGGACCCGGCGAACTCGGCAGGTTCGCTAGTCGCCGATGTTGTTCCGCCACTCAAGGCGAGACCTGGAATGGCGCCCCGGGCAGGGCGGGCATCAGGTGCGAGCATTCGTTGCCCTTGGCCCAGATCGGCGGCGAATACGGATTAAAGCCGTCTTTGCTGATGCTTATCGCGAAGACAGGACGCCCCTGGGAATCGGTGATCGGATCGGGCCAGTTCGGCACCCCGTGCGAGCGCATGCACCGGGCGAACCTCCGCTCCTCGTTCAGCACCTGCTGCACTAGGGGTTGGGGACAGTCGTCGGCCAGCATGCATTGTTGGACCGACCCGGCGTTGATCGCCTCGCCGGTGTTCGGGAGCAGGTGCTGGCAGGCTTGCTGGGCTGCCTGCAACTGGGAGCTGCTGACCCCGAGGTGGTGCGCGTCGGGCTTGGGGAGCTGTCCGCTGCTGTCGGGGTCTGGGTAGTTCGGCACCCGGTGGGAGCGCATGCAGGCCGAGTAGGTGACCGCCGAAGCGGAGGTCGTCGACCCTCCCGCTTTCGCTGAGTCGACGGAATCGGTGGATGATCGGCTGCCGCTGCATGCCGCGGCCAGCAGTGCCAAGCCGGCCATAGCGATGACGGCGGCGGCGGTTCGCGCTGTGAACGAGCTGCCCGCCGTGGCCTCGTGCTTGGCGCGCGTGTTGTCGTTCATCATGCCCTCCTCAGGCTCGGACGATCGTGCTGGCCGCCGGCGTCGTGGCCCGCCCCCCGTTGGAGCAGCCCCCGAAGACCGACCGAAGCGACTCGGCCGCAGAGCTCACGCGCCCTTGCCGACGCCGCTTGGCGTGAATACGAATCTGAACCGGTGGCCCAGGATGCGCTGGCAGGCCTCGACCCCTCTCTGGAAGGTCGGGGCGTTCGAGTTCAGATCGCTACTTGAACCGCCCTGCAGCCGGAAGCCCGGATGGCCGCCGCTCCCGGTGACCGGGTCCGGGAAGTCCCTTATCCCATGCGAGCGCATGCATCTCGCGAAACTCAAGTACTCGTTCTCCAGCTGCGTGTGCTGCGCCGGGGTCACGTCATGTTGCGGGCTGAACCGCTGGCAGGCTTGCTCGGCGGTCTGGAAGGCCGGGTTGTTCCGATCGAGATCGCTGTTCGGGCCGGCACTGTGGATCGCGAAGTCACCGCTCGCGGTCGGGTCGGGGAAATCGGTGATCCCGTGCGAGCGCATGCACTGCGAGTACCCCAGCGCCTCCGCGTGCTTTGACCCGCCCGCATTCGCTGCGGCGCCGGAACCGTTGGGTGATGAGCTGCTCTGCGTTGCGGTCGAGCCGCGTTGCGCCACGTGACTGCTCGGCGAGCCGCCGCATGCCGCCGCCAGCATGGCCAGCCCGGCCGAGGCGGTGATCGCGACGGCGACACGCAGTGCGAGCGGCAATACCCGCCTCGGCCAGCCTAGGACGCGATTGCCGTCGTTCATTGCTTCGCCCAGCGTCGCAACCGTTCCTGTGCTGGCCCTGAAGGCGGAGCGGGTCTTCAGCTAGCGCTCAGGATCGGGCGGCGATACTACGGCTGTGAGCGCGCACTCGCCACGGGTGGTGCTCGTCGAGGACGAGGAGCCGGTCCGCCAGGCGGTCGAGCGGGCGCTGCGGCATGAAGGGATCGCCGTCACCGGCTTCTCCGACTACCCCGACGCCGACCGGATTCTCGCCGCCGCCCCCGATCTGGCCGTGCTCGACGTGCTGCTTCCCAGTGGCGACGGGTTCGAGCTGGCGCGAGAGCTGCGCGCCGCGCGTGACCTGCCGATCGTCTTCCTGACCGCCCGGGACACCGTCGAGGATCGGCTGGGCGGCTTCGAGCTCGGCGCCGACGACTACCTAGTCAAGCCGTTCGCGCTCGAAGAACTGCTCGCCCGCGTGCGCGCCGTGCTTCGGCGAACAGGCCGGCTCGGCGCGGCGATCGAAGCCGCCGACGTCGTCGTCGACGAGCAGGCCGGCCTCGCCACCCGGGCCGGTTCGCCGCTCGAGCTGACCCCGACCGAGCTGCGACTGCTCGCCTACCTCGTCCGCCAGCGCGGCCTGGTTCTCTCCAAGCATCAGCTGCTCACCCAGGTCTGGGGCTACGACGCCTACGACCCGAACGTCGTCGAGGTCCACGTCAGCGCACTGCGCCGCAAGCTCGAAGCACACGGCCCGCGCATCCTCCACACCGTCCGCGGTCTCGGCTACCGGCTCGATCCGCGATGAAGACCGGCTCGCTCCGGGCTCGCGTGATCCTCACCACGCTCGCCCTGCTCGCGATCGTCCTCGCCGCCGTCGTGACCGCGGTCACCCTCGCCTACCGCGCCAAGCTCAACGGCGACCTCCGGAACCGACTGGCCGCGGCCGGCGCCGCCGTCGAGCGCGCCGGCTCCGCCCCGGCGGTGAAGCCGCTCATCCCCGGTCTCGCGCTCGAGGGGATCGCCACCCGCTTCTCGGCAGCACCCGGGACCGGGCCGACGAAGACCAGCTCGACGATCCAGACACACGGATCGCTGCTCACCCTCGACGAAGTCCTCCCCGACCGAACGCGCGTCGTCTTCAGCGCCAGCCGCGCGAGCATCGACCACGCCGTCAGTAATCTGCTCATCGTCGAGCTCCTGGTCACAGCCGGCGCGCTCGCACTCGCCACCCTCCTCGTCCTCCGCGGCACCCGCACCGCCCTCCGCCCCCTCTCCGCAGTCATCGAGACCGCGACGCGCATCGCCCACGGCGACTCGAAGCTCCGCCTCAATCCCAGCCGCACCGACACCGAGCTCGGAAGCCTCGCGACCGCCTTCGACCAGATGGTCGACGCCCTCGAGACCGCTATCGAGGAAGCACGCGCCAGCGACGCCGCAACCCGCCGCTTCCTCGCCGACGCCTCCCACGAACTCCGCACCCCCATCGCCGCCCTCCAAGCGAGCGTCGAAACCCTTCTCCGCGAACAGCCCGAGCGGCCTGAGCGCGATCGCCTCGAAGCAGCCGTCGCCCGCGAAAGCGAACGAGTCGGCCGCCTCGTCGACGACCTCCTCGGACTCGCCCGCCTCGAGGCAGGCCCAATCCGAACACGGGTCGACCTTGTGACGATCGCACGCCCACTCATCGACGACGCGCGCGCGCACGCACCCCGCGCGGCGATCACGATCAGCGCCGACACCGACACCACCGTCTACGGCGATCCCGACGCGCTCGAACGCGTCCTCCGCAACCTCATCGACAACGCCCTCGTGGCCATCCAGCCCACCGGCCGAATCGACGTGCAACTCCGCCGGCGGAACGGATACGTCCAAGCGCTCGTCGCAGACGACGGACGCGGCATACCCGAACACGAACGCCAACGCATCTTCGAACGCTTCGTCCGACTCGACCCGAGCAACCCCGGCCACGGACTCGGCCTCGCCATCGCCCGCCGAATCGCCCGCCAACACCACGGCGATCTCACCTGCGACCCCGCCCCCAACGGAGCCAGCTTCACCCTCCGCCTTCCCACGGAGCCCTGACCTGATCGACCGCGCTCAAGGCGCGGGGGGAGCGCGCAAGACTCCCTGCAAAGGGGATCGGCTCCGCCCGCACCGGTGATCACCTTGCTTCGTAAGCAAGGCGGGTGGTGTGGGTCCGAATGGCTGCGTCAAGCGAGGAGTCGGCCGCGTGGCCGGCCGACCCGCGAATTCCTCCCAGACTGGGAGCTTGAGGCTTTAGGCCGTCGCGATCTGGCAGGCGATGCCTTCCACGTCGAGCGATTCGTGACCGAGGCGGTACTGCACCGGCTCGACTCGGCCGCCCTCCAGCACGCGCTCGAGCGGCGGCAGCGCCAGGTGCCGGACGCACAGCGATGGCTGGAGGAGATCGAGCAGGCGCGGGGCCAGCAGGTCGAGCTCGCCGACGCCTATGGCAACCGCGAGATCTCGATGGACGAACTGCGCGCCGCCCGCAGGCCGATCGAGCAGCGACTGACCCATGCCCGGAAGCAGCTCAGCAGGGTGACGCGCTCGACCGTGCTCGATCGCTACATCGGCAACGGCGCCGGGCTGCGGGCGGAGTGGGACTCACTCGATCTGAGCCAGCAGCACGCGATCGTCGCCGCGGTGGTCGACTCGGTCACGTTCGGCCCAGCTCGGCGCGGCTACAACCGCTTCGACGAGTCGCGGCTGGCGCCCGCCTGGCGCCCCTGAGCGAGCAACTCCGCGACCTTCTCCAGCGCGAGCGGGTCGCTCAGCTTGACCGGCACGCCTTGGTCCAGGCACGTTCGCTCGACCCACGCCACCGCGCGGGCCCTGAGTGTCTCGTCAATTCCACTGCGCCCAGCAGGCGGGCGGCCCACGCCACCCCTCCACACTCGACGAGAGCCAGACCCGCTCCGGCGCCGACCTCATGTACCCAGACGCGTGCTCGATCACGTCCTCGGCCGAGTGCCCGTAGCACTCGACCTTGGCCGGCTGGAAGCCCTGCGCGACCTCGTAGCGGTGCAGCCCGGCGAGCCGGCGCTCGTCGTCGAGATCGCGGCCGACATAGCGGGCGAGGTAACGGGCGGCGAGCCGCGCCTCCGCCAGCGTGCCCGATCCGACCGGCAGCCCGTCGAGCAGCTTGATATGCACGAACCCGTTGCCCCATGACCGCTCGATCAGCTTGCGCGGCACGAAGCGGCCGACCGCGAAATGCGCATGCAGCCCGTGCCCGCCCGGATGCCACTGCGGCACCCAGACATAGGCGAGACGGCCGCCGATGCCGCCGCGTAGCTCTCGGAAGAAGCTCGCCAGGTGCTCGCGCAGCAGCAGCGGCTCGTGGCAGCCCCTGCCTCGATAGGTGAGCGTGCCGAGCCGGTTCAGCCGGTTGGCGGCGGCGTAGCGGCGGATCTTTCCCCGCGCCCGCCGACCCGCTTCCTCCGCCGCCCGCTCGACGTTCGGCGGACCGCCCGACGGCAGGACCCGCCGCGGCACCGACAGGCAGCCGCCGCCTTCCCCGGCGTCCGGATAGAGCGACAGCGCCCACAGAGGCTCAGGCCGTAGTCTCATATTCGTGACTATGCCGAGGCGGTCGGACGGAGTCTCAGGAGTGCGACTTCGCTCTGGCCTTGTTCTTCTCCGCCCAGCCCTCTCGGAACGCCGCCAGGTCGAGCGTGATCCCCGGCATCTCGAACTCGTCCGGGTGCGCGCCGAAGGCGATCCGGAACAGCTTGATCCGCCGGTAGATGCTCGCCCGGCTCATCCCCATTCGCTGCAGGCCCTCGAAGCCGCCCTCCAGGTGCCAGACCGTCCAGAAGCCGACAAGGTCGACGATGCTGCCCGCGGCGTACTTGCGAACCAGCGGCTTGATCGCCGGAGTCGTGACCTTGGTCACCGCCCCCACGTAGCCCTCCCAGGCCCGCCGGGCGATCCCGCGACCCTCCGGCGTCTCCATCCGGTCGGAGCGGAAGTCCACCACTAGTCTCACCTTAGCGACTAGCCCGGACGCCAACCAGCAGCGCCCCCAAGCTACGCGACGCTAAACCGACTTCTACTGGGCGATGCGAAATCCCAGGGCTAGCCGCGCCCGCCTCCGAGTTACGCTGCCGTTGTTGTCAGCAGTGCAAACCTGCACCTATGCAGGCATTTTGCACCCGGAAGCGGAGCATTGCACCCCAGACGCAGCCACCGCCCACCGCTCTCCAGCCCCTCCCGAGTTTCGTTGCTGATTCAAGTTAAGAGAGCGGCCACCCGCGTACCCCCCGCGAGGCCCCGCAGCACCGCCTGGCGGGCCGCCCCTCCAGGGCGCCCCGCCAGGCGCGCCCCCGCGGACAACCGCGCCGGTCCCCGCACCCAGCCGCACCCTCAACTCCGAAGCCGCAGCGAGCCTCAGTCCGACCAGGCTAAGACTGGGCGATGCAGATCAGGGACCAAGCGAACCACTCGCCCAGTCGTCGATCCTTAGCGCCTCCGAGCGGCCTCTTCCTCGGCTACGTGCTGCCGCACGTCATCAATGTCGCCAGCGAGTACGGCCAGCCAGCTCGTATCGACTTGCCAGGCTTCCCCGTCCGCGCCGGCCTCGCGCAGCATCCGCGCGACCTCGGCGACCGAGTAGGCGACGCCCGTCGAGATCGAGTCCGCCTTGCCTGATATAGCGGCCGAGGGCTCAGCGCCGTTGAGTTCGTGATTCAGAACATCGAGCAGAGCGAGGAAGTCGGACATAGCCTCCGCGAGTCGAGGCGCATCGACAGGTTCGACGGTTGCTGCCGAGATCGTGGGTGCGCCACTCGAAGGCTCAAGCCCAGCATGCTGGCGCAGACGCATAGCGGTCGATTCGGTAGACACGCTCGGACGATAACTCTGGTGACATTCCCGCACGCTGGCCCAGCCGTTTGTCCTCTTACTCGTAGTGCGTCGGCGCTTCCGCGAGGTGAGGGTAACGGCGTATCTGCGCGCGCAACGCCTCCTCGTCGTCACCGGGTACACCCTGTGCGTTCTCGACGAACGAGACCCAGATCAGGTTTGCGACGTCGTCCTCCTGATCCGCGCCGAGCGCCGAATCGAGGTCGTTCAGGAGATCGTTCAGAACCTCGTCATGACCGGCGCTCCGCGCGAGATCCGCCACGTAGCGCGTTACATCGCCGAAAAAGACATGCGGCAGCAGTTCGTCGTAGTACGCCACGTGCTCGCGCCGCAGGTCCTCGATCGCCGGATGGCGACCGGCGAGCCAATCAACGAAGGCCGCTGCCGTCCTCGGAGATGCCACCTCCGGATTATCCCGACGTCGGAGGCCATTCCGGAACGCTGGCCCAGACCGCGGTGATCTCGCCCATCACGGGCGGTTTGAGACAGTCCCCTCAACAGCAGATCCCAGTCTCCGCAAAAGGCGCTCATACCCCGCGGGGAACCGGCGTT
>Ga0307296_10001345_pt1 | contig 12288 bp, 10 predicted proteins | sample ER_DNA_153_FD_194467 | JGI IMG/M metagenome (GOLD analysis project Ga0307296, IMG submission 194467) | Bulk soil microbial communities from the East River watershed near Crested Butte, Colorado, United States - ER_DNA_153 | ecosystem: Environmental > Terrestrial > Soil > Floodplain | place... | reverse complement strand
AGGGCTCCCGCTTATGAGCCGCGAGATAGCGTGCCCATCCCTGCGGCAGTTGCCGATTTTGGCGGCAGAGCTTGCGCACGCACCAGACCTGCCGCACCACCCCACCCGTTTCCGCTCGCAGGCAGCGCCGTGCCGCGGCGGGCTTCCAGACCGCGGGCGATTGTGTCATCACGCCAATACTTTGCGCCGCTGACAGGTCTTGGCGGCACCTGGAAAGCCTCGCTCCGGCGGGCGAGGCGGGAGCAAGCTTCCGCCATGAGCATGTCCAGCCTGAAAATCCGCGGCGGCGAGGTGTTTCTGGTCGCGCTGCCGATCCGCCGGCCGCATCACTGGGTCGGCCATACCGCACGCATCGGCGAAGGCTATGCCGTTCTCCGCCTTGAGCTTGAAAACGGCATCATCGGGTGGGGGGAGGCGCAGGTGATCGGAACCTGGGGCGGCGACCATGGCGCCCGTTACGGAGAGACCCCGAAACTGACCGCGACCGCGATCACGGAGATCCTGCTCCCCGCCATCACCGGCCACAACGTCACCGAGATCGCGCAATTGCACGTGCGCATGGACCGTGTCCTGCGCGGCTACCCGTATGCGAAGGCCGCCATTGACGTCGCCCTCCACGACGCCATCGGAAAGATCTACGGCGTTCCGGTTTATCAACTCCTCGGCGGCAAGGTCCGCGACGGCACGGCGATCGCGCACAGCATCGGGATCATGGACGCAGACGCCGCGGCGCGCGAGGCTGCAGAGGTCATCGCCGAGGGCGTCACCACCATCAAGGTCAAGATCGGCGTGGAGACCGACCGCGACATCGCCGTGGTCGCGGCGGTGCGTGAGGCGATCGGCAGCGCTGGCAGGATCCGGGTCGACGCCAATCAGGGCTACCGGACCTGGCGCGAGGCCGTGCGCGCGATCACCGCCATGGAGAAATACGATATCGTCTATGCCGAGCAGCCGGTCGAAGGGCTGCGTGCGATGGCGGAAGTGAGCGCGCGCATCAGCGTCCCGGTCATGGCCGATGAGAGCGCCTGGACCGCCGAGGACGTGCTCGAGATAGTGCGCCTCAACGCCGCGCAAATGCTCTCGGTCTACTACACCAAGCCCGGTGGCCTCGCGCGCGCGAAGCGGCTGCTCGCGGTGGCGGGCGCGGCTGCGTTGCCCTGCGACATCAACGGCTCGGCAGAGATGGGGATCGGCGTCGCGGCCGATCTGCATCTCGCGGTGTCCTCGCCGGAAATCGTGCTTCCCGGAACGATTCCGGTGACGTCGACGGCGGAGACGATCGTGACCAAGGTGGCGGGTCACAAATATCTCGACGACCTGATCAGGACGCCGTTTCGCTTCGACAAAGGGTTTCTCTATGTGCCGGACGGACCCGGCCTCGGCATCGAGGTGGACGAGGCGAAGATCGCGAAATACCGCATAGGCTGATGGCGGTGCATGCGCTCAAGACCATCGCCATTATCGGCGCAGGCAACGGCGGTTGCGCTGCGGCCGCCCACCTGACGCAACGCGGTTTCGACATTCGTCTCTATGGCCGCAGCGCTCGCACGACCGAGCCGCTGTCCGCCATCGGCGGGATCGAATACGAGGGCGTGTTGGGTGAAGGCTTCGCGCCGCTCTCGCTCATCACCAACGATGCCGGCGCCGCCATCGCCGGCGCCGACCTAGTGCTGATCATGGCGCCGACACATGCCCACGAGGACATCGCACGCACCATCGCGCCGCACATCACGCCGGAGCAGCTCGTCATGACGGCGCCGGGCCACACGCTGCTGCTGATTCCGAATGCGATCCGCAAAGCGGGCGGCAGGCTTCAGACGTATTGCGACTCATCGAGCCTGCCCTTCATCTGCCGCAAGAGCGCGCCGAGCAAGATCAGGATCACGCGCGTCGCGCAGATCCTCTACTTCGCGGCCTTCCCCGGGACCGAAGTCAATGCGGTGGCGGAAATAGTTCGCCACGTCTTTCCCCAAATCCAACCGACGCCGTCGCTGCTGCATACCGTGTTCCCATACACCAACGCGATCCATCATCCGCCGGCGCTGCTGCTCAATGTCGGCCGCGTGGAATCGACGGGAGGCGACTATCACCATTACTACGACGGCATCACGCCCGGCGTCGGCCGTCTGATCGATGCGCTGGACGCCGAACGTATCGCGGTCGCGGCCGCGCTCGGCGTGACAATCGAGCCTCTACCGCAGTTCTTTTTCCGCATGGGATACACCAATGCGGCTGGACGAGACGGCGGCACCGCCTACGACGTCTTTCACAACAGCGAACCGAACCGTTGGATCAAGGCGCCGGCCACCATCGACCATCGCTTTCTCAACGAGGACGTCCCCTACGGGCTGGTCGCGATCGCAGAGCTCGGTCGTATCGGCGCCGTGCCGACACCGTGCGCGGATGCGGTCATCGACATAGCATCCATCGTTGCCGGGCGTCCTTACCGCGATGAAGGGCTCACGCGCGAACGCATGGGCATTGCCGGCTTGACGGCGGCCGAGACCACCACGCTGCTGCAGACGGGCCACAGATGAAACGCTCGGAGCCTGCGCATCTCGCCGGCGCTGCCGTGGCGCCTGCGCAGCCGGCTTTGTTGACAACCGGCCCATGCTGCCCATGATCCATCCTTCCGTTACACCCTCCATCGCATTGCGCACGCGGAACGCGAAATGGCAGTGAATTCGGTTGCGGTTCTCGGCGCCGGACACGGTGGATGCGCCGCCGCTGCCGACCTCAGCAAGCGCGGCTACTCGGTACGCCTGCATGCGCGCAACGCGGAACGTCTCGCGCCGTTACGCACGCAAGGCGGCATCGAGGCGCGCGGCGTCGCGCAGGGGTTGGTTCCAATCGACCTCATGACTACCGATGTCACCGAAGCGGTTCGCGGCGCCGACCTCATCATGTTGGTGGTTCCGTCGGTCGCGCACGGACACTATGCTCGCGCATTGGCGCCGCTGATCGACGGCAGCCAGCCGATTTTCATCAATCCGGGACACACCGGTGGCGGACTGCATTTCCTTCACGAGCTGCGCGACGCCCGCTATCGCGGGCCGGTTCGCAGCTGCGAGACGGTGACCCTGACATACATCACGCGGATGGAGGGACCGGGCGTCGTCAACATCTACAGCTACACCAAGCGGCTGCGTTTCGCGGCGCTTCCGGGCAAGGACACCGCGGCGCTATTCGCACTGATCCAGCCGCTCTATCCCGAGATTCAGCAGGCGAGCAGCGTGCTGGAGACCGCACTGTCCAACCTCAACGCGATATTCCATCCCCAGGGCATGATCATGAATGCGGGCTGGATCCAGCATACCAACGGCGATTTCCTGTTCTATCGCGAAGGCTTCACCGATGCGGTCGGACGCGTGACGGCGGCCGTGGATGCCGAGCGAATGGCGGTCGCAAAAGCCTTGGGCATTCCGGCCACTCCCTTCATCGAGGTTTTCTACCAAGCCGGTCTCACCACCAAAGCGGCGCGGGATAGCGGAGATATCTCGCGGGCATGCCTGGAGAGCGAGCCGAACAAGACCATCAAGTCTCCCTCCTCGTTCAACCACCGCTATGTCCACGAAGACGTCGGCTACGGGCTCGTTCCCCTGGCTGCGCTCGGACGGCTTGCCGACGTCTCGACGCCGACCATCGACGCACTGATCCAGCTTGCGGGGCTTGCCGTGGGCGTCGACTATACGCGCGACGGCCTCACGCTCGAACGTCTCGGCCTTGCCGGGAAGTCGCCGGCCGAATTGCTGCGTTTCGTCGAAAACGGCGGCTGAACAAGGAGTGCCGATGGAACACGAGCTTCTGCGCAAGTTGCGATCGGCCATGGCTGGGGCCGGGCATGACGCCTTGGTCGCCTTTTCGCAGGACAACGTCACCTATACCGCGGGATTCCTGGTCCCGAGCCATGCCAGCAACCGCTTCCGCCGCACCATCACGGTGCTCGCCGGCGCGACGTTCGCGGCGCAGATCGTGGTCAATGTCGAGGAGAACCTGGCCAGGCAGCGTTCGCGCTTCACGGATATCCGCGCCTACAACCAGTTCACCGAGGATCCGGCGGATCTGCTCGCCGATGCGCTGCAGGAATCGGGCGTGGGATCGGGCCGAATCGCCATCGAGCTCGATTACATGCCAGCACAGGACTACATCCGGCTGCGTGAGCGGCTGCCCGAAGCGACATTCGTGCCCTCCCGCGAACTTTATTTCGATGCCCGCATGGTCAAGACCGACGAAGAGATCGCGGTGCTCAAGGAGGTCGGCCGGCTGACCGATCGGGTCATCGGCGAGGTTCTGCGTGAGATCCGGCCCGGAATGACCGAAAAATCAGTCGCGCAGATCATCGGCAACAAGATGCTGGAGGGCGGCTGCGACGGCCTGAAATGTCAGGTCGGTTCCGGCGTGCGCAGCGGCATCACCAATTGCACCCCGACCGAAAACACAATCGAAAAAGGCGACATCGTCCGGGTCGAGATCCTTGGCGATATGAAACAGTATCGTTCCAACGTGACCCGCACCGCCATCGTCGGCGAACCCACCAACGAGCAGCGCGACATCTGGAACGTGATGATCGGCGCGCGGGAAGCCTGCAAGTCGATGCTCAAGCCCGGCACCGCGGTGGCGGACCTCTATCGCGCTTACGTCAAATATCTGCGCGACCGCGGCATCGAGCCCACGCTGAAGTTCCTCGGGCACGGCATTGGCCAGACCATCCATGAGGAGCCCTACATCACCGAAACCCGAACCGTGGTGCTGGAGCCCAATATCACCTGCACGATGGAGCCGCTCTACATGATCCCTGGACGCATGGGCTTCCACGTCGAGGACATGTATCGAATCACGCCGACGGGCTTCGAGGCGATCACCGGCATGATCACACCGAATGACGAACTCATCAGGATCGGCTGATGACGCGCTGTTCCTTTCCCATCGAGGTCAGCCGGACTTCAACATGACCGCGACACCGGTACGCATCGGCGTGAATTTCGACGGCTTCGTCACCACGGGCGAGGCCATTGCACTTGCACAGCGCGCGGTCGACGCGGGAGCAAAAAGCCTTTGGGTGGCGGAACATCTCGGCTATCGCGAAGCGATCGCCACCTGCATGGCGTTCGCGATAAAAGCGCCCGGACCCATGCTCGTTCCGACCGCGGTGAGCCCCTATCTGTGGCATCCGACGCCTACCGCCATGGCGATGGCGACGCTCGACGAAGTCGCGCCCGGATGCGCAGCGATCGCGATCGGCGCGGGGAATCCTTTGTTCCTTCAGGAATCCGGTCGTGCCGTCGAACGGCCGGTCCGCGCGATGCGGCAATTCACCGAAGCACTGCGCAAGCTGTGGTCCGGCGAGGCCGTCCACGTTGAGGGTGAATTCGTAACGCTCGCCGGCGCACGTTTGGCATTCCGGCCGAGCGCGCCAATTCCGATCTACATCGCTGCAATGGGGCCGGACATGCTGCGACTTGCGGGCCGCATCGGCGATGGTGTGGTGCTGTCGGCGGGATTGTCGACCGCGTCGGTGCGACAGTCGATCGCGCTTTGTGCCGAGGGCGCCGCCAGGGATGGACGCGACCTCGCGGCATTCCGCCGCGCCGGATATCTGTTTTTCGGCGTCTCGCACGATGCCAGGGAGGCCGTCGACGCCGTGCGGCAAAAACTCGCATTCGTGATGCGCAACAAGTTTCTCGCCGCCAATATCAATGCTTCCGGCATTGCCGTCGATCAGGAGGCGGTGATTGCCGCCATCGCCCGCCGAGATATCGCAGGAGCCGCGGCGCTGGTCCCCGACGAAGCGGTCGAGGCCTTCGGCATTGCGGGAACCCCTCGGCATTGCACCAAGCGGTTGCACGATTTCATCGAGGCCGGAATAAGCGAGCCCGTTCTCGGCCTCCTCGGCAGCAGCGAGAACTGTCTGCTCGCGCTCGATGTCATGCGAGAATTCGTGGCATAGCTCTTGCTGCTTGGCGGAAGCCGCCGCCGGGAGCAGGGTGTGTATATGCTCCACTGCGACCCCTACGATGGAGACGAGAGATGAACCGCAGGGCCATTCTGACATGTGCCGCCATCGCGATGACGGCAGGACTCACGGTCGCCGGTTCGCCGGGCTCGCAGGCGCAAACGTTCCCCTCCGAACCGATCACGCTGATCGTCGCGTGGCCGGCGGGCGGAGGCAGCGACATCAGCATGCGGCTGATCGCCGACGCGCTTAGCAAGCAAATCGGCGTCCCGGTCGTGGTGCTCAACAAGCCGGGCGCGGGCGGCGCGATCGGCCACCGCGAGATCGTGAACGCCAAGCCCGACGGCTACACCATCGGTATGTACAGCTCCGGTGGCATCGCGCTGCCCTATCTCAACGCCCAGGCCAACACCTTCGACGAAATGCAGCCCATCGCTTTTTTCGGCGAAGACCCGAATGCGTTGCAGGTCAGCAACGCGAGCGGCATCTCCTCGCTCAAGGACTTTGTCGATCGTGCCCGCGCAAATCCGGGCAAGATCAAGAACGGCAACGACCAGCCGGGCGGATCGTCCTATATCGGGGCCGCTCTCTACGAGAAGCTGCTCAACGTCAAGCTCACCAAGGTGTCCTATGCGGGTTTCGGCCCGACCGTGATCGGATTGATGGGCGGCGAGGTTGACTCCGCGACCGTGCCGGTGCCCGACACGATCGAACAGCACAAGGCGGGCAAGCTGAAAATCCTCGGTGTCTCCGCGACCGAACGACACTTCATGGCGCCCGAGATCCCGACATTCCGCGAGCAAGGCTTCGACGTGATCGTCGGCTCGTGGCGGTGCATTGTCGGTCCGAAAGGCATCCCGGAAGACCGACTGCGTTTTCTCGAAAACAACATCATCGCCGCGCTGAAGAGTCCCGAATTCCAAGCCAAGGCGAAACAATCCGGATTCGTCGTCCAGCCCGGCGATGCCAAGGCGACCTATCAGCGTTGGCGTGAAGATGATGTCCAACTCTATCCGATTCTCCTCGAGGCCGGCCTGGTGAAGGCGCGCCAGAAATAGATCGCGACGCTCTACGGTACCCGCCAGGCGGGACGTTCGCCCCGGGCGGGGTGGGCGATACGGAGCAGCGAGGAGATGGGCCGCGTATTCGCGAGCAAGGATTTTCTCGCCGGCGGCCTCTATATGGCATTCGGCCTGCTGGGTCTGTGGCTCGGACGCAGCCTCGACGTCGGAACCGCGAGCGCGATGGAGGCCGGCTACTTTCCACGTCTGGTCTGCGCGCTGTTGATCGCGGTCGGCGCGGCGCTCGCGGGGACGTCACTCTTGCGTGCCGGCGAGACCCCCGAGCGCGGGAAGTGGCGGCCGCTGATCCTCGTTACCTTGTCATGCCTCGCTTTCGCACTCCTGCTGCACCCGCTCGGGCTCGTGCTGACACTGCTCGTCAGCATCCTGCTCGCCTGTCTAGCCGGCGGGAATATCCGTCCGATTCCGTTCCTGCTGCTCTGCCTGGTCCTGATCGTTGCCAATGTCGGGATCTTCGTGCTCGCGCTGCGCATCCAGATCGCGCTTTGGCCGGCGCTCTGAGATGCCCGACATCCTGTCCAATATCGCAATGGGTTTCGGCATCGCGCTGACCTGGCAAAACATCGGCTTGTGCCTGTTCGGCTGCGTGATCGGAACGGCGATCGGAGTCTTGCCTGGGATCGGACCTCTCACCACGATGGCGATGATCCTGCCGGTCACCTTCTGGCTGTCGCCGGTGGGCGCACTGATCATGCTGTCCGGCGTGTTCTACGGCGCACAGTACGGGGGCTCGACCACCGCCATCCTCGTCAAGATTCCCGGCGAAACCTCCTCGGTCATCACCGTGCTGGACGGCCACGCCATGGCGCAGCGCGGACGCGCCGGCCCGGCGCTCGCGATCGCGGCGCTCGGATCACTGTTCGCCGGATCGGTGGTGACGCTGCTGATCGCGATCGGCGGCCCGCCGCTCGCCAAGATCGCGCTCTTGTTTCAATCGGCGGACTACGTCTCCGTCATGCTGCTCGGTCTGGTGTCCGCCGTGGTGCTCGCGCATGGCTCGGTGCTCAAGGCCATCGGCATGATCGTGCTGGGCGTCATGCTCGGTCTCGTCGGCACCGACGTGTCGACCGGCGAATACCGGATGACCATGGGCCTCGACGTGCTCTTCGACGGGATCGGATTCGTTCCGCTCTCGATGGGACTGTTCGGTTTAGCCGAGATCATGGTCAATCTCGAAACGACAGGCGGAGCCGGCATGCAGGCCAAGACGGTGAGCGGGCTGTGGCCGACACGCGCCGATCTCAAACGGTCGTTCCCCGCCATGGTGCGCGGGACGGTGATCGGAACAATCTTCGGAATTCTCCCGGGCGGCGGGCCCACGATCGCAGCGTTCTCGGCTTACAGCCTCGAAAAGAAGGTTTCCAAGACGCCCGAGCGGTTCGGCAAAGGCGCGATCGAAGGCGTGGCGGCGCCTGAATCGGCGAACAATGCCGCGGCCCAGGCCTGCTTCATTCCCATGCTCAGCCTCGGCATTCCGCCCAATGCGCTGATGGCGCTCATGATCGGCGCCATGATGGTGCACGGCATTACCCCCGGACCCGAGATCATCACCAAGCAGCCCGCGCTATTCTGGGGCCTGATCGCGAGCATGTGGTTGGGAAACCTGATGCTCGTCATCCTCAATCTACCGCTGATTGGAATCTGGGTCAGGTTGCTGCAGGTGCCTTACGGCTACCTGTTCCCGACTATCCTGATCCTGTGCTGTATCGGCACCTACACGCTCAACTCCAGCACCGGCGACGTCATCGTCATGACGGTGTTCGGCGTCATCGGCTACGCATTCCGTAAGCTTGACTGCGAGCCGGCCCCTCTCCTGCTGGGTCTCGTGCTGGGACCGATGCTCGAGGAGAACTTCCGCCGTGCCATGGTTCTGTCCGACGGCGACTGGTTGATTTTCGTGCAACGACCGATCAGCCTCGGCTTCCTGCTGCTCGCAGCCGCACTGCTGTTGGCGGTCGCATTGCCGAATATCCGTCGCACCCGCGAACAGGCTTTTCTCGAATGAGTGGATTCCGCTCAGATCAGAGGGTGCCGCGTCAATCAGCGGATGGTGGTCAAGCGCAATTGCTCCAATTACGATGCCGCAACTCGCATGTGCCGGGGCGGCGCTGGGCCGGGTCGCTGGAAACACACGCCGTGATGACGCGTAACTCGGCTCGAGCAGGGGAATAACTGATGTCGGTCGGCGTGTTCTTCGATGGATTCTCGTCCACCACCGAAATGCTCGAAGTCTGCCGCGAGGCCGAGCAGGCGGGTGCGTCGAGTCTCTGGTTTGCTCAGCATATGGGCTATCGCGATGCCCTCGTGTGGGCCACGGCGGCAGCCAGCGTCACGCAGCGCGCCACGCTCGTACCGATCGCAATCAGTCCCTATCTATGGCCGCCGTTGCCGGTCGCGATGGCGATCTCCACGCTTGGCGAATTCGCACAGGGACGCGTGATCCTCAACGTATCGGTCGGCAATATCCTCAATCTGGCGGAATCCGGCGTCGAGGCCGTAAAACCGATCCGGGTCATACGGGACTACGTCGAGGCACTACGCGCCTTGTGGGCCGGCAAGCCGGTCAACCATGAGGGCGAGTTGCACAAGCTGCGCGGCGCCAAGATGGTGTTCGATCAGGGACGACGATATCCGATCTACATCGCATCGACCGGACCGCAGATGCTCAAGCTCGCGGGCGAAATTGCGGACGGCGTGCTGCTCTCCGCGGGTCTTACGCTCGCGTCCAGCAAGCGGTGTCTCGAACAGGCGGCGGCGGGCGTGCAGGCGGAGGGGCGCGACCCCGCGGCGCTCCGGAAATGCGCCTTGATCTACTTCCGCGTCTCGCAGGACGGTCCCGCCGCCGCGGCAGCGATGCGGCGCAAGCTTGCGTTCCTGTTCAGGAGCCGGGGGCATGCGGAGAACATCAAATCTTCCAACCTCGATATCGACCATGAGGCTATCATCGCCGCGCATGCCCGTCACGATTTCGAGGGCGCGGCGCGGCTCCTGCCGATCGAAGCGGCCAGTGTCTTCGCCGTCGTCGGCACTCCGACACAATGCCGAGCAGGCCTGGAAGACTATCTGGCGATGGGCCTCGACGAACCCATCATCGAAGTGTCCGGCAACGCCGAAGAGCGCAAGCTCGCGCTCAACGTGGTCCGCGACATTGTGCGGAGATAGGCGTGCGCATGGGCCCACTGTTGCAATTCGTGGCGCGCGCCTGGCTACGGCCAAACTACGCACCACCCGCCGGGCGACACGACGAATGGCTTTCGACCCGGATGATTGGGGTGCACCTGCCGCGCCGGGGGCGATGGTTTGCCTGCTACAGGACCGCTCGATCAAGGAGAACACACATGCTCCCGTCACTCGTTCGCGCCGGCGTCGCTGGCCTCATGCTCTGCGCGTTGGCTTCGCCCAGTTGCGCCCAGACACCGAACGTCAAGTTGACCGTCGATTTCTCCATCCAGGGCCAGCAGTCGCCCTTCGTGCTGGCAGCCGAAGGCGGCTACTTCGCGCGCGCCGGCGTCAACGTGGAAGTCGACCGCGGCTATGGGTCGGCTGATGCTATCACCAAGGTCGCGAGCCGTGCTTACGACATGGCGTTCGCCGATATCGGCGCCCTGATCCAGTTCAATGGCAAGCAAGCCGGCGCCCAGGTCATCAGCGTGTTCCAGGTCTACGAAGTCGCGCCCATGCTCATCCTGTCACTGAAGAAGTCAAACATCACCAAGCCGAGCGATCTTGTCGGCAAGCGGATCGCGTCGCCGCCAGGCGCATCGAGCCGCGTCATGTTCCCGCTTTTTGCCGCCGCCACTGGACTCGATCCATCGTCCGTCACCTGGATCGACGTTACGCCGCAATTGCGGGAAACGCTGCTGGCGCGGGGCCAGACCGACGCCATCACCACGCTCGTCACCGATCTCGCCGGCATCCAACGTCTTGGCATCGCCGAGGGTGACCTCAACGTCATGCGCTTCAGCGACTTCGGCGTCGCGCCTTATGGCCATTGCATCCTGACGACGCCGGAATTCGCTGCAAAGAATCCGGATACGGTCAAAAAGGTCGTCAAGGGCATTGCCGAAGCATTGAAGGCGGCGATCGCCGATCCGAGCGTGTCAATCGCCGCGATCAAGAAGCGTGAGCCCTTGATCGACGAGAAACTGGAGCGCGCCCGCCTCGAGCTCGTAATCAAGGACGCCATCGTCACCGACCGGGTGCGGCGCGAGGGTCTGAGCGCGGTCGATCCCGAGCGCATGAAGCAGACCATCGAGATGGTGGCCAAGACATTCAACATCCCCGCGCCGGATCCCGCCTCGGTCTACCGCCCGGACTTTCTGCCGCCGCGCGCCGAGTTGCAGTTGCAGTGACGGCAATCTGGATCGAACGTCGAGAGGTCTTGAGGACGTTTACCCGACGACGAGGAGCTTGTCGGTATCGAGATAGTCCGACAACAACTCGCAGCCGTCAGGCGTGACCAGAACCATGTCCTTGTTCTGCATGCCGAAGCCGAAGCCGGTCTCATAGATCAGCGGCTCGATGCCGAGCACCATCCCGGCCTCCAGCGTGCGGTCCGCGGTCGGACCGAGGTAGGGATCCTCGTGCAGGTGCAGGCCGATGCCGTGACCGATGAAGGAAATCGGCGGCAGCCCGAGCTCGCTGACTTTGGCAAGATAGAGCTCGTAAATCGCGCGGCTCGACGCGCCCGGTTTGATCGCGTCGAGTAGCAGATACTTGCACGCCGTCAGGTTCGCCCAGATGCGTTCGGCGTGGGGCGGCGGCGCGCCCACCGCGGCGGTGCGGCAGACGCCGGCGTGATAGCCGCCGATGATCGGGAAAATCTCGACGCGGCACACATCGCCGTGTTTGAGCACGCGGTCGGTCGGACCGACATTGGGAAAGACGCTGCGTTCGCCCGTCGCCACGATCATGAGCTTGAAATATTCGGCGCCCTGCTCGTAGATGCCGCGGGTGAGTGCGGCGGCGAGGTCCATTTCGCTCGAACCCACATGCACAGTACGATACGCTTCGGTGATCGCCCTGTCGGCGATGCGCGACAGGCGTCGCAGAATATCGATCTCCTCCGGTGTCTTGATCTCGCGCAGGCGCGCAAGCATGGCCTGTACCGGCGCAAAACGGGCCTGGGGAAGCAATTTGGACAGCGCGGCAAGATCACCGGCCGGCAGGTAGTCCAGCTCGACGCCGATGCGGGAATCCGCCAAGCCGTGCTTGCGCAGGAGGGCGGCGAGCACCTCCATGGCGTCGAATTCG
>Ga0307296_10001343_pt1 | contig 12294 bp, 15 predicted proteins | sample ER_DNA_153_FD_194467 | JGI IMG/M metagenome (GOLD analysis project Ga0307296, IMG submission 194467) | Bulk soil microbial communities from the East River watershed near Crested Butte, Colorado, United States - ER_DNA_153 | ecosystem: Environmental > Terrestrial > Soil > Floodplain | place... | reverse complement strand
GATGTCTTCGTCATCGCGCCCAACGGTGCGGTCCTCTCGCAGAGCGTACTGAGGCTCCGGTCGACCGCGATCAATCCGACGGCCCTCGTCATCACGATCGGCGCAGGCCTCGTGCTGGTGGGGCTCTGGTCGAGGAGGTTGTTCCGACGCCGGAACCCGTGAGCTCGGCGGGGGGACCGCTGCCGCGAGACACGCGGGAATCGCTGATGCGCAGCGCCGCCGTCATGACGGTGGGAACCACCCTCTCCCGACTCACCGGCTTCTTTCGCCTGACCGCGATGACGGCGACGCTCGGCGTCACGATCAGTTCGCTCGGCTCGATCTACACGGTGGCCAACCTCACGCCGAACATCGTCTACGAGTTGATCCTCGGCGGGATCCTCACGTCGGTCTTCGTCCCGGTCTTCGTCAACCGGATGGAGACGAAGGGATGGGACGACGCCCGCGACGTGGCGAACCGCGTGATGACGCTCGTCCTCGTGATGCTGGTCGTCGTCGCGGCGCTCGGTGCGCTGTTCGCCGAGCAGATCATCCGCCTGTACCTGGTCTCCACGGATGCTCCCGATCGAGAGGCCCAGGTGCAGCTCGGGGTCTTCTTCCTCCGTTGGTTCATGCCGCAGATCGTCTTCTACGGCGTCGGCGCCGTCGCGATCGGTCTCCTGCAAGCGCACCGGCGTTTCGCAGCTCCGATGTTCGCCCCGATCCTGAACAACCTGGTCGTGATCGGAACGTTCATCGCGTATGCGATCGTCCGAGGCAACCGACCCCCGCGGGTGATCGGCATCACCACGGCCGAGCAGACCGTGCTCGCGGTGGGGACGACCCTCGGCGTGATCGTCATGACCGTCGCGCTGTGGCCGTCGCTGCGCTCGCTGGGATATCGCCTTCAGGTGCGCTTCGACTGGCGACACGAAGCCGTCCGGCACCTCGTTCGGCTGGCGGCGTGGGTGGCGCTCTACGTGGCTGCCAACCAACTCGCTTACGTCGTGATCATCGTGCTCAACAACCGGTTCAAGGCTGGGCCGCAGATCTACACCACCGCGTTCACGGTGGTCCAGCTACCCCACGCGATCTTCGCGGTGTCGATCTTCACCGCGCTCCTGCCCGGCATGAGCGAACGGTGGTCGACCGGTCATCCCGAAGGGGTGCGAGCTCTCGTCTCCCGCGGGCTGCGCGACACCGCGGTCGTGACGATCCCTGCGGCCGTCGGCCTGCTGGTGCTGGCCGAGCCCATCTCGCGCCTGCTGTTCCAACACGGCGAAGCGGTCGCGCGTGACTCGGTCGCGATCGCGCGAACCCTGCAGGGGTTCGCGGTCGGCCTCCTGTTCTTCTCCACCTTCCAGCTCCTGACCCGAACGTTCTACGCGATGCAGGACACGCGAACGCCGGCCCTCGTGAACATCGTGGCCGCCGCCGTGAACGTGGGCGCGGCGTTCGCCTACGTCGTTGGACCGTTCAGGCTGGGGCTTCGTGGGATGGCGCTCGCTCATGCGACGTCATACGCGGTCGGCGCCGGCGTGCTGCTCGTGCTGCTCCGCCGTCGCCTCGGACCGATCGACGGGGCTCGGATCGCTCGCACGGTGGCCAAATCGTCGGTCGCCGCGGTGGTGTCGGCATCCGCAGCCCTCGGCGTGATCGATCTTTGGGAGGTGCCTCTGAGCGCGAACGTGCTCACACAGGCAGCACGAGTGGGGGTCGCCATCAGCCTGGGGGTGCTGGTGTTCCTGGCCTCGGCACTTATCCTGCGGGTCGGGGAGGTCGATGACCTGAGGAAGGTCGTCGTCAGGAGGTTCCGCGCATGAACGTGCGACGAGACGAAGCAGGACTGGTCGGGAAGATGATCGTGATCTGGCTCCTGGTCCTGGCCGTCCTCGCCGTCGCAGCGATCGACGCCGCCTCGATCGCCTTCACGACCTACAAGCTCTCGGACGTCGGTGCCGCGGCTGCGAGCGAAGGGGCCCTCGTGTACAAGAAGGGACACAACATCCGCGAGACGTGCCAGCGGGTCGCGCAGGTGGTGTCCATGGAGGAGGGGACCGCGAAGGTCGCCCGCGGAGGGTGCAGCATCGAACGACCGACCGGCCTCGTGACGGTGAAGATCAAGAAGCGCGCGAACACACTGGTTGCGCAACGCGTTCCCTGGACCAAGAAGTTCGTGGTGGTGGTCGTGACCGAGACCGCCGGGCCGCCATCCCTGTAGCGTTCGAAACGGTGGATGCCTCGGAGACGGACGAAGGACTCGTCCGACGTTTCCAGGAAGGGAGCGCCGACGCCTTCGAGGTCCTCGTCCAACGTCACGGTACCCGGGTTTACAACCTGTGCTTCCGGATCCTGGGGGACCCGGAAGAGGCCGCCGATGCGTCGCAAGACACCTTCCTCGCCGCCCTGCGGAAGCTCAACACGTTCCGTGGTGACTCCGCGTTCACGACCTGGCTCCATCGGGTCACGGTCAACGCCTGCTACGACTCGCTGCGGCGGAAACGACGACGACCATTGCTCCAGATCGTGAGAGATGAAGACGACGAACGACCCGAGACCTCGCTCCCCGCTCCCGACCATGCCGACCAGGTGGTGTTTTCCATCGATGTCGAGAGGGCTCTGTTGGAGGTTCCCGAAGAGTTCCGCGTGGTCCTCGTGCTGGCCGACGTGCAGGACCTTCCGTACGACGAGATCGCACGCGTGCTCGACATCCCGGTGGGAACCGTGAAGTCCAGGGTCTTCCGAGGTCGTGCAGCTCTCGGACGGGCGCTCGGCGCCGCGAGAGGGGAACCCTCACGTGCGTCACAGGCGTCAGAGGAAGAGGCATGAATCATCCCTACGAGCAGCTCACCGATCTCGTGGACGGCACCCTGGACGAGGACGACCTCGCCGGGGTGCAGGCGCATCTGGACACCTGTGCTTCCTGTCGCGAGGATCTCGCTCACACGACACGGGGACGAGAGGCTGCCCGGTCGCTCCCCCAGGCCGCCCCGCCGGCGGATCTCCATCGGCGGGTCATCGTGGCAGCCGGCGGCCACAGCCACGGGGCCCCCACCTGGTACCGGTGGGCGGGCGTCGCCGCGGCCGCCGCGGTGGTCGTCGCGATCGCGATCGCCCTTCCCAACGTCGGGGGCGGAAGTGACAAAGACCGCGCCGGGCTTACCGCAGCATCGGTGGATGCCGGGGCAGAAGCCCAGGACGCCGGTGCCGGACGGCAGGTCGAGAAGCTGGACGAGAACTACGACGCGAAGGAACTCGAGCGTCTCGCCCGCGACACCGGCTCGGCGATGGCGGCGCAGCAACCCGCACCCCAGACCACAGCGCTCGATACCGGCGCCGCTCAGTGCGTGAGTCAGGCCTTCGCCAAGCAACCGGTCGGTGAATTGGCCCGCTTGATCGAGGCCAAGTTCGAGGGCCGTCCGGCGTATATCGCCGTCTACCTGGAGGGCCCCGGGGCGGGCGAGCCCCCAGACACCGCGGTCGTCTGGGCGGCCGCGAAGGACGATTGCACCATCCTCTCCTTCGCCTCAGCTCGCATCTAACCCCCGTCCAACCGGCACCGAGGGAAGGAACCGCCTGAGGTCTGGCGTTCAGGTCGTATGGGAGGATTGGCACGCATGACGACCGAACACGTGAACGACGTCCGGAACGTGATCGTGATCGGCTCCGGCCCCGCGGGGTTCACGGCCGCGCTCTATGCGGCGCGGGCCAACCTCGAACCGCTCGTCCTGAAGGGCCTTGAGGCCGGAGGCCAGCTGATGCTCACGACCGACGTGGAGAACTATCCGGGCTTCGCCGACGGGATCCTGGGTCCGGAGCTCATGGATCAGATGGAGAAGCAAGCCGCTCGCTTCGGGGCGGAGATCTTGTCGGTCCACGTCACCCGAGTGGACTTCTCGTCCCGGCCTTTCGGCGTCTGGGCGGGGGACCAAGAGTGGCGCTCGCACACGGTCGTGATCGCGACGGGCGCGACCGCCAGGTGGCTCGACGTGCCCGGGGAGGAGAAGCTCCGCGGCAGGGGGGTCTCCGCATGCGCGACGTGCGACGGCTTCTTCTTCCGCGACCGCGAGCTGGTGGTCGTCGGCGGCGGCGACTCGGCGATGGAGGAGGCGACGTTCCTCACGAAGTTCGCGTCCAAGGTCACGATCGTCCACAGGCGAGACGAGTTCCGCGCATCCAAGATCATGCAGGAGCGAGCCCTGGCCAATCCCAAGATCGAAGTGATCTGGAACGCGGAGGTGGTCGAGATCCTCGGCGACGACGCCGTAACCGGCGTCCGCCTGCGCGACACCACCACGGGAGAGACGAGGGAGTTCCGTACGGACGGTGTCTTCGTCGCGATCGGCCACACGCCGAACACCGAACTCTTCCGCGACTGGTTGGAGCTCGACCCCGACGGGTACATCGTGGTGCGAGAGCCTCGTACCCACACGTCCGTCGAGGGCGTGTTCGCGGCAGGCGACGTCACCGACCGGATCTATCGTCAGGCGGTGACCGCCGCCGGTCAGGGATGCAAGGGCGCGATGGATGCGGAGAAGCTGCTCGAATCCGAGGCGCACGCCCGAGCCCAGGAGGGGAATCTCCCCAACGAGCAGAGCGTTCGGAGCAGGGCGTAGACCGCCGGGGGCGTACGCTCGGCGGACCCGAGAGGAGAAGAGATGTCGAACATCGGAGACGTGACCGACACGGAGTTCCAGGCGAGCGTGCTGGACTCGGAAACCCCGGTCCTCGTGGATTTCTGGGCCGAATGGTGCGTGCCGTGCCACATGGTCTCTCCGGTCGTCGAGGAGATCGGCCAGGAGAAGGGACGGGATCTCAAGGTCGCGAAGTTGAACATCGACGACAATCCAGACGCCACCAGAACCTATGGGGTTATGTCGATCCCCTCCCTCATCCTCTTCAAGGCGGGCGTCGAGGTCGTGAGGGTCACGGGCGCGCGACCCAAGGACGCCATCCTGCGAGACCTCGACCCGCACCTGTCGTAGGACCGCGTCCCCACGCGCGGGCGTCCACGGTGGTTGCCGTTGCGCAGCGCGCCAACGCAGACTCGGACCGATGCGTATCTATCGCGTGGGCGATCGAGGTCCGGAGATCACAGACATCCAATCGAGGCTGACCGCACTCGGAGCCCTCGTGGACGACGCCGAGCGCGACGGCACGTTCGGCTCGTCCACGGAGGCCGCCGTCCGATGGTTCCAACGGGACCGACACCTCCAGGTCGACGGCCTGGTCGGCCCCGACACGTGGGAACAGCTCGTGGAGGCCGGGTGGGAGCTCGGCGATCGCACCCTGTATCACCGAGCCCCCATGTTCCGAGGAGACGACGTCCGCGAGCTCCAGCGGATGTTGAACGCCCTCGGCTTCGACTGCGGGAAGCAAGACGGACTGTACGGCCCGTGGACCGACGCCGCGCTCCGGCTCTTCCAACGGAACGTCGGCGACGAACCGGATGGGATCGTGGGACCGCACACGCTCTCGGTCCTTCGTCGGATGCGGCCGCTCGAGGCGGTTCCCTCGCGAGCGCTCGTCCGCGAACGGGAGGAGCTGAAGGCGTCTCGAGGTCCGATCGAAGGACGCGTGATCGCGGTCGACGTCGGTGAAGGCCCGGACGGAGGCGGCGTCGTTCATCGTCGCTCCGCGCATGCGCTCGTCGCGGCGCTGCAAGCGGTCGGTGCGGACCCGCGGCTCCTCGCGATCGCCGAGGACGCGGCCGCGCCATCGGATCGAGCCCGACTCGCGAACGAGGCCGGCGCGGCCGCGTCGATCACGGTCGAGCTCACGGCCCGGGACCGCGAAGGCGACGGTGGTCCTGTCTGTTCCTACTTCGGAAGCCGCACCACTCACTCCCCTTCGGGATTGGTTCTGGCACAACTCATCTTGGAAGAGCTCGAAGGCGAGTTCGGCCTTCCAGGTAAGGTCCGGCCACTGACGATCGCACCGCTGCGCGAGACGAGGATGCCCGCCGTTCAGGTGGAGCCGCTGACGGGGACAGGTGAGAAGGAACACGAGCTGCTGCGCGATCCCGACCTTCCGTCACGGCTCGCCAGAGCGGTGGCGGCGGGGGTGGGCCGCTTCTTCTCCGGTTAGCTCCTTCGTCGGCGTCCGAACAGCACCAGCATCAGTCCGAGGACCGCGCCGAGGAGCGACGCTTTGACAGCTCGTTCCTGCTCCGTCGGATACGACCGTCCCTCGCCCACGCCGGTAGGGTAAAGCGTCAGAACACGCCCTCGCAGGGAGGTCGACGGTGGCAGCGAACGGACTCCTCGTACTCATCTTGCTCGCCATCGGGATCGCGGCCTTCGCCTTCTGGATCTGGGCCATCGTTGATGTAGTCAAGGTGCCTGACGATTCGATGTTCAAAGCCGGGAACAAGCTGATCTGGGTCCTCGTGATCGTCCTCACGGGCTTGATCGGCGCAATCATCTACCTCGTGGTCGGACGACCCGAACCAGGCAGCCAGGCCGCTGGTCACACATCCATCGACCCCAACCAGCCACCGCCTCCCCCTCCTGGCGCCCTCGGTTGACATCGATCCGCGCGCCGCGCCTCCGGACCCCGTGTCTGGAGAAGTCTCGGTGCGCTCAAGGTGCGGCTAGATCGGAGCCCTGAGGCGTCGATCGGAGCCGTGTCAGAGGTGGAATGCTCCTATGTGTGATAGCGTCACTCAGTCGGGGGCCAGACCTGGCCCTGAACCGATGATCTCGGACACGATCCGATCCAGGTCGTCTGCGGACCCGAAATCGATCAGCACCTGACCGCGTCTGCGTCCCATCCGGATCACGACCCGGGTGGCGAGCTGCTCCGACAAGATCTCTTCGACCTCGGCGAGGTTGGGATCCGCCGCCTCCGAGGGCGAAGCCTTCTTCCTCGGAGCGGGCTCTGCCGGCGCCTCGATGAATCGACGCACGATCTCCTCGGTCTCTCGCACGGACAGATCCTCAGCCGCGACCCGGAGTGACAAGGAGGTGATCGCCTCCTGATCGCCCAAGGCGAGGAGTGCTCGCGCGTGACCCGCGGAGATCTTCTCGTCGGTGAGGAGCTGCTGTACCTCGAACGGAAGGGCCAAGAGGCGGATCGTGTTCGCGATGTGGGATCTCGACACGCCGACCCGGTCGGCGAGCTCCTCCTGCTTCAGCCCCAGCTCGTCGAGGAGCTGCCGGAACGCCTCGCCCAGCTCGATCGGGTTGAGGTCCTCGCGGTGGATGTTCTCGATAAGTGCTTCTCTGAGTAGGTCAGAGTCATCTGAATCCCGCAGGACGACAGGCACCGTAGCCAGCCCGGCCAGCTTGGCCGCGCGGAGCCTCCGCTCCCCCGTGACGACTTCGTAGCCCTGACCGGTCCTACGGACGACGATCGGCTGCAGGATCCCGACCTCACGGATCGACGCTGCCAGCTCTTTCAGCGTTTCGTCGTCGAACCGGCTCCTCGGCTGCTTGGGATTGGGGGCGATCGCGTTCGCCGGGACCTCGAGGAGCCCCGTGCTGGCCTCCCCGGCCTCCGGCGCGCCGGGGATCAGAGCTGAGAGCCCACGTCCCAGACCCCCTCGTTTGGACATCAATCGCCTCCCTTGCGGAACATGCGCCACCGGCGCTTGTGGCCCCTCTCGTCATCCAGCGTGGCTCCGATGTCCGCCATCCCTTCATGGATCTCGTTCGACACCGGCGAGACCGGAGGCACTTCCTGCGATCCCTGGATGTCGATCTCGGAGTTCTCGTCGATGACGACCACTCTGCGCTGGGGGAGTTCGCCGGGCCGAGCAGGGCTCGAGGGCGGCTTGACCCTGGGCTCAGGTTGGGCTGGAGGCTCTTCCCACAGATCCTCTTCCACCAGCTGGGGCCTGGGCTTCCGCCGCGGAGCCGGCGTTGCCTTCGCGCGTGGGGCGGACTCGATCGATGGAGGAGCCTCAGGTTCGGCGGCTTCGAGCTCCGGTTCCGCCTCACTCGTCGTTCCGGGAGGGCGAGCCGAACTCTCCTCAGCGGGCTCATCCTGCTCGGAGCTCTGCTCGTCCAGCCCCCGGGAACCATCCTCATCGGGGAGCGGCTCCCCCTCCTCCACGGTCACGATGTCGTCCATGGGAGCCATCACAGCCACCGAGATCTCGTCGTAATGGGGCATCGGTGTGTCGGGCGGCGGCCGGAGCGCTACCTCGCGCGCGAGCTCGCGGTAGGCCTCGGCGCCCTTGGATCTCGCGTCGTAGACGGTGATCGGCTGACCGAAGCCTGGGGCTTCGGACAGCCGAACCGTTCGGGGGATGATGACGCCGTAGACGAGGTCGCCGAAGTACTTCTGCACTTCCTGGACGACTTGCTCGGAGAGCTTGGTCCGGGCATCGAACATCGTCATCACGATGCCCGAGAGCCTGAGGCCCGCGTTGATGTTCTGCTGAACGAGGGAGACGTTGCGGAGCAGCTGCCCCAGTCCCTCGAGGGCGTAGTACTCGCATTGGATGGGGACGATCAGCTCCTCCGCGGCCGTGAGCGCGTTGATCGTCAGGAGGCCCAACGAAGGAGGGCAGTCGAGAAGGATGAAGTCATACACACCCTCCGAGACGGGCTCGATCGCCTTCTTGAGCCTCGATTCACGTGAGAACTGAGACACGAGCTCGATCTCAGCACCCGCCAGGTCGATCGTGGCAGGCACCGCGTGCAGGCGCTCGACCGGGGTCGGAACGATGGCGAGCTTGATATCGGCTTCCGAAACAACGACGTCATACACCGTCACTTCGCGGGCGTCGTGACGGATCCCCATCCCGGTGGAAGCGTTACCCTGCGGATCGAGGTCGGCCACCAGTACCCGGTAGCCGATGTCGGCGAGCGCGGCGCCGAGGCTCACGGCAGTGGTGCTCTTCCCAACCCCACCCTTCTGGTTCGCGATCGCGATGATCCGGGCCCGCCCAGGAACCTCTGGCACGACAGGCACCGGCTTCCTCGAAGAGCGCTTCGCTTTGGCAGGGGTAGGGGCGTGTGGCGTGGAAGTCTCCACGGGTTGGGACGTACTGGCGGAAGCCTTGCTCACTGTCGGGTCATGATAACGATGGGCCCGCCGCTTTCAAGGGCTGCCTCGCCGACGGCCTTCACAGAGGTGCCTGTGGGGGCGTCCTTCAGTGTGAACATCCTGCCGGCCCAATAGAGCAATTCGCCTTGGGGGTGGAGCAGGACCCGAGCGACCTCCCAGGTGCGTGAGGCGTCCCCGAATCCCCTCGCCAAACACACATCGAATCCGGGTTCGAGTCCTTCTGCGGGCTCGGGGAACACGCGGACGTTGGGAAGCCGGAGCTTTTCGACGGCCAGTTCGAGGAATGCGGCTCTCATCTGCCGAGGCTCGGTCAGCGTCACCGCCAGGTCGGGTCGCACCATCGCGATCGGGAGGCCCGGGAGCCCGGCCCCGGAGCCGAGATCGACGACCTGTTTGGCATCCCGCGAGATGTGAGGCATCGCCCGAAGGCTGTCGAGGATGTGTCGGGTACGTAGGTGACCACTATCGGAGGCGGCCACGATCCCACGGGGAACTGCCTGGCTCAGCAACAGCTCCTCATAGAGGACGAGGCTCGCTCGCTGAGCGGCGGGGAGATCTTCGGGAGTCCAACCCTCATGTTTCACGTGAAACACGGCCTCTCGGAGGTTGCGGCCGATCTCGGGGGTTAGGTGGGCCGCACAACCACGAACCGATCGGGGTCGACGCCCTCGGAGACGCTCTCAAGTCCTTCGAACTCGGCCACGACGTCATGGACCAACTTCCGCTCATAGGCGTTCATGGGGTCCAGATGCTCCTCGCTGCCGGTCTTCTGAACCCGCTCGGCGATCTCCCGGGCACCATCGACCAGCCGCTCCTCCTGACGCTTCCGGTAGTCGCCAACGTCGACCAGCACGCGGATCCGGTCGTCAAGGCGGCGCCCCACCGCGGTCCGGGCGAGCTCTTGGATGGCATCCAGGGTCTGCCCGTGGCGGCCGATCAGCAACGCCATATCGTCCTCGGGGCCCTCGACGATGTCGATATAGACGTGACCCCGGTGAGTCGTTGGCTCCGCGATCGCATCGATCCCCATCCGCTCGAGAAGCTCCTCGACGAAGTCGGCGACTGCATCCGCCTGCTCCTCGAGGTCGACGTCTCCTATGTCCGACTGGTCCCCCTGGCCGCGTCCAGGCACGCCCGGCTCCTGTTCCATCCTCTACCTCCCGGATCGTTTCGGGCGGTTCGGGCGGTTCGGGCCCGATCCCTTGGGCCGTCCCGAGCCGCCCTTCGTACCCTTCCCCGTCCCGGATTGCCCAGTTTGCCCCTTCCCGGGTGTCCGGGGCGGGGGCTTCCGAAGGGCCGGCGGAGGGTCGGCCTGACGGCGCTTCCGCTCCTGGTCCGCCCGCTCCATCATCTTCCCCACGAGGCCGCTCCTCGGCTTGTCGGGCTTGCTCGAGGCCTTCGCCTTGGCGGCCGCGATCCGGCGTTCCATCGCCTCGGGCCCGATGTGCCCGAGGCGAAGCATCACCGATTGCTGGCCGATCTGGAAGAGGTTGGAGACCGTCCAATAGAGCACCAGGCCGGCCGGGAACTGGAAACCGAAGATGCCGAACATGATCGGCATGATCTTCGTGATGATCTGCGTCTGCTGGTTCTGCGCCGAGGCGGGCGTGGCCTTCTGTGTTTGTCGGCTCGAGTAGAAGGTCGTGGCGATCATGACCGCCAGTATCACGAAGTACGGAACTCGATCCGCACCTGAATCCCCGCAATCGAGCGTGTCGCCGCTCGGCTTCCGCTCGGTATTGAGTACCGGAACGGTCTTGCCCGCCGTCTGCGCGGAGCACTGGAGGTCCATGAAGAGGAAGCGCATGCCATCTTGGTTGTGGTGCGTCACGTCGATGAACAGCTGCGAGTTCTCGGGAAGATGGTTGTTGTGGTACTGGACCACCCCGGGTTCCTCCGGGTCTGCGGGCAGGGGGATGGGTGCCCGGATGACCGAGTACATCGCGATCAGGATGGGGAACTGCAGGAGGAGTGGCAGGCAGCCACCGAGCGGGTTCACCCCGTACTCCTGGTAGAGCTTCATCGTCTGCTCTTGGATCTTCTGCTTGTTCCCCTTGTACTTCTTCTGGATCTCCTTGATCTTGGGTTGCAACGCCTGCATGGCCTGCATCGACTTGATCTGCTTGATGCCGAGGGGGAGCAGCACGATCCGGAAGACGATCGTGAGGATGATGATCGCGAAGCCGAAGTTCCCGGTGAAGTCATAGAGCCGAGCCAGCAACCAGCCGATCGCGTCGAGCAGCGCCTGGAAGGGCCCGATCTCAGCCAGCATCGCGTACCTCAGCGGCTGTCACTCCATGTATGGCACTGTCATACGGAAGGCTCCGTCCGGCGCCGCGCGCGCGGCCCTGCGTGGCTTCGCGGAAGTGAGCCCGCGGGACGGGATCGAGGCCACCTCGCCCGAATGGGTTGCAGCGGAGCACACGTCGGACCGACAGAAGCGACCCCTTCACGGCCCCGTGACTCCGGATCGCCTCAGCCGCGTAGCGAGAGCAGGTGGGGGAGAACCGGCACTGCCCACCCAGCCAGCCGGAAAGCGTGAGCCGGTAGAGCGAGATCGCGCCGAGCAGGATCGACCGCGCGGGAGCGCCGATCCGCCACATGACGCCTCGAACCATCTTCATCGGCGCACCTCTTCGCGCTCGAGCAGCTCGGTCATCTCCTCGATCAGATCCTGGGTCCGGGCGTCCCGGATGGTCTCACGAGCGACCACAACGACGTCGCGTCCTTCCACGCCTTGCGGCGCGACCTCACGGAGGGCCGCCCGTAGGACCCGCCGCGCCCGGTTCCGGTGCACCGCTCCACCGATCTTCTTGCCGGCGACGAACGCAGATTCCCCTGACCCGGGCGCGACGAACAACACCACTCGCTTCCCGTGCACCGGCCGCCCGTCACGGAACACCCGCTGGATCGCCGGGGTGCGCACGTCTCGATCAGCCGGAGACGGACAGACGGCTACGGCCCTTACGCCGCCGAGCGGCGAGGATCGCCCGGCCGGCCCGCGTGCGCATCCGCAGACGGAAGCCGTGGGTCTTGGCCCGTCGGCGGGTGTTCGGCTGGTAGGTGCGCTTTCCCTTGGCCATCGTCGGATCCCCTGCGAAAAGGAAGGCCGGCTGACCGCCGACCGAAGGACGGAAGTATACGGAAACATCCCAGGATGGAGGGGTTGACAAGAGAAAGAGCGTCAAGAGGGCGTTCGACACTCGCGCTGTGGAAAAACCCGGTGCTATAGTCCGGCCCGCACTTCCCCGGGGTGATGGGGCCCCCGGCGTATCTCCGACCCCGTGACCTCCCGGATGT
>Ga0307296_10001342_pt1 | contig 12296 bp, 12 predicted proteins | sample ER_DNA_153_FD_194467 | JGI IMG/M metagenome (GOLD analysis project Ga0307296, IMG submission 194467) | Bulk soil microbial communities from the East River watershed near Crested Butte, Colorado, United States - ER_DNA_153 | ecosystem: Environmental > Terrestrial > Soil > Floodplain | place... | reverse complement strand
GGGCAACTCGAGAGCGACTGGCCCAGCTATCAGACCCATCGCATTGACCCGAGCCTCACAGGTCTCTCCGCTATCCAAGCTGCTGTCCGTGCGCAGGTAGCCGCGAATGCCCGAGATTTCCAGCGGCGCCTGCGAGACGGGCGGCCCATGGGGCGCCTGGTGGTTCGCCGCATGGGCCTCCGCGTCATCTTCGTGCACGGGACGAACTGGGCGCACGACCTCTCCAAGGGACCAGGCCACTACGTTCAGACGTCGGTGCCAGGCCTCGGAAAGACCACCGCGATCGCCGGCCATCGGACCACTTTCGGCGCCCCATTCCGCCATATCGACCGGCTACGAAAAGGTGACCCCATCGTCGTCCGGCTCCCCTACGGAACGTTTCTCTACCGCGTGACCGGCCATAGGGTGGTCAAGGACAACGACTGGAGCATCATCAGGCAACGCGGATTCGACGAGCTCGTGCTCTCCGCCTGCCACCCGCTCTACAGCGCATCTCAGCGCTGGGTCGTCTTCGCGCGGCTCTCGGAAGTGACGCCCTCGGTCGGCCAGCCCTACGTACTCGCCGCAGGGCGTTCTGCGACCGGCTAGCCGATCGAGATGTAGCGGATCGCCTCGCCCGCGGGGATCTCGCCCTCACCGGCGTCGATCGCGACGAGAGCGTCGGCTCTACCCGCGCGCGCGATCATGTGCGACTCCTGCCCCGGTAAGGGATCGACGACTACTGCGTCGTCCACCCGCCGGGTCACCGCCCGCACGTATTCCTCGCGGTGCGGGTTGCGCCGGACGGCGGCTCCGAGAACTCCGCGGCGGTACTCGGGAAGCGGGTCGGGAAGCCCAAGGAGCGCGTTCACGGCCGGCCGAACGAAGAGCTCGAACGTGACGAGCACGGAAACCGGATTGCCCGGCAGATTGAACACGAGGTGAGCGCGGCGAACGCCGAAGGCGACGGGCTTCCCCGGCTTGACGGCAACGCCCCAGAAGAGCTCCTCGACTCGCAGCTTGGCCTGAGCCTCCCGAACGAGGTCGTGCGGCCCGACCGAGACGCCGCCCGAAGTGATAAGCATGTCGAACCCGAGTAGGGCCCGCTCCATCGCGCGCTCGTGCTCGTCCGCGTCGTCGGCGACGACGCCGAGCTGCGCAGGGACCGCGCCCGCTAGCTGCAGGGCGGTCGCGAGCAGAAGGCCGTTCGACTCGTAAATCTGTCCTGGCCCCAAGGCCTCGCCGGGCTGACGGAGCTCCGAGCCGGTAACGAGCACTCCAACGCGCGGTCGTTTGGTGCACTGGGCCTCGGAGATGCCGGCCGCGGCGAGCGCGGCAACCTGAGCCGGCCCGAGCCGAACTCCTGGCTCGAGAACGAGCTCGCCCGCTTGTATGTCACTGCCGCGTGGGCGGACGTGGGCGCTCTCGTTCACCGGCTCCCGAATCCCGATCTCCTCGTCCGCTTCGTCGACGAGCTCGAGCGGAATCACCGCGTCCGCGCCGTCGGGGACGGCACCGCCGGTCGAGATCGCCATCGCCTCCCCGGCGACGAGCGGCCGGTCGGCAGGGCTTCCGGCCGCGATGCGCGCAACGACGGGAAGGCGCACGGGAGCCGAGATCGTGTCGGCCGCGCGAACGGCGTAGCCGTCCATGGCAGAGCTCGGGAAGGGCGGAAGGTCGACCAGAGCGCTCACCGGCTCGGCAAGCACCCGGCCGGCTGCGCGTTCGATCGGAACTCGCTCGGCGTCCAGCGGCTTGGCGCGTTCGAGGATGACTCGGTGTGCCTCCTCGACGGAGATCAGCTGGGCCAGGGTCGTCACGGGCCGTACGCTAACGCCCGCGGGCCTGGCCGCGCCTACAACGGCACCGCGTCGCGGAGAAGGTAAGCGCAGAGCGCCAACGCGAGCAGCCTCGCGATGCGGTCTTCCTCGATAGCTGCGAGGGGAACGGTCCAAACCGCGTACCACGGCACCAGCCAGGGTGTCGCGACGACGAGGAGGCCGGCTGCCAGGCCAAGGCGGGCACGCCCCCGCCAGGCTTCTCGCAGGAGCCACAGGTATGCGAGTCCGAACAGGCCTGCAAAGAGGCCGACGGAAACCGAGTGCGGCACGCCGAAGAACTCCAGGCGGCTCGGGATGCTGTAGCGCGCCCCCCCTCGGAGGTTGTGCGCAACCGGGCCGAGAGCGTCGAGCCAGCTTGTCCCGTACCGCCAGGTAGCGACCAATGCGATGAGAACAGCCGCAATCGCGAAGCCGGCGTGGCCGACGCGCCGTCCCTCATGGCGGGCCTCAAGGGCGCGCAGAGGGAGGAAGATGACCACGACCCACTTCACCGCGATGGAGAGCGCCCAGGCGGCGCCGGCCAGGTGCCTCCGGCCGGTTGCTGCGAGCGCGATCGCGGCAAGGACGAGAGCCATCATCCAGGCGTCGTTGTGCCCCCCTCCCGCAAAGTGGATGGCGAGGAGCGGGTTCCAACCGATGAACGCCGCCGCCAGAGCGGGCCGCGGAGCGACCCGCGAGGCCAACCAGACCATGGCCAACATGGCGAGCGCCGCCAGCGCCTTGTAGCTCCACGCGGCGACTGCCGGGGACTCGCCGACCACAGCCGCGTGTCCCTCGGAAGCAAGCGTGAACGCGGGTCCGTAGACGGTCGTGGTATCCAGCCACTGATCGCCCATGAGACCGAATGCCGGATCGAGGTAGTGCGTGCGCGGCGTGTCCACGTACGGGTTGTCGCCGTACACGGCACCGAGGCGCCCGTAATCCCAGTACGTATAGACGTCCGTGGAGAGCAGAACGGGCGCAGCCAGCGGGGCGAGTTGGATTGCCGCCGCAACGACCAGAACACCCGTGGTCCGTGGGGCCGCGCCCCGGGCGATGAGCGCCAGCCCGCCGAGGTACAAAAAGAATGCCGCGACCATGAGGCCCAGGTAGATCCACGACCAGCCCGTATTCCCATGCACCCGGTTCGGGGTGAGAAGCGATGAGGCAGGCCAGCCGAGCTCGGCGGCGGCGCAGACGAGGGCGAGGCAGCTACCGCCCGCCGCCCACACCAGGAGGGTCCTCCTAGTTCGTGGTCGTTCCAGGCGCAGGCCCGGTCGTCGTAGGCGGAGGCGTCGAGGTGGTTCCCGGCGGTTTGCCGTTCTTCTTGCCCTTCTTATCCGTCGACGTGGCCGGTGCAGGGGGCGCGCCGAAGAACTCGTACTGACCGTGGAACGGCTTCCACACCGCCGGGACCCGTGGCGGTGGCCAGTCGCCCGGGGGGTGATGGCCGAATGCGCCCTGCATGAAGAGTCGCCAGATCGTTGCCGGGAAGGTTCCTCCGACGACGCGGATGCCGTGCACGTTCGTCATCGGGATCTTGGCGTTGGGATAGCCGACCCAGACAACCGTTGACGCGTTCGTCGTGATTCCGGCGAACCAGGCGTCTCCCCAGTCCTCCGTCGTGCCCGTCTTTCCGCCGGCGACGAAGCCGGGATTCGCGCCGGTCCCAGTTCCGGCCTGGATGTTCATCTTGAGGACGCGCGCCACCGCGTAGGCCACTCCGTCGGAGAAGACTCGCGTGCGCCTCGGGTGGCCCCAGCCGGCGCCCGCGTCCACCTTCCCGTTCGGTAGCACGACTTTCCGGATTGCCATCGGGTCGGAGTGGACGCCCCCCGCGGCGATCGTCGCGTAGGCGTCAGCCATCTCCAGCACACCGACCGAGTTCGAGCCGAGGCCGACGGACGCGACCGGCTCGAGCTTCGTCTTGATGCCCATCCTGTGTGCAAGAGCAACGACCTTCTCGGGACCGAGATCGAGCGTGAGGCGAGCGTAGACCGTGTTGTCCGAGCGAAGCGTGGAAGCCGTGATCGACGAGGGGCCGGCGTAATCCCCGCCGTACGTCGTCACGTCCCACGGCTCGCTGTTCGGGTCGGGCTGCCAGTGGAACGGTGCGGAGAGATACGTGGTGGTATCGGGGTTGACGCCCTCTCGGATCGCCTCGCTCAGGACGAAGGTCTTGAAGGACGACCCCGCCTGCCGCCGGCCCTGAGCGGCGAGATTGAACTGCGTGTGCTTCTTCCCCGGGATCACGGCCGTCATGGCGCGGATGGCGCCGTTCTTCGGATTGATCGAGACGATCGCGGACGCAGGGTCGCCGTGCTGGTTGAGCGTCTCCCTGATGGCGCGCTGGGCGAGTTTCTGGAAGCGAGGCACAATGGTCGTATAGACCTTGAGCCCGCCGCCGCGAACCGTGTTCGCTCCGTACTTGGCGATGAGCTCCTCGCGCACGTAGCTGAAGAAGAACGGCTCGCGAATCTTGGTGTAGATGTGCCCGGCTTTCAGCCCGAGCGGTGAGGCGAGCGCTTCCTCGTACTGCTGCTGATCGATGTGGCCCGCTGAAAGCATCGCCTTCAGGACCTCGCTTCGCCGGCGCGTCGCTTCCGCGGGCCGCTCGAACGGGTCATAGGCCGACGGCGCCTGCGGCATCCCCGCGATCAGCGCAGACTGGACGAGGTTGAGATCCTTGGCATGCTCGGAGAAATACGTCTGGGCGGCGGCCTCGACGCCGTATGCGTGATTTCCGAAGTAGACCTGGTTGAGGTAGGTGGCGAGGATCCAGTCCTTGTTGTGAACGTCTTCGAGCTTGCGGGCGAGGCACGCTTCCTTGATCTTCCGCTCCAGGGAGCGCTCGTTGCCGATGTAGAGGTTGCGCACGAGCTGCTGCGTGATCGTCGAGCCGCCCTGCACGACGTGACCGCTTTCGAGGTTCTTCACAGCGGCGCGGATGATGCCCTCATAATCGAGCCCGCCGTGCTCGTAGAAGCGGCGGTCCTCGACGTCGATCGTCGCCTGCGCGACCAACGGCGACATCTGATTCAGGGTGACCGGCTGGCGATTGCGCTCCGCGGGGATGGCGCCGAGCACGGAGCCGTCTGCCGCGTAGACGAAGGAGTTCTGGCCGATCGAGACCGGTTTCAGCGAAGCGAGGCTGCAGGCGTTGAGGACGCCGTTCGCGCTCGTGAAGGCCGCCGCGACAACCGCGGCGATCCCGCCCAAGACGATCGCAAGGGCAAGCAGGATCGCAAAGCGACGCGAGATAACGCGGTCGCGGCGGCGGCGCTGGCGACGCCGGCGACGGTGATTCGGATAGAGCGCCCCGCCGTTGCCGTGTTTCCCGTTGCCGTTGCGAGGCGCCATCAGCGCGAGGCGCGTACCTGCGCGCGGACGGGCGGATTCGTTTGGACTGAGCTCACCGGCGACAGGCTCCTTGGCACGGACTCAGGCGCCTCACGCGCCTGGCTTACCCGTGGACGTTGCGTTGCGAATGGTATCGGAGGCCAATTTCGTGTTCGGGACGAAGAAGCGGGCACCGTCGTCGGCCCGGATGAGCGTGTACGTGAGACCGATCTCCTCGACGATCCCCGCCGCCTGGCCGACCTCGACCTGGTCTCCGAGCCGTAGCGGCTGCGAGAACGCCACGAGGATCCCAGCCACGAAGTTCGAGAGCGTCGTTTGCGCGGCGAATCCGATCACGAGCGCGATGACCGCCGACGAGGCGAGGATCGTCCCCGCGACGGCCCGCACCGGGGGGATGACGAGCAGCGCGGAGAAGATGCCGACCGTCAGGATCGTCACGACGGCGCTCCGACGGATCACGCGGTAGCGGGTGCGTGTCTCCGGCCTCAGCTCGAACCGTTTCCCGATCATGCGGTCGACGAGCCGAGCGAGGATCATCGCGACGAGCACCACCCCGCCCGCCACGGCCACGCGCTGCCAGAACTCACTCATGACTGCTCAGTTCTCTAGAACGGGAGCGGCTTCCTGCCCGCAAACCCTTCTTCGAGACCGTGCCAGTACGACACTTCGTCCTCGCCGAGCTGCCAACAGAGGAGCACTGGGTCTTCCTCCTCCGGGTGTCGAGCGGGAAAATCGATCAGCCCGCTGTCCGGATCCTTGACCTGGACGCCCAGCGATTCGAGCTCGACGATAGCGGCGGCCACATCGGCCGCAGCCTCCTCGGCCTGTGCATGAAGGTCTCGCACCCGCTCCGGATCGAGGCCGCCACCGTTCCCGGCCACTCGGCCACTGACGCGTTCGAGGCGTTCGCCCACGTGGACAAGGCGCCTGCGGGCGCTGACAACCCGTTCGACGATGGGCCGAACGACCGCAAGCGCCTCGTTCGCTTCCTCTTCAGTGAAGAACCGCATGCCGGAATGATGAATAGTGCCTTCGCTTTGAGAATGAGCGCACCCATCTTGGCCCTCGCAGCGGCGGCACTCCTCGGAGCCGGCTGTGGCGAACGCGCGGAGCCGCTCGGCGTCCTCGCACAGACGTATCCGGTGTCCGTTCAGGGAGCCGGCGACCGGCCGACCGTCGTGAAGTCGCGGCCGGAGCGGATCGTCGCGCTCGATCCGGGATCCGCCGAGTTTGTAATCGCGCTCGGCGCAGGGGGCCGCCTCGTCGGCATCCCTTCGGGACTCGGTGTCTCGACACCCGCGAAAGCGCGTGAAGTGGTGCGACCGACGGGCCTCCTCGACGTCGATGCGGTCGTGGCCCTCAAACCGGATCTCATCGTGGCGACGGCGTCGACCGACGAGCTCGATCTCGCGCGCGCGGGAAGACAATCAGGCGCGGCCGTCTACGTTCAGCCGGCCTCGTCGATCCAGAACGTCGAGGAGGGAGCCATCGACCTCGGCTTTCTTGTCGGCGAAGCGGCGCGCGCCCGCCAGATCGTCGGGCAGATCGAGCGTCGAATCGCGGCGGTCGAGCAACATCTCGCCGGCGTAAGGTCTGTCTCGGTCTTCGTCGACACGGGCTTTTTCATCACCGTTCCGAGGCGCTCGCTCCTCGGGGACCTCGTTGCAAACGCGAAAGGGGAAAGCGTCGCCGGACCCACGCCTGGTCCGGGTCCCTTCCCGCTCACCCAGCTCGCGAAGCTGAACCCGACCGTTTATCTCGCGACCTCCGACAGTCAGGTGACACTCGACCTCCTGCGGCAAAGCGCCGAGACGGCGAGGCTCAAGGCGGTGCGCAAGAAGCGGCTCCAGATCGTCTCCGTCGCGCTCACAACCCGAGCGGGTCCGCGGATCGCCGACGGCTTCGAAGCGGTCGCGCGCGCACTTCATCCCGATGCCTTCCGGTAAGGATCTGGATGCGGTGACCGTCGATGCGATGGGGACGCTCGTCGAGCTCGACGACCCGGTGGGCCGACTCGGCGAAGCGCTTCGCGAACGAGGCGTCGAGCGGAAGCCTGACGATGTCGCGACAGCCTTCGCCGCGGAGGTCGAGTACTACCTCGAGCACAAGCTGGCCGCCCGCGACGAACAGGGCCTCGCCGACCTGCGCCGCGACTGTGCTCGGGTCTTCCTGAAGGCCGGAGACGTCGACCTCGACCCCGGCGAGTTCGCGCCCTTGTTCGTCGCCGCGATCACGTTTCGTCCACTCGGCGGAGCCGTCGAGGCTCTCGAGCGTCTGCGGGCGGGCGGCCTCTCCCTCGCGTGCGTCTCCGACTGGGACATCGGCCTCCACGAGCAGCTCGAGAGGATTGGGCTCGGCCATCTGTTCTCGCTCATGCTGACCTCTGCAGAGGTAGGCGCGGAGAAGCCCGACCCCACCCTCTTCCTGCGGGCGGTTGAACGTCTCTGCGTCGAGGCCGCTCGAGCGCTGCACGTCGGCGACGCGGAGACCGACCGCGAGGGCGCTGAGGCGGCCGGTCTCGCCTTCGAGCCGGTGCCGCTGGCTACGCTCCCCGAACGCCTGGGAGTGCGATGAGGAAACGTGGACTTTCGACGCGGGCGATTCACGGCCGGAAGCCGCCGGACGCTCCCGGGCGGCCGATCGTCCAGCCGATCGTGACCGCCACGACTTTTTCCTTCGACGACTCAGCCCAGTTCGGGCGAGTCATGAGCGAGGAGGAATACGGCTTCCTCTACTCTCGCCTGCGCAACCCCACGGTCGAGGAGTTGAACGACGTCCTTGCCGACCTCGAGGGCGCGGAGGCGGCGCTGGCGATGGCCTCCGGGATGGCCGCAATCTCGGCTGCCTTGCTCACGAACCTGGCGCCCGGAGACACGCTTCTCTGCGCAAAGCAGCTCTATGGAGCCACCTACGCCTTCGCGGAGCTGCGCCTACGCCCGTTGGGAATCGAGGTCGTGCATCTCGATGTCAACGACCACGCCGCTTGGCAGCGCCCCGCGCGCGTGAGGTACATCGAGACGATGGCGAACCCAGGCGTGCCTGTCGCGGACATCTCCGCAATCGCGGACACCAAGGGCGAGGGTGTTCTCATCGTAGACAACACCTTTGCCTCGCCGGTCCTCTGCCGGCCATTGGAGCACGGCGCGGACATCGTCTGCGAGTCGGCGACGAAGTACCTGAACGGGCATCACGATGTGACTGCCGGGGTCATCGCCGGCAGTGCGGAGGCGATCGCGCGAGCCCGTGCCCATCTGATCGACACCGGCGCGGTCCTCGATCCGTTTCCTGCCTACCTCCTGCGACGCGGCCTGAAGACGCTGACCATCCGCATCGAGCGCGCCGAGGAGAACTCCATCGCGCTGGCGCGCGTCCTCGCGGAGCATTCGGCGGTCGAAACCGTCTTCTACGCGGGACTCGAGAGCTATCCGCAACACGAGCTCGCCCAGCGCCAGCTCGACGGCTTTGGAGGCATGCTGGCCTTCGAAGCAAAAGGGGGGCGTGCGGCGGGCGAGGCCTTCATGGACAACCTCGAGCTCTGCGCACGCGCCACCAGCCTCGGCGGGGTAGACACGGTCGTATCGCACCCTGCATCGACGAGTCATCGCCAGTTCACCGAGGAACAACTCGCGGAGGCCGGGGTCTCTCCAGGTCTCCTGAGGGTCTCCGTAGGGTGTGAGGATGCAGACGACCTCGTCGGAGACTTCCGCCAGGCTCTCGAACGGCTCTAGTCGGGGCGCGCTCGCGGCCTGGCTTGGCGTTGCGGCCTTGCTGATCGCGCTCGGCTTCATCGGGACGAGCACGGGACAGTCCGATCCCAACGTCCTCTACGACTACAGCTTCGCGGCCGGCTCGACGGTCATCTACGCGATTCTCGTCGCCGTCAGCTTCGCGATCGCAAGCGCGCTCGGGCGGCCGCTCGTAGCGGCGGGCCTGACGAAGTTCTCCTGGTCGTGGACGTGGAAGGCGGTGGCGTTGATCGTCCTCGTGCTCGTGGTCGCTCAGCTCCTCGAGCCACTGCTCCACGCGGGCGAAAAGCAAGGCCTCGAACCCAGCGTCTGGCGGCCCGATCGAGCGACCGCGTTCGCGCTCAACGCCCTCGTCGCTTCGACGGTCGTGCCGTTCGCGGAGGAGCTCTTCTTCCGCGGCATCGGTGTTCGCGCCCTGCTCCCGTTCGGAGGCCTCGGCGCTGTCGGCGGGACCGCCCTTGCGTTCGGACTCGGCCACGGCATCCTGGCGGCCCTACCCGTGCTCGTTCTCTTCGGCGCGGCGCTCGGGTGGGTGCGGCTGCGCTCGGACAGCGTCTGGCCGGGAATGGTCGCCCACGGGTTCTTCAACGGCTTCGCCCTGCTCCTCGTCTACGTGAATCTGACCTAGCGTCCAGCCGACGGGTCTGCTGAAATGCCAGCGTGCGTCGGGGTCTTCTCGTGCTCGCCATTTTTCTTGCGGGCCCCGGAACGGCCTCGGCGGCTACGAACATCACGTTTGGCATCGCTCCGGCCGTCCCAGCGTACGGCGCGACTGCGACCTTCAGCGGGACGGTCACGCCGGGCGGGGCGGGCCATACGGTCGATCTCATCGCGGACACGGGATCCGGATGGACGATCCTCGGGAGCACGGCGACTGCCGCCGACGGTACGTATTCCATCCCGCACCAGGTCACCGCTCCGGGCTCGTACGCCGCACAGACGAGCGGAGCGACGTCACCCGCGATTGCGGTCACCCTCAAACCCCAGTTGACGGGCCTGGTCTCGGGACTTCAATTTCTCGGCAGCCCGGTTTTCCTTCGCGGACGCCTGAGCCCCGCGAGCGCAGGAACGCTCAAGCTCCACGTGGGAGCGCGGATCTGGGCGGTCGCGGTCGGTCTCGACGGACGCTACCGGGCGAAGCTCCCCACCGGTCACAGGGGTCTCTTCACAGCGACGATCGAACTCACTCCAGCGGCGGGCTACGAGGCTACACAACTCTCGCGGAACTTCCGCATCAGGGCACCCGCGCTTGCACTCGGCGCCCGCGGGAGAGCGGTGCTCGCACTCGAGCGGGAACTACACGCGCGGCATTACGTGCTCCGAGGTGTCGACAGCGTCTACCGGTATGACACCTACGAAGCGGTGCTCGCGTTTCAAAAGGTCCACCGGCTCGCGCGCACCGGGCGTGTGACCACGACTCTTTGGGTGAGGATCAACCGCTCCGGCACGCCGCTCGCAAGGGTCAGATTGGGAAATCACGTCGAAGTGGACAAGACCCGCCAGGTGCTCTTCGAGGTCAGGCGCGGCAAGGTCGTCCGGGTGGTCCATGTCTCGACGGGCGCGACCGGGAATACACCTGTCGGCCGGTGGCGCGTCTACATGAAGACGCCAGGCCTGAACGGCCATGGGATGTACTACTCGAACTATTTCTTACGGGGATTCGCCATCCACGGGTACGCCTCGGTCCCGGCTTACCAGGCAAGCCACGGCTGTGTTCGGACGCCGATGTGGTTCGCGCCCGGCTTTTACAGCCGCTGGGGGCTGGGCACCGTCATCTACATCTTCGGCTGAGCCATGAGCTCCGGCGAGGCTGACAGGGACCCGGTCCTCCGCGACCTCCGGGCGCAGATCGCGGCCAACGACCTCACCCTTCTCGAGGCGGTCAACCGCCGGCTTGCGCTGGTCCGCCGGCTGAAGGAGCACAAGGACGCACACGGGATCGAGTTCGTGGACAAAGCCCAGGAGGACGCGCTCGTCGAGCGTCTGGCAGCCGCGAACCAAGGACCGCTGTCCCCCGAGGCCGTTCGCGAGCTCTACAGGACGCTGCTCGAGCTCACCAAGCGCGAGCTCTAGCCTTCCGGAGCATCCGCGCTGAAATCTTCGGGCGTCACCTCGTCGAGGAACTTCTTGAACTCCTCGACCACCTCTTCCTGGTTCACGTCCTCGTGCTCGAACTCGATTGCGCTCTCCTCGATCACGGAGTCATCCGCGAAAATCGGCGCGTCGGCGCGGACGGCAAGCGCGATGGCGTCGCTCGGTCGCGAGTCGATCTCGATTTCGGAGCCGTTCACGGCGACGGTGACAACCGCGTAGAAGGTGTTCTCTCGGAGCTCGGTCACCGCGATCCGGATCACGCGTGCTTCGAGCTTTTCCAGCATGTCCGTCAGGAGATCGTGCGTCATGGGGCGCGGCGTCGCGGCTCCCTGAAGCTTCATCAAGATGGCCGCCGCCTCGGGATGACCGATCCAGATCGGCAGGAATTTGTTTCCGTCGGCGGTCTTCAGGAGCACGATCGGCTGCTTCCCGACCATGTCGAAGCTGACCCCGTAGATGACCATTTCTTGCATCAGCAGCCCGCTTCGGATGATAGCGGCGTACTTCCCGAGGGTCGTCGCAATGGGCGATCCTGGACTCGAACCAGGGACCTCCGCCTTATCAGAGCGGCGCTCTAACCAGCTGAGCTAATCGCCCGCGCGGGGACGATTGTACCGAGGTCGTGAGAGCCTCTGGGAGCTCGGCTGGCAAGGGAGGCCAGCGAGCGGTGCCGAGACAGTACAGCCGAGTACGGCGAGGGACCGCGAGCGCGGCATCCTGCCGCCAGAGGAGCTAGGTGCGGGCGAAGCCGGGCTTCGCCCGGCGGAAGCCGCGCCGCCCAGGGGTTCTCAGTGGAGGTAACGCGTGGCGAGGAGGTAGTCCTCGGCGGCTAGCAGAAAATCCTGGTCGCGCGCGAGCTCGAGCACCGTCTCCTTCGTCTCGTCATCGAGCTCGGCGTCGGAACCAACCGCCGCGATGAAGCCGCCCAGCCGGCCCCCGCGGGCAAGGCCCGCCATGCGGAGGACGAGCTGGCGGATGGCTGCATCCTGGTTGATGGCCTCGAGGGACTCGAGGTCCTGCATCCACAGCGCCGGCATGTATTCACAACGAGTCCCCGGCTCGATCGGTTACGGCTCGGCATGCTCGAGTGCTTCGACGATCTCCTCGAGCGCCGTCTCGTCGGGGAATGGAATTTCGATCCGAGTGTCGGTGACACGTGCGCCCGCTCCGGCGATTCGCTCGATCGCCTTGCGGGCCCGCTCGGCCAGAACGGGGTCGACGCGGCGCGCTTTTCTGGGCTTGGTTCGGGCACCGGCCCACCGTGCGGCACGTTCGGTCGCCCGCACCGTGAGCCCCC
>Ga0307296_10001341_pt1 | contig 12298 bp, 10 predicted proteins | sample ER_DNA_153_FD_194467 | JGI IMG/M metagenome (GOLD analysis project Ga0307296, IMG submission 194467) | Bulk soil microbial communities from the East River watershed near Crested Butte, Colorado, United States - ER_DNA_153 | ecosystem: Environmental > Terrestrial > Soil > Floodplain | place... | reverse complement strand
CGAGGAGTGAAATGCCGCACGGGGCGCGTGCCACAGCGGCTTGTCGAGGGGACGACATAGCGCGCGCGTTCTGTGCAGCGACCTCCGCGGCCGCCTCTGGGCGGCCGCGGAGCGAACGTGAGCCGGCCGAGTGAGAGTGCGCTTCTCGAGACACCGTGAGGGCAAGGACGGCGGAATCGTCGTCAGGCCAGACGGCACCGAAATCGGCGTCGTCCAGCTGGATGCGCTCTCGACGGTCTTTTCCCCGCCACGCTGGCTGCGTGACCTCGGCCGCGCGTCCTGGCTGCTGGTCGGGGTCTTCGCGCTCGTCGCCGGCTTGATCTGGCTGCTCGCCGCGACGTACACGATTGTGGGTCCCGTCGTTGCAGCGATGATCGTGGCCACGGTGGCGATGCCGCTCGTGGCCAGGCTTTCTCGGCACATGCCTCGCGCCGCTGCCGCCGCTGTCGTGTTGCTGAGCTTGGTGGCGATCGGCGTGTTCGTCGTCGTCATCGTGATCGCTGGGATCACGGGGCAGGAGGGCGACATCGCCAAGGACGCGAACGCAGCGGCGGACAAGGCGCAGAGCTGGCTGCAGAGTGCTGGCGTGGATCAGTCTGGGGCCTCGAGCGCAAGCTCCGCGGTCAAGTCGGACGTTCCCGACATCATCTCGACCCTCGCCAAGGGCGTCATCGACGGAATCAAAGGTCTGACGTCTCTGGCGTTTGGGCTCTCGTTTGCCGTGTTGAGCTTGTTTTTCCTGCTCAAGGACGGGCCGTCGTTGCGAGCTTGGCTCGATCGCCATCTCGGTTTGCCTCAACCCGTCGCGCAGACGATCACCGGTGGCGTGATCACCTCACTGCGCGGCTACTTCCGAGGCGTGACGATCGTCTCTGCGTTCAACGGTGTCGTGGTCGCGCTCGGCGCCCTTCTACTCGGTGTCCCGCTCGCGGGCACGATCGGGGTCGTCACCTTCGTGACCGCGTACATCCCGTACATCGGTGCCTTCGTGGCCGGAGGGTTCGCCGTCGTGATCGCCCTCGGCGGGAGCGGCACAACCACCGCCTTGATCATGCTGCTCATCGTTCTGCTGGCGAACGGCTTGCTGCAGAACCTCGTCCAGCCTTTTGCCATGGGCTCGGCCCTCAAGCTCAACCCACTCGTCGTCCTCGTGGTCACGATCGGCGGCGGCTGCATCTTCGGGACGCTCGGACTGATACTCGCCGCGCCGCTCCTGTCGGCGGCGGTCCACATCACCGGAGACCTCGCGCAGGCTCGAGCGGTGGCCGGCGCTAAAGCCGCGCCGGGGGAGAGCTCACCGCCATTACCCAACCCATCCCAGGCGGCCGTCTAGCGAGACACGGCGCGCGCTTCGTGGGCTGCTACGGCGCTTTCGACCTGGAGGTAGAAGCCGGCGCTGCCGATGCGAGCCTCGAGCCCTGAGGTCTTCATCAGCTTGCGCGTTCCCGCCTTGACCCGTGCGAACTTGAGGTCGACGGCCCGGCTCTCGAGCTCGTCCAGGAGTCGCATGAGCATGTCGAGGCCGGTCATGTCGATGTCGTAGATCGCCTCCGCGTTCACGACGACCGTGCGCACGGGCTCAGGCGCGTCGTCGACCAGCCGGAGTATCTGTTTGCGAAAGACATCCGCGTTGGCGAAGAAGAGAGGCGCGTCGAACCGGAACACGAGGAGACCGGGAACCGTCTCCGCCTCCTCGTACGTCTCGACGTCACGGTAGGCCGGAATCGGTCCGTCAAGCCTCCCGAGAACCGCCGTGTGCGGCATCACCGCGCGGCGGAGTACCTCGAGCAGCGAGGCCGCCACGCCCACGATGATCCCGTTGAGGACGCCCAGCACCAAGACCGCTGCGAGCGTGACGAGTGCGAGCAGGAAGTCGGAGGTGCGCACGCGCCAGAGCCGGCGCAATGCCGGGACGTCGATCAACCTGAGCGCGGTGACCAGGACGACGGCTCCGAGCGCGCTCGTCGGGAGGTTGCGAAAGAGCGGCGTCAGCGCGACCAGGGTGACCGCGAGGAGTCCGGCGGCGAAGACGCCCGTCACCTGTGTGCGGCCCCCGCTGTCCGCCACGACGAAGCTGCGCGAGTCGCTCCCGTTCGCAGGAAAGCCCTGGAACAATCCCGCGGCGAGACTCGCGCCGCCGAGCGCCAGAAACTCGCGGTTCGGGCGAATCTCCTCGCCCTGCCGCTCGGCGAGTGCCTGTGCGGTCAAGACGCTGCTGGCGAAGACGAGCAGTGCGATGCTGCCCGCGGGTAGGAGGAGATCGCGCAGGCTTCCGCCGCCGAGGTCCGGCAGCGCCGGTCCAGGGATGCCGCCCTGCACGCGACCCACGACGTTGATCGTGTCGGCGAGCCCCACAGTGGCTACGAAGACGGTCGCCAGCACGAGGGCGACGAGCCCGGCGGGTATGAAACGTGCGAAGCGCGTCAGGGTCAGCACGATCAACGCGGTCGCGCCACCGATGACCAGAGCCCAGGGCTCGACGGTGTTGGCGCTGCGTATCAGCCCTCCCAGGACCCTCGGGTAGTTCTTGTCGGACGCGATCCCGGTCACCTTCGGCAGCTGGCTGATCGCGATCACGATTCCCGAGCCCGCGAGGTAGCCGGTCAGGACCGGGGCCGAAAGAAGGCGAACGATGATTCCGAGACGTGCGATGAAGCCGATCAGAAGGAACCCGGCTACGAGCACTGCGAGGAGCGCTGCGAGCTTTGCGTATCGCGCCGGATCGCCGTGGGCAAGCGGCGCCAGCTCGACGGCGACGATCATCGCGACGGACGACTCGGGCCCGACGGTTAGGTAGCGGCTCGTTCCCAGCAGCGCGTACGCAAGGATCGAGACCAGCCCGACATAGAGACCCGTCACGGCGGGGAGTCCGGCTAGCTGTCCGTAGGCCAGACCTTGCGGAACGAGCAGCGCCCACAGCGTCAAGCCGGCGAGCGCGTCCCCCCGCAGCCACGAACGTCTGTATCCGGAAAGAACGCGAACGAAGGGCAGGAAGTCTCCGACGCGATTCCAGACCGAACGCGTGCGGAGGCCAATGCCGCGCGCTCCCTCGGCTGACGCCCGGCCCTCAGCGGTCAAAGTGGCTTCCTCTCAGCCCACCGAGCTCAGGTGCGGGCTTCCAGCGCCGTCGCGACGTCGAAGCCCATCGCGAGGCCGAGCTTCGGCGCCGCGGACACGATTCGTGCGACTCCGAGGGTCGGTAGGACGGCGAGCAGGCACCCGACGATCTCGTCATCCGTGGCGCCGGCGCGGCGCGCAGCCTCGAGAGTCCACATGTAGGCGGGAGGCTCGACCTCGATCGCTATCAGCGCGCCGAGACGGACAAGAGCATGTGTTTTTGCATCCAGCGTGGAGGCGGTCAGGTTCGCACCGCTGTTGGGCAGAGTTTCCTCGACGAACGCCTCGTCGGCGATTGCCAGCTTGCAGAGGGTGATCTCGTGCCTTTTCACGGCAACCTGACCTACTCGACCACCTGGCGGCGCGGGCGGCATCATCCCGCGCGGGTGAAGTCAGCCGATGTGCTTCGTCGTTTCCACGAGGCCGAGCGCTTCGGCACGGTCGATGGCGTCGCTGCGGCCTGACACGCCGAGTTTCCGGTACACGGAGATCGCCTGCGTCTTGATCGTGTTCCGCGAGACGAAGAGCGCCTCGCCGATCTCGCGGAACGAGAGATGGGTCGAGAGGAGCGGCAGGAGCCGAAGCTCCGCCCCGGTGAGGCCGACGGCGGCTCCCTTTCCGTGCTCGGGCATCGCGTCGACGTCGGTCGCGAGAGCAGCGACCTGGTCGGCGAGAACTCCGACGTGCGGGTGACTGCGTACCAGGTCGCAGAGCTCCTCCACGAGGCCGTGTGCCCTGGCATCGCCGAGGGCGAGGTACGCGCGTGCAAGCTCCAGCTCGGCCTGGAGGGTGAGCCACGGGAACAACCCTTGCGCCAACAACGGCCGAACACGCTCGGCCTCCGCGAGATGGGCGCGGGCCTGATCCCAGCGGCCGTGACGAAGCTCTGCCCGCGCCGCGACGGCGAGCGCGATCGCGCTCGTGACGTACTCATCCGCATGGGCATGGTCGACGAGCTCCTGCGCTTGAAGTGCCAACGCCTGAGCGGCAGCCGGGTCGTCACGGGCGGAGGCAATCAGGGAACGCTCGCTGATCGCAACCATCCGCGTGTCCCTCGAACCGAGGCGCTCGGCCTCGTCGGCCGCGCTTCTGAGAAATGTGTCCCCGCGCTCGTTTTCGCCGAGCAGAACGTGTGCCGACCCGAGCAGAAGCAGTGCGGTCGGCCGCAGCAGACTCTCGCGGGGGAGTCCGGCCAACCCGGTCTCAGCGTCCGCGACCATCTGATACACCCCGTCGCGGCAAAGCGCTGCTCGCAGCACGGCCGTCCAGGGCCGGAGCGACGTGCAGCCGTCCGGAAGCGTCCCGGTGAACGTCCCGCGTTCAGCTGCGTCGAGCCAGCGTTCCGCCTCAACCAGCCTTCCACCGACCGCATGGACCCATCCGCCTTGGAGGGCAACACCTGGGTATCGCTCAAGGAGTGCCGGGTCGTCGAAGTGTGACAGCCACCTTTCGACCGACGTGATGCGGCCGCCGTAGTACGCGGGGAGCGCGATCTTGGTGACGATCGCGGCGACGCGGTCGAGATCTCCGGCGGCCAAGGCGTGTTCGAGCGCAGACTCGGGATCACCGTGCCGCTCGTACCAGTCGGCGGCCCGGCTGTTCAGGACGCCGAGCAGTTGTGGCTCGCGTTCGGCCAGTTCCCGCCTGAGGAGGTCGCGGAACAGGTGGTGGTAGCGGTGCCACACACGCTGCTGATCGAGCGGCACGAGAAAGAGATTCGACCGTTCGATCTTCTCGAGCTCGCGCGCCGATCCCTGGTCGTCGAGCACGGCGTCGCACAAGGAGCCGCACATTCGTTCGAGGACCGACGTCCGCCGGAGAAAGCGGAGTGCGCCGGGACGTAGCTTTGCCAGGTACTCGGACCGGAGGTAGTCGGCCATGTGCGTGTTGTCGCCGGCGAAATGGATCGCTCGCTCAGTGTCGGGTGTCCGGTCGTGCTCCTCACGGGCGGCGAGCGCGGCGAGATAGAGAGCGGCGGGCCACCCCTCGCAGCGTTCGACGAGTTCTTCCACCGTTGCAAGGTTCAGATCCGCGCTCGTAGCGCGCAGCAGCAACTGCGCTTCGTTGGCGCTCAAGGCGAGGCGGTCGACCCCGATCTCCGAGAGCTGGCCGCCGGCGCGCAGAGCTGCGACCGGCAGTTTTGGCGACGCACGGCCGGCCAGCACGAGGAGCGAGCCCTCGGGTCCGTGCTGCGCAAGCGTCACGACGGCATCGAGGCCCTCGCGCGTGCGGAGCAGATGCGTGTCATCGAGGGCAAGCACGATCGGCTGGTCGAACGCGGTGAGAGCGGAGCCGAGGCGGGGGATGGCAGACTTCCAGATGGAAGGGCCCGGCGCCGCGAGGGTTTCGAGCACGTTCTGCGGAAGCGGCTCGATGCCATGAAGCGCCAGGGCCACGTGTCTGAGCAGCACGATCGGATCGTTGTCGCGGTCGTCCACGGACACCCAGGCGAACGGACGTGAATCCCGCACCGCCCACTGCGCAAGAACAGTGGTCTTCCCGTAGCCCGCGGGAGCGGTCAGGATCACGATCGGCTCCGCTGTCGCTCGCAGGTGGTTGACGAGCGCCGTCCTCGAGACCGTGCCGGACCGCAGCGTCGGTACGTGAACCTTCGACTCGACAACCTCGAACGGCGGGGCCGGCGAACGCTTCAGCGCCTCCCGTGCGTCTTGCGCGGTCGCTCCTGGTGCAGACGGGATGCGCGTCTTCTTCGATCTGCCTGGCGCCGGCGATACTGTTGCGAGCCGGGCTTTTGACGTAGACATCGCACTCCCTGCTTCGGCGGCCTCCCCCGGCACAGCCGGGGCTTCGATGTCAGCCGGGGAGTTCGGGCTAGACGCACGATCGGGCGAGGTCTAGGTCGCGATCGCGTCTCCATCCTTGCTGAAACCGACCATCGGGGTCAAGCGTGTCACCACTTTTAAACGTTCGTGTGTCTGCACCGGCGCTACGACTCCGGTGGGAGCAGGGAATGCCCGCCCACAACAGCTTGCGCTACGTCGACCACCCGCCGGTTGGAGCTCCGTGCTTCGTCGCGAAGCAACGAAAAGGCGGCATCCTCACGAATCTTGTGACGCTCCATCAGGATTCCCTTCGCCTGCTCGATGGCCGAACGCCGCCCGAAGGCTCCTTCGAGGCTCTGGTACTCCGCAAAGCGGCGCAGCACGATCTCGATCATGTTCTGCCACGTGGACGGGTCGTCGTCGACGATGTATGCAAAGACCCCGAGCTTCGCCGCTTTTCTCACGAACTCGTCGTCAGCCGTACCGAGAATGGCGATCACAGGGCAGGCTGATTCCTTGACGATGCGATCGATCAGCTCCAGGGCGTGTTGCCCATCCTGTCCAACGCCCACGAGCGCCACGTCAGGCTGAACGCGACGAGTCAGCTCTCCGACGTCATCTGAGCTGATCTCACGTGCGATGACTTCATGTCCGAGCGAGCTCACGAGTGGTGCCACAACCGCCAGGCGCTCCGCCCGCTCATTCGCGATCAAGATACGGAGATTCTGAGCCGGATCCGGCATCGCTAGGCGAGAGCGCCTTGATGGGCGCTTTCGAGGGCGAGGAGCTGTGTTGGGTCTCGGACCGGGCGCAAGGGTCATCTGACGATTGAGTCGCTGCTGGAAGTCGGGAATCTGGGGTGGTCCATCTCCCTTCCTCGCCTGCGGTGCTGACGGACACCCACAGCATCTCAGCCGCGGGGCGCGCACCGCATCGGACGAATGCGCCGCTATGCCTACGACACTTGTCTCGGATGGCCTACGTCATTTTACGTAGCGCCGTTTCGACGCTAACGTGAGCATTTGGCTTAGCCTCTTGCCGGGAGGCATCATGAGTACGCAAATCCACGCCGGTGTAAGCCGCAAGATCTTCTCGCGTTCGGCAGTCCCTGTGGACCGCACGGCTGCTGCACGCTACGTCGCCGGCGTTCTCGCGCTCGCGGTTGCCTACGTCGCTACGGCCAAGGGCGCCCAGTCGCTGCGGTACACGGCATCGGTTTCAGCAATCTGGCCGCCGGCCGGCGTCGGAATTGCCGTGCTCTATCTCGCCGGGATCCGCTGGTGGCCCGGCATCTTCGTCGGCGAGCTCCTCGTCAACGGCGACCTCCTCGCCTCCGGCAGTGGGTTGCCGGTTGGAAGCTTGATGGGTCAGCAGGCCGGGAACATGGCCGAGGTCATCGTCGGCGCCTTGCTGCTCCGCCGGCTCATCGGCGAGCGCGCCGCACTCGACCGAACGGACCAGGTGGGCGGCATGCTGCTTGCTCTGGGAACCGGCACGGCGATCAGCGCCACGTTCGGCACCGTGTCGATGCTGGCCGGCGACGTCATCACACAGTCCCAGGCGGCGACGTTCTGGCGAACCTGGTGGCTGGGCGATTCCGCGGGCGCTCTGGTCGCCGTGCCGTTGGTAATCACGTGGGCGAGAGCTCCTGTTGCAACGCTGCGCAGGCTCGTGACCTGGGAGGGCGGCCTCCTGCTCGCGAGTGTCGTCGTCCTGGCAGTGGTCTCCGTTTCGATCGACGAATCGGTGACCTACATGGTCTTCCCGGCGCTGATCTGGGCGGCGTTCCGCTTCGGCCCCGCCGTGGCTGCACTTTCCACCGCGATCGCGGCCGGAATCGCGATCGGCTTCACCGCACACGAGCAAGGAGCCTTCTTCAACCACCCGATCGACCAGCGGGTGCTCAGCACGCAGCTGTACATCCTCGTTGCCGCGTTGACGACCTCGTTCCTGAGTGCCGTCGTGGCTGAGCGAAGGCGTTCCGCGGCGGAATTGGTAGAGGCGCAACTGCGTGAGGGCGAGCGGGCACTCGAGGAGCGCCACCGGATCGCACGGGATTTGCACGATTCGGTCTCACAAGCGCTGTTCTCCACGGTCCTTCATACGCGCGCGGCGCAAAAGGCGCTGGCGCGTCAAGACGTCGGCACGGCCGGCTCGCTCAGCCGGGCGCTGCGCTCGATCGGAGAACTGACGCGAAGCGCTCAAGGCGAGATGCGGGCTCTCATCTTCGAGCTGGGGAACGAGGCCGGGGCAGATGGCTTCCTTGCAGCACTCAGCCGGCACGCTGCAACCCTCACTGCGCAGGGCGGCTTTAGGGTTGACATCGAGGCGCCAAGCCAGCGGTTATCGCTCCCTCGACAGGTCGAAACTCAACTGTACGGGATCGGACGGGAGGCGCTCACGAACGCCGCGAGACACGCCCAGGCGAGCAATGTGACGGTACGGGTCGAGGAGCGAGCGGGGCACGTGAGCGTCCAGATAGATGACGACGGATGTGGTTTCGACCCGACCGCATCACCCGTGGGGCACTACGGCCTCGAATCGATGCGCAGCCGGGCCGCTGAGATCGACGCGCATCTGACCATCTCGAGTACCCGTGGAGCGGGCACAGTCATTCGTGTCGAGGTTCCTCTGGACTCGAGGTGGCCTGATGGTGCCCGAGACTGAGAGAATTCGCGTGCTCGTGGTCGACGACCACGCGGTCGTGCGGCGTGGGCTCGTCGCCTTTCTCGAGAGCGAACCGGATCTCGACCTTGTCGGGGACGCGGATGGGTACGACCACGCGCTCGAGATGCTTGCGGAACTCGACGCACAAGCGCGCCTGCCCGATGTCGTGCTGATGGATCTCCAGATGGCGGCTCCGGACGGCATCGCGGCGACGCGCGAGATCCGTGCGCGCTACCGCGACATCGAGGTGGTGGCGCTGACGTCGTTCGGAGAAGACTCCCGCGTGCACGCCGCCCTCGACGCCGGAGCGGCTGGGTACCTGCTCAAAGACGCAGATGCTGACGAGGTCTCTGCGGCGATCCGCGCAGCCCATCGAGGCGAGCTCCACCTCGATCCGGCGATTGCCCGACGGCTGATGGAGGGCGCTCTGCCTGACGGCTCCACCGCGGCGATGACCGCTCGAGAGCTCCAGGTCCTCCGTCTGATCGGCACCGGTAAGGCGAACAAGGAGATTGCGGCAAAACTCGCCATCAGCGAGCGGACGGCGCGGACTCACGTGTCGAACATCCTCGGCAAGCTCGGCCTCCACTCGCGCACGCAGGCGGCGCTCTGGGCCGTACGGGAAGGCCTGGTCGACACTGCTGAGGGCAGCGACCGCGCCGACGCCGGGGGAGCCTGACCGCACTCACCCTGTCGGGATGATGCGCCGAGGGCGCGCCGGAGCCAGGCTTCCTTACCCGACAGCGAAGCGATGGGGAGGTTCTCCGCTTTGGTCGCAACTCAGCAGGCGCATGACAGCGGAGCGGTGGAACAGAAGGAGACTGCGACGAAGACGGCAGCCGGTTGGCGTCGGTGGCTCCCATGGGTGCTCGTCGTCGTCGCCGCCGTCATCGGCCTCATCTCCGCACTCAACATCTGGGTGACGCGCCAGGCGCTGAGCACGGACAACTGGACGAATTCGAGCGCGCAGCTCCTGGCCAACCCCGAGATCAGAAATGCCGTCTCCGTCTATCTCGTCGATCAGATCTACGACAACGTCGACGTCAGTCAGGCGTTGGCCAACCGGCTTCCGCCTCAAGCGAAGGGTCTCGCCGCCCCCCTCGCTGCAGCTCTGGAGCCGCCGGCCGTTCAGGCGGCTGACCGGCTACTTGGTCGCCCTAGGGTGCAGGCGCTCTGGAAGGAGGCGAACAGGAAGGCGCACGCCCTCTTCATCGCCGTGATCGACGGGAAGCACAACCTTCTCGTTTCTACGAACGGAAATGTCGTGCTCGACTTGCGTCCTCTGATCGAGCGCGTCGTCCAGCAAAGCGGGCTCGGGGGGCGGGTCTTGGAGAGACTGCCGCCTGACGCCGGTCAGATCGTGGTCATGAAAGGCAACCAGCTCGAGACAGCGCGCAAGGGGGTCAAGGTGATCCGGGTGCTGAGCTTCTTCCTGTTCTTCCTCGTGCTGGGCCTCTTCGCACTGGCCGTCTACATCGCTCCGGGGCGTCGCCGCACGATTTTGATGGCGATTGGCACGAGCGTCTTCCTTGTCGGCCTTCTGATCCTCGTCGCCCGTCGCTACGGCGGCGACTACCTCGTGAACGCGCTCACGTCGAGCCCTGACGCAGAGAAGCCGGTAAGTGCCGTGTGGGCCATCGAGACGAACCTGCTCCGCAATGTCGGCATCAATGCCCTTGTCTACGGAGGGCTGGTGATCGTTGCCGCATGGATCGCCGGACCCGCGCGCGCAGCAGCGTCCCTGCGTCGCTGGTTGGCACCGACGATGCGCGAGCACCCGATCGTGATCTACGGTTTCGTAGCGCTCGTCCTTCTGATCGTCCTCCTGACCGGCCCGACCGACGCGCAGCGGATCTACCCGCTCCTGATCGTGTTCGCTCTCGCCTTCGTGGGCACCGGGGTCCTGCGCCGCCAGACTCTCCGTGAGTTTCCCGAGGCTCAGCGGTGATGGTTCCGCAGCTCGTGCTGACGCTGTCGATCGGGATCGGTCTCGTGATGGCGTGGTTCGGGTTGGGCACCGGTCTGCTGTGCGCGCGTCCGGAGCCGCGGCGCTGTGCATCCTGCGGCATGCGTCTCCGCAATCGCACGTGTCGGCCATGCAGGCGATCGTGATCTAGACCGTGTGCAGGCTGTTCGGCCTCACCGCGTCACCTCGGCGAGTGAAGGCGAGCTTCTGGCTGTTGGAGGCGGCAGACTCGCTCGTCCACCAGAGCTTCAGAAGTCCCGACGGTACAGGGCTCGGTTACTTCGCTCCGTTCGTCGGCCCGGTCGTCGACAAGGAGCCGTTGCCGGCGTATCAGGATCCGGCCTTCACCCGAGAAGCGAAACACGTGAGCTCCGTGACGTTCGTGTCGCACATTCGTTACGCGACCACCGGGGCGCGCACGACCGAGAACACGCATCCGTTCGCAATGGACGGCATGCTGTTTGCTCACAACGGCATGCTCGGGGGTCTGGATGTGCTCGAGACCAAGCTCGGGAGTGACATGCGCTTCGTCGGGGGAGACACCGACTCCGAGCGGTACTTTGCACTCGTCGCGAAGGAGATCCGTACGCATCGCAACGTCGGTTTGGGGATCTCGTCGGCTGTTGGTTGGATTGCTGACAACCTTCCCGTGGAGTCGCTCAATTTCGTGCTCGCAACCGCAGACGAGCTTTGGGCCTTTCGCTATCCCGAGACACATCGGCTCTTCATGCTCGAGCGGGCGGGTGGCGATGATCGGCGACAGCTGCACCATGTGAGCGGGACGATGCGAGTGCATGTTCCGGACCTCGATCGCCATTCCGCGGTGATGGTGGCGAGCGAGCTACTCGACGACACCTTGGGCTGGCGGGCGCTCGAGTCGGGCGAGCTGGTCCGCGTGGGACCGGATCTCTCCGTTCGCTCGAGCATCATCGTCGATCGGCGGCCCGCCAAACTCATCGGAGTCCACCACCCCACAGGCGGGCGGGCCCCCGCCAGACGCGCGCTCGGCTAGGCGAGCCGTAGATGCCTGTCCTCGACGACGAGCCGGCGGAGGTCGAGAGGCGCCAACGCCTTTCCTGGCTCGGCCACAGCACCGTCCTCTTCGAGCTGCACGGCGTCCGCCTGCTGACCGATCCGGTGGTCCGTCCGCGGGTGCTCACCCTGCGTCGAGTCGGAGCTGCTCCCCGACTCGATTCGCTCAGCCTCGATGCCGTGCTGATCTCCCATGTCCACTACGACCACCTCGACCTCCCTTCGCTCAGGCGGCTCGCTGGGACTCCGATGTTCGTCGTTCCCCGTGGCGTCGGCTCCTTGCTGCGGAGGCATGGGTTCGAACACGTCATCGAGGTCGAGTCCGGAGACGAAACCCGAATCGGCGGTGTCACAGTTCGTGCAACGCACGCCGAGCACAACAGTCGACGACGGCCGTTCGGCGCCGAGACGCCGGCGCTCGGTTATCTCGTCTCCGGCTCCGTTCGCTCGTACTTCGCGGGGGACACCGATCTCTTTGGAGGCATGGGCGCGATCTCCGACGATCTGGACGTCGCGCTTCTGCCGGTCGCGGGCTGGGGACCGAGGCTGCCTCCGGGGCACCTCGACCCGCGCGCGGCCGCCGAGGCGCTCGGCTTGCTCCGTCCGCGAATCGCTGTTCCCATTCACTGGGGGACCTATCGCCGGATCGGCCTCAGCAGCGACCCCGACGTGTTGCGCGAGCCGGCCTTGCGTTTCGCAAGCCTCGCTGCCGATTTGATGCCGGACGTGGAGG
>Ga0307296_10001338_pt1 | contig 12301 bp, 5 predicted proteins | sample ER_DNA_153_FD_194467 | JGI IMG/M metagenome (GOLD analysis project Ga0307296, IMG submission 194467) | Bulk soil microbial communities from the East River watershed near Crested Butte, Colorado, United States - ER_DNA_153 | ecosystem: Environmental > Terrestrial > Soil > Floodplain | place: USA... | reverse complement strand
GACAATGCGAGAGTGACTTTAACCATATCGGTATGGGCCGACAATATCGCGCCGTGCACCGAGACCGGACGGATCATTTCGCGGCGCCCTGCTCAGGATCGATCCCCCCGAGTGCGTCAAATTCCACCGTGCGTTGAGGTATTTCTGTCTCCGGACAAGTTGACCTTGCAATCGCTCCGGACGAATTCCGCAGTCACTTCAAAAGGATCACGCCCTTTCCCCCCGCCCCCCAGGACTACTCGACCGGACGGAACTTTTCTCGGCTTAGCGGATTTAATTGCTGGCGGGCGCTCCGTCGTGACTACTGACCGGAGCGGGCGGGAGGGTTGGATTCTGCCCCAAAGCAAAGCGACGAGTTAACATGGCGTTTCGGCTACGAAACCTGCGGTTAGCTGTCCATGTGGTTCGGACCTCATCGTGTGAGGTCGCGACCGGCGCATTCGCGTGCGCTGGGGGGACGGGGTCATTCGGGAGGCGTCGATGGATCAGACGACAATTACAAACAAGAAGACTGCCAATGGCGCGCTGTCAAAAAAACGCTCGCGTCAATCGGAAGAAAGTGCCTCCAGCGTAACCTCGCCGGCCGAGCTGCAGGAGCTGCTGCAGGCGCTGCGTGCCATGCGCGCCGGTAACTTTTCAGTCAGGATGGGGGTGGAGCACGAGGGGCTTCTTGGAAAAATTGCAGATACCTTCAACGATATCGTCGCCTCGAACGAGCGAATGGCGCAACAGCTCGAGAGCGTGGGCCAGGTTGTTGGCCGGGAAGGCAAAACCCGGCATCGCGTGAAATTCGGTCTCTCCAACGGGGCCTGGGGCAACATGGAGAGCTCGGTCAATACGCTGATCGACGACCTCCTCTGGCCAACCAAAGAAGTTACTACGGCGGTCGCTGCGGTCGCCCAAGGCGATCTCTTGAAAACGGTCCGGCTGGAAGTCGACGGCCGTCCCCTCAAAGGCGAGTTCCTCGAAGCAGCGACCATCGTGAACACGATGATCAAGCAACTCAGCGTGTTCACGTCGGAAGTGACCCGCGTCGCGCGCGAAGTCGGCACCGAAGGCAAGCTGGGCGGCCAGGCGCAAGTGCGCGAAGTCACCGGCGTGTGGAAGGACCTCACCGAGAGCGTCAACTCAATGGCGAACAACCTGACGGCTCAGGTTCGTAACATCGCCGAAGTGACCATCGCCGTGGCCGACGGCGACCTTTCAAAGAAAATCACCGTCGACGTGCGCGGAGAAATCCTCCAGCTCAAGGAAGCCATCAATACGATGGTGGACCAGCTGCGATCATTCGCATCGGAAGTCACGCGCGTCGCGCGCGAAGTCGGCACAGACGGAAAACTTGGCGGCCAGGCCATCGTGCCGGGCGTCGCCGGAACGTGGAAGGACCTGACCGACAACGTCAACCTTCTGGCGGCGAACCTCACCACACAAGTGCGTAACATCGCCGAAGTCACGACCGCCGTCGCGCGCGGCGACTTGTCCCGCAAGATCACGGTGGATGTGCGCGGCGAAATTCTCGAACTGAAGGACACCATCAACACGATGGTGGACCAGCTCAACGGTTTTGCCTCGGAAGTGACGCGCGTCGCGCGCGAAGTCGGTACCGAAGGCAAGCTGGGCGGCCAAGCGCAAGTGCCAGGTGTCGCGGGCACGTGGAAGGATCTGACTGACAGCGTCAACTTCATGGCGTCCAACCTGACCGCGCAGGTCCGCAACATCGCCGACGTGGCAACGGCCATCGCCGGCGGCGACCTGTCGAAGAAGATCACCGTCAGCGTGTCCGGCGAAATCCTGCAGCTGAAAGAGACCATCAACACGATGGTGGACCAGCTCAACGCCTTTGCCGGCGAAGTGACGCGCGTCGCGCGCGAAGTCGGCACCGAAGGCCGACTCGGCGGCCAGGCCAACGTGCCGGCCATCGCCGGCACCTGGAAGGACCTCACCGACTCGGTGAATTCGATGGCCGGCAACCTGACTGCCCAGGTCCGCAACATCGCGGAAGTGACCACCGCAGTCGCGCGCGGCGACCTGTCGCGCAAGATCACCGTCGACGTGAAAGGCGAAATTCTCGAACTCAAGGACACCATCAATACGATGGTGGATCAGCTTAATTCATTTGCATCGGAAGTGACGCGCGTTGCGCGCGAAGTCGGCACCGAAGGCAAGCTCGGCGGACAGGCTGAGGTGCCCGAAGTCGCCGGTACGTGGAAAGACTTGACCGACAACGTCAATTTGATGGCCTCGAACCTGACCGCTCAGGTCCGCAACATCGCCGAGGTGACGACAGCTGTTGCCAATGGCGACCTGTCCAGGAAGATCACCGTGGACGTTCGCGGCGAGCTTCTGCAGCTGAAGGAAACACTCAATACGACGACCGACCAGTTGCGATCGTTCGCCGGCGAAGTGACGCGCGTCGCGCGCGAAGTGGGCACAGAAGGCCGGCTCGGCGGCCAGGCCAACGTCCCGGGAGCCGCCGGCACGTGGAAAGACCTGACCGACAACGTTAACCTGCTGGCCGCGAACCTCACGACACAGGTCCGCAACATCGCCGAAGTGACCACTGCCGTTGCGCGCGGCGACCTGTCGCGCAAGATCACCGTCGACGTGAAGGGCGAAATTCTCGAGCTGAAGAACACCATCAATACGATGGTCGACCAGCTTAATGCGTTTGCGTCGGAAGTGACTCGTGTCGCCCGCGAAGTCGGCACCGAAGGCAAGCTCGGCGGCCAGGCGCAGGTGCCCGGTGTCGCCGGCACCTGGAAGGACCTGACCGATACCGTGAACGTCATGGCCGCAAACCTCACCGAGCAGGTGCGCGGCATCGTCAAGGTCGTGACTGCGGTCGCCAACGGCGACCTCAAGCAAAACCTCACAGTGAAATCAAAAGGCGAAGTCGCCGCCCTCGCCGAAACCATCAACAACATGACCGACACGCTCGCGACCTTTGCCGATCAGGTGACGAGCGTTGCGCGCGAAGTGGGCGTCGACGGACGTCTCGGCGGCCAGGCCAATGTGCCCGGAGCGGCCGGCACGTGGAAGGCGCTCACCGGCAACGTAAACCTGCTGGCCGCAAACCTCACGACGCAAGTGCGCGCGATCGCGGAAGTCGCAACGGCGGTGACCAAAGGCGACCTGACCCGGTCGGTCCAGGTCGACGCACGCGGCGAAGTTGCCGAGCTAAAAGACAACATTAATACAATGATCGACAACCTCCGTCTGACCACGGATCGCAATACCGAACAGGACTGGTTGAAGAGCAACCTCGCCAAGTTCACCAACATGTTGCAGGGCCAGCGCGATCTCAGCACCGTCGGCCGCCTGTTGCTGAGCGAATTGACACCGCTCGTCAACGCACAACAGGGCGTCATTTACCAGGTGGAAAGCGAGGAATTGCAGAGCATGCGCCTGCTTTCGGCCTATGCCGATGATGGCGCAAACGGCCATCCCCGACGGCTGCGCATCGGCGAAGGTCTCATTGGCCAGTGCGCCGCCGACAAGCGACGCATGCTCATCACCGAGATGCCGGACCACGCCGTGCCGATCGGCTCGGCGCTGTTCAAGGTCAAGCCGGCCAACATCATCGTGCTGCCGGTGCTCTTCGAAAACCAGGTCAAGGCGGTGATCGAACTCGCTTCGGTCAACCAGTTCACCGCGTTGCAGACGATGTTCCTCGAGCAGCTTACGGCCAGCATCGGCATCGTGCTTAACTCGATCGAAGCCACGATGCAGACGGAAGGCCTGCTCAAACAATCGCAGCAACTCGCGGGCGAACTTCAGACACAACAGCGCGAATTGCAACAGACCAACGAGCAGCTGGAACAGAAGGCGCAACAGCTCGCTGAACGTAACGTCGAAGTCGAACGAAAAAATCAGGAAATCGAACAAGCGCGACGTGCCCTTGAAGAAAAAGCGGCAGAGTTGGCCCTGACCTCGAAATACAAGTCGGAATTCCTGGCCAACATGTCGCACGAGCTGCGTACGCCGCTGAACAGCATTCTTATTCTCGGGCAGCAGCTGGCTGACAATCCCGACGGGAACCTCACAAGCAAGCAGACGGAGTTTGCGCGTACCATTCACGGCGCCGGAACCGATCTGCTCAACCTCATCAGCGACATTCTCGACCTCTCGAAGATCGAATCCGGCACGGTCACGGTCGAGGCCGAGGAGATTTTCTTCTCCAATCTGCTCGACGCGGTGGGTCGTCCGTTCCGCCACGAGGCGGAAACAAAACAGCTCTCCTTCAAGGTCGATCTCGATCCGTCGCTCGGGCGCAGCCTCACCACCGATTCGAAGCGTCTGCAACAGGTGCTGAAAAATCTGCTGTCGAACGCCTTCAAGTTCACCGATCGCGGCGGCGTTCAACTCAAGGTTTCGGCGGCGCCTGTCGGTTGGACCGCGACGCACCCGGTCCTCAGTCAGGCACAGAGCGTCGTCGCCTTCGAGGTCGCGGACACCGGCATCGGAATTCCGGCCGAGAAACAGAAGATCATTTTCGAAGCGTTCCAACAGGCCGACGCCAGCACCAGCCGCAAATATGGTGGCACGGGATTGGGGCTTGCGATCAGCCGCGAACTGTCCAACCTATTGGGCGGCGAAATCCAGCTGCGCAGCGCGCCCGGCGTCGGCAGTACCTTTACGCTGTATCTGCCGATCGCCTATGCCGGACCGTCCGTCGCCATGCGCCCGACCAGTTTACCCACCGCGCAGGTCCCGGCGCCCAGCATGCCCATCGTGCTGCCAGAACGGCCCATCGAACAAATTCCCGACGATCGGCACGAAATCCAACCGGGCGATTCAATATTGCTGATCGTGGAAGACGATCCCCACTACTGCCGCGTGCTGATCGATCTCGCGCGGGACAAGAAATTCAAGGTCCTGGTGGCAATGCGCGGCGCCGACGCACTGGAGCTTGCCAAGCAATATCAGCCGAGCGCCGTCTCACTCGATGTCTTCCTGCCCGACATGTTGGGCTGGAGCGTATTGAGTCAGCTCAAACAGAACCCGCTGACGCGGCATATTCCCGTGCAGATCATCACGCTCGACGAAGACAAGCACCACGGCCTTGCGCGCGGCGCATTCTCGTTCGTCACAAAGCCGACGACCACCGAGGGCGTCGAAGCCGCCCTGCGCCGTATCAAGGAATATTCGACACCACGTCGCAAGCGCCTGCTTGTGGTCGAGGACAATCCTGCCGAACAGCTCAGCATCTCGGAACTGCTCGGCTATGACGATGTCGAGATCGAAACCGCCGGCACCGGACGGGATGCACTCGCCGCATTGCGTCGGCAGACCGCCGACTGCGTGGTTCTCGATCTGAGATTGCCCGACATGTCCGGCTTCGAAGTGCTCGAGCAGTTGGGCGCCGACCCAGCCCTGTCGGAAGTGCCGGTCGTCGTGTTTACCGGCCGGGAGCTCAGCGCAGAAGAAGACGCCCGGCTGCACACGATGGCGCGCAGCATTGTGGTCAAGGGTGTCGAATCGCCCGAGCGATTGCTCGACGAAACGGCCCTCTTCCTGCACCGGGTGGTCACCGACTTGCCGGTCGAGAAGCAGCGCATGCTGGAGCGCCTGACCACGTCCGATGAGGATCTGCTGAACCGCACGGTGCTGCTGGTCGACGACGATGCCCGGAATATCTTTGCCCTGAGCAGCGTGCTGGAACGGCGAGGCATGCGGGTCCTCACGGCCACCACCGGCAATGAAGCGATCAAGCTCATCGAATCCAATACCGACATCGCCATCGTGCTGATGGACATCATGATGCCGGAGATGGACGGCTATCAGACCATGGAGGAGATCCGCAAGAACGCGAATTTCCGCCGTCTGCCGATCATCGCGCTCACGGCAAAAGCCATGAAGGGCGACCGTGAGAAATGCCTCGATGCTGGTGCGTCGGACTATCTGGCGAAACCGGTGAATACCGAACAACTGCTGTCTGCGCTTCGCAGCTGGCTCCACCGCTGAAGGCGAAGGGTGCCATGTCTGAAGGCAGGGTCAATATTCTCCTCGTCGACGATCAGCCGGCCAAACTTCTGACCTACCGGACGATCCTCGAGGACGTCGGCGAAAATCTGCTGAGCGCCAGTAACGCGACCGAAGCACTCGAGCTCTTGTTACGGCACGATGTCGCCGTCGTACTCATCGACGTCTACATGCCGGATATCGACGGTTTTCAACTCGCGGCGATGATCCGTAATCATCCCCGTTTCGAGAAAACCGCCCTGATTTTCATCTCGGCCATCCTGCTGACCGACGTCGATCGCCTGCGTGGCTACGAGATGGGAGCCGTCGACTACGTGCCTGTGCCGGTAATCCCGGAAGTGCTGCGGGCAAAGGTCAAAGTCTTCGTCGAGCTCTTCCGCAAGACGCGCCAGCTCGAGCAGTTGAACAAAGGGCTCGAGGCGCGCGTCGCCGAGCGCACCGCAGCGCTCGCGGCGTCCACATTGCAGCTTCGCCAAAGCGAACGGATGCGCAGCCTCGCGCTTGCCGCAGGACAGATGGGTAGCTGGGAATGGAACGTGTCGCGCGGCTCGATCATCTGGGACCAAGGCCAGTGCGAAATTTTCGGAGTCGACCGGAGCACGTTTGTGCCGACACTCGACAGGGTGCGGCCGCTCATCAATCCGGAAGATTTCGAACTGTTGGAACGCGCGTTCCGTAAGATTACGAAGGCGACCAATACCTTCCAGACGGAATTCCGCGTCCTGCGGCCGAATGGCGACGTGCGCTGGTGTACCGGTACGGCGGCGGCGAACTTCGACGAAACCGGTCGGCTCGTGTGGCTCAGCGGCGTCACCGCCGATATCACCGACCGAAAACGCGCCGAAGAGCGTCAGATCCTGTTGGCCGAAGAGGTCGATCATCGCGCGCGCAATGTGGTCGCGGTCGTCCAGTCGATCATGCGCCTGACTCGCGCCGACAGTATCGACGAATACATTGGCGCCCTCGATGGCCGGATCGGCGCGCTGTCGAACGCACACCGCCTGCTGGCGGGATCGCGCTGGGAAGGCGCCGACCTTCATCGGCTTGTTGAAGAAGAGTTTGCCCCCTATCGCGCGAGCGGCAACGAACGTGTCAGGGCCGGCGGACCGATTGTTCTGCTGCCACCGGCCACCGCTCAAACCATTGCCCTGGCGCTGCATGAGCTCGCGACAAACGCGGCGAAATATGGCGCGCTGTCTGTCGACCCGGGTTATGTCGACCTTAGTTGGCGGACGGAGGCCGAAAAGCTCGAACTGGTCTGGACGGAGTCCGGCGGTCCGCAGATCAGCCCTCCCGAGCGTCGCGGCTATGGCAGCCGGGCCATTGTCGCAGGCATCGAACGGCAACTTGGGGGTCTTGTAAATTTCGACTGGCAAGCGGATGGCTTGCGCTGCACCGTGTGCGTGCCGCACGAGGGAAATGCGGACGTGCGCAATTCATTCAAACCGCAACTCGACGTCACCGTACCGCTGGCGGCCGACGCCGGCGACAAGCGCGTTCTTCTTGTCGAAGACGAGCCGCTGGTCTCGATGATGCTGGCGGACATGCTCTCCGCCTTCGGGCACAAGGTCGATGGCCCCTACAGCCGCTTCAGCGACGCCATCCTCGCTGCAAAGACCGGCAATCTGCAGGCCGGCATCCTCGACGTGAATTTGGGCGGCGAGAAAACTTATGCCGTCGCCGATATTCTCACCGACCGGAAAATTCCGTTCGCCTTTGTCACCGGCTATGGGCCCGACAGCATTGTATCCGCATTTTCTCACGCGCCTGTGCTGCAGAAGCCGATCGAGGCCGCCAAGTTGCACGCCCTGCTTCAGCAAATCGTGCGGTAGACGCTCCCGGGTTCGCACCATCCAACGCATGAGTCGGAGGAACCAAGCGCGTCCGCGCGCGTTTGTTGGGCGTCACGAGCTACGACCAAAGCAATGACAGCGAAACAATTTCTTCTGAGTGAAAGTATGTACTGCCGGCGACGTGCCGCAAGCTGCCCGGACCCGTTTTTGGCCGAGGAACTGCGGCGCCTGGCGGACCGCTTCGAGCGAACGGCAGACACCGCCCAGCCCGAGAAGAGGCCGCCCGACAGCAGCCTAGAACGGAATTCCCATTAGCCATCGGAACTCGCTACAATCATCGACGTTGATTGCGGAATTTTGGCTTCCATTGCCGAGAGGTTCGAGAAACGTCGTATGAACACAGCGTCCCCAGGGCGTCACAAAACCGTCGCAGTGCAGGTCGGCGGCGTCACGGTGGGTGGCGGGGCGCCGATCGTCGTGCAGTCGATGACCAATACCGACACCGCCGATGTGGAAGCGACCGCACGGCAGGCGGCGGCGCTGGCGGCGGCCGGCTCTGAACTTGTGCGCATCACGGTTGACCGCGATGAAGCGGCCGCGGCAGTGCCGCGCATCAAGGATCGGCTTGGCCAGTTGGGCGTGTCGGTGCCGCTCATCGGCGATTTCCACTACATCGGCCACAAGCTTCTTGCCGAGCATCCCGGCTGCGCCGAGGCGCTCGACAAGTACCGCATCAATCCGGGCAATGTCGGCTTCAAGGACAAGAAGGACAAGCAATTCTCCGCCATCATCGCGATGGCGCTCAAGCACGCTAAGCCGGTGCGCATCGGCGCCAACTGGGGCTCGCTCGATCAGGAGCTTCTGACGCGGCTGATGGACGAGAACGCCAAGGCGAAGGCGCCGAAAGATGCGCGCGCGGTGATGCACGAAGCCATGGTGCAGTCGGCGCTGCTGTCGGCGGAGCGGGCCGAGGAACTGGGCCTGGCGAAGGACCGCATCATTCTCTCGGCCAAGGTCTCGGCGGTGCAGGATCTGATCGCGGTCTATGGCGAACTGGCGCGCCGCTGCGACTACGCGCTGCATCTGGGGTTGACCGAGGCCGGCATGGGCTCGAAGGGGATCGTCGCCTCCTCCGCCGCCATGGGAGTCCTGCTGCAGCAGGGCATCGGCGACACCGTGCGCATCTCGCTGACCCCGGAGCCCAATGGCGACCGCACACGCGAGGTGCAGGTGGCGCAGGAACTGCTGCAGACCATGGGCCTGCGCACCTTCGTGCCGCTGGTTGCGGCCTGTCCCGGCTGCGGGCGCACCACCTCGACCACGTTCCAAGAGCTTGCCGCCGACATCCAGGGCTTCATCCGCGACTCGATGCCCCAATGGAAGACGCGCTATCCGGGGGTGGAGACGCTCAACGTGGCGGTGATGGGCTGCATCGTGAACGGGCCCGGGGAATCCAAGCACGCCGACATCGGCATCTCGCTGCCGGGCACCGGCGAGCAGCCGACGGCGCCGGTCTTCATCGACGGCAAGAAGGCGGCCACCCTGCGTGGGGCCACGCTGAGCGCCGATTTCAAGCAGATGGTGATCGACTATATCGAACGGCGCTGGGGTACAACCGCGCGGGCGGCGGAGTAAACGGACGGGTTGCACCAGACCGTATCCGCGCTACGATCTCCGGGTGGTATCGCGCAAAGGTGCTTCATGAGTTCGCTTAGCGGTAAGGACGGCCCTCGCTATCGGCACGCGGCCGATGATTCCGCGCCCTACGAGACGATCGGTGTGGACAAGCTGACGCCGATCATCGGCGCGGAGATTGACGGCGTCGATCTCGCAAAACCTTTGTCAAACCGGACGGTAGATGAGATCCATCGGGCTTTGGCCGAGAACATCGTCATTTTCTTTCGCGATCAGCACATCACGCCACAACAGCATCTTGCCTTCGGCCGGCTGTTCGGGGAGTTGCACGTCCATCCCGCCGCGCCGCACGAGCCCGGCGAACCGGCACTGATGAAAATCTACGCCGACAAGAACAGCCCGCGGGCGAACGGCGAAGGTTGGCACACCGACGTGTCGTGCGATCTTGAACCGCCAATGGGGAGCATTCTCTACATCAAGCAATGTCCGCCGCATGGCGGCGACACACTATTCGCCAGCATGTACGCGCCCTACGACGCGCTGTCCGACCGGATGAAAACATATTTGAACGGACTCACCGCGGTGCACGACGGGGAGCCCGTCTATCGCGGTCTGTACGCGAACGCGGGCGTTGCCGACAAACCGTCTTATCCTCGAGCCGAACACCCGGTCGTGCGCACGCATCCGGTGACCGGAAAAAAGGCGCTCTATGTCAATCGCGGGTTCACACACCATATCGTCGGGATTCCACGCGACGAAAGCGATGCCGTGCTAAATTATCTCTATCAGCACGCGGAAAATCCGCTATTCCAATGCCGCTTTCGCTGGACTGAGAACGCGATCGCCTTCTGGGACAATCGGTGCTCGCAGCACCGCGCGATGTGGGACTACTGGCCCCATACGCGATCGGGCAACCGCGTCACAGTCAAAGGCGAACGTCCGTTCTGACGCGCGAGATTCTTGCCTTTTCAGGAGTGGCCGCATGGGCGGCTAGATCCAGCCGCCGCCGTCCTTGCCGCGGTTGGCAACGCTCGCCTCTTCCAGATCAAGCTCGTATTCGATCCGACGGCGCGCTTCGTCCGTGATTTTGCCTTCCTGCAACAATTGATAGATGAAATCGCGTTCGGCATCGATTAATTTTTTCTTGATTGCAGCGCTTTGGCGCGTTTGTTCGAGGCCATCAGTCAGGTCGGTCGGTAGGATCTGTCTCCGACTCTGATTGCGCGTGCGCAATAGCGCGACCACCTCGTCGGGCAATTCGCTTTCTTCGATGAATTTCTCGAGGCGCTTCTCGACCTCTTCGAGGGCCGACAGGCGCGCGTTCAACTCGGATTGTATTTCGCCAATTCGCTCTTCCTTGCCAATTCGCGTGACGCCGATCCATCGCACCACAAGTGGCAGCATCAAGCCCTGACCGACGAGCGTGATCACGATGACGCCGAAAGTCACGAACAGGATCAGGTCGCGGTGCGGAAAGGGCTGGCCGTTGGCGAGGGTCAGAGGAATCGCGAGCGCGGCCGCGAGCGAAACAACGCCGCGCACGCCTGTGAAGGAAATCGTGAACGGCCCTTGCCATGGTGGCGGCGGGTCGCGCCGCGCCAGCGACGAGCTCATCCAACGCGGGACGTAAGTTGCAGGGAAAACCCAGATGAAACGCGCCGCAATCACGATCAGCGTGATCCAGACGGTCGTAATGACAAGTTCGTAGAGCGAAACGCCGTGCATGCGGTCAATCAGCGCGCGCGCCTGCGAGCCGGTGAGCAGGAACACCATGCCTTCGACGAGATAGACCAACAGATCCCAGAAGAAGATGCCTTGCAGCCGCGTGGCCGACGAGATCAGGCGCGCCCCGTTCCAGCTCACGTACAGTCCGCAGGCGACGGTTGCCAGCACGCCCGAGCCGCCAAGATGCTCCGGCACCCAGAAGGCAAGATAAGGCGTCATCAACGACAGCGTGATCTCCACGCGTGGCTCACGCGCCCATTGCCGCAGTCGCAGACTGAGCCAACCGGCGGCGATGCCGTATATGATCTCGCCAATCACGATCAGCGCAAAAGTGCCGGCTGCCTTGGGCAGCGAGAACATTCCGGTCACCGCCGCCGCGACCGCAAAACGGTATAGGATCAGCGCAGTCGCGTCGTTCGCGAGACCTTCACCTTCGAGCACCACCAGCAGCCGACGCGGCAAGGCTAGACGGCGCGCGATCGCCAAGGGAGCGACGACGTCGGGCGGCGCAATAATTGCGCCCAGAAGAAAGCCGATCGCCCAGTCGAAATTCAGAAGGTAGTGCGTGGCGATGGCGACCGCGCACGTTGTAAAGATCACGCAGCCGAAGGCCAGCAAAGTAATCGGGCGCAAGTTGAAGCGGAACTCGCGCCAGCTCATGGACACGCCGGCGGAGTAGATCAGCGGCGGCAAGATCACCAGCAAAACAAATTCCGGCGCCAGCCGGATTCTGGGCAAGCCCGGAATCAGGGCCATTCCGATACCCGCGATGACGAGCACAATGGACTGCGCGAGTTTAAGGCGTTGCGCAACGACCGCTGCTGCTGCCAGCACCACCAGCATGAACAGCAGTGTTTGCGCGACGGTGGTCATATCAAATTCGCCACCAGGTTCACCGTCAGTGCCAGCACGACCAGATTAAAGAAAAAGGACAAAACGCCGTGCACTGCCGCGATGCGGCGCAGGACCTTGCTGGTAATCGCGACGTCGGAGACCTGCGAGGTCATTCCAATGACCAATGAGAAATAAAGGAAATCTCTATAGTCCGGCTCGCGGTCTTCGGGAAAGTTCAATCCGCCGATTTTTCCGTCGCGGCGTTCCCCGTAATACTCATGGGCGTAGTGGAAAGAGAATATCGTATGGACGAATGCCCACGACAGTAGGAT
>Ga0307296_10001330_pt1 | contig 12333 bp, 10 predicted proteins | sample ER_DNA_153_FD_194467 | JGI IMG/M metagenome (GOLD analysis project Ga0307296, IMG submission 194467) | Bulk soil microbial communities from the East River watershed near Crested Butte, Colorado, United States - ER_DNA_153 | ecosystem: Environmental > Terrestrial > Soil > Floodplain | place... | reverse complement strand
CTTCTGGTTCGACAGAGTCGTGCCGTTGCTAGGCAAGCTGTTGCCAGGTGGGTCTGCCTACACGTATCTCCCGGCGAGCGTGCGGCGCTTCCCCGGGCCCGAGGAGCTGGCGGAGCTGATCGCCGCGGCCGGCTTTCGCGAGGTCCGCTTCCGGCTCTTCGCGGGCAGCATCGTCGCCCTGCACACGGCGGAAGCGGTTTGAGCGCACTCGCGGAGATCCGTGAGGCGCCCGGGCTTGACGCCTACCTCGGCGAGCTCGAGGACCGTCTGGAGCATGCGGTCGGTGCCTACCGCGGCGTCGTCGCGGAAGTCGGTGCGGAGGCGCTTGCCGCCGGCGGGAAGCGGCTGCGGCCGCTGCTCGTGTACCTCTCGGCGCCGCCCGGGTCGGAGCCGCCGGTGGTCGCCGGCGTCGCAGTTGAGCTCATTCACCTCGCGACGCTCATGCACGACGACCTCATCGACCGGGCCTCGCTGCGTCGCGGCCATGCATCGGCCTGGTCGGCGCACGGCCCAGAAGCCGCACGAGCAGCGGGCGACTACCTCTTCGCGCGTGCGTTCGCCGAGCTCGCGGCGACGAGAAGCGCAGAGGCGCTCGCGGTCCTCGCGAACGCGACACTGTGCCTCGCCCGCGGTGAAGCGATGCAGCGGTCGCAACGGTTCGATCCCGACACTACGATCGAGGCGTATCTCGAACGCTGCACGCTGAAAACGGGGAAGCTCTTCGAGGCTGCGTGCCGGCTCGCGGGCGGCTCGGGGTCGTTCGGGCTCGCGCTCGGCGTCGCGTTCCAGATCACCGACGACATCCTCGACTGCTCGGGCGTGACGATCGAGACCGGCAAGATCGCCGGCACCGATCTGCGTGAGGGAACTCCGACCCTGCCACTCCTCCTCGCCGCCCAGCGTGACGAGGCCGTCCGCGCAGCACTCGCGGGCGGAGCGCAGCTCGAGGGTGCACTGCTGCGTGTCGCCTCGACCGGTGCGATCGAGGAGAGCCGGGAGGTCGCACTCGCCTACGCGCGCAATGCCCGCGCCTGTCTGAACGGCGAGCTGCATCGCGAAGAGCTCGAGTCCTTGACCTACGCCGTCGTGAGCAGGGAGCGCTAGCCGGATGGCGCTGCTCGAGCGAACAGACACGCTCACGGCGATCCGCGAGAAGGTGGAAGCGGGCGAACGGCTCGACTTCGACGACGGCGTGACGCTCATGGAGAGCGACGACATCCTCGCGCTCGGCGAGCTCGCCGATCTGGCGCGCCGTCTCCGCGGCGGCGACGACCGTGTCTACTTCGTCCAGAACCTCTATCTCAACCAGACGAACGTTTGTCGCGTGAAGTGCAAGTTCTGTGCGTTCGCCGTCACACAGAAACAGGACGACGCGTACACGTACAGCGGCAGCGAGCTGGTCGAGGACGCGGTGCGCCAGCACGAGTTCACCGGGTTCACCGAGATCCACATGGTCGGTGGTGAGACGCCGCACGTCGGGTTCGATTACTACGTCGACATCGTCCGCTCGCTGCACGAGGCGCTGCCGGACGTCCACCTGAAGCTCTTCACGGCGAGCGAGATCCATCACATGACCAAGCTCTCCGGGTTGAGCCACGAAGAGGTGCTGCGCGAGCTCAAGGCGGTGGGGCTCGGGTCGCTCCCGGGCGGCGGTGCGGAGGTCTTCGCGGATCGCGTCCGCCGGCTCGTCGCGCCGGGCAAGGAGCATCCCGACTTCTGGTTCCGCACGCATGACGCGGCCCACCGGCTCGGGATCCCGACCCACTGCACGATGCTCTACGGGCACGTCGAAACCTACGAGGAGCGCGTCGACCATCTGTTGCGGCTCCGCGAGCAGCAGGACAAGAGCGGAGGCTTCCTCGCGTTCATCCCGCTCGCGTTCCATCCGGAGAACACCGTCTTCGAGCGGCGCGGCTGGAAGCACACGACCGGCTCCGACGACCTGAAGATGATCGCGGTGTCGCGCCTGCTGCTCGACAACATCGCGAACGTCAAGGCGTACTGGATCATGATGGGCCTGCCGCTTGCCCAGGTGGCGCTCCATTTCGGCGCGAACGACGTGCAGGGCACGGTCGTGCGCGAGCAGATCTTTCACGCCGCCGGCGCGCGTACCGAGACCGAGCAGAAAATCCCGGAGCTCGTGCGTTTCGTGCGCGAGGCCGGGCGGACCCCGGTGCAGCGCGACACGCTTTACAACGAGGTGGAGCGATGGTGAGGCTCGGCCGGATCTCCTACGTGAACATGGCGCCGGTCTTCTACCGGCTCGATGCCGAGGTCGAGGAGATCCAGGGCGTTCCGACGGAGCTCAACCGCCGCGTGCTCGCGGGAGAGCTCGACGTTGCGCCGATCTCGTCGATCGAGTACGCGCGGAACGCCGATCGCCTGCGTCTGCTGCCCCGCCTCTGCGTCAGCTCTGAGGGAGCAGTCGACTCGATCCAGCTCGTTTCGCGGAAGCCGCTCGAGCAGGTGCGCTCGGTCGCGGTCACCCCGGAGTCGGCGACCTCGGTCGTGCTGACGAAGGTGTTGCTGCCTGAGGCCTCGCATGTACCGCTCGGCGAGGACGCGGACGCGAAGCTCCTGATCGGCGATGCGGCCCTGAAGTCGGCCTTCGAGGATCCCACGCCGCACTACGACCTCGGGCGCCTCTGGCTCGAGCGCACGGGCCTGCCGATGGTATTCGCCGTCTGGGGCTGTCCCGAGCCGTTGCACGCAGGGCTCGCAGAGCTGGAGGACGCGTTGGTCGCCTCGGTGCGTCTCGCCCGGGCCGAGCCGGAACAGCTCGCCTACGAGGCGAGCGAGCGGTACGGCTATCCGGCGGGCTTTCTGGCGCGCTACTTCGAGAAGCTGCGGTACCGCTTCGGGCCGCGCGAGCGCGCGGGGCTGATGACCTTCCTCGAGCTCGCGCAGGAGACCGGCGAGCTCGGCGAGGTGCCGGAGCTCCGCTTCGTCCGCGAGGCGGTGGTCGCGTGACCGGCCTCGTCGCTCAGGGCAACCAGGTCTCGGAGGGGTCCGTTTCGCACGTCCTCGAGAGGGCGCTCGAGGGCGAGCGGATTTCCGACGCCGAAGCGTTGACCCTGCTCGAGTCCCGCGACCTCGTTGCCGTCGGCCGTGTCGCGCACGAGATCCGCAACAGGAAGGCGGATCCCGATCGCATCACCTTCATCATCGACCGAAACCTCAACTACACGAACATCTGCCACACCGACTGCGACTTTTGCGCCTTCTACAGAAGCCCCGGCGACACGCGTGAGGGCTACCTGCTCCCGAAGCCCGTGATCTTCAAGAAGATCGAGGAGACCATCGCCCTCGGTGGCACCGGTCTCCTGATGCAGGGCGGTCATCATCCGGACCTCGGGATCGACTACTACGAGGATCTCTTCAGCTCGATCAAGGCGCGCTACAAGATCCACCTGCACGCACTGTCACCGCCGGAGGTGCAGCACATCGCGCGGCGCAGCAAGCTGACGCTGTGGCAGACGATCTCGCGGCTCCGCGACGCCGGCCTCGATTCGATTCCAGGCGGCGGGGGCGAGATCCTCGTCGACCGCGTGCGCCACGAGATTGCACCGAAGAAGACGAAGACGAAGGAGTGGCTCGACGTCATGCGCCACGCACACCGGCTCGGCATGTCGACGACGGCCACCATGATGTACGGCCACGTCGAGACGGTGGCCGAGCGTGTGGAGCACATGCGCCGCATTCGCGACCTGCAGGACGAGACGGGCGGCTTTCGCGCCTTCATCTCGTGGACGTTCCAGAACGACGGCAACCGCCTCGCCGGGAAGGTCGCGCGGGAGGACATGCCGACGTCCTTCGACTATCTGCTGACACAGGCGGTCTCGAGGATCTACCTCGACAACGTCCCGCACATCCAGTCGTCCTGGGTGACGCAGGGCATGAAGATCGGTCAGGTCGCGCTCGGCTTCGGCGCCGACGACATGGGCTCGATCATGATCGAGGAGAACGTCGTCTCGGCCGCCGGCACGACGCACCGCACCTCCACGGAGGAGCTCGTCCACTTGATCAAGGCCCTCGGGAAGACGCCGGTGCAGCGCGACACGCTCTACCGCGAGGTCAAGGTCTGGAACTGAAGCCGTAGCGCCTCTTGCCGTGATCCGGCTCGAGTGCGAGTGTTCGGGGTCTGGGTCATCGCTTTTCGAAGGGGGAGGCACTACATGAAGGGGTTTGCACTACTCGTCGGCGCGATCGCGGGCGCCGCACTGCTGTATGTCACGACCGCAGTCGGCAGTCAGCAGGCCAGCCCGTCGCGGGCCGAGTTCAACGCTTTGAAGAAGCAGGTCGCCACACTGAAGAGGGACGATCTGGCAATCCAGGCTGTCCTCAACGGCTGCTTCACGTCCGCGGTCCCGGCTGCCAGCTTCGACGGTTACGAGTACCGGGCTGCCGACGGCTCGACCGTCATCGCGACCGCACTCGACATCGCCCAGACCGGCGAAACACCGAGCGTGTATCTCCTCGACGTCGGTCAGGCGTGCGCGAGCGTGATCAACACGGCGAAGCTCAACGTGCACTTCAAGGTGATCCGCCCCGCGGCAACGCGTCGCTGAGCGGCAGTTCGCAGCGAGACCGGCGTGGCCCGAGCGCTGCGCCGGTCTCCGCGACCTAACACTCTCCTTTCAGATTCCGACATACCGTTCAGCTACCCTCGGGCGGGGTCGTGCTCAGAAGAGCCATCATCTGTGCCCTTTTTGCAGGGCTTTTCGTCGCATCGGGAGTGGCCGGTGCAGCAACTCCGGTGCGCGGCCAGACGCTCGTTCCCGGCGTCATCTATTCACGCCAGGTCGAGTTCACCGCACACGGGCCGGTGGTGATCCATGTCATCTCTGCACCGAAGCCCGTCGGCTTGTACGGGCTGAAGCCTGTGCTGTCGAACAACACGATCATCGGACGCGAGCGCGTGACCTCGATGCAGAAGCGCGTCTCCGGCGATGCGACAGTTGCAGGAGTGAACGGCGATCTCTTCAGCTTTACCGATGGACACCCGACGGGAGGTCTCATTCGCGGTGGCATCCTCGACAGCGCGCCTGTCGACTTTCGCTCGACCGTGGGTATCGACACGGACGGTCTGCTCCATGTCGAGCGCGTGCGGATGGCCGGGACGTGGCAGGGATCGGGCCAGCGGCGGATCCTCGGCATCAACGAGGTGCCTCGGGCGAATCGGACGACGCTCTACACGCGGGCTTGGGGACCGCGCACTCCTGCCGAGAACGGCAGCGCCCAGGCGATCATTCAACCGTTTCCTGCGACCAAGCCGAACACGCCGCTCACGGGTGTCGTGACGCAATACGTCACCGGCGGGAACCAGCCGATCCCGGCGGACGGCGCGGTGCTCGTCGCGCGAGGCGCCCAGGCGGGATTCCTCTCGGCCGAGGCGCCGATCGGCGCGAACGTGACCGTCCTGCTCACGCTCACTCCGCCGTGGGCGAACGTGCTCGAAGCCGTCGGCGGCGGGCCGGTGATCGTGCGTGACGGCAAGCCCGTCTTCCGCTCGCTGGAGGGTTTCACCACCGACCAGCTCGCCTACCGGCATCCGCGAACCGGCGTCGGCCAGACGGCGGACGGGCGGATCATGCTGGTCGCGGTCGACGGACGCCAACCGGGCTACAGCACGGGGCTGACCAATTTCGAGCTCGCGCTGACGATGATGCGTCTCGGTTGCGTCACTGCTTCCGCGCTCGACGCCGGCGGTTCGACGACGATGGCGTTCGACGGCAAGCTGCTCAACAGGCCGTCCGACCCCGGCGGGGAGCGCGCCGTCGCCGAGGCGCTGACGCTCTTCTACTACGGCGTGTACGAACCGGCGTTGCCGGCGCGCGTGCTGTCGCCGAACGCCGACGGCGTCGACGACGCCCAGGTCTTTTCGTACAAGCTCGTGCGTCCTTCCACCGTCACCGCGTCGCTGCTCGGTCCCGGCGGCGTCGTCGTGCCCCTCGACTCCGGCTCGAAAGGCCCAGGTCTCTACAAGTTCAACTGGACCGGCGCAGGTCAGCCCGAGGGCGCCTGGACTTTCAGGACGATCGCGGACGACGATCTCGGGCGTCACTCGACCGCGGATCGTCAATTCGGCCTCAACAACACGCTCGGTTTCCTCGCGGCGAGCGCGAGCCATCGTCGGTTTACCGGCAGCTTCAGGCTGACGCGCCCGGCGCGCGTCGCGCTTCGTGTCGAGACGCCCGGCGGTGGCATCGTCAAGACGCTTGCGACGCGGAGCCTCCCGGCCGGCGACGGGACGATCTCCTGGCGTGGGCGTCCCGGCAGCTACGTCTTCAGCGCCACGGCGACGAACGACGTCGGGGCGGTCGAGTTGACTGCCAAGTTCCGCCTCCGTCGGTAGCCTCCGCCGGGTGCCGGTCGCCGGCCTCACGAGCTCGCTCACCTCGCTGATCGGAAACCACGGCATCTACGCCGTCTTCGGTCTGATGGCGATCGACGCAGTGCTGCCCGCGGCCAGTGAGCTCGTGATGGTCTACGCGGGTGCGCTCGCGGCCGGAGCCTTCGCCGGTCAGCACGTCGACCTCTTCGGGGCGCGGATCTCCTCGCACGGCTGGGCCTTCGTCGTCATGGCGCTCGCAGGCACGCTCGGCTACCTCGTGGGCGCGATCGCCGGCTGGGCGATCGGCTTCTACGGTGGGCGGCCGCTCCTGGAGCACCACGGGCGCTGGCTCCACCTGGGCCCGCAGAAGCTCGATCGGGCGGAACGCTGGTTCGACCGCTGGGACGACCTCGCCGTCCTGATCGGGCGCCTGACGCCTGTCATCCGCTCGTTCATCTCGATTCCCGCGGGGATCTTCCGGATGCCGTTCTGGCGATACATCGTCTTCACGCTGATCGGCTCGGCGATCTGGGCCTTCGCCCTCGCGGGCGTCGGCTACGGCGCCGGCTCCAGTTACGAGCACTTCCATCGCGACTTCCGCTTCGTGGACTACGCGATTCTGGCCGCGATTATCGCCCTCGCGGCGTATTTGATCGTCCGTTGGAGACGGTCTTCTAGACTTTCCGATCGTGCGTCCGATCCCGCTCGTTGACGTAAAAGCTCAGTACGTCCCGTTCCTGCCTCGGATCCGCGAGGCGATCGACGGCGTGCTCGAGAGCGGCGAGTTCATTCTCGGGCCCAATGTCGCCGCGTTCGAGCGCGAGGCGGCCGACTATCTCGGCGTCCGCGACTCGGTCGGCGTGGCCAACGGCACCGACGCGCTCGTGCTCGTGCTCGACGCGCTCGGGGTCGGCAGAGGGGACGAGGTCATCTGTCCTGCGTTCACGTTCTACGCAACGGCAGAGGCAATCGCCCGGCGCGGAGCGACGCCCGTCTTCGCTGACGTCGACGCGTCGACGATGAACCTCGAGGCCGAGGATGTCGCCGCCAGGATCACCAAGCGCACGAAGGCGATCCTGGCCGTCCACCTCTTCGGCCGGCCGGCACCGCTGGCGGAGCTCGGGCAACTTGGGGTGCCCGTCATCGAGGACGCGGCGCAGGCGTTCGGCTCGCCCGACGTTGCGCGCACGGGCATCGCGTCGACGTTCAGCTTCTATCCGACGAAAAACCTCTTCTGCATCGGAGACGGCGGCCTCGTCTCGACGGACGACCCGGAGCTTGCGGAGCGGGTGCGCATGCTGCGGTTCCACGGTTCTCGTGACAAGGTCGACTTCGAGCTCATCGGCTACAACTCCCGCCTCGACGAGCTGCAGGCCGCCGTGCTGCGCATCTTCATCGCCGAGCTCGACGACTGGGTCGCGCAGCGCCGGGAGGCTGCGGCGCGCTATGCGGAGCTCGGCCTGGGCGCGGCCTGCGAGCTGCCCGAGGACGAGCCCGGTCACGTCTACCACCTGTTCGTCTGCCGCTCCCCCGAGCGCGACCGCATTCGCGCGGCGCTGAGAGAAGCGGCGATCGGGAGCGCGGTGTACTACACGACACCGTTGCACCTGCAGAACGCTTTCTCGGATCTCGGCTACGGTCACGGTTCGCTTCCCGTCACCGAGCAGCTCGCGCTCGACAACTTCTCGGTGCCGCTCTGGGCCGGCATCGACGCGGACGCGCAGGAGCGTGTCGTCTCTGTCGTGCAGGCTGCAGCACCGGTGGCGTCGTGATTCCCGTGAACAGGCATCGTCTCTGGCAGCTTCTGGCCGACGCGGCGCTGATCGCGCTCGCCTGGTGGCTCGCGTTCTGGCTGCGCTTCGACAAGGGCGTGCCGGGGCCGTACCACCGGCTCATGATCGACACGATCCTCGTCGTCATCGCGATCAAGCTCGCGGTGTTCATCACGTTCGGCTTCTACAACCGCTGGTGGCGCTACGTCTCGACGCGGGACATGTGGGGCGCGGCGCGCGGCGTCACCGTCGCGTGCGTTCTCGCCGACCTCGTCGTCTACTTCGCACATCCCATCAGCGGCTTCCCGCTGCCGCGCTCGATCGCCGTGCTCGACTGGCTGATCTTGCTCGCGTTCGTGGCGGGCACGCGACTGATCGCGCGGAGCCTGATCGAACGGCCCGGCGCGGCCTCTCTGATCGCGCGCGGCAAGGAAGTGATCGTCGTCGGCGCGGGTGACGCGGCCCAGCTCGTGGTTCGCGAGATGCTGAAGGCGCCGGGGCTCGGCTACACGCCGATCGGGCTGATCGACGACGACCCGCGCAAGAAGAACATCCGCCTGCACGGGATCCGCGTGCTCGGGACGACGGACGATCTGCCGCACATCCTGCGCGACAACCCGCCGGACGAGGTACTGATCGCCATTCCCTCCGCTTCAGGTGAGACACGCCAGCGCGTCGTCGAGGTGGCCCAGGACGCGAACGTCGCCGTGAAGACGCTGCCGGGCCTCTACGAGCTGATCTCCGGCGACCTGAACCTCGCCGGGCAGATCCGTCCCGTCCAGGTCGAGGACGTTCTCGGCCGGGAGCCGATCGAGGTGGACGTCGGCTCGATCGCCAAGTACCTCGCCGGTGAGACCGTTCTCGTCACGGGCGCGGGCGGGTCGATCGGCGCGGAGCTCTGCCGTCAGATCGCCCGGATGGGCCCGGCCCGGATCGTGCTCGTCGAGCAGTCCGAGGCTGCCCTCTTCGACATCGAGCGCGAGCTCGTCGGCGAGCGTGACTTCTCGGCCGCCGCCGCGGTTCTGGGCGACTGCGGCGACCGGGCCAAGATGAGCCAGGTCTTCGAGCGCTACAGGCCGAAGGTCGTCTTCCACGCGGCCGCGTACAAGCACGTCGCACTCCTGGAGGCGAATCCGCTCGAGGCCGTGCGCAACAACACGCTGGCTACGCGCGTGATCGCCGACGTCGCCGTCGAGTACGGCGCGGCCCGCTTCGTGCTCGTCTCGACCGACAAGGCCGCGAACCCGAAGAACCTGCTCGGACAGTCGAAAGCGCTTTGCGAGTGGATCGTCGAGGCCTACGGGCACCGCAAGGACATCGGCACGCGCTTCGTCGCCGTCCGCTTCGGCAACGTGCTCAATTCGTCGGGGAGCGTGATTCCGATCTTCCGGCGCCAGATCGAGAAGGGCGGGCCGGTGACCGTGACGCATCCGGAGATGACGCGCTACTTCATGACGATCCCGGAGGCCGTGTCCCTCGTCGTGCAGGCCGGAGCGATCGGCGGCCGCGGCCAGGTGTACGTGCTCGACATGGGCGAGCCGGTCAAGATCGTCGACCTCGCCCGCAACATGATCCGCCTCTCCGGCAAGGAGCCGGAGACGGACATCGCGATTGCGTTCGTCGGCGTGCGCCCGGGCGAGAAGCTCCACGAGGAGCTCTGGACCGCGGGCGAGACGGTCGGCGCCACGTCGCATCCCAAGATCCTGCGGGCGGCGCGCGCTCCGATCGACGGTGCGTGGCTCGACGAGGAGCTCACCGACCTCGAGCGGATGGTCGAGCGCGGCGAGACGCTGGACGTCGTCTCGAGGCTCACCGCCATGCTGCGCGAGCCCAAGCGTGCCGGCTCCGCCGTCTTGGAGGACACTCTCCATTGACCCGCGGGGGAACCCATGGTTCCCTCACGAGCCCCCTCCTTCGGCTCGGCAACGCCCACGGTCGGTAACGCTGCGGCGAGAGCGCGGTCACGCCTCCGCGTGCGCTCGGCACTCTCCCAAGGATGTCATTGCACTTGCTTCAGGTCTGGCACACCCTTGTAACGCCGCCCAAGGCCGTCCGTCTCAGCCGGTCCTTAGGGTGAGTCCGTGAACGTTGATGGCATCTTCGCCGGGCTGAACGCCGAGCAGCGCCGCGCCGTCGAGGCCGTGCGCGGCCCGGTCTGCATCCTTGCCGGCGCGGGCTCCGGAAAGACCACGACGATCACGCGGCGCATCGCCAACCAGGTGGCGATCGGCGAATTCGAGCCCCACGAGATCCTCGCAGTCACCTTCACCGACAAGGCAGCGACCGAGATGAGGGAACGGCTAGAGCGGCTCGGCGTGGGCGGCGTGACCGCCCGGACCTTTCACTCGGCAGCGCTGCGGCAGCTGCACCGGCTCGGCACTCCGCCGGAGCGGATCATGTCCTCCAAGGCGCTTCTGCTGCGCCAACTCGGGAACACGCTTCCTCCGCCCTACAAGTTCCGGCCTGCGGGAGACCTTGCGACGGAGGTCGAGTGGGCGAAGAACCGGCGGTTGACTCCGGCGACGTACCTCGGCGGCTTGGGCGAGCACGAGCCGCCGATCCCGCCGGATCTCATGTTCCGCATCTTCCGCGGCTACGAGGTCGAGAAGGAAGAGCGGGGGTTCGTCGACTTCGAGGATCTCCTCGAATCGACGATCCGTCTCTTCGACGAGGATCCCGGCGCCCTGGCCGAGGTTCGCAGCTACTTCAATGCGTTTACCGTCGACGAGTACCAGGACGTGAACCTCCTGCAGCAGACGCTGCTCGATCGGTGGCTCGGCGACCGTGACGAGCTCTGCGCGGTCGGCGACGACTACCAGTCGATCTACGCGTTCACCGGTGCGACGCCTGACTACCTCCTCGGGCTGGCGCGCAGGTTCGCCAACACGACGGTGATCAGGCTCGAAGACAACTACCGCTCGTCGCCCGAGGTGCTCGCATTGGCGAATCGCATCGTCCCCTCACTCGGCGGTGCGGAGAAGATCCTGCGCGCAACGCTCCCCGGCGGGCCGGAGCCGGTGACACGCTCCTTCCCCGCGCGCGAGGCGGAGACGGCGTTCGTCGTCGACCGGATCCGGGCGTTGCGGGCGGAAGGCGTCGCGCTGGGGCAGATCGCCGTGCTGTGCCGCACGAACGCGCGGCTGGCCGACTTCGAGGAGCCGTTCCACGAGGCGGAGATCCCGTTTCAGGGCGCGGCGCTGCTCGCCCGGGAGGCGGCGCGGCAGCTCCTGAAGCAGCTGCGCAAGTACGACACGACCGAAGTGGCCGTGACCGTGCGAACGCTCGCCAGAGACGCCGGCTGGCGCGAGCGGCTGCCGGAGAAGCTCGGCGAGCGCGAGATGGTCCGGCAGTCCGATCTCGGGCGCATCGTCAGGCTCGCGTCGGAGTTCGACGACGGGCAACGCACCACTCGAGACTTCATCGCCGACCTCGAGGAGCGGTTCAGCTCGAGGGGTGTCGATCGGCAGGGCGTCCACCTGCTGACCCTGCACGGTGCGAAGGGTCTCGAGTTCGACGCCGTCTTCATCCCGCGGCTCGAGGAGAAGGAGCTGCCGATCAGGCAGGCCAAGAAGCCGCATGAGATCGCGGAAGAGCGACGACTGTTCTACGTCGGCCTGACGCGGGCGAAGCGTCACCTCGCGCTGTCGTGGGGCGGCAAGCCGAGCCGGTTCCTCGCCGAGCTCGACATCGCGGCGACGCCGGCGCGGAAGCTGCGGGAGGCCGAGCCCGACGATCCGCTGTATGCGGCACTGAAGCGCTGGCGGCTCGAGCGTGCGACCGCGGACGACCTGCCGGCCTACGTTGTCTTCCACAACTCCACGCTCGCGGAGATTGCGGGACGGCGTCCACGTGATCTGTCCGAGCTGAGCGCGGTTCCCGGTGTGGGCCCGTCGAAGCTCGAACGTTACGGCCCCGAGGTCCTGGCAGTGCTCGAAGCCGCCTGATTGGAGGGACTAGGCGGCCTCGTCCCGAGCGCTGAGCAGGAGCCCGAGCAGGATCGCGGGATCCCGGCGGACACGGCTCCCAGAGCCGTCTTCGCGCTGGTTGAGCTCGAGGGCACGCGGGTCGGTGAGCGGCTTCAGGCGTCCCTCACGGATCAGTTCCTCGTCCACGCCGCCCAGACGGCCCCCGTACGTCGTGTAGACCGGGACGCCGAGCGCGGCTGCCTCACGATTCATCGTCCCGCCCGCAGAGACCACGACGTCGGAGAGCGAGATCAGGCTCTGT
>Ga0307296_10001322_pt1 | contig 12368 bp, 12 predicted proteins | sample ER_DNA_153_FD_194467 | JGI IMG/M metagenome (GOLD analysis project Ga0307296, IMG submission 194467) | Bulk soil microbial communities from the East River watershed near Crested Butte, Colorado, United States - ER_DNA_153 | ecosystem: Environmental > Terrestrial > Soil > Floodplain | place... | reverse complement strand
CCCGCACCTCATCGAGCCCCAAGACTGCCGAGATGCCCGTGACCGGCGACTCATCCTGCTCCCAATGAATTAGGGACCGATCGGACCGTGCCACAGCCACCACGGCGTTCCTGGCGTGATCTGGATTTGCCGTGTACACAGCGGTGGGCACCCCACCATCGTCGACAATGCAGCCGCTCCAGCAGCCGACTCCATCGATGAGCCCTCGCCTGGGCGCGAGCGCGACGGGGTGCTCCTGCCAGTGGAGCAGATCAGTCGAGCTGACGTGGCCCCAATGCACCCTGCTATGAATCGGCGCGTCGGGGTTGTACTGAAAGAACACGTGATAGCGGCCGTCAATCCGGCAGAGGCCATTCGGATCGTTGAGCCATCCTTGCCGCGGCCGGATGTGCAGCGTGGGGAAGCTGGGATCAGCCACGGAGCAAAACGCTACCCGGTCCGGCGCCCTCTCGCGAGCAGAGAAAGAACTCTGCGAGCGTCGGTTGGCGCCCGCTGGTGATCGGAGGAACGATGAGCGAAACATGCTTTTCGTTTCGCGAAGAGAGACGACGGCACCGGCTTCCAGGGGCGCCGCGCGAGCAGAGAAAGAAACAGCCGAATGGACGCTTAGGTAGGCTCTTGGCACGTGAGTCCGCTGCGCGTGCTGGTGATCGGTTCAGGTGGACGCGAGCATGCGCTGAGTCTGGCGTTGAGCCGCGATCCCGCGGTGGTCGAGTTGCACGCCGCGCCGGGCAACCCCGGCACCGCCGCGCTCGGGGCGAATCATCGCATCGACCCGCTTGACGGTCATGCCGTGGCGAATTTGGCGAGCCGGCTCGGAGTCAATCTGGTCGTCGTCGGACCTGAGGCGCCGCTGGTTGCGGGTGTAGCCGATGCCGTACGCGAGAGGGGGGTCGCCTGCTTCGGCCCATCCGAGGTCGCTGCGCAACTGGAAGGCAGCAAGGCATTCGCCAAGCAGGTGATGGCGGCAGCCGGTGTGCCCACCGCTCGTTCCAGAGAGTGTGTGACGCGCCAACAGGTGGATCAAGCGCTCGAGGAGTTCGGGCCGCCGTATGTCGTCAAGGACAATGGGCTGGCAGCCGGCAAGGGCGTCGTCGTGACCAGCGACCGGCAGCTCGCTGTTGATCACGCATTGCGTTGCGGTCGGGTGGTGATCGAGGAGTTTCTCGATGGGCCCGAGGTGAGCCTCTTCGCGATTACCGACGGACGCACTGTACGGCCCCTGCAGCCTGCGCAGGACTTCAAGCGCGTCGGGGACGGGGACACCGGGCCCAACACCGGCGGCATGGGTGCGTACACCCCGCTGCGGTGGGCCCCTGATGATCTTGTCGACGAGGTCACCCAGAGGGTGCTCCAGCCAACTGTGGATGAGATGGCGCGGCGTGGCACCCCCTTCAGCGGGCTGCTGTACGCCGGCCTGGCCCTGACCTCCGACGGCGTTCGGGTCGTCGAGTTCAATGCGCGTTTCGGCGACCCGGAGACCCAGCCGCTGTTGGCCCGCCTGATGACGCCGCTGGGTGGACTGCTCTACGCCGCGGCTACCGGTGATCTTGCTGCATGTCCCGAGCTGGAGTGGGGAAGCGGTGCAGCGGTGGGCGTTGTCCTCGCCGCCGCCGGCTATCCCGCTACTCCGAGCACTGGTGGGGTGATCACTGGGCTCGAGGCGGCGACGAGGAACGGCAGCGTGGTCATCCATGCCGGGACCGCGCTCGATTCCCAAGGGAACCTGATCAGCGCCGGGGGCAGGGTACTTGCGGTCGTCGGGCTCGGTGAGGATATCGACGCAGCCCGTGGCCGGGCGTATGAATCGATCGCGGAGATCCAGCTCGAGGGGTCCTTCTACCGCCACGACATCGCTGCGTCCGCCGCCCGGCTGGCGGTGAGCTGAGACCGTGCGGATCGGCAACGTTCTGGCCAACCGCTATGCCTCGGCGGCGATGCGCGAGGTTTGGTCGGTGGAGAGCAAGATCATCTCCGAACGCCGACTGTGGCTCGCAGTGCTGGCCGCGCAACATGATCTTGGGGTGGACTTCGGCGGCGACGACCCCGCTGTAGTGATCAAGGCCTATGAGGGCGTGGTTGAGCAGGTTGATCTAGCGAGTATCGCGGAACGAGAGAAGATCACCCGTCACGATGTGAAGGCCCGGATCGAGGAATTCAATGCGCTGGCCGATTTCCAGCACATGCATAAGGGAATGACCTCGCGGGACCTTACGGAGAACGTCGAGCAGCTGCAGATTGTCTCCTCTCTCAAGATCATCCGGGATCGGATGGTGGCAACACTGGTCCAGCTGGCCCAGCTGGCCACCCAATACGCCGATCAGCCGATGGCTGGGCGCACCCACAATGTCGCTGCACAGATCACGACACTGGGGAAGCGGTTTGCTACGACGGCGAATGAGCTGCTGCTGGCGTACCAGCGGATTGAGGAGCTACTCGGCCGCTATCCGTTGCGTGGCATCAAGGGCCCGGTGGGCACCAGCCAGGACATGCTCGACCTGTTGGGTGGCGACCACGACCGGCTCGAGGCGCTGGAGCGGCGGATCGCTGATCACTTGGGTTTTAGGCACGTCCTGGTGAGCACCGGCCAGGTCTATCCGCGATCCCTCGACCTCGACGTGATCAGCGCGCTGGCTCAGGTCGCGGCGGCCCCCTCGAACCTGGCAACCTCAATCCGGCTGATGGCCGGGCACGAGCTGGTGACCGAGGGCTTCCAGCCCGGCCAGGTGGGTTCCAGTGCCATGCCACACAAGATGAACACCCGATCCTGCGAGCGCGTCAACGGATTGGCGGTGATCATCAGGGGCTATCTCTCGATGATCGGCGAGCTCGCCGGTGATCAATGGAACGAGGGCGACGTGTCTTGCTCGGTGGTCCGCCGAGTCGCGCTGCCGGACGCCTTCTTTGCCCTCGACGGGTTGTTCGAGACCTTTCTCAGCGTGCTCGAGGATTTCGGCGCGTTCCCAGCGGTGATCAACGCTGAGCTGCAGCGCTACCTGCCGTTTCTGGCGACGACCAAAGTGCTGATCACGGCCGTGCAGCACGGCGTGGGTCGGGAGACCGCACATGAAGCGATCAAAGAGCATGCGATTGCGGTCGCTTTGGAGATGCGTGAGACCGGTCGCAGCGACAACGACTTGCTTGACCGCTTGGCTGCCGATCCGAGGCTTGGTGTGACCCGCGCGGAACTTGACGCGGCGCTTGCCAATCCGCTCGAGCTCGCCGGCACCGCCGGCCGGCAGGTGGCGACGCTGACGACCCAGATCGAGAAGATCGCTGCATCCCATCCAGAAGCGGCCGGTTACCGTCCCAGCACGGTGCTTTAGAAAGTCTCACGGAATTGCTGTGCGCACCTACCTGGTGCTAGCGGCGGCGGAGTTCAGGCGGTACAGCACATATCGGTTGGCGATCCTGGCTGGAATCACCACTCAATCGGTCTTCGGGTTGATCCGGGTCAGCGTTCTGTTCGCGGCCATTTCCTCCGCTGGCGGCACACTGGCCGGCTACGATCGGCAGTTGGCCTCGACCTACGTCTGGCTCGGCCAGGCACTGCTGGCCCCTGTCGCCCTGCTCGGTTGGATCGAGATTGCCGAACGCGTCAGCAGTGGTGAAATCGCCGTCGACTTCGCCCGACCCCTCGACCTGCAGCTGGCCTGGTGGGCACGCGACCTGGGCCGTGCTTGTTTCCAGCTGCTGTCGCGCGGCCTACCACCGCTGGTCATTGGTGCCGTGACGGTCGGCCTCGCGTGGCCGGACTCTTGGAGCGCCTATCCGCTGGGTTTGATGAGCCTGTTCCTGGCCGTCTCGATCAGCTTCACGCTTCGGTTCCTGGTCAACTTGATCGCGTTCTGGACCCTCGACGTACGCGGGTTCATAGGGCTCTACCTCGTAGTCGGCAGTTTTTTCTGCGGCCTATTCATTCCAGTTCACCTCTTCCCGAAGTGGCTCCAAGTCGTGGCCTATGCCACGCCGTTCCCATCGATGCTGCAGACGCCGATCGACGTGCTCTCCGGCTGGGTTCTCGGCTGGGCCGCTGCGGCGCTCGTCGCCAGCCAGCTCGCCTGGCTCGTCGGCCTCGTCGGCCTCGCCAGAGTGGTGCAGTGGCGAGCCGCACGTCGGCTGGTGGTGCAAGGTGGCTGAGCTCTCTGCCGCGGAGGCCTATCGCATCCTCATCGGCTCCCGGATCCGCAGCCAGCTGGCCTATCGGGCTAGCTTCTGGCTGAACGTCGCCACGTCGGTGGCCGTTGGGCTGGTGGAGTTCGTCGAGATCTACGCGATCTTTGCCAACGTGCCCGTCTTCGGTGGTCTCGATCTCAGACAGAGCTCGCTGGTCTTCGCCCTCAGCAACATAGGTTTCGCGCTTGCGGACACGATCTTCGGCCAGCTAGACACGATCCCCACCTACCTGCGTCTGGGGCGGTTGGAGGTCCTTCTCGTCCGGCCAATGCCGTTGCTGCTGCAGCTCGTCACCTCGGAGGTTCAGATGCGTCGGCTGGGCCGGCTCGCTGTAGGAGTGCTCATCGTCGTCATCGTGCTCCCGGGGCTTGACCTCAGCTACACCGCTAGCACGGTCTACCTGCTGGTGATCACACCGTTCGTCGGAGCGGCGATCTATGGCGCCTTCTTCGCCACGGCTGGTGGCTTGCAGTTCTTTCTCATCGACGGCGCCGAGTTCACCTCGGCATTCGTTTACGGCGGCAGCTATGCAGGCCAGCTCCCGGGTAGTGTGTTGATCACGCCGATCCGCATCTTGTTCACCTTTGTCTTTCCTGCGACCGTTGCCGCGTACCTTCCGTCATTGTTGATCATGGGACTTCCGGGGCCGAGGTTCCTCCCTGCCTGGCTCGGCTGGTTTGCGCCGGTGTTCGCCGTCTGGGCTTGGCTGCTGGCATGGCTGGCGTGGCGCGCTGGTATCCGCAGGTTCACCGGGGCAGGAGGCTGAGATGACAAGCGAACCAATCGTCCAGCTCGAAGATCTACGCCGCTCGTTCACGGTACGGCAGAAGGTGGGGCGGCTGCGCCGGCAAACCAGGGTTGTGCACGCCGTCGACGGGATCAGCGCATCGGTGCAGCCGGGGGAAGCCGTTGGCTACATCGGAGCGAACGGTGCCGGGAAGTCCACCACGATCAAGATGCTGACCGGCATCCTTGTCCCCTCCAGCGGGCGGGTGCGAACCTGCGGTTACGACCCGGTGCCGCACCGTCGGCGTCTGGCTCGCGAGATCGGAGTGGTCTTCGGGCAGCGGAGTCAATTGTGGTGGGACCTGCCGCTGCGCGACTCGTTCCGCATCCTTGGTGCGATCCACCGGCTGTCGGCTGAGGAGGCCACAGTGAGGACCGAGGAGCTGGTGGACCGCCTCGGACTGGCCGACCTGCTGGACACGCCCGTACGGCAGCTCTCGCTCGGCGAGCGCATGCGAGGCGAGGTGGCGGCGGCCCTGGTCCATCGCCCCCGGCTGCTGGTGCTGGACGAGCCGACTATTGGTCTGGACATGATCAGCAAGGAGCGCCTCCGCCATTTCCTCGTCGCCGAGCGGGCCGAGTTCGGCACCACGTTGCTGTTGACCACGCACGACATGGGTGACATCGAACGGCTGTGCGACCGGGTGCTGGTGATCGACCGCGGCCGCCTGGTCTTCGACGGGACGCTACCCAGCCTGGCGGAGCGCGTGGCGCTACAGCGTGTCTTGGTGGTCGATCTGCCAGAGCCGAGCCCAGACCTCCAGGTGAGTGCGGCCGCTCATATCGGCAGCGATCTTGATGGCCAGCGGCAGCGGCTAGCCTTCAGCCCCAAGGAGACCACGGCAGCCAGGGTCCTAGCAGAAGTCAGCGCTGTGACCGAGGTGGTCGACTTGACCTTGGAGGAGCCCGCGATCGAGGACATCGTTCGCACCCTGTACGGGGTCGGCTGAGTCTTCCACCGAGCATGGAAGTGCGGGCAAGTTGCATCTGTGAATCGATTCAGTAGTGTCATGTGCCCACACTTTCTCATCTGGATTTTCGTGAACGCCCTTCGCGGGAATTTCTACGGGCATAGTCGGCACGACAAGGCCCCTCAGTCACAGCGACTGAGGGGCCTTTCGTAGCCGGAAGTATCAGGCGACGATCGTGGCCTCGTCCGGCATGAGCAGCCAGGCGGCGAGGTAGATCAAGATCTGGGGGCCAGGCAAGAAGAGACTGGCAATGAATGCGATTCGCACGACGGTCGGATCGATGTTGAAGCGGCGCGCGATCCCCGCGCAGACGCCAGCGATCATTCGGTCGTCGCGGGGGCGGTAGAGCGTCATCTTGAGTGTCCTTTCTGGACTGTACAGAGGCTGCGTGTATCCCACTCTGCTCCGCTTGCCATGGCAAACAGCCCGATTGCTGGCTCAGTCCGGGTCGTCCTCAGGGCCCAAGACGTGGCTTCCCTGAGGGGATGTTGCCGAGGGGATGTTGCCGTAATGCAACAAAGGTTGACGGACGACACAGTGACACCGTTCGGCAGCACGCCGCCATGGCTGAGAGACTATGCCGGTGGACCGGCCGCGGCGGGCGCTCCCTGACGAGCCAGACGACGTTGAGTCGTACGTAGCCAAAAGGTCTCGCGGCTTCACTCAAGCTGACGACGGGGACCGCATTGTGGTGCGTCCGGCGCGCGCTGCTCGAGCGCTGGAGCCAAGTGCGGTCCGAACCCAGACGCACACAGCAGACCGCGATCCTCTAGGGATCTCCGACCCATCCAGGCCGCGGCGAGCGTTGCCCACGGAACCGATGAGTTGGACTCTCGACGAGGAGGAGCCACCTCCGACCGAGGCGAGGACTGCCGGCCGGCGGGCCATTGTTGATCTTGAACCCAGGCAATCCAACCAACCTGTTCTGCCATCGCAGCCGTCGCAGCTGGCCGCGGCGCCGCCGGCCCCTCTGGAGGGTCCCCAGCCGCGACGCAGTGTTCCCTCGCCTCATCCCGAGCCGGCGGTTGAGCTGCCGAAGATCACCACGCAGCAGGTTCGACACCCAGACCCCGTGCCCGTTCCGGTCCAGCCTGCGACACCGATCACGGCTCCCGTACCACGCGCAGCCCCGCAGGAGCAGGCGCAAATGTACCGGCCTGCTCCGCCGGTCGATCGTCCAGCAGTCTCGCGCCCTCAGACACCGCCAGTGGCTGGGCCAATCCCCCAAATCAAACCGGCGGAGCCGGTCCGACCTGCATCGACGGTCACGGCTCCGGTCCGACCTGCATCGACGGTCACGGCTCCGGTCCGACCTGCATCGACGGTCACGGCTCCGGTCCGACCTGCATCGACGGTCACGGCTCCGGTCCGACCTGCATCGACGGTCACGGCTCCGGTCCGACCTGCATCGACGGTCACCGCTCGGAACCGACCTGCATCGCCGGTCACGGCTCCGGACCGTCCGGCGACAACCCTCCGACCAGAGTCTCGGCAGACCATCCAGCGCGCTGCTGTACGCGCTGGAGGTCGGGTCAGGTCTTCGCGACCGGCCGTCCACCATCAGGTGCCGCCGATCATTGTCGATCGGCTGATCAAGAGCTACAACGGCAATCTCGCCGTACACAACCTCAGCTTCATGGTCGAACCTGGGCGGGTGACCGGTTTCCTGGGTCCCAATGGCGCAGGGAAGACCACCACCATGCGGATTCTCGTCGGGTTGGTCACCCCAACCACCGGTACCGCAACGTTTGGCGACCTCGCCTACGCGGACTTGCCGCATCCCCAGCAAACGGTCGGATGCGTGCTCGACGCGCGCTTCCACCCTGGCCGGAGCGGCCGTAACCACCTTCGGGTGCTCGCGCCGACGGCCGGCGCAAGCGATCGCCGGGTCGACGAGCTGCTCGGCGAGGTCGGGCTGGGGGAAGTCGCCCGGCAGCCGGTCGGGGAGTACTCCATGGGCATGCAGCAGCGTCTCGCGCTGGCCGCCGCGATGCTCGGCGATCCCGATTATCTGGTCTTGGACGAGCCAGCGAACGGCATCGACCCGGAAGGGATCCGCTGGCTGCGCATCTTCCTGCGCGACTTTGCGGAAAGTGGACGGGCTGTGTTGATCTCCTCTCACCTGCTGAACGAGATCGAGGCCACCGCTGACGACATTGTCGTGATCAACAGGGGCCGGCTGCTGGCCCAAATGCCGATGTCGGAACTCAATTTGGGCGAGGGCATCACTCGCGCTCGGGTGCCAGACCTGAGGGCCGCGCTGCAGGCGTTGGCGGCCATTGGTGCTCAGATGGAAACTGCGGTCGACGAGCGTGGCGCTTATCTGCGGGTTCACAGCCACGACGTGGGTCAGGTCGGCGCCGCCCTGTTCAGCTCCGGCATCGTGGTTGACGAGCTGGTCACCGAGCGGCGCGATCTCGAGCAGGAGTTCTTCTCCATGCTCGAAGGTTCCAGATGAGTGGTGTGCTTCGAGCAGAGCTACGGCGAATTGCCACCACCAAGTTGTGGTGGATCGTCCTGATTTGCATCTTTGTGCTGAGCGCCGGATATGCGGCGCTGCCCGCCGCCGTGGCGCTGCTGCAGAGCAGATCAGGCGTTGCCAGTTCGCCGTTTGCTGACCCAGGCATCATCCGCAGCATCTACAACGGCGGAAATGTGCTGTCTCGCATCCTGGCCATGGTGGTCGGCATCGCTACAGTCGGCAGCGAGTATCGATATGGCACCCTCGCGTCGACCTATTTGGCCACCCCACACCGGGTGCGGATGCTGCTCGGCAAGGCAGCTGCATTGTTGATCTTCGGGGTGATCTTTGGGATCGCCAGCGTGGCCGCGGGCATGTTGGTGTCGATTCCTTTCGTGCTGGCGAACGGTGGCACGTTCCTGCTGAACCAGCCTGAAACCTGGCGTTCGATCATTCTGGGCGTGTGCTCGATCGCGTCGTGGACCTTGATCGGCATGGGCATCGGAATCTTGATCAAGAACATGCTGGTCGCCCTGGTCGTCGGCATCCTCCTCGGTTTTCTGGTGGAGCCGGTTGTGTCGGTGGTGTTCTTCCTGAAGCGGTGGGACGAGCTGCTCAATCTGATGCCCAGCGGAGCGACCAACGCCATGCTGGAGATCACCTCGCCCGTGCTGTTCGCTGGTCACAATCCAGCGCCGTGGTGGCTCGCCGCCTTGGTCCTGGCGGCCTGGTGCCTGCTGCCGGCGCTCGCCGGTGTGCTCTCTGCGGCACGTCGCGACGTTGCTTAGTCGAGTGAGCTCGGCGCACCTGATCAGGCGTCCCCCACCGGCTGCGGCGCCCAGATCGAGCCAGCTCTGCACACCTTTCATGCGGTCTGCACAGGTTGCAAACCGTGCAAACCGCAAGAAGCCTAAGTGCACGTAGGTTTCCGACCAGGGAGGGTCGAATCGGGGCCTGTGGACAACCCTGGGATGGCCGCCGTCACGCCTGTCTATTTCCTCAAGGAGTCCTGGAGCGGTGGGGGAGCCGGGTTAGACTCCGCGGCATGGCTCGAGTGGTTGTCGACGTAATGCCGAAGCCGGAGATCCTGGACCCGCAGGGCAAGGCGGTGAGCGGGGCGCTGTCCCGGCTGGGCTTTGCCGGTATTTCTGTACGCCAGGGCAAGCGGTTCGAGCTCGATCTGGAAGGCGAGCTCACCGAGGAACGGCTGGCCGAGGTGCGCCAGGCGGCGGAGACGTTACTGGCTAACACCGTGATCGAGACCTTCAACGTACGCGTCGAGGAGCCGCCGTCGTCATCCGACGCGGAAGAGCCAGCCGAGTCCGCTGAGCAGGCCGAGCTTGCCACCCAGGCGGGCTGATGGGTCCGAAGATCGGTGTTGTCACGTTTCCTGGCTCGCTCGACGATCAGGACGCGCTCCGCGCTATCCGGCTCTGTGGCGGCGAGCCCGTGCCGCTGTGGCACGGCAGCGACACGCTCGACGACGTACAGGCCGTGATTCTGCCTGGTGGTTTCTCCTACGGGGACTACCTGCGCTGCGGCGCCATTTCTCGATTCGCCCCTGTGATGACCGAGGTGATCACAGCCGCCAACTCCGGGATGCCGGTGCTCGGGATCTGCAACGGCTTTCAGATCTTGTGCGAGGCGCACCTGCTTCCTGGCGCACTAATCCGTAACAATGTGCGGGTCTTTGTCTGCACGGATCAAGATCTTCTAGTGGAGTCGGCCGACACCACCTGGACATCGGACTTTACGCAGGGCCAAGTCATCACGCTCGTGCTCAAGAGCGGGGAGGGCGGCTACGTCGCCGATGAGGAAACCGTGCGTCGCCTGGAGGGTGAGGGCCAGATCATCGTCCGATACGTCAACGGCAACCCCAACGGTTCCTTTCACGACATTGCGGGCATTTGTAACGAGCGAGGGAATGTCGTCGGCCTCATGCCACATCCGGAGCACAATGTTGATTCGCTGACTGGACCGAGCCAAGACGGTCGCCCAATTTTCAGCAGCATCTTCAGCTTCCTCTCCGCCAAGGTCTAGCCGTCTCGTGGTTGCCGGACGAGGCTCATCCGGCGTCCGGCACTCGCCGCGGCGTCATCCGGTTGGTGGTCCTGTGGCGGAGGAGCCGAACCAGACCGACTTACGTCGGGGTCGGTGGTGGGTGCTGCTGCTCCTGGCGCTGGGCGTGCTGTTCGTCGGACTTCGCGGCATCCACGGTCTGGCCGACCAGCCGCAGCAATCGGCAATCTTCACCGATCAGGTGGTCGTCGTCGGGGTGACCGGTCGGACGGAACTTACCCAGGCTGATCGCGCTGTGCTGGGCACTCATCTCGACGATGCGCAAGCCGGTATGGTCTCCATCCGTCCCCGCTATGTCGGGGACTGCGCTGCGGCCGGTTGGACCACTTTGGGGGCCGGTCGCCGGGCTGCGGTCGGTGGTCTATGCGCTCCGGAGGTCCAAAACGGGAAGGTGACCGACTGGGCCGCGCGACAGGCGGCCGCTGCGGCGCGGCGCGGCGACGCCCAACTGGGAACGCTCGCCGGTTCCGTCCCCGGATGCATTGCCGCAGTCGGCCCAGGAGCAGCACTCGCGGCCGCTAAGCCGGATGGCAGCGTTGCCAGCTACCAATCGGCTGAAGAGTTCGTCGCTGGCGGCCTGCGGTCCCAGTGCCCGATCACCCTGGTGGACGCGGGCCCGCTCTCTGACCAGATCATCACCCAGCTGGCCAACCGCACCGACACCACGCTGATCGTGACCGGAGTCGGGCCAGTAGCCGGCTCGAACGATCCGAGTCTGCAGATCATCTACCGGCTCGGCACGACGCTGCCCGGCTGGCTTACCTCCGCGAGCACGCGACGCGAGGGGATCGTGACGCTGACCGATCTGACCCGAACCTTGATCGACTTCGGAGCGCCCGGGTCATCGGTCGCTGTTGATGGTTCGCCACTCGCGGTCTACAGCGCAGACCTCACACTCGATGAGATCGACGCCAAGATCAATGCCATTAGCGCGCTCTCGGCAGCAGCACCGATTGGCTATGTAGCACTGGGTCTGGGCGGTGCAGTGCTGTTCCTGATCTTGCTAGCCGGTGTGCTGCGGAGCAGGTTTGAACTGCCCAAATTGATCTTGACATTTGGTGGAGTGCTCGCCGCCGCCATGATGTTGACCGGCGCAGTGCCCTGGCAGTACAGCAGATCGCCAGGGCTTTTCCTGAGTGTTCTTGTGGCTGCCTGGTCGGTGATCTTGACCTTACTGGCGCTCCTGGTGGCCCAGCTCACCCGGGTACCGAACGTCATCGCCGCGATGGCGTTGACCGTTGCCGCCTTCACTATTGACGCGGCGTTGGGCGCAGTGATGCAGCCGGGGTCGATGATCAACTCCCGCCCGATCTTCGGCTTGCGCTGGTACGGCTTCGGGAACGTGACATTCGCCGCGTACGCCAGCGCCGGATTGATCCTTGCAGGCTACGTCGCCCATCGTTTCCTGGCTGCCGGCCGGCGCGCGGCAGCCGTTGTGGCGGTCGGCGCCATCGGCTTCGGCATCGTGATCTGCGAAGGTTGGCCCTCCATGGGCAGCGACTTCGGCGGGGTCATCGCCTTGACCCCGGCCGTGCTATGGCTGATGCTGGCGCTCTCGGGTGTGAAGGTGACGTGGCTCAGGCTGCTGGCTATTTGTGGCTCGGCGGTGCTTGCGGTCGCCGTGATTTCAGTGCTCGATTGGTTCCGCGGGCCGGATCGGCGGACTCACCTGGGCAATTTTGTGCAGCGAATCCTTGATGGAGACGCCCTGGACGTCATCAGCCGCAAGGCGGTCGCATCTACGGAGACGATTGTCTCCATCGTCGGCATTGGATCGCTGCTGATCGGTATCGTGCTGTGGATCGTGATGCTTAGGTACGTGGTGCCGCGAGTCTCCTCCGATTTCACCACCGTCCGGAGCACACTGATTGCCACGCTCGTTGTCGCCATCGTGG
>Ga0307296_10001318_pt1 | contig 12393 bp, 11 predicted proteins | sample ER_DNA_153_FD_194467 | JGI IMG/M metagenome (GOLD analysis project Ga0307296, IMG submission 194467) | Bulk soil microbial communities from the East River watershed near Crested Butte, Colorado, United States - ER_DNA_153 | ecosystem: Environmental > Terrestrial > Soil > Floodplain | place... | reverse complement strand
CCCCGGCTCGAAGGACCCGCACGGCCTCGAGAGCTACGCCGACGACGGGATCGTCCAGCAGGCGATCGCGGCGCTGAAGGACGCGAGCCCGGAGCTCGTCGTCATGACCGACGTGTGCCTCTGCGAGTACACCGATCACGGCCACTGTGGTCTGGTCGACGCCGACGGCGACGTGCTCAACGACGAGACGCTCGACGTGCTCGGGCGGATTGCGGTCTCCCACGGCGAGGCCGGCGCGGACGTCGTCGCGCCGAGCGGGATGATCGACGGGATGGTCGATGCGATTCGGGGAGCGCTCGACGGCGAAGGCCTGCAGCGCGTCGCGATCCTCTCGTACGCGGTGAAGTACGCGTCAGCCTTCTACGGGCCGTTCCGCGAGGCTACCGAGGGAGCTCCGGCATTCGGCGACCGGCGGTCGCACCAGATGGACCCCGCGAACGCACGCGAGGCGCTGCGCGAGGCCGCCCTCGACGTCGAGGAAGGCGCCGACGCGCTGATGGTCAAGCCCGCGCTCGGCTATCTCGACGTCGTCCGCTCGGTGCGGGAGCGCTTCCCCGAGCTCCCGCTCGCAGCATTCAACGTCAGCGGCGAGTACGCGATGGTGAAGGCGGCCGCCGCGAACGGCTGGCTCGACGAGCGCGCGGTCGTCCTCGAGGTGCTCACGGGGATCCGGCGTGCCGGCGCGGATCTCATCGTCACGTACCACGCGAAGGACGCCGCCACGTGGCTTCAGGCCGGGCGGTGAAGGCACGGGTCGACGACCGGCCCGAGGACGGCGAGCTCCACGGCGTCGACGTCGAGGAGCACGGCCGTTCGGCCGACGGCGAGCCGACGTCGCTCGACCGGCGGCTCTACATGCAGCTCCACGCGTACGGAGGTGCCGGTGCGACAGCCGAGCTCGTCACGGCGCTCGACGGCGTCGGCGTCGCAGGCGTGCTCTACGAGGACGTCAACGACCCCTCGGGAGTCGCGCTCCTGACGCTCTCGGAGTCGCCCGAGGCGTTCGTCTCCGAGTACCGGAGCTTCCTCCAGGCCTCTCCGTTCGCCGCGCTCGAGCCGAAGCCCGACCTCACGATGCTCGGCCGCACGTACGCGATCGGGTACGAGCAGGACCTCGAGGAGACGCTCGTCCAGCGGCCCCGGCAACGTGTCCTCGACCCGACGCTGCCGTGGGCCATCTGGTACCCGCTGCGCCGCGCGGGCTCGTTCGAGCAGCTCTCGAAGCGAGAGCAGGACACCGTCCTCATGGAGCACGGCGGCATCGGGATGGCGTTCGGGCGCGCCGGGCTCGGATACGACATTCGCCTCGCGTGCCACGGGCTCGATCGCGAGGACAACGACTTCGTGGTCGGCCTGCTGGGCCCCGAGCTGCACCCGCTGTCGATCATCGTGCAGCGGATGCGGAAGACGAAGCAGACGTCGCTCCATCTCGAGCGACTCGGGCCGTTCTTCGTGGGAAAAGTGGCGTGGCAGAGCAGTCCGTAGCCGAACCGGCAGCCAGCGTGGCGGAGATCGAGCCGACCTCCGTGTTCCTGCGGGCGTGTCGCAGACTGCCGGTCGAGCGGACGCCCGTGTGGCTCCTGCGGCAGGCGGGCCGCTACCAGCCCGCGTATCGCGCGATCCGCGAGCAGCATTCGATGCTGGAGGTCATCCACACGCCCGAGCTCGCAGCGCAGGTGACACTCCTGCCCGTCGACGCGTTCGACCTGGACGCCGCGATCGTGTTCTCGGACATCCTGCCGCCGCTCGTCGGGATGGGCCTCGAGCTCGACTTCGTGAAGGGCGACGGGCCGGTGATCGCGAACCCGATCTCGGCTCCACGCGACGTCGACCTCCTCGGCGCTCCGCCGGCGGAGGAGACGATGAAAGGAACGCTCGACGCGATCCGCATCGTCAGGGGCGAGCTCGAGCCGCGCGACGTCCCGGTGATCGGCTTCGCGGGTGCCCCGTTCACGCTCGCGAGCTACGCGATCGAAGGCGGTACGTCGAGGGACTTCACCAAGACGAAGGCGTTCATGCTCTCGGAGCCCGCGGCGTGGAAGCGCCTGCTCGGGAAGCTCGTCACGGTCCAGGCGGACTACCTGCTCGCACAGGCGGCGGCCGGCGCCCAGGCGTTGCAGGTCTTCGACTCGTGGGCCGGGCGCGCGCTCGGTCGTAACGACTACCTGCGCTATGTCGCGCCGCACAACCGCGACCTGTTCGCGGGGGTCGCCGCCGCGGGCGTGCCGGTGATCAACTTCTCGCTGGGCGTCGGCGCGTATCTCCCCGACGCAGCCGGATGCGGCGGCGACGTCGTGGGCCTCGACTGGTCGCTCCCGCTCGACGAGGCGTGGGAGCGAGTCGGCTTCGAGCGGCCGGTCCAGGGCAACCTCGACCCCGCTGCGCTGCTCGCGCCGTGGCGCGAGCTCCGGTTCCGGATCGACGACGTGCTCGACCGCGCGGGCGGACGTCCCGGTCATGTCTTCAACGTCGGCCATGGCCTGCCGCCGCGGACCCCGCAGGACAGCGTGCGTCGGCTCGTCGAGCACGTGCGGGAGCGCACCTCGACGTGAGCGTTCGGCTCCCGGTCGGCGTCCTCGTCATGGCGTACGGCGGCCCCGCGTCGCTCGACGAGATCCCCGGCTACCTGGCAGACATCCGCCACGGGCGGCCGACCCCGCGTGCGGTGCTCGAGGAGATCACGGAGAACTACCGCGCGATCGGCGGGAGCTCGCCGCTCCTCGCCGTGTCGCAGCGCCAGGCCGACGCCCTCGCGACCGAGCTCGGCGACGACTACCGCTGCTACGTCGGGATGCGGCACTGGGCGCCGTGGATCGAGGATGTTGTAGGCCGGATGGTCGGCGACGGCGTCACGCACGCTGTCGGCCTCGTACTCGCGCCGCACTTCAGCGCCCTGTCGGTCGCGCGGTACCAGCAGAAGGTCGCGGACGGCCTCGACCTCTACCGCGGGCGGATCCAGTTCGAGCACGTCCCGAGCTACCACGACGCGCCGGGTCTCGTCGACGCGTTCGCCGCGCGCGTCGAGGAGGGGCTCTCGCGCTGGCCGGAGGAGGAGCGCGAGCGCGACCACGTCGACATCGGCGCACACAGCCTCCCGCAGCGCGTGCTCGCATCCGCCGATCCGTACGGCGAGCAGTGCCTCGAGACGGCCGAGCTCGTTGCGGCGCGGGCCGGGCTCCCCCGGGACCGCTGGTCGTGGGCCTGGCAGTCTGCGGGCCGGACGCCGGAGCCGTGGGCCGGGCCGGACATCGGCGAGCACCTGGCGCAGCTCGCGGGGCAAGGCATTCGCGACGTTGTGTCGGTCCCGGTCGGGTTCGTCTCGGACCACGTCGAGATCCTGTTCGACCTCGACCATCGCGCCGCCGAGATCGCTGCGGGCCTCGGGATCCGGCTCGAGCGCCCGCCCGCACTGAACGACGACCCGCTCTTCGTGGCTGTGCTCGCGCAGCTCGTCCGCGAGCGCGCCGAGGCGTGGCTCGTGGACGCGCGGGCGGCATGAGGGTCGTCGTCGTCGGCGGTGGGATCGCCGGCCTCGCGGCGGCTCGGCGCTTCGAGTCGCTTGCGTCCGACGTCGAGGTACTGCTCGTCGAGCGCGACGACGTGGTCGGGGGGAAGGTCCGCACCGAGCACGTCGACGGCCTCGTGGTCGAGGCGGCGCCGGACAGCTTCCTCTCCCGCAAGGAGCGAGGCGTCGGCCTATGCGAGGAGCTCGGCCTCGGCGACGAGCTGATCGGCCGTCGCCCCGAGCACCACGGCTCGTTCGTCCGGCGTGGGAGAGCTCTGCACCCGCTCCCCGAGGGACTCACCGGGATGATCCCGACGAACCTCGACGACCTCGAGGCGAGCGCGCTGCTTTCGGCCGCGGGCAAGGAGCGCTTCGCGGCCGAGCCGGACGTGCCGGCGGCAGCGGGCGACGAGGACGAGTCGATCGCCTCGTTCGTCTCGCGGCGGTTCGGACGCGAGACCTACGACGCTCTCGTCGAGCCGCTCATGACCGGGATCTACGGTGGTGACGGCGAGCAGCTCTCGTTGCGGGCCACCTTTCCGCAGCTGCGCGCGCTCGAGCTCGAGCACCGGAGCCTGCTGCGTGGCCTGAGCGCGCCTGCGGCGAGCGAACGGCCGCCGTTCTTGTCGCTCCGGACCGGGATGGGCTCGCTCGTGACGGCGCTCGTCTCCGGCTTCGCGCGCACGGAGCTCCTCCTCGGCCGAGCTGCCGCACGCGTGACTCGACGCGCGGCGGGGTTCGAGGTCGAGCTCGGCGACGGCGAGGTCGTCGCCGCGGACGGAGCCGTCATCGCGACGCCCGCGTTCGTCGCGGCGGAGCTCCTCGCAGAGCTCGACGACGACCTCGCGGCGGCACACGCGGCGACCCCGTACTCGGCGTCCGTCGTCGTCACGCTCGCGTTCTCGAGGGCCGACGTCGTTCCGCTCGACGGCTACGGCTACGTCGTCCCGCGCATCGAGGCCACGGACGTGCTGGCCTGCACGTGGACGACGCAGAAGTGGGAGGGAAGGGCGCCTGACGGCACGGTCCTCCTGCGGGTCTACCTGGGGCGGTTCGGAGGCCGCGATGTCACCATCGCTGCGGACGAGGAGCTGGTCGCTTCGGCGCTTGACGAGCTGGCGCTCCTCGACGTCACGGCCGATCCGACCTTCACGCGCATCCACCGGTGGCCGCTGGGCATGCCGCAGTACGTGCTCGGCCACCCGGAGCGACTGGCTCGCATCGACGCAGCGCTGGCAGAACATCCCGGCCTTGCGGTCGCCGGCGCCGCGTACCGCGGTGTGGGGATTCCCGACTGCATCCGCTCCGGGGAGGCGGCTGCCGAGTCCGTGGTCCGCACCCTGACCGGCGCTCGCGCGTGAGTCGCGAGATCTCGGAGGGCCTCTTCGCCGAGGCGCTCGATCTCCTCCCGGGCGGAGTCAGCTCGCCTGTGCGCGCCTTCCGCGCGGTCGGCGGCGCGCCGCTCTTCGTCGAGCGCGGCGAGGGCGCGTACCTCGTCGACGTCGACGGCAATCGCTACGTCGACTACGTCCTCTCGTGGGGCCCGCTGATCCTCGGCCATGCGCATCCGCGCGTCGTCGTCGCGCTCGAGGAGGCACTGCGGAAGGGGACGAGCTTCGGCGCGCCGAGCCAGCTCGAGCTCGAGCTCGCGCGGTCGATCCGCGAGTCGATGCCGAGCGTCGAGCTCATCCGCTTCGTCAATTCGGGCACGGAGGCCACGATGAGCGCGCTCCGCGTCGCTCGTGCGTTCACGGAGCGCCCGAAGATCGTCAAGTTCGTCGGCTGCTACCACGGACACGCGGATCTGCTCCTCGTGCAGGCGGGGTCGGGGGTCGCGACGCTCGGGCTGCCGGACTCGGCCGGGGTCACGCGGGGTGCCGTGCGAGACACCCTCACCGCGCCGTACAACGACCTCGAGGCGGTACGTGCCCTCTTCGCCGCGCACGACGACATCGCGGCCGTCATCGTCGAGCCCGTCGCAGGGAACATGGGTCTCGTCCTCCCCGAGCCGGGCTTTCTCGAAGGGCTCCGTGACCTCACGGTCGTCAACGGAGCGCTCCTCGTGTTCGACGAGGTGATGACCGGATTCCGCGTGCATCCTGGGGGAGCGCAGGCGCTCTACGGCGTCACCCCCGACCTCACGACGCTCGGCAAGGTGATCGGCGGCGGGCTCCCCGTCGGCGCGTACGGCGGACGGCGCGAGATCATGGAGCTCGTCGCTCCTCTTGGGCGGGTGTACCAAGCGGGCACGCTCTCCGGGAACCCGCTCGCCATGACCGCCGGAGTCGAGACGTTGCGTGCGATCGCGGAGCCGGGGGTGTGGGACGCACTCGAGCGCACGGGCGCGCGCCTGGAGGCGGGCCTCGGCACGCTCGGCGACGGCGTTCGGGTCGCACGCGCGGGGACGATGTTCGGCCTGTTCTTCTCGGATGTGCCGGTCACGAGCTGGGGCGATGCGAAGAAGGCGGACACCTCCCGCTTCGCAGCGTTCCATCGCGCGATGCTCGAGCGCGGCGTCTACCTCGCCCCGTCGCAGTACGAGGCCGGCTTCGTCTCGACCGAGCACGGCGACGCGGAGATCGACGCGACGGTCGCAGCGGCGCGCGAGGCCGTGTCCGTGGTCTGACCCACGGGTCGGATTCCGGCTCTACCCTTCCCAGCCGTGAAGGTGCTGCTCGTGACGATGTACTTCCCGCCTGCGGGCGGAGGAGGCGTGCAGCGCTCGCTGAAGCTCGCGCAGTACCTGCCCGCGCTCGGCATCGAGACGCACGTGCTCGCTCCGGACGACCCGAAGTGGGTGCACCGAGACCCGGAGCTGCGCGTGCCCACGCAGGCGTGGATCCACCGCGCGCGGTACGTCGGGCCGCGGGCGCGGAAGCCCGCAGAGGAGCTCCGCGCGGCGGAGGGCCTGGAGCGCGCTCTCGTCCGGGCGCAGGTCACGGCTCGCCGCCTTCTCCTGCCCGACGCGAGCGTGACCTGGAACCTCACGGCGATCCCCGCCGCGATTCGCATCGCGCGGCGTGAGGGGATCGACGCGGTGATCACCACCTCGCCGCCAGGGTCCGTCCACCTCGTCGGCGCCGCCGTCCAGCGGACGAGCGGCGCTCGCTGGATCGCCGACCTGCGCGATCCGCTCGTCGCGAACCAGCATCGCCGTGACGACACGGCCGCGGCGCGCGCCCGCCAGGCAGCGAACGAGCAGGTGGCGCGGCTCGTCGCACGACGTGCGGACGCGGTCACGTGTGTCTCCGAGGCGATCGCGGTGGAGATGCGCGGCCTCGACGCTCGAGGACCGGTCCGCGTGGTCTCGAACGGCTGCGACTTCGACGACTTCGTCGGCCTCGAATACCACGCCGGCTCGAGGTTCCGCATAACCCACACGGGGAGCTTCTTCGGGAAGCGCGATCCGCGCCCGTTCCTGCAGGCATTCCACGACGCGGACCTCGACGCGGTCGCGCGCTTCGTCGGCGACTTTCGCTCGTCGGATCGCGAGTGGGCCGGCTCCCTGGGGCTCGGTGACCGTCTCGAGCTCGTCGACTACCTCCCGCGTGCAGAGTCGCTCCGGCTCCAACGCGACTCCGAGGCGCTGCTGCTCCTCGTCCCCGATGCAGGCGGCCGCGGCAAGGGAGTTCTGTCCGGAAAGGTCTACGAGTACATCGCGGCGGGCCGTCCCATCCTCGCCGTCGTCCCCACCGACGGCGCGGCGGCCGAGCTCGTTCGCGAGACGGGCTCCGGGGTCGTCGTCGCGCCGGACGACGTCGAGGGGATCACGAACGCTCTCGTCGAGCTCCACGCACGCTTCACGAATGGCGGGCTCCCGTCCGTCGAGCTCGCCAAACGCGACGAGGAGCGGCTCTCGCGACGCGCGCGTGTGGAGGAGATGGCGGCCCTCGTCGAGGAGATCACGTGACGAGCCATGCTCTGCACCTCCCGCGGAGCTCGGAGCGCGACCGTGTCCTCGTCCAGCCCGTGCTCGACGGGTTGTTCCTGCTGACGATGCTCACCGTGACGTTCCACAAGCTGCAGTGGGAGCTCGCGGGGTCGCTCACGCTCTCGGACATCCTGACCTCGGTGTTCCTCGTGCTCTTCGTCTGGGACCGCGTCGAGAAGAGCGACGGACGACTTCCGCGTACCGCGGTCGTCGCGCTGGCGTTCCTGGTCGCGTTCGCGCTCGTCTACCTCGCCGGCTTCTACAGCCTCGACACGGCACAGTCGCTCGCGCAGTGGGCGAAGGGCATGGTGAAGTTCGTCCTGCACTTCGGCTTCCTCGTCACCGGGATCGCGCTTCTCGCGCGCCGGAACGTTCGCTTCTACTGGTACGCCCTCGCAGCGTTCCTCGGAGGGATCGGCCTGGACGCCGTCTACGGCGTCGTCCAGCTCGTCCTCGCCGAGGGCGGCGTGAACCTCGACGAGCTGCTCATCCAGCCGATCACGTCGCGTCAGACCGGGATCAACGTCTTCGGCGCCGTAGGTGGGACGCAGGAGGTGTTCCGCCCGAACGCGCTCACCGGCGACCCGAACCATCTCGGCATCGAGCTCGTCATCCCGCTCCTCGTGCTGACGCCGCTCTACCTCCGTCTCGAAGCCGGGCACCGGCTGAAGACCCCCCTCGCTATCGGTCTGGCGTTCCTCCTCTTCGTGGAGCTCGCGACGCTCTCACGGAGCGCCCTCCTCGGCCTCGCGTGCGGCGCGCTCGTGCTCGTGCTGCCGTACCGCCGACATCTTCGGAGGCCGGCGTTCCTCATCCCGCTCGGTGCCGTCGGCGTCCTCGTCGCGACCGTGATCGTCGTGCGGCTCGACTTCTTCCTCACCGTGCTGCGGGCGCGGACGAACACGAGTCGAGGCGCAGCCTCGCCGCACTTCGCGGTCTACTCCTTCATTCCCGACATCCTCTCGACGAACCCGTTCCTCGGCCTGGGCTTGAACAACTTCGCGGTCTACTACGAGTTCGTCACCGGCCGTCCCGACTTCGGTCCGCACTCGTTCTACGTGGCGACGATCGTCGAGACCGGGATCGTGGGAGCGACGCTCTTCGGCGTGTTCGTCGTATGGCTCTTCCGCCAGCTCGGCGCGGCCCGGCGGATCGGGCGTGCGCTCTCCGCAGCAGGCGACCCGCTCGCGGCTCGCGTGCGGCCGGTCGCGTGGGGGATGACCGCTGCGCTCGTCGCGACCCTCGTCGCCAACGTCTTCTACCTCACGATGACCTTCTACTACTTCTACGTGTTCGCGACGCTCGCGGCCGCGCTCCCCATGGTCGCTCGTCTGCGGCGCGAATGAAGGTCGTCGTTCTCACGACGTCGTACCCGCGTGGGCCCGACGACGTCGCTGGAGTGTTCGTGCGCGAGGCGGTGGAGGAGCTGCGGGGCGCCGGCGTCGACGTCGAGGTCGTCTCGCCCGCCTCGTTCCGGCACTTCGGGCTCGCGTACGGGCATGGCGTCGTCGGGAACCTCCGGCGACGCCCGTGGACGGCGCTCCTGTTGCCTGCGTTCCTCGCCTCGTACTCGATCGCTGCGCGTCGTGCGACGCGCGATGCGGACCTCGTCCACGCCCACTGGCTCCCGTCCGCCCTACCTGCACTGAAGACACGCAAGCCGTTCGTCCTCCAGCTGTGGGGAACGGACGTCGAGCTGGCCGCGCGCGTCCGCTGGGCGGCCCGGAAGCTCGTGCGGAGAGCCCGCGTCGTGCTCTGCCCGTCGGAGGCGCTCGCAGCGGCCGCGCGCGAGCTCGGCGCGCGAGAAGTGCGCGTGGTGCCGAGCGGGGTCGCGATTCCCGACGCGGTCGGGGAGCCGGATGATCCGCCGCACGCGCTGTTCGTGGGCCGCCTCTCCGAGGAGAAGGGGATCCTCGACTTCGTCCGGGCAACCGAAGGGATCCAACGCGTGATCGTGGGCGACGGTCCCCTCCGCGGCCGTGTGCCCGACGCCCTCGGCTTCGTCTCGGGCGCCGAGCTCGCCGCCCACTACGAGCGCGCGGCTGTGGTCGTCTGCCCCTCGCATCGCGAGGGGTACGGAGTCGTCGCCAGAGAGGCGATGGCCCACGGTCGGCCCGTGGTCGCGACCGCGGTCGGTGGGCTCCTCGACGCCATCGAAGACGGTGTGACGGGTCTCCTCGTTCCTCCGCGGGACCCGGCTGCGCTGCGGGCCGCGATCGAGACGCTGCTCGCGGACGCCGAGCTCAGGCGACGCCTCGGCACGGCTGCACGGGAGGCCGCCCGCGATCGTTTCTCGTGGCAGGCCTCCACGGAGCGAACGCTGGCCGCCTACCGGGACGCGCTCCAGGCGCGGTCGCCGGCCGGCGCCGCCTGATCTCGCCTCTATCCTCGGGAGGTGCTGCAGCGTGGAGTTCGCGTCGGTGTCGTGTCCTGCGTCGTCGTCATCGCCGCCTTCGGACTCGTCTACCTCGTGCGAGCGGTCGACCGGCTCGACGACATCTCGAGCACGAACGCCTCCATGAACCTCGACGACCGCGAGTTCGGCGGTGGCAACTCGCTCGTCGTCGACAAGCGCGCGTTGTACGAGGCGCGGTCCCTCATCCCGGAGGACGGCCGTTACCGCATCGCCGCCGGGCCGGGGGTCGACGGCGCGACCGACCTGACGGAGCCGTACATCGACCAGTACGCCCGCTACTTCCTCATGCCTCGCCGGCCCGATCCGAGCGCCGAGTGGATCCTCTGTTACGGCTGCGACCGGGCCGACCTCGAGCGGCCGGCCGACGTCGTGTGGGACAACGGGGCCGGCATCTCGATCCTCAGGGAGAGCGGATGACGGTTCGCGCGCTCGTCGGCCTCGCCGTGTTCAACGTCTTCCTGCTCGGAATCGGGATCGCGACGCTCGCCGCGCTTCGTGGGTGGCGCACATGGCACGACCTCGTGCGGATCGGCGGGCTCGCGTACCTGCTCGGGGTCGCGCTCATGGGAGTGACGCTCTCGATCGAGCTCGTTGTCGGCATTCCGTTCTCGTTCGCGACCATCGTGCTGACGGGAGCGGCGCTTGCTCTCGCTGCCGTTGCCCTCCGCCGCCCCCTTGCCCGGTGGCGTCCCGAGCTACCCGACACGCGTGCGCAGGGGGTAGCGCTGGTCGCCCTCGCGGGCGCGGCGCTCGTCGTCGTCTACCTGGAAGCGCTCTTCCGATCGGCCCGCCTCTCCTCGCTCTCGGCCTGGGACGCCTGGGCGTTCTGGGTCCCGAAGGCGAAGGCGATCTACTTCTTCGGAGGCCTCGACGAGCAGTTCTTCCGCGAGCTCGCGAACCCGAGCTACCCGCCGCTCGTGCCGGCGCTCGAGGCCTCCGCGTTCCACTTCATGGGCTCCGCCGACGTCGTCACGCTCCACGTGCAGTTCTGGTTCTTCGCGTGTGGCTTCGCCGCGGCGGTCGCGGGGCTGCTCGCCCCGCGCGTCTCGCCCTACGTCCTCTGGCCGTGCATCGTCCTCGTGCTCGTCACGCCGCGCGTGGTCGGCCGCAACCTCGACCCGCAAGCCGACTTCCTGCTCGACTACTTCTTCGCGCTGGCTGCGCTCCTCGTCGCGCTCTGGCTCGTCGACCGAGAGCCCTGGCTCCTCGCCACGGCGTCGGTCTTCATGGCCGCCGCGGTCATGACGAAGCGCGAGGGGCAGCTGCTCGTCGCCTGCGTCGTCGTCGCCGGAGCGGTGGCGTCGTGGCGTAGGTGGCGATATGCCTGGCCGCGCCTGGCGCTCGTAGCGGGCGTCGCGGTGGCTGCACTCGTCCCCTGGCGCATCTGGTTCTCGTCGCGCGACCTCACGGGAGATCTTCCCTCCGCGGGAGCGCTGGCTCTCTTCCACAACCTCGATCGCGGGTGGCCTGCCTTCCAGTCCGTCGTCACCACGTTCTTCGACTACGACCTCTGGCTGGTCGTCGTGCCACTCGTCGGGGTCGGCGTGATCCTCGCGTTCCTCGCCGGAGCACGGACGCTGCCGACGTACGCGCTCACGCTCTACACGCTCGTGCTCGCAGGCTTCGTCTGGGTGCTGTGGTCGTTCACCGAGCTCGAGCTTCCGTTCGTGCAGGACGAGGGCGTGAACCCGATCGTCCGGCTCTCGGCCTCGCTCGTCGTCGCCTCGGCTGCGATCCTCCCGCTCCTGCTCGACGCCGCGTGGCGCGGTAGCCAGCGGGCGGCGGAGGAGTCGTGAGACGGGTCGTCCACTGGCTCGTCGTCGCAGCCGTCGTGCTCGCGTATCCGGTCACGACGCTCGCGCACGGTGAGCCGAGCTTCCCGACCCGTGACGAATGCGTGCGCCCGGCCACGACGGATGGAGACATCGACGCGGTCTTCGGCTACTTCGACAGCGAGAGTGAAGCCGCGTCGGTTCGCGATCGCGCTCTCGAGGTCGGGTTCATCGGGACGGAGCTGGAATGGAACGGTTGCGGGCGCGTACGCGTCGCCGTCGGCGGCATTCCGACCCTCGCCGTCGGTCACGAGTTCGCCGACGAGGCGCGCAGCGTCGGATTCGAGGTCACGCTCGAACAGGCGGCCGGATAACGCGCGTCGGACTCCGGAGGCTGCCGCTCAGCTCCGGAAATCGGCAGGTAGACGTCGTCGTCGTCGTGTTCCGGCTTCGCTAGTACCATCGCCCCGTGCGCGAGCTCGTCGTCGACGGCAAGGTCATCGCGCGGGACGGGCCCGCGTACGTCATCGCGGAGATCGGCAACAACCACCAGGGCGATCTCGAGAAGGCGAAAGCGCTCATACACGCAGCGAAGGAGTGCGGCGTGGACGCCGTGAAGTTCCAGAAGCGCGAGAACCGCGTTCTCTTCACGCGCGCGTACTACGACGCGCCGTACGACAACGAGAACAGCTACGGCCCGACGTACGGCGAGCATCGCGAGTTCCTGGAGCTTCCCAAGAGCGAGTGGTTCGAGCTGAGCCGCTACTCG
>Ga0307296_10001317_pt1 | contig 12400 bp, 11 predicted proteins | sample ER_DNA_153_FD_194467 | JGI IMG/M metagenome (GOLD analysis project Ga0307296, IMG submission 194467) | Bulk soil microbial communities from the East River watershed near Crested Butte, Colorado, United States - ER_DNA_153 | ecosystem: Environmental > Terrestrial > Soil > Floodplain | place... | reverse complement strand
TCCAGAGGAGTACGGCGGTGCCGGACAGCCGTATGAGGTCTACCTGCAGGCTCTTGAAGAGGTTGCCATGGCGTGGATGACCGTCGGGGTTGGCGTGTCGGTCCATGTCATGGCGACATACGCGATGGCCACGTTCGCTACGCCGGAACAACGTGCCAGCTTTCTGCCGACGATGATCGGCGGACAGCGCCTGGGCGCGTACGCGCTGTCGGAGGCGCAGGCTGGATCGGACATCTCAGGGATGATGACCCGCGCAAAACATGCTGATCATGGCTATGAGCTCAATGGCGCGAAGGCCTGGACGACCCACGGCTCGTACGCCGACTTCTACACCACGTTTGCGCGGACCGGCGACGACCCTCGCGGCGGTGTGAGCTGCTTTCATGTACCGGGGGATGCCACTGGACTGACCTTCGGGGCTCCGGAGCACAAGATGGGCCTGAACGCGTCGCCGACGACTGCGCTGTATTTCGACGCCGTGCCCGTCGCGGAAAACCGGCGGATCGGAGACGAAGGCCAGGGTGCACAAATTGCCTTGTCTGCGCTGGATTCCGGGCGGCTCGGCATTGCCGCATGTGCCACCGGGCTCGCCCAGGCCGCCCTCGATCTCGCGGCGGACTATGCGAAGACTCGGGAGCAATTCGGGCATCCCATCGCGGAGTTCGAGGGGCTGCGGTTCTTGCTCGCCGAGATGGCGGCGGCGGTCGACTCGGCTCGAGCGACGTATCTGATGGCGGCCCGAAAGCGTGACGCAGGCCGGCCGTTCAGCCGCGACGCCGCCGTCGCGAAGATGATCGCGTCCGATGTCGCCATGAAGGTGACAACCGACGCCGTTCAGGTGCTGGGAGGCTACGGCTACACCCGCGACTATCCGGCCGAACGCTATATGCGTGAGGCCAAGGCCACGCAAATCTTTGAGGGCACGAACCAGATTCAGCGGCTCGTCATCGGTCGGCAGTTGCTGAAGTAACCTCCTTGGCGAGGAGGACTCTGGATGAGGTTGCGCGAGCATGATGTCGTACTGGTCACCGGAGGCGCGTCGGGGCTCGGAGCCGCCACGGTGCGAGCAGCTGCCGCGCGAGGGGTATCCGCGGTCATTGTTGATCTTCCCGGCTCGCCGGGGCCCGAGTTCGCAGCCGAGCTGGGTGGCCGAGTGCGGTTCGCTGCTGCCGACGTACGCGATGAAGATCAGGTGCAGGCGGCTGTTGCGGCAGCGACGGATCTGGGCACCCTTCGGGTCGTCGTCAACTGTGCCGGGGTGGCGACTCCGGGACGGATGATCGGCAAGCGGGGCGTGTTGCCGCTGGAAGCCTTTCGCACAGTGATCGACATCAATTTGGTTGGCACCTTCAATGTGATGCGACTCGCGGCTGCGACCATGATCGACAATGAGCTGCTCGACGGCGACCGCGGCTTGGTGATCATGACGGCGAGCGTCGCCGCGTTCGATGGTCAAATCGGCCAGGCGGCGTACGCGGCAAGCAAGGGTGGCATCGTCTCGTTGACGCTCAGCGCGGCGCGAGACCTTGCAGACAAAGCGATCCGGGTCATGACGATCGCACCCGGCGTCATGGAAACTCCGATGATGGCTGGCCTCCCTCGGGAAACGAAGTCGATCTTGGAGGCGCTCGTGCCACATCCGCCTCGGCTTGGCCGACCGGAGGAGTACGCCATGCTGGTCTCCTCGATCATCGAAAATCCGCTGCTCAATGGAGAGGTGATCCGCCTCGACGGCGCTTTGCGCATGCCGCCTCGCTAGCGAGCCCCACATGGCGGTCACTGACTGTTGATCAGCTGACAATGACAGCTAGCGCGGCGTCTCCCTATTTCTTGGCCTTGGCGCGCAGCGCGGCGATATCGAGGTACGCCGCGGCGGGCTCAACCTCTTTGTCGGACTCGGCCGCCTCGTCTTCCCAAGGGTCGTAGGGCTTCTCGTGCTCGTCATCGGCAAACCCCTGTGACGGGTCGAATGGGTTGGCCAGCGGGCGCGTTGACTCCATGTCAGAAAACGCGACCTTCTCATCCGGCAGCCCGCGCAGCACGGTATTGACGTACGCCTGCGCGGAATCCTCCATCGAGATCTCCGCCCCGGCCTGCTCACTCAGGAACCAGCGGTGCTCCAGCATCTCGTGGTAAAGCTCCGCAGGCTCCAACTTGGCCCGCAATTCGACCGGCACCAGCTGAACGACCGGCTCAAACTGCTCGGTCAGCCACTCGTGCGCCACAATCGCTTCGTCGGCCCCTTGCTGATCGGTGCGGGCGCGGTAGTAGTCAAGATCATTAAGCAGTCGCCGAGCCTGATTCTCCTCAGTGTCCATCCCGGTTAGCCGGATCAAGCGGCGTGAGTGGTGCCCAGCATCCACAACCTTGGGCTGAATCCGAATGGTGGAGCCGCCGATGTCAGTCGTAATGTCCAGTTCCGCCACGTCAAAGCCGAGCGCGTTGAGCCGGCGTACCCGGCCCTCGATGCGATGCATCTCGCCAGCGTTGAACTCCTCGACGCTGGTCAACTCATCCCACAGCTCGCGGTACCGGCTCTCAATGGTCGCCACCAGCACGAGTGGATCCAGCGCCTCATCCAAGAGACCGCCAGCCTCCAAGTCGCAGAACTCCCCATAAAGATTGGTTCGCGCAATGATGAGGTCGTGCTCGCGCTGGCCGTCGGTCAGCCGATCGTGCAACTCGCTGGTCTCAGCGTCCACGAGGTAGGCGGCAAAGGCGCCGGCGTCGCGCCGGAACAACGTGTTCGAGAGCGAGACGTCACCCCACAGCAGGCCGATCAGATGCAGCCGCGCCAACAACACGACCATGGCGTCGACCAGTCGGTTGACGGTGTCTTGGCGTACGCCCCGATTGAACAACGACCGATACGGCAAGGAGAACTGGAGATGCCGGGTGATCAGAATCGGGTCGAGCGGTTCCCCTCGGTGATCGATACGTGCCGTGACCACGCCCACCGCCTCGACTGACGGGGTGTCCAGCCTGGTGAGATCACGCAGCAGCTCGTACTCATGCAGAGCGAGATGCTCGATCACCTCTTTGAACGCATAGATCTCCTTGGCTACCCGTACAAAACGTACGACGTGCCGAGAGATGCCACGCGGCAGGGCGACCAGATTTTCTTCGGGCCAGTCGGCCAGTGGTGTTCCCCACGGAAGGGTGATCAGCTCGGTGTTTGGCCGCGCCGCGAGGAACCTGGGCATGGTCCAATCCTGTCATCACTGGACCCGTGCCGCCGTGCGGACGGATTAGCGAAGCTCAGCAAACTGCCGGCCTCCCGCGCGATTTGCAGGAGGCCGGCAGTTCTGATCAGTCGGTGAAGACGCTTTCCGTTGCAGGAGAGATGCGATCCTCGGTTTCCTTGGAGAAGACATGCACGTGCGTCTCATCCACCAGCAGTCGCACGCTTTCGCCTCGGGCTGGCGGCCTGCTGGCGTGGATCCGCGCGACGATCTGCTGAGCGGTGATCAACTCATCCTCGGCGATACCCGACAGAGTGCCGTAGATAAATGCATCGGCGCCCAGCTCCTCGACGACCCCGACATCGATCGGGATGCCCTCGCCGCTCTCGGGATCGTCCGAAACCCGGAAGTTCTCCGGACGGATTCCCAACACGAGGTTCTTCTCGTTTGGTGCCTTGGCAAGGGTTTCGCGCGGAACCGGAACCGTGTAGTCACCCAGATGCACGCCGTCGGCCTGCACGTTGCCCTCGATGAGGTTCATCGCGGGCGAGCCGATGAAGCCGGCGACGAACAGGTTGCGCGGCGAGTCGTACAGGGTGAGTGGGGTGTCGCATTGCTGTAGCAGGCCAAGCTTCATGACCGCCACGCGGTCGCCCATCGTCATGGCCTCGACCTGGTCGTGGGTCACGTAGACGGTAGTGACGCCGAGTCGGGTCTGCAGGGCCGCAATCTGGGTGCGGGTCGAGACACGGAGCTTGGCATCGAGGTTCGACAGCGGCTCGTCCATCAAGAAGACCTGCGGGGAGCGAACGATGGCACGGCCCATGGCGACGCGCTGACGCTGGCCGCCGGAGAGCGCCTTCGGCTTGCGGTTGAGGAAGTCCTCGAGGCCGAGCAAGTGAGCGGCCTCTTGAACGCGCTGCTGGCGCTCCGTCTTGGGAACTCCAGCCATTTTCAGAGCAAAGCCCATGTTGTCGCCCACGGTCATGTGGGGGTATAAGGCGTAGTTCTGGAAGACCATGGCGATGTCACGATCCTTAGGCGGCAGGTCGGTGACGTCGCGCTCACCGATCCAGATGGCCCCGGCGTTGATCTCCTCCAGGCCCGCAAGCATCCGAAGGGAGGTCGACTTCCCGCAGCCGGATGGTCCGACCAAGACCATGAATTCGCCGTCGCCGATGTCCAGATTGAGTTTGTCGACGGAGGGTGTGTCTGCTCCCGGATAAACCCGGGTCGCATCCTTGAATGAAACGGTGGCCACGCCACACTTCCTTTCCACGGGCAGGTACGTGCCCGACGATCCGTAGTGGAAATTCACAGCTCGGAGACAGAGACCCCGCGCTGTCAGAACAGTAGCGCAGCAAGGCCTTTCTGGGCAGAGGCTGAACCGCCCGACCTGTCACATTGCTCCGGTGCTGAGCGTGACCGACGACCGCTAGCACTCCACAATGTTGACGGCCAGCCCGCCGCGGGCCGTCTCTTTGTATTTGACCTTCATGTCGGCACCGGTCTGCATCATCGTCTTGATCACCTTGTCGAGGCTCACGGTGTGGCGGCCATCTCCGTGAAGCGCGAGCCGCGCGGCCGTAATCGCTTTCACCGAACCGACGGCATTCCTCTCGATACAAGGAATTTGCACCAGTCCCCCCACTGGATCGCAGGTGAGTCCCAGATGGTGTTCCATGCCAATCTCAGCTGCGTTCTCTACCTGCTCGGGCGTCCCACCGAGGACCTCGGCCAGCGCACCCGCCGCCATCGAACAGGCCGTTCCCACCTCTCCCTGACAGCCGACTTCGGCGCCGGAGATCGACGCAGTCTGTTGATAGATCGCGCCAAGTGCCCCGGCAACCAGCAGGAAGTTCACAATCGCGTCGTCGTCGGTTTGGGGCACAAATGTCATGGCGTAATGCAGCACGGCGGGAATGATTCCGGCGGCACCGTTGGTCGGCGCGGTCACGACACGCCCACCGGAAGCGTTCTCCTCGTTAACCGCCAGCGCCCATAGCGTCACCCAATCCATGGCAGCCAACGGATCGTTCGCGCTTCCGCCAGCGTTCCGGATCAGCCGCTGGTAGAGATCGGCGGCTCGGCGTCGTACCTTGAGGCCACCCGGAAGCACCCCGGCCGCGGAGCAGCCGGTCTGGACACACTCGACCATGACCGACCAGATCCTAAGCAGACCGGCACGCACCTCGGCCTCCGGCTGCCGTACGCATTCATTCGCCAGCATCACCTGGCTGACGCCGAGACGCTCCTCCCGACAAAAACCCAACAGTTCAGTGCCGGTGCGGAACGGGTACGGAACCGGCGTCGGGTCTGGCAGTAGTTGGGGATGCCCCGAATCATCGTCGTCCAAGACGAATCCGCCGCCGATTGAGTAGTAGGTCCGTTCAGTGAGCAGCTTGGCGTCGCGGTATGCGGTGAAGGTCATGCCGTTGGGGTGAAACGGTAGGGACCGGCGACGGTGCAGAATCAGGTCGTCTTCCGCATCGAAGGCGACTGAACGCGTCCCGTTGAGCCGCAATTGTCCGGTTCGCTTGATCTCGTCGGCGCGCAGCGGGCCCTTGGTGGTGTCGACGGTTTCGGGATCTTGTCCCTCCAGGCCCCAGAGCACGGCGTTGTAGCTGCCGTGTCCGTGTCCCGTCGCGCCTAGTGAGCCGAACAACTCTGATCGGACCCGCGTCGTACGTGATAGCAGGCCTTCGCCGTCCAATGCAGCGACAAAGCGCCTCGCAGCACGCATCGGACCAACGGTGTGAGAACTGGATGGGCCAATGCCGATGCTGAACAAATCAAAAACACTGACCGGCATGATTCCAGTCTGCCTCTGGCAGCGGGAGAAAGCGTATGAGCCCTGCCGGCTCATACCCGGCAGGGCCCGGACAGGGCACTCTCAGTCTGCTGCCTGGCCTGAGGTGAACCTCGCAGCGACACGCCCCCGGGCCCTCAATGGTCTTCAATTATCCCGACACGCCATTAATTCCCCATGACACGCCAGTGACGAAAAAAAGACAGTTCAGCCTCTTGCCAAGGTGTTCCAGGGGGCATATAACTGTTCTACGCCACACCGCGAACTTCGGTTCGCAAGTGGCTACGAAGCTCCGGTCAACTCATACTTGACCGGAGCTTCACCCATTTGATCGGGGTTGCGCATGGCGCTGGAGCCGACTCGCTCGTCACTCTTCGGGGACCCGTTCAGCCACATTTCCCGTCTTCAGATGGCAAACACGTGTCCGGAAAGCCGATCGAACACGTCTTTTCCGTCTTTGGACCGCCCAACGCGGCAAGGGTGCTTCGACGGGCTTAGGGCACACGAGGCCGCTGGCATGGTGTGCAAAAGTGACTCATGTGCGGGCGTTGCGGAAAATCAAACCCGGGCCAGGCCTTGAGTTGGTGGATGTCCCGGTACCCGCCGTCGAACCGGGCGATGTGCTCGTCAGAGTCAAAGCGACGGGCATCTGCGGCACCGATCTGCACATCGAGTCCGGGGACGAGTGGGCCCGGAAGACTCTCCAACCACCCATAACCGTGGGCCATGAGTTCTGCGGGGAAGTGGTCGAGATCGGTTCGGGCGTCAGCGATGTTGCGGTTGGCGATCTGGTAAGCGGTGAGGGCCACCTGGTGTGTGGAAGGTGTCGCAACTGCCGCGCCGGAAGGCGCCATCTCTGCATTCACACCCGAGGTATCGGCGTCCATCGCGACGGTGCGTTCGCCGAGTATGTGGCGTTCCCGGCCGCCAACGCCTGGGTGCAGCGCGATCCGATCGATCCTGCGGTCGCCGCGATCTTTGACCCGTTCGGCAACGCAGTACACACCGCGCTAGCGTTTCCGATGCTCGGCGAGGACGTCCTGGTCACTGGAGCCGGACCGATCGGCATCATGGCGGCGATGGTGAGCAGGTACGCGGGCGCACGACATGTGGTGATCACCGATCACAGCGACGAGCGGCTGGCTCTGGCTCGCGAACTAGGCGTCACCCGGGCAGTCAACATCGACCGCAGCGACGTTGCGGACGCTCAGCATGAGCTCGGTATGCGTGAGGGGTTCGATGTCGGGCTCGAAATGTCCGGCAGCTCGGCGGCGCTGCGCGACATGATCACCCAGATGACCCACGGCGGCCGAATCGCCGTGCTCGGCATACCCTCGTCGGAAATCAGTGTCGATGTCGCCGCGATCGTGCTGAAGATGCTGACCATCAAGGGCATCTACGGCCGTGAGATGTTTGAAACCTGGTATGAGATGTCGGTGCTGCTCGAAAGCGGACTCGATATCTCTGGAGTGATCACTGATCGGTTCCACTACACCGATTACGAAAAAGCCTTCGCGGCCGCGCGCTCCGGTCAAGGAGGAAAGGTGATCATGAGCTGGGAAGGATAGGAACTGATCATGTATGCCACGCTCAGAGATCAACTCGCTGATGATCTTGCCACCCTACGGACCGAAGGTCTCTTTAAGGCCGAGGCGGTCATCAGTACGCCGCAGTCGGCCCGGATCGAGGTCGGGGACCAGCGGTTGCTCAACTTCTGCGCCAACAACTACCTCGGTTTGGCTGATCACCCAGCCATGATCGCCGCAGCTCAGCAGGCGCTGGATCGCTGGGGGTTCGGTATGGCATCAGTCCGTTTCATCTGCGGCACCGCCGAGATCCACAAGGAGCTGGAAGGTCGCCTTGCACGCTTTCTGGGTACCGAGGATGCGATCTTGTACTCCTCCTGCTTCGATGCGAATGGTGGACTCTTCGAGACGCTGCTCGGACCCGAGGACGCCGTCATCTCCGACGAGCTGAACCACGCGAGCATCATCGACGGGGTGCGGCTCTGCAAAGCGACTCGCTTGCGTTACGCCAACAGAGACATGGCTGACCTCGAATCAAAACTCCAGGAGGCACAAGGCGCCCGGCACCGGCTGGTCGCCACCGACGGCGTGTTCTCCATGGACGGCTATGTTGCCCCGCTCGACGCCATCGTGGAGCTTGCCGAGCGCTATGCAGCACTGGTCATGGTGGACGACTCCCACGCGGTGGGTTTTATGGGTCCAACGGGTGCAGGTACGCCGGAATTGTTCGGAGTGCAGGATCGGGTCGACATCGTGACTGGGACGCTGGGCAAGGCGCTGGGCGGGGCGAGCGGCGGCTATACCGCCGCCCACAAAGAGATTGTGGAGATGCTGCGGCAGCGGTCCCGACCGTACCTGTTCTCCAACTCTCTGGCCCCTTCGATCGCGGCCGCGGGTATTGCCATGCTGGATCTGCTCGAAACATCCGGCGAGCTGCTGCAGCGGCTGCGCGAGAACACGGCGTACTTCCGCTCCGAAATGGTCGGGCGTGGCTTCGACATTCCGGAATCTGATCATCCGATCGTGCCAATCATGATCGGCGACGCGGTCGAGGCGGCCGCGATGGCGGACCGGCTGCTAGCGGAGGGGATCTACGTACGGGCGTTCTCGTTCCCCGTGGTACCAAGAGGAAAGGCTCGGATCAGGACTCAGATATCCGCCGCGCACACCCGAGACGATCTTGTTCAGGCGATTACAGCGTTTGAAAAGGCTCGCCGCTAGCTGCTGGGCGCGCTACCGGAAATTGGCTTGACCGCGCGGGCTTGCTGACAATCTGCTTGCCTAAGGGCATCAGGGAAACCGGGATCAGCTTGAAGTTCGCAATCCCTAGCGGGATTCCGATGATCGTGACGCAGAGCAGGATTCCGGTAGCGATGTGCGTCAACGCCAGCCACCAGCCGGCAACAACGACCCAGATGACGTTGCCGAGGAAGGAGAAGATCCCTGAATTCGGCTTGTCGACCAGCTCGCGGCCGAAGGGCCAGGCGGCATAGTTCGCCATCCGGAACGAGGCAATGCCCCAGGGAATCGTGATGATCAGCAGACAGCAAAGGATTCCAGCCAGCATGTAGGCGAGCCAGAGCCAAAAGCCACTGAAGACGAACCAAATGATGTTGAGCAGAGTACGCACGTGTCCAGGTTCGCACTGGCCGCTCGATGCGGCAATAGGGCGATCCCCGGGCTTACCCCTTCCCGGGTGCTGCCTGAGCGCGGAACGCGTCGTACGCTCGCCGATCGAAGAGCACGAACCGGACCTCAGCCGCCTGTGTGTCCACGGTCCGTACGGTTTCCAGTGCTATCCGAGCGGCGTCATCAACCGGCCAGCGATAGACGCCGGTCGAGATGGCTGGAAAGGCCACCGTCGCAGCACCGAGCTCGTCGGCCACAGCGAGTGAATTGCGAAAGCAGTCGGCGAGCAGCGGCGACTTGTCCTTGGATTGGGCGTAGGTCGGTCCGACCGTATGGATCACCCAGCGCGCCTTCAGCTTTCCGGCCGTGGTCGCGACAGCCTGACCGGTCGGTAGCCCGTCGGGATACTCCTCCTGCCGGAGCTTTTGGCACTCAGCCAAAATCGCAGGTCCGCCTCTGCGATGAATCGCCCCGTCGACTCCGCCGCCGCCCAGTAGCGAGTGGTTAGCTGCATTGACGATGGCATCGACGTCTTGCTCGGTGATGTCGCCTTGTACGAAGCTGATCTTCATTTCCTCAACCTAGTCCGGTGGTGTGGTCATCATGGGCGATGATTTTGGTCTGCTAGCGAGGTCTAGTGGGTGAGGGCGATTTCAGGTAGTCGCCAATCGATCAAGCGATGAGGAGTGAGTGATGGACGCATTTACCACATGTCTGTGGTTCGACACCGAGGGCGAGGAGGCCGCAAAGTTCTATGCGGGCATCTTTCCGAACTCCAGCGTAAGTGCGGTGACCCCGTACGCCGTGGGGGAGCGGGCTGGTCAGACGATGACGGTCGACTTCGTCGTGAATGGCAGCAAGTTCGTCGCACTCAACGGCGGCCCGGAGTTCCGCTTCAACGAGTCGATCTCTTTCCAGGTGCCATGCGCGGACCAGGCTGAAATTGATCACTATTGGACTGCCCTCACCGAAGGCGGTGGCGAGGAGTCGATGTGCGGCTGGCTCAAGGACAGATTCGGCGTTTCCTGGCAGGTTGTCCCGGCCCGTCTGGAGGAACTGTTCTCCAGCAGTGATCCGACGCGCGCCGAACGCGTCACCCAGGCGCTGTTTCAGATGAAGAAGATCGTGATTGCGGACCTGGAGGCAGCCGCCACTGCTTAGGCAGTGGCGGGTCTGAGCGGGAGCCAGCCCGGGCAGCAGGTCAAACCGGCGGTTACAGTGAGAGAGCCGAAAGGATCCACCGGTGACCATTGATCTTGAGGGCTTCAGTTTGCCTGCCCGGGTTGCGAATCCTGAGGAGGGCATATCCTCCGACGAGCTCCAGTCAATGCACTGGGCCATCACACCGCCGGGACTGCATTACCTGCTCATTCACTACGACATACCAGCGATCGATCCCGGCACCTTTGAACTGGTCATTGACGGCCTCGTCGACAGGTCGTTGTCGCTGGATCTTGACGCGCTACGCGGCCGGCCGCCGATCTCATCAGTCGTCACACTCGAATGCGCTGGCAATGGTCGGGCGCAGCTGTTGCCCCGTCCTGTTAGTCAACCCTGGCTGACCGAGGCCGTCGGTACGTCCCGCTGGACCGGAACGCCTTTGGCGAGCTTGCTGCAGGAGGCCGGAATTGCCGACGGCGCCGTCGAGGTCGTGTTCACCGGCGCTGATCATGGCATCGAGCGGGGCGTCGAGCAGGATTATCAACGGGCCCTGCCAATAGCGGAGGCGATGGCTGAGGGCGTCATGCTCGCGTACGAGATGAACGGTGCGCCGCTTCCTCCGCAGCACGGGGCCCCGCTTCGCTTGATCGTTCCCGGCTGGTACGGCATGGCCCATGTCAAGTGGTTGCGCCGGATTACGGTCGTGTCCGAGCCATTTGATGGGTTCCAAATGCAGGCGTACCGATTGCGTGACTCTTCCAACGACCCCGGAATTCCGCTGACCCGGATCGAACCGCGAGCCCTCCTGATTCCACCCGGCTTCCCAGATTTTATGTCCCGGAGGCGGATCGTGACCTCCGGTGAGGTCGCGGTTCAAGGCCGAGCCTGGTCGGGTTGGGCGCCGATCGCCACGGTAGAAGTCAGCATCGACGGCGGATACACCTGGGAGGTCGCAAATCTTGACGTGGCGCAGAACGCTCACGGCTGGACGGGCTGGAGCTGGATCTGGCGGGCTGAGCCCGGTAGCTACGCATTGTCCGCCCGAGCAGCAGATGCCAGCGGCCGCACTCAGCCGCTCGGGCAACGGTGGAGTCGCGGTGGATTCGCCAACAACACCGTCCAGAGAGTCCCCGTCGCCGTAGTCAGCTCGGAGATGTCACTCTCGCCGCGCTGAGGTGTTGAGCTGCTGCCAGATTGGGTAAGGGACCAATAGACCGCTCCGCTTGACGTGCGGGGCAGGACCGAGGCAACGAGAACAGGGAGGTTCTTATGGGTATCGGTGACAAGGCGAAGAACAAGGCCGAGGAGCTTGCCGGCAAAGCCAAGGCAACTGTGGGGGACGCGACCGACAACCGGGATCTCGAGGCTGAAGGCCGCATGCAGGAAGGCAAGGCCGACGTCAAGCAGGCTGGTGAGCACGTCAAAGACTCCGGCGATGACGTGACGGATGCCCTCCGTTCGGCAAGTGGCGCCACGAAGTTCGACACCGACGACGACACAGGGACTCGTTGAGGTAATCCGCGAATCGCGTGTAATAACCAAGCCACGTTTGCCGTCTCAGGACGGCAAACGTGGCTCTTTTTGCCTCAAGATGCACCCGTTAGCCGTCCTGAGACGGGAAATGCAGACCGCCACGTACCAGATGCTCGGGATCGGGTCGATCGGGGTGTGCTAGAACCCTGCGTGTGGAACTGATTCGTCGAGGCAAGGTCCGTGATGTGTACGCCGACGGCGACGATTTGATCTTGGTCGCCTCAGATCGGGTGTCGGTGTACGACGTCGTGTTGCCGACACCGATTCCCGACAAGGGTGCGATCTTGACGCAGTTATCACTCTGGTGGTTCAGGCAGACGACGGACCTGGTGCCCAATCACGTGCTGAGCGAAGACGTCCCACCGGAGTGGAAGGGCCGGGCGATTCGTTGCCGCCGGCTCGACATGGTCCCTGTGGAGTGCATTGCTCGGGGCTATCTGGCCGGCTTGGGTCTAGAGAGCTACCGGGCGACCGCTGCCATCTCAGGTGTGCAGCTCCCGCCTGGTCTGACAGAGGCGGATCGGTTGCCGCAACCTGTCTTCACCCCAACGACCAAAGCC
>Ga0307296_10001316_pt1 | contig 12405 bp, 10 predicted proteins | sample ER_DNA_153_FD_194467 | JGI IMG/M metagenome (GOLD analysis project Ga0307296, IMG submission 194467) | Bulk soil microbial communities from the East River watershed near Crested Butte, Colorado, United States - ER_DNA_153 | ecosystem: Environmental > Terrestrial > Soil > Floodplain | place... | reverse complement strand
CATAGGTCGCCATGTTGCGCAGGTCAGACTTCATCGCTGCGACATACGCCTTGTCCTTCGTGTTCGCGAACTTCGGAATCGCAATCGCGGCAAGAATGCCGATGATGACGACCACGATCAGAAGCTCGATCAGGGTGAAACCTTTCTTGTTGCGTGACATATAGTTAATCCTCGAGGGAAAGAAAGCTGTTGGAGTTGCAGCGGCGCCCGCGTGTTACGGTGCCGAAAGAGTAAAGACGACTGGCAAGCTGTACGTACCCGGAACGTTGCTCGGCTGCACGAAACCAGCCGCCCACACGGTCTTGAAAAATGCCTGCGCTGCGAAACCGTTCGTCGCGGCCGCTCCGGAAAGGAACACTGCGTCGCTCGGACCGATGTTCGCGAACGTTCCTGCGGAAGCATTCGACCAGGTCAGGTCGCTGATAGGCTTCGTACCGGCGAATGATCCGGCGTAGGTCCAGATAGTGGGGTTTGTGGTCTTGATGTTGAGCGTCCAGCTGCGGTTCGCCTTGATGGTAAAGGTAGGGCCATTGTCCGCAATGAGCGCGCCGGCTTCAATCTGGTCCGCCGTCGGCGAAGTCAGTGAAGTGGCAATTCCGCTCATGCCCAGCTTGACGAGGGCGTTCACGGATACTGAAGCGGTGTTCGTGGTGTTGCAACTGCCAGCGTTGCCGCTGCACTGCGCATTGGCCTGCTCAACGCCGATGGCTGTTCCCAGCACCATAGCGGCCAGAAGAAAACGGGTCGCGGTCATTAGAGTTGTACTCCCAGAAGTTGTCGGTGTGAGGCACAGCAAATCGAAATTGAGGCCGTCCTCGCTACCATGAAGACGCGAATCTCCCCCTTCCGCAACCCAAAAAACGGGTCAGAACTTAACCCCGCTCACCGAACCTAACTTGTTGGGAAACAATAACTTAAATATATCACAAATGTGCGCTAAACGCGCGAATTGTCGCGAATTGCAAGGAGCTTTGCAGTCTGCATTTGGGTAAACGGCCGTCCAAAAACGGCGTAAAAAAGGCCCCCTTAAGGGGCCTTTTTCGCGGCTGACGCTGGAATCACCGCTCCCAGCGGGCACGGACGTACGTGAAGCGTCCGTTGAACCCGAAGGGTGAAATGCCGTTGTAGGGGAAGATCCCGCTGTTGTTGTTGGCCGGGATGTTCTCGGCCGGATAGACGTCCGCGATGTTGTTCACGCCGACCGTCGCCCCCAGGTGTCTAAGGAGCGGGATCGTGACGTTGGCATCCGTGATCCACCTCGCCTTGTAAGTCTGGTCCAGGGCGGGGATGCTCGCGCCGCGAGATCCCACCTTTCCGAAGCGGGTGGTGTGGAGCGTCACGTTGAACCGCCGGATCGTGTGATCGAGCGTCAAACTAACGGTCTTGTGCGGCTGGCCTTCTTCAATTCTGGATCGCTCGAGTCGGTCAAAGAGTGTCGCGTTCTGCGCGCTCAATGCTGGGGGCGTGCTATCCACATGGGTCACGACCGTCTCCGTGCGATTGTATCCGCCAGTGAAACCGGTAACACCGCGCGCACCAAAGTCGAGCGCGTAGCGCGTGACGACGTCGAGTCCGTTGGTGCGAGTGTTGATCGCGTTGGTGAAGAAGCGAGCCTGGCCGACGCCGGGGAATCCCTGCGCCGCCAGGAAATTCGTCATCGCCGTGCCGCCGAAATTTCCGGAGAAAACGATCCTGTCGCGGATGAGGATACGATAATAGTCGCTGGTGATCGAGAGATTCGCTAGCGGTTGCAGCGCCACACCGACGCTAACGTTCTCAGACTTTTCCGCCTTGAGGGGCTGTGCGCCGAGCGCCTTGGCCACTCCGCTCGACACCGGGAACGTGCGAACTTCCACCAATGTCAGAACGCCGTTAATCGGAAGCAGATTCGTAGCGGTCGACGAGAAAAAGTTCTGGCCGAGCGACGGCGCGCGGAAGCCACTATTGAAGGCGCCGCGGATGGCGTACCCGGGGAACAGCTCAAATCGCCCCGAGACCTTTCCGATGGTTGCCGATCCGAAATCGCTATAATGCTCCGTCCTGCCTGCCAGCCCGATCAGGAGCCTCTCGAGAGGACTGGCCTCGAAGTCGATGTATCCCGCGTAATTCGTGCGACTGTAATTGCCCGCATCGGTTGGCCGAAACCCGGCGAAGACCTGGGACCCGGGCGTCGGCTGGGCGCCGACATTCGGACCGTCGAGCACCTTTACACCACCGTCGCGATACGAATCCGGCTCACCCTCGACGACGCCGTAGCTGTCGCGTCTTGCTTCGACGCCGATACCGACGTTGAGCGGCGCTGCACCGATCGGGAAGGTGCGCACGAGATCGAAGTTGGACGTCCACTCCCCGAATTTGAGAGAGCCGGCATAGAAATCCTTCGGGCTCGCCAGTCCCATCGTCGGGTTGACCGATTGGCTGATGTCAAAGTCGAAGAGATTGTGGCCATACACGGTACTAAGGTCATAAGCCCAGCCGCGTACATCGCCCCTGACCCCGGCCGTTCCGGAATAGTCGCCAATGGTGCTATTGATCATCGGCAGAAAGCCGTTTGGATAAAACGTTGAATCTCGCACGGTGTTGTTGTTGCTGGGCAGGCGCCAATTGCCCGCCCCCTGACCATTCCGATGACTGATACCCCCGAAGGCGTAGATCTGCGCTCCGTTCGAAAACGCGGGAATGGCACTGTTCGCAAAGAAAGCGACATCGTTTGCGCGCGAGTCGCCCTGCCGGAAGTGCAGGCCCTGATTGTTCAGCAGCGGATCTGCGTTGCGTGCGTCGCCAGTGAAATACTGTACCCGAGTGTCCGGACGCGACCGGTTGGTTGACCCGCGATTCTCGTACTGTCCTGTGACGTGCAGGAATCCATTTTCCCGAAAAATCTTTCCGGTGTTCCCGGAAACTGCGCTCACGTCGCCGTCTGTCAGCTTCTTACCGCCAGGCAGGCCTTTGAGATTGGTGTAGCTGGACCCGACCTGGTATTCCAGGTCGGTCGATTCGTCCGACTTGAGGATGATGTTGATGACTCCGGCGATCGCGTCCGAGCCGTACTGGGCCGCCGCACCGTCGCGGAGAATCTCGATTCGCTCGATCGCGCTGGCGGGAATAGCGTTGAGGTCGACACCCGTCGAGCCTCTGCCGATGGTGCCGTTGACGTTCACGAGCGCGCTGGTGTGACGCCGTTTCCCGTTGACGAGAACGAGTACCTGATCGGGCCCGAGGCCGCGCAGCGTCGAAGGACGGATGTGATCGGTTCCGTCAGCGATTGTGGGGCGCGGAAAATTGAAGGAGGGAGCCAGGAGTTGGATGATCTGACTCGTCTCCACCAGGCCGGTCTGGCGGATCTCCGTCGGAGTGAGGACATCGACGGGCACCGGAGACTTGAGCACGGTGCGATCGTGTGACCGCGTTCCTGTGATCACAGCTGCGTTGAGCTCCGTGATCCCTCTCTCCAGTGCGTAGTCCCGCGACGGTGACTCGCCCGCAGCAACGGTGACGGTGTCGCGCCGCGGTGAATAGCCGACGGAGTTTACAGAGACTGGAGTCCGGCCGGCCGGAAGACTGAGGCGATAGGTGCCATCGCTGCGCGAAACGGTGCCTTGCCCTGTACCCGGCACGGAGATGCGTGCGCCGGAAAGCGGTTGTCCCGTCTGTCGGTCGGTGATCCGGCCGGTCAGAATCGCGGTAGTCTGTGCCGCCAGCTCGCCGGCGCTGAGAACGACGCCGACGACAAGGAGGGCAGAGGCACGGAGGAGGATTGCCGATGTACGAATGCGCGACACACGAGGGAGGAGATTCATGAGCGGGCTCGGAGGCAGGAGGAAAAAAAAGCGAGGCGCGCGCTCGAGGTTGGCGCGCCTGCGCAATACTCACCTGTTTCCGAGCGAGCGCAACAATGGAAGACCGCCGGCCGGAGAATTCACTCTCCGATGTTTCGCCCTCGGACCAATCGTCCATGGAGAGCGGACTGGGTCCTTGCCGAGGCTCCCATAGCTTCGGCTTATCTGTTAAGATGTGGGTTCTCCACCGAAATCGATTGTTTTTTGTATTCGGGGCGTAGCGTAGCCCGGTAGCGCGCCTGCTTCGGGAGCAGGAGGTCGCTGGTTCAAATCCAGTCGCCCCGACTCGATTATGCAGCGACCCGACATGCACCTGCATGATCGGGTCGTTTGCTATCCCCACATCCCGCCCCATCCAGCCTCTTTTGCTCAATTTCGCGTGACGGTTGAGCGGCCCCCGCGTCTTCCTCACGGCTGCTAAGGGTAAACACCGATCCGCAGGTACGGGTTTGGTGGCCATCCGCACACTATTCAGGCTCAAAAAGAATGTGACTGTTCTTTCGATCTCTGTGATGGTCGGTTCGCGATCCTTGGTGTAGGCCGCAGCCAGACACTCACATGGAGTTCGCAATGAAAGCATCAGTCTTCGCGCCTGTCCTGGCGCTTACTATCGGCGTTTCGTCCACGCTCGCGTCCGCGCAAACCGCTACACAGACCGTGACTTTCGCCGTCACTGCAATCAATCAGATCAGCGCCACCGGCTCGCCGTCGCTGACCGTTACGACCGCCACAGCGGGTAGCCAACCCACCGCCGCGACGGATGCCTCTAGCACCTGGGCGGTCACCACTAATCAGACCGGCGCCAAGATCTCGGCGAGCATTCCCACGGCGATGCCGACCGGGCTCACGCTCTCAGTCAACCTTGCGGCGCCGAGTGGCGCGACGAGCGCGGGGCTGACTCCGCTTGGGACGGTCGCGGTCGACCTCGTTTCAACGATTACGAAGGTCGCGCAACTCGGTATGACAGCTACTTATGAGCTAACCGCGACGGCCGCAGCGGGAGTTGTCGCCGCCTCCACGAAGGTTGTCACGTACACGATCTCCGGCGGAACCTGAGCGGGCTGCAAACCTCTTAGGGGTTCTGATGAAGGCGTTGCTGGTGGGATCCGCTCTCCTCGTTGGGGGGAGCGGATTCGCTCGCGCTCAGACCCTGAGCGTCACCGGAACTCCCGCCTCGATGACGATCTCTGGCGCAATCGCGGGCTCGCAGCCGGCCACGTTGACCAACAATTCGACGACGTACACCGTCAGCGCGCTCCCAATTCTGCCAAAGAAAATCACCGCCCAGATCAACACCAACATGCCTGCGGGTGTGATCCTGACTGTCCTCCTGGTGCCACCATCCGGGGCAACAAACGCCGGACGTGTCGCACTTGACAACATCGCGCGGGATGTGGTGAGCAACGTTACAAACCTGCTCCCACAAACGAAGATCATCGAGTACCAACTCAGCGCGACGGTCTCTGCTGGCGTCATATCGACGTCAACCCGGACGGTAACATTCACGCTCGTGAACTATCCCTAACGAACTCCGACCGAAGACGTAATGTCGCCTCGCCGATTGAAATTCCGGATTGTGCCACCGATCGCATTCGCGTTGATGATCGTATCAGCGCCGTTGTCAGTGTGCGCGCAAATCTCGGTTGTCGGAAACAATGTCGAGGAGAAGACCGCGGGCCCCGGCGACACCTACATTGGGACCATCGTCGTGAAGAATCTCACGGCCGAGACGCAGCCAGTGAGAATCTATCAGACCGATTACAGTTTCCTCGCCGATGGTACGTCGCATTTCGACCCCCCTGGTTCTCAAGGCAGATCGAATGCGAGGTGGATCACCCCAGCGACAGGATCCGTCATCATTCCGCCATCAGGAGAAATGACCGTCGCCTACACCGTGCGGGTGCCAGCCATCAATACTCTTCACGGTACATATTGGAGCACCCTCATGGTGGAGGGCGCAGTAAACCCTCCACACCAAACCGCTGTGCAGCAGATGGCCATCGGCACGGTGATGCGATACGCAATTCAGGTCGCAACCCACCTGAACGACGAGGCAGCCGCGACGGTGATTCTCGAAAAAGAGCGCGCTTTCACGTCCCCGCAGGACAGCACTCGCTCAATCGAGCTCGAAGTTCGGAACAACAGTGATACGGGGTACCGACCGCTCATCTGGGTCGAGGTGTATGACGCAAGTGGTGCACTCCGCGGCCGAGTTCAGCAGCAGCGCGGATTGCTTTACCCCGGTACTTCGATCAAGCAGACGTTCGTCCTCGGCAAGCTACCGCCCGGTGCGTACAAAGCGGTTGTGTTTGCCGACACCGGTGATGAAGCAGTATTTGCCGCCCAGTACAAGCTCGCCTTTTAGCGTCATTCACAAACGTCATGAGCGGCTGGCGTCTTCTCTGGATTTCCGCCGCCATGTGCTCGGCGCGGCTCTCCATCGCCGCTCAGGGGCCACCGCCCTCTGGTCGTTTCACGATCGTCTCGCGCACCCCAGGTCCCATCGAAGCGGACCCGGGAAGCACGCTCACCCTCGTGTTCTCCCTCGAGAGTCTATCTAGAGATTCACTCACGCTCGTGCCCTCACTCGCGATCCCGGACGGATGGTCAGTCATCACGGGCTCCGGAAACCTCTCACTCGCACCGCGGCAAGCTGACACCTGGGTGATGAGCATCTTTATCCCGGCACGGGCCGAAAGTGGCAGATATTTCCTCCGTGTGGCAGCGGGGGTCGCGAACGCTGAGTCGCACCTGGCAGACTCAATCCAAGTGGAGGTGAAGAGGACACGCGGCCTCACCCTCACTTTGGTGGATAGGCCCCAATACGTCCGCAGCGGTGACGCATACAGGCTGGCCTTTCGACTGCATAATCGCGGCAACAGCGTCGCCAGCATTCGCCTTTCGGCAAGCAGCTCGCTCGATCCGTCTCCAGCGCTCGAACCCCGTGTGGTTCATCTCCGTCCCGATGAAGCGACCACGGTCGGCGTCCGGATCGACACGCATGCGTCAGGCATTGAGCGATCGGATGACGTCGTTCAGCTGAGCGCGTCGGAAGAGAGTGCTCCGGAAGATTCAGGAACCACCGTGGCATCGGCGCGCGTTATGGTCGTGCAACCCGCCGGAGATGGCGACCCACTTGCTACTATTCCCGGCACACTTCGGCTGCGCGCGGCCACCAAGGGTGCCGGCATTTCTCCCTTCGAGCTCGCCGGCGGCGGGAAGATCCGTATCGATCGCGACGAACGAGTCGATTTCCTACTTCACGGAAAATCGGGATCGAACTCCCCTTTCGGCGAGGAGAGAGATAACCGGATTGAGATCACAGCCCCGCGCTACCGCGCGCGAGTCGGGGATAACGTCTTCATGCCTTCGACTCTTACAGGAATAGGCCAGTCGGGATTTGGTGCCGGCCTGGATTTGACCGGTGGCCTGTTCTCGGGTGGCGCATACGCGCAACATTTCCGCTACATGCCGGGTGACCAGTCGGAGCGCGCCGCCTATGTGGCGTTGAATTCAGGTGGGACTCTGTCCGGTTACCGGGTTGCGTTCAATGCGGTAGATCGGTCAGGCGGTCAGCTGGCGGGCAAGGTGCTAAGCTCTGCGGTGCGACTGCATTCGAGGAGCGATATCGTCCTCGATGCCGAGCTCGCTACGAGTAGCGCAAATACGGGCCGGGGGACGGCGAATGCTGTTCGACTGACTGGCGGACGGAATTTCCGCTATGATCTAGGCCACGTGGCGGGAGACTTGGCGTTCGCCGGGCCCAGTCGGAATGCACAGAACGACTACGCGACCTTCTCCCTGCCTGCATCGAAAAAATTTCAGCTGAACGCGACCGCCAGCCGAAGTCGGTTTGCTTCGCGTTCGGATTCTGTGCTGTCTCAGCAGCAGTTTGCCGCCGGCGCTATTGGCGCGACCTACGATGGGCGCCTGTCTCTCGAGTATTCCGGCATTGGCAGATCGCTCGGCACCGACCGGGGGCGCCTCGACGAAACGCAGCGCTTCGGGAAAGCACGCGTTGACCAGCCCTCACGCTTCGGGAATTCCTGGATCGACTTCGAGATGGGAGAACGCGGGGATTCGGCGTCGAATCACGGATTGTATCACCAGCTCCAGGCGGGAACCAGCATGCGTGCTGGCTTCGGCTCTCTTTCCGTGTTCACCGAGCTCTACGACGGTGGCTCGCTCACGAGGGGACTGGCAGGGATGAGTACTTTTGGCGGCAGTGCCTCACTACGGTTGACGGAGTCCACCACGCTCACTGTCTTCGGGTACGGAGCGCGCAATCATGTTGCTGCCGGCCACGCCTATTCGCAGCTCGACGCACGGCTTACTAATACTCTCTCGAATGGATCCAAGCTGAGTGTGCGAGTTCGATCGGCAACGACGGTGCTCGGCACTTCCAGCGAGAAGCTCGCGTATCTCGAATACAGCCTTCCGATTGGTGTACCGACGGGCCACACCCACCGTCCGGGCCGCGCGAATGGCACCGTAATCGATGAGGAGTCCGGACGTGGGGTTCCGGGAGTGCTCGTTCGCCTCGGCCCTCATGCGGGCGTGACGGATCACGACGGCCGGGTGTCGTTCGCCGGACTCCCACCTGGAGAATACCGAGCGTCGCTCGCCAGTGAGGCATCGATCTCGAACGCAACCTACGTGGGGAACCCAGTTGTGAAGATCGACAGCCTGCGCCGCGAAGCGCCGGCCTTCCAGCTGGCGTTGTCACGCGCCTCGAAGATTCGCGGGATCGTTCGCCAGTTTGTCGCCGTACGAACAGCGCTTGGCGCCGTCTCGGATTCATTGGAATACAGCGGACCTGTCGAAGGGATTGCAATTACTTTGGTTGGCGTCTCCGACACGCTTTTCCGAACGAGCGCTTCGGATGGGACATTCTTGTTCGACGAACTACCGGCTGGACGATGGACAGTTCTGGTCGAGAGCGCTGTAGCCCCGTTATTTCGAATTGAGCGTCCGCAGATTTCCGTTACGACGCGGCCGGGACAGGAATCGCTGGTAGACATCCGTATCCTCCCCAGGCAAAAGCCCGTAAAGATCATAGCGGGGACCTAACAAGCCGCCCGCGTGGTGGGTCCGCTGGTTCGTTCAGCGAAGTCGGAAACGGCTGCTAGCACGGCGAGATCTGCAACCATTGCCCTAGATCTGCGTATAGACGAGAATCCTGGACAGATTGCACGGTGGAAATTCACCCGACTATGCCTCGCAACGGCCGGAACGCCGAGAGGAAAAGCTGAGATGCCACCCCAAGTAGCCGTCATCTTCGGCGCATTCGTCACCGCCATCATCTTCGCAATTGGAATTCCGCTCGCGAAAGCGTACTCGCGGAAGATCGACGCTGAGACCAAGAATCCGCGCATCCCGCCGGAAGTCACCGCTCGACTCGAGCGAATAGAGCAAGCGGTCGAAGCGGTCGCAATTGAAGTCGAGCGCATCTCCGAGGGGCAGAGATTTACGACCAAACTTCTCTCAGAGGGCAAGGGGGCGCCCTGACCTTCGTCAGATGTGTTTGATCGACACTATCACTGGCGAGGAAGCTGCCAGATCTCGACCAGATTGCGGTCGACGAAGGGAACGGCGACGCGATTCCGTTTGGTGTCGACAGCGATGTCAGCTGGAGCCCCACCGGTGCGAATGATCGGATGCCCAGTTCCTCCAGTGAATAGATGCAGGCTCGAGTCGCCCTGACTCGCCACCAGGACGCGGCCTCCGGAGAGAACTTCGACACCGTCGAACTTGCTGCCTCCGCTTTTGCCGATCACGCTGAGCGTCTTGCTCCCGGCCGTCCACGCTTTGATTACCGATGCACCGCCGTACGGTACGACGATGAAGCGGCGCCCGCCGGAGTCCCAGGTTATTCCGTTGGGACCGCCGAGGGCCGAGTCCTGGAGCGCGACGGTTATCCGTCCACCGGAGATCCGGTAGATCTCATTGGTTCCGGTGTCCGTCACGTAGAGCGCATCAGGACTGGCTGCGATGTCGTTCAGGAAACCGAGCTTGTAGTGCGAGAAATCGGCTGTCGCCAAGGGCGCACCAGTGCGGCGATTGAATCCGCGCACGGCGTCGGCGTCCACCACCCACAGCGTATCGCCTACAATCGTCATCCCCCGAGGCGCATGCAGTGTCGCTCCGGCTGTACCGCCGGCGATGAACCTCGGTCGCTCGACTACACCATCGGGTGTCAGGCGCGAAATGAAGCCGTTGTTGTCCTTGGCATCGGGCTCACCCTTCCCCCAGTTGCTGACGAAATACAGGTCCTGATCCGGATCGTACCGCACTGCCTCAGGTTGGATGAAGCCTGCTTGCGACGCGAGCGGGAGCGCCGAATCGGGTTCTGCGCTCGCTAGACTGTCCGGGGTCGCGGCATCCGGTTTGGAGGTAGAGCAGGCGACGAGAAGTACGGCGGCAGTGATACCATTGAGACACGAGCACATGCGGTTTCCTCAATGAAGTCGAATGAGTGAATAAGACTTTCTAACGCAGCTTGTCAAAAGTCCAGTATTCTTTCGCATGCACAACGGCATTACGCGGCTCACCTGCGATGCGCTCCTCTTCGACCTCGACGGCGTTCTCGTCGACTCAATCGTGTCGGTCGAGCACACCTGGCGCGTCTGGGCCGCGCGGCACGGGCTGGACCCGGCAGCGATTCTTCGCTCGGCCCACGGCCGCCGCGCGCTGGACACGGTGAAGATCGTCGCGCCGCATCTCGACGCCGCAGCCGAGATTATCGCGCTTTCCGCTCAAGAGGCGCGTACCACGCAGGGATTGTCGGAGGTGCCGGGAGCACACGCGCTGTTGTCGGCGCTGCCCGCCGATCGCTGGGCCGTCGTAACCTCCGGCGACCGCCCCGTCGCCGAGCACCGCCTTCGCCACGTTGGTCTCCCCGTCCCCACGGTTATGGTCTGCGGCGACGAAGTGACACGCGGGAAGCCTGACCCGGAGGGCTACCTCGCCGCAGCGGCGAAACTTGGCATCGCGCCGCCTGGTTGTATTGTCGTCGAAGATGCGCCTAGCGGAGTAGAAGCAGCACACAACGCGGGGATGCGGGTCATCGCGGTGACCACCACACACTCGCCAGAGCAGCTCAGCTCCGCTGACGCCGTGACTGACACGCTAAGCGCATTGACCGTGCGGATCCGCGGTCAGGGACGCGCGAAGCGACTCGACATCGAGGTACGTCTGCCGACGAAGGCGAGCTAGAGCCACATTCACGCAGGCTCGAACTATGCCTCGTAGAGAGAGAACGAAACAGAAAACCGGAGAATACCATCATGTCGCTTACAACCGAGCAGCGCAGGCATCTCGAGAAACGCTTACTGGACGAGCGTGCCCGTGCGGCTAAGCTCGTGAACCGAATCGTCGCCGACCGCTCGAGCTCCAGTCAGCAGGAGGAAACTGGGGACCTGACGTCGATGCCCTTCCACGCGGCTGACCTCGGGACCGACACGATGGACGAGGAGCTCGATGAATCGAACGCGACGCGTGCTTCGCGCGAGCTGACGGAGATCGACGCCGCTCTCGAGCGCCTCTACAAATCGCCCGCCCAGTTCGGTGTATGCGACGACGGACGCGAGATCCCGTTCGAGCGGCTGGACATCATCCCGTGGGCGCGCACCTGCGATTAGGTTATTCATAATTAGCGTTCCCTCAAGGAGAGCATCATGAGCACCAACGGGCGCGGCTCCAACAAGCCGACAATCGTACTTATCCATGGACTGTGGCTCACTCCGAGAAGCTGGGAAGGCTGGATCGACCGCTACCAGAAGGTGGGCTACAAAGTCATTGCGCCATCGTGGCCGGGTCTGGAAGGAGAGGTCGAAGCGATTCGCAAGGATCCCTCGGCGCTCAAAGGCCTCAAGCTCAAAACCGTCGTCGATCACTACGACCGGATCATTCGCAACCTCGACGCACAGCCGATCCTGATGGGCCATTCGTTCGGCGGGCTCATCGTCCAGATGCTGGTGGATCGCGGTCTTGGATCGGCCGGAATTCTCGTCGACTCGGCGCAAACCGCGGGCGTACCGGTGCTGCCCTTCTCGACGATCCGCGCTGGCTTCCCTATCCTCGGGAATCCGTTCAGTTACAACCGCGCTACTTCACTGAGCCCAAAGCAATTCAACTACGCGTTCACCAACGAGCTGGATGCGGTTGAATCGAAGAAGGTCTACGATCGGTACTCGATTCCGGCAGCGAACAGCATTCTGTGGGATGCCGCATTCGCACTGCTGAATCCAAAGGCGTCCTCCAAAGTCGACTACACAAAGACCGATCGCGCGCCGCTCCTGTTCATCGCTGGCGGCAACGATCACATCGTTCCACCGGCCATCAACAAGAGCAACCTGCGGAAGTACGTCAAGAATTCAACGGCCGAAACGGATTACCGGGAATTTCCGAACCGCACGCACCACACTGTCGGCCAGAAGGGCTGGGAAGAAGTTGCAGATTTCGCAATCCAGTGGGCGAATGCGCACGCACGTGACCAGGTCACTCTTGCCGATGTCAAAGCTGCCTTCACACCAGATACGTACACGAGCTCGACGAATCCCGAGCT
>Ga0307296_10001315_pt1 | contig 12414 bp, 11 predicted proteins | sample ER_DNA_153_FD_194467 | JGI IMG/M metagenome (GOLD analysis project Ga0307296, IMG submission 194467) | Bulk soil microbial communities from the East River watershed near Crested Butte, Colorado, United States - ER_DNA_153 | ecosystem: Environmental > Terrestrial > Soil > Floodplain | place... | reverse complement strand
ACCCGGCGCAGACCGACCCGTGGGTCGACTACGCCGCCCGGTACGTGTTCGACTACCACTACAACGGCGCGGGCAACTGGCCGTTCAACACTGCGTACGCGGCGCACTTCGGGCTCGAGAGCGAGGTCACGCAGCTGCATTCGCTGGCAGAGGCGGAGCAGTTCATCAAGGCCGGTATCCCGCTCGTCGCCTCGATTGCGTTCAACTCCGGCAAGCTCGACGGCTTCTTCTTCAAGAGCACCAACGGTCATCTGATGGTGATCGTCGGCTTCACGGCCGAAGGGAATCCGATCGTCAACGACCCGGCCTCGCCCGACGACGCGAGCGTTCGTCACGTCTACGACCGGGCGCAGTTCGAGGATGCGTGGATGTCCGCGACCGGCGGGATCGTCTACGTGATCCATCCCGCGTCGGTGCCGCTGCCCGCGTCGGCCGGCGGCAACTGGTAGGTCTGCGCTACCAGTTCGTCGACTGTCGCTGGGAGCTCGGCAAGCCCGGCCGCGGCCGCGAGCTCTACCTCGCAGGCCACGTCCCCGGCGCGAGCTTCCTCGACGTCGACACAGATCTTTCCTCAGTCCCGGGTGAGCGAGGCCGCCATCCACTGCCCGAGCCGGACAAGTTCGCGCGCGCGGCCGCGGGCGCAGGTATCGGCGCCGGCGTCTTCGCCGTCGCCTACGGGAACTTGGGCGGTGCCGAGCGCCTCTGGTGGCTGTTGCGCCATTTCGGCCATGACGACTGCGCAGTGATGGATCTCGACGGCTGGCACGGGCCGTTCGCGAGCGGCGAGGACGAGATCCAGCCGGCGGAGTTCGTGCCGCGGCCCCGTGAGGACGACACGATCGAAGCCGACGAGCTGGCGCGTGGCCGCGACCGGCTCGTGGTCGTCGACGCGCGCCAGCCGCCGCGCTGGCGCGGCGAGCCGAACCCGATCGACAAGAGGCCGGGACGGATCCCGGGTGCGCTCAACGCACCGTGGAACGAGCCGCTGCCTGCGCTTCCCGACGGCGAGCTCGTCGCCTACTGCGGCTCGGGCGTGACGGCGGCCGTCGTCCTGCACCGCGCTCATCTAGCGGGGCGCGAGGGCCGGCTCTATCCCGGTTCGTGGAGCGAGTGGGAACAGCTCGACTTGCCGGTCGAGCGCGACTGAGCTACGCCGCAGCCGTCGCGGAGCCCCAGCTGGCGAGGTACGGCTGCCAGCCGGAGGGGATCTTTGGCGCTGCCAGGCGAATGAACAGGACCGGCGCGGGAGGTTTCGGCAGGTGCAGGAGCTCCATGCTCACTTCCTCGAGCAGGCGGTTGCCCTTCTTGTGGTTGCAGGGAGCGCAGGCCGTGACGACATTCTCCCAGACGGATTCACCGCCACGCGAGCGCGTCAGCCGCCCGGCCGTCGTCCCGCAATACGCACACCGCCAGCCGTCGCGTGCGAACAGCGCGCGCCTCGAGATCTTGCGTTGCACCGCACGCGGCACGCGCACGTACGCGACGAGACGGATCACGTGCGGCCAGGGATACGTATCCGTGGCGGAGTGCAGCTGCTCCTGGAGTTGCTCGATCACTTCGGCCTTGCCCTTGAAGACCAGGACGTGCGCACGCCGAACCGATGTGACGTTCAGCGGCTCATAACTGGCGTTCAGGACAAGAACCTGCTGCATCTGCGCGGAAATGTAGCTAAGCCAACCAGGCTTCAGCCCGCCATGGCCCGCTCGACTGCCTCTTCCTCCTCCGGGGAGAGGGCGACCGAGGGGCGGCCCCGGTCGAGCTCCTTCACGTAGATGCGGGCGTAGTCGCGGCCCTGGATCGCGCTGAGGACGACCCCGCTCCTGCCCGCATCGAGCAGCGCAATCGACGCCGACTGATGGCCGCCCGCGCCCTCGTAGGCGTCGTACCGCACCAGGGAGGTCTTCGAGACCGCCGTGTCGACGCGCCGGTCGACGCGCGAGAGTCCCGCAGCGATCTCGTCCACGGCGCGGTGGAGATCGTCGATGCGCCCCGGGAGCGAGACTGCGAAGTCGACGAGATCCTGCTTCCCGCCGCCGAGCAGTACGAGCTGCGACGCCCGGACGGCCCGCAGCTTCCACCACGCGAGGCCGGCGACGACCAGTGACACGCAGGCTGCGACCGAGGCCCCGATCGCGATCCACTCGGCGGTGGAGACGCTCACGCGCTACCCGAGCGAGAAGATGACTCTGTACTCGGCCGAGTTGTTCGTCGTGGTCGTCTCGCCCGGCACCGGCTCGATGTCGACCTTGATCGTCGTCGGCAATCCGAACAGGCCGTTGAGGTTGATGTTCGTGAACGTGACCGTCTTCGTCTCGCCTGCGTTGATGACGGGGATCTTTTTACGCAGGACGATCGGCTTCGGCGACTTCTGGATCGTGAGCGTGACGCCGACGTTGAACTCCTGGAAGTCGCCCGAGTCCTCGACCGTCACCTGGAACGCCAGGTCCGTCGACGCCGTGATCTCGTTGTCGCTGGCACTCGCTCCGGCCACGAGCGTCTTGCCGTCCGGCAGTGCCTTGACCGCGCCCAGCGCGCTCCCGTGCTTGCCACCCGCCGTCCCGCCCGTCGCCGCGCCGTGCACGCGCTGCCACACGACCATCATCGCCTGCGTGCTCGCGAGATCGGGGTTCGGGAAGATGTTCGAGTCAGGCACTCCACCGATGTCGCGGATGTTCAGGCGTTCGAGCTCCCGCTGGGTCGGCTCCTTGAAGTAGAAGTCCCAGTTCACGTCGCTCGCGACGAGGAGCCGCGCCTGGTCGGCGATCAGCCGCCCGGAGGTTGTCGCGTTGCGTGCGGTCGCGGTCTGCCGGAACGCGTCGGCAAGGCGGCTCAGCGCGCTGGCGCGCAGCTGCAGAACTTCGATCAGGTGGTCGTGCTCGATGCGTAGGGGCCCAGGAGGATTGATGTCGCGCGCCTGCGCGACCTCCTGCTGCTCCTGGGCTGCATACCCTTTGATCTTCGCCTCGAGCTGGCTCTCCTTGATGCCTGTCGCCGCCAGCGTGGCGTTCAGTTGCTTGCCGATCTCGGCCGAACGGCCGGCGATTCCGCGCACGTCGGTGACGTAGTTCTCGTACTTGGCGTGCTTGCTGCTCGAGCTGCAGCCGCGGGCGAGCACGACGAGCAGGACGACGGCCAGGATCACGAAGGCGATCAGCCCGGCGAGCCGGAGCATCGGGATGAGCCCGGCAGGCGGGCGTACAGGACGCCGTGGGCCCCGCGGCGGCGGCCGCCGGGGGGTTCGTACGCGTTCGGTTGCCTCCTCGGTCTCGGGCTCGTCGAAGAAGTCGAACTCGATGTCTGTATCGCGCTCGCTCATGGCACTAGGCCCAGCCGAAGCCTGCGTCACTCTAGCTCGTAGGCATGCTGGTACTGGCTCCAAGCTGGTCGGTGGGAGATTGCAGACGGATGCGCGGGCCGAGCCCGCGCGTCCTCAAGGCGGCAGCGCAAGCGCCGCCGCGGGTCCCGTCCGTGCAGGACTCCCCAGCGGCCTGGCCAACCCAGGAAAGCTGATGTCGAACGCCGCCCCAGCCCTTCTCCAGAGCGAGCTCGTGCTCGGGCGGTACCGGCCCCTGCGCCCCTTGGGCAGCGGCGGCTCAGGGTCGGTCTGGCTCGCTCGTGACGAACAGAACGGGCTTGACGTCGCGCTGAAGATCGTCCCGCGCGAGGGAAAGGCGGCCTCGCGAGCGGAGCGCGAGGCCGAGGCGGCGGCGCGCCTGCGGCATCCGGCGTGCCAGCGTGCCTATGGCTTCGGCCGGGATTCGCAACATGTGTACATCGCGTACGAGTACGTTCCGGGCCGAACGTTCCGCGAGGCGATGCGAAGCGGCGAGCTCGACGACGCGTCGGCGATCGAAGCCTCGATTCAGATCCTCGACGGGCTCGCGCACGCACATGAGCGCGGCATCGTGCACCGCGACGTCAAGCCGTCGAACGTCCTGCTCGCCGAAGGCCCGCGCGTCTCGGTCCGCGTGCTCGACTTCGGGCTCGCGCAGATCCAGGAGGCGGAGACGCTGACGGCTCAGGGCGACGTTCCGGGCACCCTGGCGTACATCGCTCCGGAGCGCCTCGCCGGCGCGGAGACAACCGAGGCGGCGGACATCTGGGCTGTCGGCGTGATGCTCTGGGAGGCGCTGGCCGGCCGGCACCCGTTCTGGCGCAGCTCCTTGCTCGAGACGGCACGCGCGATCGAGGACGGTGCGCCGCCGCTCGAGTCGGTGCGGCCGGACCTGCCCCGGCCGTTGCTCGCCGCGGTGGGTCGAGCCCTCGACCTGAATCCCGCGCGGCGCCCCGACGCCGCCTCGCTCGCCGGCACACTCAGGCTCGCCGGGCGGAAGCGGCGCGCCCGCAAAGGCCGGGGTCAGACCCTGGCCGTTCCCGCCGTGGCGCCACGGCTCGTGCCGGCCGCGCTGGCCGGAGTGTTCGCACTCTGGACCGCCTGGGCGATCCCGTTCTATCCGGCCGGTTGGCCCTTCGGCTTGGCGGCGCTTGCTGCCGTTGCGGCGTTCTTCCAGCCGCGGCTCGGGCTGGCGTTCGCCCTGGCGGTGCCGATCCTCCCGCTGGGAAACTTCGCGCTCGGCGCCGCCCTGCTCTACTCCGCCGCGGCGATCTGCATGCTCGCGCTCTTCTGGCGTGAGTCGCGGCACGGACTGCTCTTCGCCCTCGGACCGATGCTTGCCCCGATCTCCGCGCTCGGCCTGTTGCCGGTGGCCGGGCTGGCGCTCCGCTCTCCGGTGCGCCGCGGCGCACAGGTCGCCGCAGGAGTGCTCGCCGCGGGAATCGTCGCCGGCGTCCGCCAGGCGTCTCTTCCGTTCGACGGGTCGGCGTCGCCGGATCTCCGGCTTGCCGCGAGCGCCGACCCGCTCGACGTCGCCTCGGCCCTCTGGAACGCGCTCGTCGATCGCCCCGCCCTTGCCGTCGAGACGCTGGTCCTGGCCGCTGTCGCCGTTCTGCTGCCCTTTGCGCGCGCTCGCGGGCCCTGGGCGGTCGCTCTTTTGGGAGCAGCCTTCCTCGCCGCTGCCCTCCTGGTCGTCCCGGCAGTGGCCGCTGCCCCGCTCGTCGCCGCCGTCTGGGCGACCTGTGCAGTGGTTTCCTTGCGTTAGCATCGCTCGCCGGGGCATTTCCGGCTTATGGTTCTCCGCACAATCGAGCGAAAGATCGAGTCCCTTTTCGAAGGGGTCTTCGGTCGCGCCTTCAGGACGAACGTCCAGCCGGTCGAGCTCGCGCGGAAGCTTGCGAAGGAGATGGACGACCATCGCAACGTCTCGGTCTCGCGCGTCTACGTTCCGAACGAGTACACCGTCTTCCTCTCGCCGCCGGACCGGGAGCAGTTCGAGAGCTACGAGGACAACCTCCGCAGCGAGCTGCAGGAATACCTCTCGGAGCACGCACGTCGCGAGGACTACGCGTTGCTCTCACCCGCCCGGGTCCTGATGGAGACGGACCCCGACCTCGACGTCGGCGAGTTCGGGATCGCCACGCGGATGGTGCATCCCGACCGCAGCAGGAGCGGAGGCGAGCCCGTGGCCGACGTCGAGCCGGGTGCGACGATGATCTACAAGCCGCAGACGGCGCAGCCGACGCAGGCGGTCTCCGCGGAGGAGCTCGGTGTCGAGCAGGAGCTCGTGACGCTGAGCTGGAACGGCGACAGCCTCCAGGTCAAGCAGGCGCGCGTCGTCATCGGCCGTTCGCGCGACTGCGACGTCCAGCTTGCCGACGCCAACGTCTCGCGCCGGCACGCGGAGCTGAGGCAGGAAGGTGCTTCGTACTGGATCGTCGACCTCGGCTCGACGAACGGGATCGAGGTCAACGGCAAGCGCGTGAAACGGGCGAAGCTCCGCAGCGGGGACACGATCACGCTCGGCTCGACGGACGTGACGTTTGCTCGGGCGGCCGAATGATCTACGACTCCGCCGCGGTCGACGAGGTTCTCCTCGTCCTCAAGATCGCGTTCCTCGTTCTCCTCTACCTCTTCATCTGGCGCATCGTGCGGACCGCGAGCCGCGATCTCCGCCTGCCGCAGGAGAGCTTCATCCTCGCGCCGTCGGCTCAGCCCGGCGTGCACCCCGCGAGGCGCGGCCCGGTGACCGGCCGGCTGATCGTGGTCAAGAGCCAGGACCTCGACGAGGGCCAGGACTTCGAGCTCGACTCGGCGCAGCTGACAATCGGGCGCGGCGGCCAAAACGACATCGCGATCCGCACCGACGAGTACGCGTCGGCCAGGCACGCGCGCTTCGAGCCGCGACAGGACGGCGTCTGGGTGCAGGACCTCGGCTCGACGAACGGCACGTATCTCAACGGGGCGCGGCTCGAGCATCCTCGCCGGCTCACCGAGGGTGACATCGTCCGCATCGGCGAGACGGATCTGAGGTACGACACATGATCGGGCGAGTCGCCGCCGTCACGGATCCCGGTCGTACGCGCCGGCACAACGAGGACTCGTACGTCATCGAGCCGCCGCTCTTCGCGATCGCCGACGGTATGGGCGGTGCGCAGGCGGGGGAGGTCGCGTCGGGGCTCGCGACGGCCGCACTGAAGGAGGGCCAGGCGGATGCCGCCGGGGAGCAGCGCATCGCGGATCTGATCCAGGAAGCCAACCGCCGCGTCTACGACCGGTCGAGCAGCGATCCCAACACCTCGGGCATGGGGACCACGATCACCGTTGCGCTGGTCGAGGACGACCACGTTGCGTTCGGGCACGTCGGAGACTCGCGTGCGTACCTGATCCGCGACGCGAGCATGGAGCAGCTGACGGAGGACCACTCGCTCGTCAACGAGCTGCTCAAGACGGGGAAGCTGTCGCGTGAGGAAGCCGAGACGCACCCACAGCGGTCCGTGATCACACGCGCGCTCGGCACGGATCCCGACGTCGACGTCGACACGTTCAGCGTTCGCGCGGAGAACGGCGATCTCTTCCTGCTCTGCTCGGACGGGCTCACCGACATGGTCTCGGAGGAGTCGATCCTCGACCTCGTCGAGCGCCACCGCGATGACATCGATGGAGCGCTGCGCGCGCTCGTCAAGGAGGCGAATCGCGGCGGCGGCCAGGACAACATCACCGTCGTCGCGTTCGAGATCGCGAACGGCGTGCTCGCGCGCGACGGCGACACGCGCGAGCAGGCGCTCCCAGCCGTCGACGACGAAGACACGCTGTCCGAGCTCGACGGCGTGCCGACCGTCGACACCGCGGTGGTCTCGGTCGACGAGATCCAGGCCGAGGACAAGGCGGTCCGGCGGCGTCACCGCCGCCGGCGGATCCTCGCGTGGCTCGCGATCATGCTGCTCGTCGCCGCGGCGGCCGTGCTGCTCTACCTGAGGTTCGTCCGCTGAGCCTTCGTAACAGGGAGCTCCTCTTCCTGATCGTCGTCGGGGTGCTGACGGCGGTCGGGTTCGCCAGTGTCTACATCGCGCGGCAGGACGTCATCTCGACGGCCTCGCTCACCTATGCAGGCTTCTTCTTCCTGCTCTATCTGGCGGCTCATCTGGTGACGCGGTACACCGTTCCGTTCGCCGACCCCTATCTGCTGCCGATTGCCGGGCTCCTGGCCGCAGTCGGGCTGACCGAGATCTACCGGCTCCAGCCGGATGACGCGTTCAAGCAGGGAATCTGGATCGTCGTCGCAGTCGCGCTGTTCGCTTTGACGCTGTTCCTGCTCAGGTACGACTACCGCCGCCTGGAGTCATACAAGTACATCTTCGGGCTCACGGCGATCGCGCTGCTCCTGCTACCGATCCTGCCGCTGATCGGACTGACCGTGAACGGCGCGCGACTCTGGGTGCACTTCGGCGCGTTGCGCTTCCAGCCGGGCGAGCTCGCGAAGATCGCGCTGATCATCTTCCTGGCGGGGTACATGCGCGAGAAGCGCGAGGTGCTCGCACAGGGCAGGCTGAAGGACTGGGGGCCGCTGCTCGTCATCTGGGCGTTCGCGATGCTCGTCCTGCTCGAGACGCGCGACCTCGGCGGCGGGCTCCTCTACTTCGGGATCTTCCTCGCGATGCTGTACGTCGCTACGTCGCGGCTGGCGTACGTGGCGGCCGGGCTCGGTCTCTTCCTCGTCGGCGCAGTCGGCGTGTGGAAGGTCACGCCGCACGTCCAGGAGCGGGTAACGATCTGGCTCCATCCCTGGACGGGGAGCAAGGTGTACTGCCCGCTCTCGGGTCAGCTGGAGCTGCGCCAGAACTGCCAGAGCTTCCAGCTCGTCAAGTCGCTGTACTCGATCGGCCATGGGGGCTATGCCGGCACGGGGCTGGGCAAGGGCACGGTCAGCACCATCGACGGTCACCCACTGATCCCCGGGGCGACCACAGACTTCATCTACTCCGTGCTGAGCCAGGAGCTCGGCCTGGTCGGAGCCGCGGCGCTCGTGCTCGTCTACATGATCTTCGTCCTTCGCGGCATGAGGACGGCGCTGCTCGCGCAGGACGGGTTTTCGAAGCTGCTCGCGGCCGGCCTCACGTTCGGCTTCGCGCTGCAGACGTTCATCATCGTCGGCGGCATCCTGCGCCTGATCCCGCTGACGGGGATCACGCTGCCGTTCGTCTCCTACGGCGGGTCGAGCGTCGTCGCCAACTTCGTGCTCTTAGCCGGGCTGCTGCTCGTGTCCAACCGTGCGAATCGTGAGGCGCTGCGGTGAACAAGCAGGTCTCGCATGTCGGAGTCGCGGCGCTGGTGTTGCTCGCCGCCTTGATCGTCGGGACGACGTACTGGCAGACGTGGGCGAACGCCGGGCTCGCCGACCGCCAGGACAACGAGATCAGGCTGGTCGCCCAGTTCACGATCAAGCGCGGCAAGATCTATGCCGCCGACGGGCGCACACTGCTGGCGACGAACGTGAAGAAGAAGGTGGCCGGGCAGACGCTCTACTTCCGCCGCTATCCGACCGGGCCGCTGTTCGCAGACGTCGTGGGCTACTCGACGCAGTCGCGCAACCGCAGCGGTCTCGAGCAGTCGTACAACGACTTTCTCACCGGGTCGAACGCGAACCTCGACACGGTCGTCCGCTCGACGCTGGACAAGCTCCGCGGCTCGACCGTCACGGGCAACGACCTCGTCCTGACGATTCGCCCCGGCCTGCAGGCGCTGTCGCGGCGACTGCTTCAGGGCAAATGCGGCGCGGTTGTCGCGCTCGAACCGTCAACGGGACGCGTTCTGGCCATGGCGACCAACCCGACCTACAACCCGAACCTGATCGAGCGGCACTTCGGGCAGGCGACGCGGACGACGGCCCCTTGCGGCGCGCCGCTCCTGAACCGCGCGACCGCCGGCAAGTATCAGCCCGGCTCGACGTTCAAGATGGTCACCGCCTCCGCGGCGCTCGACACCGGCCGCTTTACGCCGGATTCACCCTTCTACGATCCGGGCTACTGCATCGAGTACGGCAAGCGGGTGCGCAACGCGGGCAACCCGGAGGCGCCCGAGACGTTCTTCAACCTCAACCTCACGACGGCGTTCGAGCACTCGGTCAACTCCGTCTTCTGCAACATCGGCAAGACGCTCGGCGCCGGGACGGTGCTCAGTTACGCGGATCGCTACGGCTTCTATTCGGTGCCGCCGCTGGAGACGCCGGAGAACGAGCGGGTCGCGAGCGGGCTCTACGACCACGGCCGTCTGTTCGTGCCGAAGCATCCCGACACGCAGGTCGACCCGGGCCGGCTCGCCTTCGGGCAGGAGCGTCTGCAGGTGACACCGCTGCAGATGGCGATGGTCGCAGCGACGATTGCGAACCACGGTGTCGAGATGCGGCCGCAGCTGATCGAGCGCATCGTGTCGCCCGGCGGGCACACGATCACGCACCTCCAACCGGACCGGCTCGCGCAGCCGATCAAGCGCCAGACCGCCGACGAGCTGACGCGGATGATGGAGCTCGCCGTCGAAGGCGGCACCGGCACGGAAGCTCGGATCACGGGCATCCGAGTGGCGGGCAAGACGGGCACGGCCGAGACCGGCCGCGCCAACATCAACACGACCTGGTTCGCCGCGTTTGCGCCCGCCGACGACCCAAAGATCGCAATCGCCGTCGTCGTGGAAAACCAGGTCAACGGCTTTGGCGGCTCGGTTGCAGCTCCCATCGCCAGACAGGTGATGGAGGCGCTACTGCGGTAGGGGCGAATCCCTACCCTGAGTAAGCCCCAGATGGCCGTTTCCGACACTCTCCTCAATACGCTCTTCGACGGGCGCTACCGCATCGTGCGCAAGCTCGGCACCGGCGGGATGGCAAACGTCTACCTCGCAGAGGACGAGGTGCTCGGCCGCCGGGTCGCGATCAAGATCCTCAACGATCGCCATGCGGGCGACGACCAGTTCGTCGAGCGGTTCCGCCGCGAGGCGAAGAACGCGGCCAGCCTGTCGCACCCGAACATCGTCTCGATCTACGACCGCGGCGAAGCGGAGGGCACCTACTACATCGCAATGGAGTACCTCGACGGCCGCTCGCTGAAGGAGTTGATCGTCGCGCGCGGCCCTGCGCCGGTGAACGTCGCGATCGACTACGCACGTCAGATCCTCGGCGCGATCCGCTTCGCGCATCGGCACGGGATCGTGCATCGCGACATCAAGCCGCACAACGTGCTCGTCGACGCGGAGGGCCGGCTGAAGGTGACCGACTTCGGCATTGCGCGCGCAGGCGTCAGTCAGATGACGGAGGCCGGCTCGATCATCGGCACCGCGCAGTACCTCTCCCCCGAACAGGCGAAGGGTGCGCCGGTCGACCAGACCTCCGATCTCTACTCGGTCGGAGTCGTCCTCTACGAGTTGCTGACCGGTGTCGTTCCCTTCAGCGGTGACACGCCGGTGGAGATCGCGATGAAGCACCTTTCGAGCATGCCCGAGCCGCCGTCTGCGAAGCGGGCCGAGGTCCCACGAGACCTGGACCTCGTCGTGCTCCGTGCGCTCGCCAAGGATCCGGCCGACCGGTATCAGAGCGCCGAGGAGATGGACGCCGATCTCGCGCGTGTGGCCCGCGGTGCGGCCGTCTCGCCTGCGACCGAGGAGGCTGCTACCGCGATCATCTCGCGGCCGCCGCCGACCGCGATCACGGCGATCACGCCGCCGCGGTCGCGCGAGCCCGTTCCGTACGCACCGCCGGCGGCCTACTACGACTACGACGAGCCGCGCCGCCGCGCCGTCTGGCCGTGGTTCGTCGCGCTGCTCTTCGTGGCGGCAGCGGTCGTTGGCGGTTACTTCCTGTACGACCAGATCCAGACGCAGCTGACGAACTCGAAGGTCGCAGTCGGAAACTACGTCGGGCAACGCGAGATCGTCGCGGTGCGCAATATCCACGACAAGGGCTTGCGTTTCCAGGTCGTGCGCCAGTACAGCACGACCGTCGACGAGACGTATGTCATCAAACAGGACCCGCAACCGGGCGAGCGCATCGAGAAGGGGAACTACGTCACGATCTTCTCGTCACAGGGGCCGCCTCACACCGACGTGCCGAGCGTTGTCGGTGAGAAGCTCGACCAGGCGCTCGACGACCTGAGGCGCGCGAACCTGAAGCCGAAGATCTCCAGGGTCGACGCCAACGCACCGGAGGACGAGGTGATCTCGCAGCGTCCGACGGCAGGTGCGTCCGTCGAACAGGGGCAGACAGTCACGCTGAAGGTCTCCAATGGGCCGAAGCCTGTGATCGTCCCGAACGTCGTCGGATCGAACTTCGACAGCGCGAACTCGGCACTGCTCGGGCGCGGCTTCGCGGTCCGTCGGAGGGACGTCGAGTCGGACCAGCCGAAAGACACCGTCATCGCGCAGAGTCCTGACGCCGGGACGTACCAGCCGCCGAACAGCACGATCACGCTCAGCGTCTCGAAGGGCCCGACGACGTCCACCGTTCCGGACGTCACGAGCATCTCTCAGAGCGACGCGGTCGCCCAGCTGAAGGCGTCCGGCTTCAAAGTAAGCATCGTCTCGCAGGCGGTCACGGACCAGAGCCAGGACGGCATCGTGCAGACGCAGGATCCCGCCGGCGGCACGAAGGCCCCGCCCGACAGCACCGTCACGATCGCCGTCGGCAAGTTCTCGAGCACCACGACTGCGCCAACCGGCCCGCCCTAATGCCGCGGCTGCGAGTCGCGGTCCTGGCGGGCGGACGGTCCTCCGAACACGACATCTCGCTCGCCTCAGCGCGTTCCGTGCTCGAGTCGCTCGATCCTGGAAGCTACGACGTCGTCACCGTCGCCATCGGCCGTGACGGACGCTGGGAGCTCGGTTCGGGTGACGGCTCGATCGCCGAGACCCTGCCCGTGCCGGCGGCGAACGCACCGGCGACGCTCGGCTCGGTCGACGTCGTGCTGCCCATCCTCCACGGCCCGTTCGGCGAGGACGGCACCGTGCAGGGCCTGCTCGAGCTCGCCGGCGTCGCGTATGTCGGCGCAGGCGTCGCCGCCTCAGCTCTCTGCATGGACAAGGACCTGTTCAAGAAG
>Ga0307296_10001311_pt1 | contig 12440 bp, 11 predicted proteins | sample ER_DNA_153_FD_194467 | JGI IMG/M metagenome (GOLD analysis project Ga0307296, IMG submission 194467) | Bulk soil microbial communities from the East River watershed near Crested Butte, Colorado, United States - ER_DNA_153 | ecosystem: Environmental > Terrestrial > Soil > Floodplain | place... | reverse complement strand
GCGAACCGGGCTAGCCGAGTCTGCACCGCACACCTCCCATCAGTCCTTCATCCACCTAAGGGATCGTTCGGACCGTGGCGGTCAAAGCATCAGTGGATGTTGGACGACGCTATTGGCATCCCGAGATAACTCAACCTGGCGCGGCAACCTGTGGATAACAGTTGCACCACCTTGGCTCGAGTCCCCCGTCAGGAGAAGACCGAGCACGCCAGATGCGATTGCAGCGGACGCCCCATGTACAACGTCCATGTTGCACGTGGAAGCCTCTCCAGTAGCGCAAATTGCACCGCGTGTCCGCAACGACGACGGCATTGGCGATACCCGGCTGAGCCGCAGCATCTGTCCTGCCTCGATCTGCTCGACCGGCACCGCCTGGAAACCGGAACGGTAGGGTCGACCATGAACGCGGTCAGGTTGGCGGCCAACACGATCTCCTCCGCGTCCTACAAGTCGCTGGAGGTCTTCACCCTGGCGGCGCTTCGATCCGTCTGTGAAAGCGTATGATAATGCCGGTAGAGCGTTCTCCGAACAGTTGGAAACTAGGCCAGCTAAGCAACTTATTGCTCTGCTCGGTCGCGCCCGTCTCCACGATCAAACGCAGCCCCGCCGGGAGACGACCCCGGCCCCCAAGCCAGGCGACATCAAGCGCGTGCACGGCCAACAGATTGAACAAGGTGTCCACGCGTGCGCAGTAGCCACCAGGCTCCACACAGCACGACGTAGGCTCAGCCATCGTCGAGGTCCTTCAGTGGGTTTGCTTGGTCGCAACCGATCCTGAAGGACCTCGACCTACCTCACCTGGACCGACACGAGCCGACCTACATCACACCCGAGAACTCCGAAGAGCCCGTTTGCCGTGACAAACCCATCCACGGGCTGTTCATCGTTTTGCGTGGCCAGAGGCTCCTTACACACGCAGTAGCCCTCCGTCGTGTGTCCAATGCATCCCTCACAGCAGCTTTCATGTGCCTGGTAGCCGGAGGTCTTGCAGTACATCGTTCCCTCCTGTCGCCCGATTAGCGTGTGGCGGTGCTTTGGCCCCCCACGAAGCTTGCTCGAATTCCATGGCGATGTCAGTACGTCGTGGGGTTCATGAGCTAGTCGCTGCGGGGCATGTTGATCATGGCCGCCGGTCGTGAAGGCAAACCAATGGACTACGACGAGCCGCAGCGCTGGACACGAGTCGGCTACGAGAGGGATGAGGTCACCCACGGGCAAGCGTTGAGGCGCCCTGGCGTTCGTGTGTGTCCGCCGGATGAAATCACTTCAGTCCGCCAAGCGGCCGCCGTGTGCAATGTGACGCCGTCTGTCGTCGGATGTGGCTCGCCCTGGGGCTGATTGCCGAGCCGCGGTGGACGCGGGAGCAACTGCTGAATCAGTAGTACGACGCGCCCTGGAAAAAGCCAATGAACGCTAAGAATAAGTACAGCGCCCCCAAGCCGACGGTGATCCAGCCCATGATTCGACCGAGGTTGACCTGCGTGCGACCGGAGTATCGGCCGGGCTGCGCATCGATTTCTCGCAGCGTCCGTCCGCCCATGATTGCGGCGACGATCCCGGTGATGCCGCACGTCAGAAACCCAAGGATGCCGAGAATGAGGACGGTGGTGGCCTTGGGGTGAACTGGAGCCGGCTGGCCCACAGCTTGTCCGTGGAGCGGTTGATATACCGGCTGTTGCTGGGGTGACGGTTGATACACCGGTTGTTGCTGGGGTGGTGGTTGGAAGGGCGGCGACTGCGGAGGGGACGGTGGTGGTTGCTGCCAACTGACCTGAGGCTGCTGCGGCGGCGTTTGGGCCGATCGGGGCGGCTGGAAGGGTTCTTGCTGAGGCGACTGCGCTGCCAGGAGCTGGTCGATGTCGCGACCGATGCTCTCGGCAATGTCACGCCGCCGCCTGAGCGCGCGCATCAGGTCGAGCGCAGTCTCTCGATCGCCGTCCTCGCTAACGTAACCGCGGAGGTCAACCAACAGATGATTTTGCTGTTGGTAGGTCAGGAATGGAGCATCGACAAGATCGCGATACTCCTGCATGTAGGAGATCGGCGGTGCCGGTGGATCCGGGAGTGGTTCCGGCGGCGGCGGGGCCTGTGGTCGACTTGCAACCGCCGAGATTAGTGCGATGCCGGCATCCACCGTGCGCTGCCGGTAGTCAACAATCTGGGTGTTGGCGATCGCGGGCGGCGCAGAGTTAATCGCCACGTCACGGATCAGCACTGGCAATAGCGGGCGACCGACCTCCAACGCGTAATCGAACTCCAACCGGCAAGCACCCGATTTAAGCGAGTCGGGGCTCAGGGCGAAGATAAAAAGGTCGCAGGACCGAATTTTGCTCAGTATGGTGATCCACCATTGCTGCCCGCCAGTGAGCTCTTCGTCTCCCGGGTCGCCGACCGCGGCACCGTAATTAGCCGCTCGGATCGTGCCATCTTGAGCTCGCGGCCGCCCCGAACTTCGGCGAGATCATTTCGTCTAAAGGAGCTAACCATGGCGTTGACACCGCCGAGATTCGGGATGTTGGGCACACAAAACGTCACCACAACGTCTGTGATCCGCCTGGCAGGGTAGTGACGTCCCGAGCCTCGTACAACCACCGATCAGCTCCGGTCGAGGCGACCCGGCAGATACCGGTTGCCCGTGATCGAATTAATCTGATCAATGATCTCCCCGGCCCGGGCCTTCGGCTCGACTTCATCGATAAAGATTGCGGAGCGGGCGCTCGTCTTAAACTTGATTCCTTCGAGCCACAAGTGCCTAGGCCGCCATGCCTTCGTCGTGATGGCACTTAAGGGCCACTCGCCTGCTGTTCGACGGCCAGCGACCATGAGCAGTCGACGATCGGTGAGTACGATCAGGCCGCGTTTCAAGCCAAACTCCTTACCCCACGCGAGGTTCAGCAGCGTCTCATTGTCGCCGAGAATCTCAGCGAGTACCTCGATCTCCGGCCCGCCCTGCGGACCTAAGGCACGCTCGGCCACCTGATGCACGTTGTCAACCGATGTACGAGCATTTCCCACCGGCGGACCGGTCACGTCGACTGGCGGCGGTTGCCCTGCACCTGGCTTCCGAGCCGACTGCGGTTGGCCATCTTCCTCCCGCCGCGCCGGATCCTTGGCCGGCCTATCCGCCTGTTCCGCGGCTTGCCGCCGGACGTGTTCCTCTGTGTGCTCGGCTGCTTGCGCCAGTTCCTGACGGGCTCGCTTTAGCAGTGCTGACCTATCCTCATAGGTGGAGTCGAGCCTGGTGACCCGTTCAAGGGCCACTACCGCTTCTTTCCACCGACCCGCATCAAACAGATGTAGTGCCGTGTGATAATCGGCGGCGAGCTTCGCCGCCCGTTGTTCGGCGGCAAGCTCAGCGCGCGCAGACGCTATGAGCCCGTCGGGGTTGGCTGCGTCGGGATCAATGGCTTGTAGCTGTTCGACGACGTTGATCACCGCCGCCCATTGTCCGGCCCGGTGCAGCCGGTGAGCCTCTGCGAGCAAACCAGCAAGCTGTTGCTGGTGGCGAGCCTCCGCCAACCGGGCACTCGTGTCCCGATAGTTGGGGTCGGAGTCCGTGATCATGGTGCATTCCGCGACCGCCTGCTCCCAATTCCCGGCATCGGCCGCCGCGGACGCCTGTGCATAGTGACTGGCCAACTGCTGCTGCCGGCCCGCCAAATCAAGCTTTCGGGCAGCGTCGGCGTAGTCAGGCTGGCGACTGAGGACTTGACCCATCAGGTCCACGGCCTTATCCCATTGCTCGGTCCAGAATGCGGCCAGCGCCTGATCGTAGAGCCGTTCTACTTAAGGTCCCGCAACTTGCTGGTTCGAGCGATCCGGTCTGGCTATCGAGGTCGGCGCTGCCGACCCCGTAGCGGTGTCGGAAACCTTCAGCGCTTCCAGCGTCTTTTGCACCGCGGAAATCAGCCGCTTGGTGTCGAACGTGAGGGGGCTGATCTCAACCGCGTTACGGCGGACCAGCGGAGCCAGGGTGGGAGGTAGCTCATCCGCGCCCGGCATTCGCGCCTCGTCCACCAGGATCGGGATGACCCGAATCTTCCGCAGGGGCGCCGTCTCAATCTCAACCTGCACGTAGTCCCCGGGATCATCGAGGCGACGTTGACCCTTCTTATTGGTGATCGTTAGCCAGTGCGGGCCGATCAGCGCCAGCAGCACATCACAGGACTCGACCGCTGCGGTGATCCGTTCGACGAAATCCTCGCCAGGCTCAATGTTGTCAACATCCTTAAAACCTGTTCAACGGGAAAATGCTCGACCAACACGTCGTACAGGCGCCCGGCCGGCCAGGCCGTTTCCTGACGGCGATAACTGATGAATATCCGGCCAGCCAAGGACTCATTCAAAGCCGACCACTTCCCAAGCCCATCGGATTTTTCACCGACAATCCCACAAACGAGGAGACGGACGCAACCCGCGTTCCCCACTGCTATTGAGGAGAAGCGCGAGCGTTCCGCCCTGATACAAGGCTCGGGTATCCCGGTTCTTTACGCCCACCAGTGGGATCCGTCCGCCGATTTCGCCGAGACCTACCGTGAGCCCGCCAAGCGAGCATGGCTGTGACAACGACAAGTTATGGCTGTGATGAGCCTTGGCCGGGCGAAGATCAAACAGCTCTGATCCACCGTTGCCCGCCGTCCGCACCGCGTACCCGACCCCACCATTCCCGCAGTTCTTTCAGCCCAATCGAGCTGGCCAGCTTTCGACCACGTGGCCGTCTTGACCTCGATGGTGGATCGACTTCTCAGCGATCTGCTTTGGCGCGCTACTGCACCTCGTCGTCGCTGAGATCCACATCTGATTAGAACATGCTAGCGATTCTGTGGGGAAGAGAGCCACGCCGCCAGAGTGGCGGGCAAAACGACGCGGACGGGTCGGAGACGACACCGACGGGCCAGTCGGTCTTGTCACGCTTGTGTGGGAACGGCCATGCTGAGTGGACGGGATCTGCGAGACCGTTCAGGGGGTGGCGATGGCCGACACGGTTGCCTTCATGGTCATGCCGTTCGCGAACAAGCCGACCGGGAAGTCCGGCAAGCAGGTGCCGGACGTCGTGGACTTCGACAAACTGTGGTACCGGGTGCACAAGCCCGTGTTGGAGGAGCTGGGCTACCAGGCCGTCCGCGCCGACGCCGACGTGGGTGCATTCGTCATCGCGGAGATGATCCAGCGGTTGGCGGTGGCCGACCTCGTCCTCGCTGACGTCTCCTTGGCCAATGCCAACGTCTACTACGAGGTTGGCGTCCGCCAGGCCGCCAAGGAGCGCGGTTGCGTGCTGGTCGCCGCCACGTGGGCTGACCCGGTGTTCGACCTCCAGCAGATGCGGCGGCTGCGGTACCCCTTGGCCGACGGAGCGGTCGGCAAGCGGGCCGCGGAGCGCGCCAAGAAGGTGCTGCGAGAGGGCCTGCTGCCGCTAGTGGATGGCCGCTCCCCGGTGTTCGAGGCCGTGCCCGACTACCCCAAAGTCGATCCCTCCAAGCTGCCCATCTTCCAGGACCTCGTGGACACCCTGTCGAGCTTCGACGCCGAGGTCGAGGCGGTCCGGGAGACCCCCGGCAAGAAGGCCCGCGAGGAGCGGACACGCCGGCTGCAGGCCTCGCACGGAGGCAAGCCAGTCGTCCGCGAGGCCGCCGTGCTCGCGCTGCTGCGCCTGGTGCGCGACAACCTTGACTGGCCCGACGTGGTCAACTACGTCGACAGCCTGCCCGACCAGCTGCGGCGGAACCCGCTGGTGATGGAGCAGCGACTGCTGGCACTGGCTAAGCAGAAGGAGGGGGATCCCGCCGGCGCCGCGGCCGCGCTGAGAACGCTCATCCGCGACGTTGGGCCAACCTCGGAGCGCTGGGGACTCCTGGGCGGCCGCTACAAGCAACTGCGGGAAGAGGCGACCAACAAGACCGAGCGGGCGCGTTACCTCGATCTCGCCATCGGGGCCTACGAGGAGGGGATGCGCCTCGACCTCAACGACTTCTATCCGACCTCCAACCTGGCCCGGCTCTACCGTTCACGAGGCCAGGATGGTGACGAGCTGAAGGCGGTGGTCGCGGCCATGGTGACGTCGGCCGCCTGCCAACGGAGCATCGACCTGCGCACGGACAACGAGTGGACCCGGAATACCCTACTCGGCGCGGCATTTGACAGCGGTGACGTCGAGAAGGCGCGAGCGCTGCTTCCGGACATCCGGAAGGAGGGCGCCGTGGCCTGGCAGCTAGAATCCACGCTGAAGGACCTGGCGGTGAGCCTGGACCTGCAGCACGATCCGGAAGTCAAGCGGGGACTCGGCGAGATCCTGGAGGAGCTGCGCGAGATGGTTGAGGGGTCGAGCTGATGCGTACCCCACTGCATACCCCACCCAAGGCCGTGCTGGCCAGCGGGCACGTCGTCGACACCCCAGACCGACCCACCCCGCGCTTTCCACCTGACCAGGTGCCCCGGGTGACCGCCGAGGTCCGGGACGTCCTAGGGGTATGGGACGTCGGGCCGAGCACCACCGTGGTCACCGGAGGCGCTCGCGGGGCCGACCTGATCGTGGCCGAACAGGGGTTGGCCCGCGGCGCCCGGGTCCTCATCTGCCTGGCCCTCCCGCAGGACGAGTTCGAGCGGCGGTCGGTCGAGCTGCCGGGCAGCGACTGGGTCAGCCGGTTCCGCAAGGTCCTGAAGGTCGCCGACGTCCGTCTCCTGTCGGATGAGATCGGGGCGGTGCCGGAGGACGACGAGGTGTTCGCGGTGACCAACCAGTGGATGGTCGAGGTGGCCCGCTCCCTCGACGCGACGCCGCATGCCGTGATCGTCTGGGACGGCAAGGAGGGTGGTGGCCCCGGCGGCACCCGCGACCTGGTCCGCAAGCTCGAGGTGCATGGCCCTGAACAGCGGATCCGTGTGATAGATCCGACGCCGAGGGCGTACGAGGGGCGGCAGGCGGTCGACCGGCCCAAGCGGCTGCTCGCTCTGGACGGAGGAGGGCTGCGAGGGGCGCTCTCGCTGGAGATTCTCGCCGCCGTCGAGGCCGGGCTCAGGGATCGCTACGGCCGTCCGGATCTCGTTCTGGCCGACTACTTCGACTACGTGGCCGGCACCAGCACCGGGGCGATCATCGCGGCCGCCCTGGCATTGGGCAACCCAGTGGATGAGGTACGACGGCGCTATGAGTCGCTGGGCCGCAAGGTGTTCGCCAAGCGCTTCCTGCCCCTGCGGCTGCAGGCCCTCTACAAGGACGCACCACTGCGCCGAGAGCTCGACGACTTCTTCGGCGTCGGCCGATCGCTCGGCGACCCCGAGCTACGCACGCTGCTACTGGTCGTGATGCACAACACCGTCACCGACTCACCCTGGCCGCTCAGCAACTGCACCCTCGGCAAATACAACCGCGCCGACCGGTTCCTAGTGTCACCATCGGACCGCAACCTCGACATTCCCCTCGCCCCACTTGTGCGGGCGAGCACCGCGGCGCCGATCTACTTCGCCCCCCAGACGCTCCAAATCGGGAGCCATGAGTTCCTGTTCGAGGACGGCGGAGTGACCCCGTTCAACAATCCCGCCCTGCTGCTGGTTCTCATGGCGACGCTCCCCGAGTACGGCCTGCAGTGGCCGGTGGGCGAAGACCAGCTGCTGGTCGTCTCGGTGGGCACCGGGTCGGCGGCCGCGGTCCATCCAGGGCTGCGCCGGGGCAAGGTCACGCTGGCCTTCAACGCCCGGAATCTGCCGGCGGTCTTCATGAACGGCGCCGCGGTCAGCCAGGACCTCCTGTGCCGCTCCCTCGGGCGCTGCCGGGCCGGACGGCCGATCGACCGCGAGTTCGGGGCCCGGCTGGACGCCCCCGGGCTCTCCGGCGACAACCTGTTCACCTATGTCCGCTACGACGCCGACCTCTCTGACGAGGCGCTCCAGGCCTTCGGCATCCTGGACACAAAGCGACGCAAGCGCCTCCGCAAGCTCGACGCCGTCGACCAGATGCCACTGCTTCAAGACATCGGACGCCACGCCGCCGCTGGCGTCGACCCTGACCGCCATTTCACGGGGTTCCTCGACGGCTGAGCCGATTGAGGTCGGGTCACGTCTGGCGCGCCTGCGGAGCCCTCGACTACGCCCCTGGCCCAACCTTGCCAGGAACTCGATGACGGCTAAGACGAACAGCAGGGCGATGGCCAGGCCAAGGGCGATCTTCCCGGTGTGGCGGGTGGCAGAACACCACGGCACGGGCGGCCAGGAGGACGGCGCAGATGCGCAGTGCTCAACCGACACGACATCCCACCAGCACTAAAGAGCAGTAAATGAGGTAATTACGGCTGCCAACTCATTCACGTGAGGTCTGCCATCAGAATCCAGCCGGGGCTGCCTTCTGGGACGACGCGCGCGGCAAGATGCGGGCCTTCGTTGACGAACACCCCGAGGTGAGCGATGAATTCGTGCGCCTCACGGCTGTGAGCCAAGATGTCGAGTTCGTACAGCACCATTTCGCAACATGCCCCGGCGGCTGCCAGCCATGGATGGCCACAACGGGGCGAGATCTTCACCCGCCTTTCCGACGCGCACTCGCTGCGCTAATCAACCCCTCCTAATGAATCCATCATGACAACCCTTTTTCATTCAACCGTCGAGAGCCTTCGCGCTCGCGGTGTATCAATTCCCGATGACGTCGATCGAGCCTTGCAGCTGATCACCGCAAACGCGGAGGTCAGGAAGACTAACGACGGCGCGTCCCTCGTCGACGGCGCGTACGCCTCTGGTGAGCTGACGCCGGCAAACCTCCTCGGCAAGCTGACGGAGCTATCCGTGTTGCAATTCCTCAGGTCATTGCTGCTGAGAAGCAAGGTGTCGCCACGACCAGGGCCGTCGACCAGGCTGAGACCGAAGCGTGGTCCTGGTGCTACAACCTGAAGAACCTTGCCCAGGTTACCCAAATTCCCATGAGCTTTCGCGTATCTGTGACCCTGGCGACGGAGCCGAGCTGCCGCAGGAATCGTCGTATTTGGCCGATGTGGTCCGGGAGGGCTGCAAGCTCGGAATTAATGACCAGGTCCGTGCGGATGAGATCGATCGCCAGTCCGCAGCCGTTGCTCGTGATCGCGAGATTCTCCTCTGGCGCGAAAAGATCACTGAGCACGAGATCGCCGCAGAGGCCGCGCGTCAAGGTGGCTACGGCCTCTCGCAAAACCTGGTGGTACCGGAGGACCTCGAAATTTGAGCCAAGAGATCCGCGACACCCTCGGAACCTTGCTGCCCAGCGAACGCGTTCGCGGCCGTCGCCGGATCGTTGTGAGCTGACTGAGACAAGGTCGCGCACCAGGTCACAGCGTCGTGACCACCAACACCAAGACCCGCGATACGCGGGAGAACGGCAGGCAATATGCCAACCATCCCAGACCCCCAAGGCTCGAACGTCGTCGGCTCCGAGAAGCTGCCCTCGCAGGCTTTCAACCTGCAAGGCGGAGGCGCTCGACGAGCAGGGTAACCCTATCGGCGAGTTCGAGGTAGACGACCAGGGCCGACGCATCATCGGCAAGGTCGGCGATATCACCTTCGTCTCAGCCAAGGCCGATCCAGCAAAGCTGTTCGGCGAGTGGTCCGAGCATCAGAAGGCGCTCGACGAGCGCAGGGCCCAGCAGGGCAAGTAGCGCGGCCGGCCGACGCACCGTGAGCCGAGCTCCCCGCACGGCTCGCGGTGTCCTGGCCTAAGACATCGCGGTGTCTAGATCCAAGACATCACGGCCAGACGCTCCGGGAATCGGTCGAGGTGATCATGAGCCTTGACGCGGTCGCGTGATTCCCGAAGCGGCGGGTAAGGCGAAGAGCCCGGATCCGAGCTCGCGGAGCCCTCCGGAGATCCGCAGCCGTCGTCGTGCCACCACACGCGGCCCGCAGGTTCGCAGTTCTGATCATCAAACGGTTCGGACCGTGGTCGGCGGCGACCCGTGCTCGCCGAGATCGTCCTCCCACTCGACGACACACAGCGTCTCCCTGCTGCCGTTCAAGCCCAGCTCGATCGGGAACCGGATCGTGCCATCAGGCGGCATAGTCCTACCGGGATCATCCTGTTCCCGGTTGCCGAAGTGAAAGGACTCATCAGGCTCACCGTCAGGTGTCACGTAACGAAATCTGACGTTGCGTACCGGCCTGCCGGTTGCGTTGGTTACGACCAGGTACCAATGCGTGGTGATCCAGTTACCAATACGACTGTCGGAATGGTGGCGCTGCGCCTGTTCTGTGCTCGGCCAAACACCCCAAAGTCGTCGGCGAGGTTGATCAGTCCGCGCCTGGCTGGCTCTGGCAGCGGGATCAACTGATTGGCGGCGACTTGGCGGGGTGTTGTCCCGGTGACGCCTTCGTAGCGTGTCTCGCCCTGCTCGATCGCAAACTCAGCTTCCCCCTGGGACCTCATGCCAATGATGCGCGCGGGAGCAGTGAGGCTGCGATGGCCGGCCGCTGTGTCGCGGACGACATAGGCGATGTCCACCGATGCGACCATGCTGAGATGCAGCTCGCCAGCCGCGACGACCTTCCCGCCACTGTCAAGAAGCTGGTCTGGTGTGTGGCCCATCCGGTTTGGGCAGGCCCTCGCAATGCGGCAGCGGCTCTACGGCGAGCGCGACCACCCCGCAGATCGCCCAAAGCCTCAACAACCTCGCCATCGACCTGCGCGCGCTGGGTGAGCGCGCGCGCGCTCGCGACCAGGACGAGCTGGCCCTGGCCATGCGCCAGCGGCTGTACGGCGAGCAGACCGCCCACCCCGACATCGTCACCAGCCTCGACAACCTCGCCATCGGCCTGCGTGCGCTGGGCGACCACGCGCGCGCCCGCGAGCTCGACGAGCAAGCAACGGCGATGCAGGCGCGTCTGGCGACGCAAGATGCGTCAACGAGAGGAAGAACTTTGGCGGACTAACCCTAAGGGCGGTAGGCGGAGTCCTACCGCCCTTTCAAGCACCCACATTAGGCAGCCATGGCCGGCGTCGGGTGAGCAGCTCTGGGAAGTAAGGCCATCCAACCTGGTCGCGACGTTGTTCGAGCAGGACTCACGCCTAGCCTGGAGCAACCAGATGGCCCTCGTAATGCGTAGGTCTGCGGTTCAAAATGCTGCGCCAGGCATCCCAACGGCACGTGCCCCACGGTTCGTCCGCTACCGCGTGCGCCGTGCCAGTTCCCGTCGCGCGTAGCCCAACGTGTTCGCTCGGTCGGTATCTGTGCGCAGTCGCTCTGAGCACTCCTCGGCTCTGTCCACGGCAGCTGCGACCTGGCTCAGTTGCGCGAAAGGTAGGGCGCGGGCTGCGTCGAGCAGTGCGAGGGCCGCGTGATAGCCGATGAATGGCTTCTCCACGCAGACCCGTTCCGCCAGCCAGTCGATGTGGGCGGCGGTTGGGATCGCCTGGAGAGCGCATACTGCCGCGAGGCGGTATCCGGGCTGATCGCTCGCGATGAGCTCGGGTAGCAGCGGGTAAAGGGATTGTGCGAAACTGCGGAGGCGGGACGCCACGACCTCCATGCGGCGCGTGCGTCGGTCACCAGGCGGCATCGTGTCACGAAGCGTCTGGTACTCCTGGGATTCGTTGCGCACCTGGTCGCGCACGATGGCGAGGTCCGTGTCGGTGACTCGACTGGCCACCTCGCCGGCGACCTGGGCAGCAGTCGCCCCGACATTCAGGAGCCGGCTCAAGACGAGGATCAGGTCGCGCCGAACCTTGTCGCGGAACCGATTCCGGTCTTCATAGGAGCCCACAAGACCTAGCTGGCTCAGCTCGGTGCGGAACGCCAAGACGTCGGCCATCTGGCCCGCCATCGCGGGCGCCATGGGTGCCTCGCAGAAGTAGAAGAGAAGGTGAGCCGGGCGACGAGCCTCCTCCCAGCCACGTTGCGCCGCGCGGAACTCGTGCTCGGTACCGGAGCCAGCCGTAGGTGTTGGAGTGCCAAACCGTGACCACATGATTCCCAAGAAGATCTCATAATCGTGGTCGATCTGCTGGTCGACGACAGCCTGCGGGCTGCCAGTCAAGTCGGGATGAGTGTGCGTTTCCCATCGAACCAGCTCCAGCTCCGTATCTCGCTCCGGAATCAGCGCGCGCAGGGTCGTATTGAGCTCCTGGATCACCTCACCGCACTGGCGACGCTCGTCCTGAACGTCTCCCGGTGATGAGACGAAGACCCGGATGCGTCGGGTCACAACTGTCACCCCCTTAATCGTCTGCTCGCAGCGTGTCACCGATCGCCGGTGCACGCAATCTTCGTCCGTAGCCCCCACATTGGGCTCCCACGGCTCTGTGCTCGCCCGCCGCGGTGACCTCTCCCGGCGCTCCCCGTTGGCGGGAGCGGGGGCAGCGGCGCCATGTGAGCGGGGACTGGTCCACGCTGCTGAGGGGTGGATTGGGGTTCTGTGGAGTCATCGAGAAAGAGAACACCCTTGTGGGCGCACGAAATGGCGCCCGGTCTGGCCATTCGCTGACCGCCGCC
>Ga0307296_10001310_pt1 | contig 12441 bp, 13 predicted proteins | sample ER_DNA_153_FD_194467 | JGI IMG/M metagenome (GOLD analysis project Ga0307296, IMG submission 194467) | Bulk soil microbial communities from the East River watershed near Crested Butte, Colorado, United States - ER_DNA_153 | ecosystem: Environmental > Terrestrial > Soil > Floodplain | place... | reverse complement strand
AGAATGCGCTCGATGTGGTTCTGCCAGAGACCGAGCCCGTAAGGATGCCGGGTGGGAAAGTCGCTGATGTCCAACTTGGTGCTGGCGAACCCCGCGACCTGAGCCTTCTGTCCCTCCGCGAGGAACCGATCGGCGATTCCGCGCTGATCGAGCACCTCGATGGTGCGTGCCTGCAGACCGCCCGCGCGCGAGCCGGGGAGATCCTGGCTGGCGCGCCGCTCGACAATCGCTACGTCGACGCCCGCCAATGCCAGCTCGCCCGCCAACATCAGCCCCGTCGGGCCGCCTCCGGCGATCACCACCGCATGTTCGGTCATCGCAACTCCTGGTTCAAAATGAGCGCGAAGTTTGAACTCGCACGGGGGCCTTGCCGCAAGCCTGGGGGTACGTGATAATGTCCATTAGCGCCCAATGATAGTAGGGCGATGCTAACCTGGCTCGTGGTCCGCTCTCCGGAGGCGTCGACTAACGCCCGATGAAGCACAACGTCATGCTGATCGTCGCGTCATTGCTCACACTTCTCCTCACGATCATTCACGTGACGCAGGACGTCATGCGCCAGGCCGATGGAACGAACATGATCCCTATTCCGGTCGTGGTCTTTGCCGTGTGGCTGTACGGGACGCTCATGCTCTCCGATCGGATCTGGGGGTACATCATCATGCTGTTCGGGGGGTTGATCGGGGCAGCCATGATCATTCTCCACCCGAAGGGATTCGTAATCAGCAAGTCCGGCGGCTTCTTCTTCGTCTGGACGCTGTTTGCGCTCAGCACAACGGGATGGTTCACAATGATCCTGTCGGCCCGCGGAATCTGGACGACGCTTCGCTCCCGCCGCCCGACCCTGCCCGCCCGGTGACTTCGAGCCGCGCCTGACGCGGTCACGCCAGGACGTGGTTCTCGTGACGGGCGCCACGGGCCGCATAGGGCGCCTCGTGGTCGACGAACTTCTGCGCGCCGGCGCGTCAGTGCGCGCGCTCACGCGCCGACCGGAACACGCGGCGCTACCCGCCGGCCTCGAGGTCGTGGCGGGCGACCTCACCGTTCCCGCGTCGCTCGATCCCGCACTCGAGGGGGCCGCCGCCGTGTTCCTCGTTTGGACAGCGGCACCGGCGACCGCCCAAGCCGTCGTCGCGCGATTCGCTGCGCACCAGTCGCCGCAGCCTCGGCGCGTCGTCTACCTCTCATCACCACACCAGACACCGCACCCGTTCTTTCAACAGCCCAATCCCATGCGCGATCTTCATGTTGAGATCGAGCGACTGCTCGCGGCCACCAGCCTCGGGGTAACGGTCATCCGGCCAGGGATGTTCGCGTCGAACGCGCGCCACTGGTGGGCGCCGCAGATCCAAGTCGGCGACGTGGTGCGCTGGCCGTACGCGGCCGCCGAGACGGCACCGGTCGACGAGCGCGACATCGCGGCCGTGGCTGCGCGCGCGCTGCTCGACGGCCGGCACGCGGGCGGCGACTACGTCCTCACCGGCCCCGAGTCGCTGAGCCAAGCCGCGCAGGTAGACGCGATCGGCGACGCCATCGGGCGCCCGCTCCAGTTTGAGGAGCTGTCGCCCGACGAGTTCCGGCGCGAAGCGGCGGGTACGTGGCCGAGCGGGGTCGCGGAGATGCTACTCGGCGCGTGGCAGGCGGCGCTTGGGCGTCCGGCGTTCGTCACGTCCGCCGTTCAGGAGATCCTCGGATCACCGCCGCGGACTTTCTACCAGTGGGCCGCCGATCATGTCTCAGCGTTCGCGGCACCCCGAGCCGGCCCCGACACACCCGCGGGCTAACGATCGCTGAAGCTGACGAGCACTTTTCGGATGCGGCTTCGCCGCAATGCTTGTAATGTGCTTGAGCTGAACTAACGCGTCATTACTACCGGGGAAGGTGAATGGCTTCCGCTCCTGGCAACTATGCGACTCTCGCGACGCTGTTGCTCGCGTGCTTCGCGCTGGCGCCCACCGAAGGTTCCACCCAGCAGCCGCCCCCTGTATCGCACCAACATCCGGCCTTCTCTTGCGATGATGTGCCCGCGGGCGCTCCCCGACCTGCGTATGGATGCTTCAACATTGCCCGGGTTGAGGAATTGACTCTCCGCGACTCAGTCGTGTACTGGTTCCTCTATACCTTTCCCACTCGTTCTGAGGCTGAAGCTGCCAGAACGCCGACCGGCGTCGTCGTCGAAGAGGAGGGTAAGGTCTGGCTCAACGAGCTCGGGAGGGTAGCGCCACGCGCTCAGGCCGGCACGCTCGTCGCTCGCGTGGGTCCCTTGGTGCTGTCACCGGCGCCAACCTACACGGCTATCTACTCCTATGCGGTCATGCTCCCGGGCCAACGCTCCCGCGTGCATACTCATCCCGGTCCGGAGGGTTGGTATGTCCTGGCGGGCGAGCAATGTCTCGAGACGTCAGTCGGCGTCTTTCGCGGTCGGGCTGGCGAGACGGTGGTCGTTCCAGGCAACGTCCCGATGGAGCTCTACATCACCGGATCGACGTTGCGGCGTGCGCTCGTCGTGGTCGTTCACGACTCCCGGCAGCCGCGAGGCACGCCTTCCGCGTGGATTCCGCCCGGAGCCTGTCGACAGTAGAGGGGCGCTCGACAAAGGAGTCGACGATGAATCGTCACGGGCACGAGAAGGACGAAAGATGACGCGGTCGAAAGCACCGCAGGCCATTTCCATTATCGCCGCACTTTGGGCGACAGCTGTCGCGTTGTTTTTTCTATTCGGCCCGGTGTACGAAACTTCAACGGACGTGTACTCCGTGACCGTGTCTAGCGGCCAGGTCGCGACGAGTCCTGAACGTGTGGGCCACGCCACCGGTCTCCAAGCCAACGGCCCACAGATAGCGTTTGTGCTCGCCTTTCCGATCGTCCTCGCACTATTGCCGCTCGCCGTCCGCAAACATCAGCGCGCGGCATTCCTCGCTGCAGGCGCGTTGTCGCTGGCGTTTTGTGTTGTGGGTGCGATGTCGGTAGGAATGTTTTATGTGCCGAGCGCACTTCTTCTCCTGTTCGCTGGAGCGAGCACAAAGCCACTGCCCCAGGCGATGTGACGGACGCTCTCCCATGCCAACGTCCGCCTCGTCATATTTGTCCGCCGCCCTCTTATCGGTTCGTTCAGACACCGATTTTCGGATAAGAGCTCAAACCTATTTGGCGTCGTCAACATGGATCGAGTTGCTACCCTTGCTGCTGAATGGGAACGCGCTAAGGCCGGCACGCAGGACTATCTCGAGGCTGTAGCCGCCGACCAGCTTGGCTTCCGCCCAGCCCAGGAATGCCGGAGCTTTGCCGAACAGTTTCTGCACCTTGCTTCCACGCAGTATGCGTTTGCCGCGAGTGCAACCGGCCAAGCAAACCCACTCATCGCGTTGGGCGCCGATCCGGAAAAGGACGAGAAGCTGAAGGGAGATCTGGACGCATTCCGCAAGTTTGTCCTTGATAGCTACGACTTCATGATCAATGGCGTGCGGACGCTTGACCCGACAGTGCTCGACGAGGAAGTGCCATTCTTCCGAAGTCGGATGCCGCGTTCGCTTCTGCTCGCCAAGGCAATGGAGCATCACGCGCACCACCGAGGTCAGGCTGCCGTCTATCTGCGATTGACCGGGATCACTCCGCCGAGCCAGCGGCTGTTTTAATACAGAAGCAGGAGGACCATCCATGAGCAGACAACTCCGCTACCACGTGGCTGTGAGTCTGGACGGCTTCATCGCCGGACCGAACGGCGAGTACGACTGGATCGTCATGGACCCGTCGATAGACTTCGGCGCGTTGTTCAAGCAATTCGACACGGCCGTGATGGGACGCAAGACTTACGAGGTTATGACCGCGCAGGGCGGGCACGGTGCGATGCCTGGTCTCGACGTTATCGTGTTCTCACGGACCCTTCCGCGAGCGGTGTACCCGGGCGTGCGCATCACCAGCGACGATCCGAGCAAAATCGTGGCGGCGCTGAAAGCGAAGCCCGGCGGCGATATCTGGCTTTTCGGCGGAGGGGCCCTCTTTCGCTCGCTTCTCGACGCGGGCCTTGTGGACACAGTCGAAGTTGCCGTCATGCCTGTGATCCTCGGCGTTGGGATCCCGCTCTTGCCGCCTGGCGCCTCGACAAAACTCGTACTGGCTGACCAGAAGACGCTGCCGCGCAGCGGCATCGTTGCTCTCTCGTACTCGATCCCCGGCGGCGTTGGTCCCGCTCCCCGCGTTCGGTACATCAAGTCTGGCAAGACGCGGCGGAAGGGCGGCGCGAGTACCAGCGGTAAATCCAGGAAATCCACACGGACCAAGACGCGGACCACCAAGAAGAAGGGCCGATCATAAAACGGATCGGTATCGCCCTCGGCATCCTCGCACTCTGTGCCGTCTCGATTGTCCGAGTCGCCCGGCCCCCGAATGCCGTCAGGAGCACGGCCCCCGACACGGTGTTCTCCGCCGAGCGTGCGATGCGGCACGTCGAGCAGATCGCGCAGCGGCCGCATCCGATGGGCACTGTCGATCACGATCGCGTGCGCGATTACATCGCTGGCCAGCTGTCCGCACTCGGGCTCGCTCCACAAATCCAGCAAACCACGGCCATCGGCACCCGCTATCAGGAAGTGGGGCACATTCAGAACATTCTCGCGCGACTTCCTGGGAGCAGCCCGAACGGGAAGGCAGTGCTCGTTATGGCGCACTACGACGGCGTCGAGGCCGGGCCGGCGGCCTCCGACGACGGCGCAGGATCCGCAGCGCTGCTCGAGACGCTCCGCGCACTGCGGGCGCGCAAGCAGCCATTGGCGCGCGACGTCGTCGCGCTGTTCACCGACGGCGAGGAAGCAGGACTCCTCGGCGCCGCAGCATTCGTGCGTGAGCATCCGTGGGCGAAGGATGTCGGCGTCGTGCTCAATTTCGAGGCCCGTGGTACCAGCGGTCGCTCGTTCATGTTCGAGACCGGCTCGGGCAATCTCGATGTCGCTCGAGCGCTGCGCAGCGCCCGCAATGCGACGGCGGGATCGGTCTTCGCGACGATCTATCGCATACTGCCCAACGACACCGACCTCTCGGAGGTCGCCGTGCTCGACCTTCCCGCGCTCAACTTCGCGTTTGCCGACGGAGTCGAGCGCTACCATACGAGTCACGACGATGTCGCGCACCTGAACCCGGGTAGTCTGCAGCATCACGGGTCGCAGATGCTCGCATTGGCGCGGACGTTCGGCACCGAGCCTTTGCCGCGCGCGCGCACTGGTGATGGGGTGTTCTTCGATCTTCCCTTCATCGGCCTCATCGTTTACCCGCAGGGACTCGAGCTCCCTCTGACGATTCTCGCCTTGTTGCTCGTCGGAGCGCTCGTTGTTCGCGACCGAAGGGGTGTCGTCACCGGCGTGCTAGCGACGATCCTCGCCGTTGTGTTGTCGGGCGGTGTGGGGTGGGTCGTCGGAAGAATGCTCCGCGGTCCCGCGATGTCGAGCGGGTTGAATGCGACAGCGATCGTGCTGCTCGCACTCTCGGTGACGGCTCTGTGCTATTCGGTTGCCAGGCGATGGTCAACTCCTCGCGGGCTACACGTAGGCGCTCTCGTCGTGTGGATGATTCTCGCGTTTGCGCTCACCCTGCGAGTCCCGGCCGCCGGCTACCTATTCACCTGGCCCCTCCTGTTCGCCGCGGGCGCGGCGCTCCTTACCCGTGGTCGACGAGTCGGCGAGTGGGCGACGGCCGTAGTCACGGTATTGATTCTCGTTGGTTTCATCTACGGTGTTTCGGTGATAATGCTCGGCGTAGCCGGCACCGGCGCGATCGCATTGTCCGTGGTGGCGTCACTGGTGGCGCTTCTGCTTGCGCCGCTGCTCGAAGTCGTTGCCGGCGATGCACGCTGGTCGGGCGCGCCATGGATCGCGGGCGCCGGTGTGGCGTGTCTCGCGATCGCAGCGCTCACCGTTCGTCCAAGCTCCGACCATCCTCTGCGTAGCGCGCTGGTGTACGCCGAGAATGCTGAATCGGGCGACGCGTGGCTCGGCACTTTTGGTAGCTGGAACAATGCGTGGACGCGTGAGGCGATCGGCGAACGGAGGCCCGATCCGATTCCGGCATGGACGACCCGTCTGTCGGAGAACGGAGACAGCTTCACCGGGCGAAAGGTTCAGCGTGTGCCGCTCGGCAGTCCCATCGCTACGCTGATTGGAGACACGCTGATCAACGGAGTCAGGCGCATCGAGCTCCGCGTCACCGCGCCCGCGGGAACAACTGGGTTGGTGATGCGCGCGCGCGGCGCCAATGTACTCGAGTCGTCGATCGACGGGCGCGCCATCGACACGACGCGATACCGCCACCGCGAGCGGAACTGGGTGATGCAATACTGGGCTGTTCCCGACTCCGGCGCGGTCGTTGCGCTCTCGATTCCCGCAGGCAGCCGATTTGACTTCGACCTTGCTGCACGGCGGCTGGGGATTCCACCAGTTCCGGGTCTGACAATTCCGCCGCGCCCACCGGACGTCGTGCCGAGTCAAACGGGGGACGTGAACATTGTATATCGGCAGTGGCGCTTTTGAGTCTGACACGGATTCCTTTTCAAACGGTCAGCATGGGAGTGAAGTTGATGCGAATTCCGATTGCTGTTGCAATTCTGCTCTGCCTCGCCGCACCTGTCTCGCCGGCGCTCACACAGGTGCCCTCTGTGGCCAATCTCCAGTTGCCGTCCGCATCCCTTCCGGCCGACCTCGACCGCGTGCTTCGCGACTATGAGAGGGCTTGGCGGAGCGGCGACGCCTCCAACGTAGCCGCCCTGTTTTCAGAAGACGGCTTCGTGTTGCAGAATGGCCGCGCGCCCGTGCGTGGTCGCGCTGCAATCGCCAAGGCCTATGCCGGGCAAGCTGGCGGTGAACTGCGGCTCCGGGCACTCGGCTACGCCGTTGCGGATACGGTCGGGTACATCATCGGTGCGTATGGCTTCGGCAACGCGACGGGCGATGTCGGGAAGTTTACGCTCACACTACGACGGCCGCGCGGCGGGCGGTGGGAGATCTTCTCCGACATGGACAACGGGAACCAGCAGCGACGCCAAGGCCCATGAGGGACGTGGTGCGCCCAACCTCTCACCTACCGCGTGATTGAGCACGGTCTCGATGTCTATTGACACGCAGGTCGAATCCATCAAAGCCGGTCCTGACGATCCGCTGTATCGCGCGACAGTCGACAAGCGTTTCAACAAACGCTTCCGCGCGAACCCGGACTACGTCCGGCTGGTTGGCTCCACCGATCAAGTAGTCTCCGCAGTAGAGGACGCGGTGAGTGAAGGAGGTCGCCTCGTGGTGACGAGCGGCGGCCACTGCCTCGAGGGATTCGTGTCAGACCCAGATGTGCGCGTGATCATCGATATCTCACCCATGAAGCGCGTGTATCACGACGCGGAAATGCGCGCCGTTGCCGTCGAGGCCGGCGCGACCGTCGGTGAGACGTTTAGAGCGCTGTTCGAGATGTGGGGAGTCGTGATTCCGCTCGGCGAATATCCGGAGATCGGCATGGGCGGGCACGTGGTCGGCGGCGCCTTTGGCTTCCTCTGCCGCCAGCTCGGCCTCGCAGCGGATTATCTGTACGCCGTCGAGGTCGTCACCGTGAACAAGATCGGACGTGCGAGTAGCGTGGTGGCAACCCGGGAGACGTCCGACCCGAATCGCGATTTGTGGTGGGCGCATACCGGAGGTGGCGGCGGCAACTTCGGCGTCGTCACACGCTACTGGTTCCGATCGCCGGAAGCATCCGGCGATGATCCTGCCAAGTTGTTGCCCCGCGCACCGGAATCGATCACAACCTTCAGAGCAGAATGGAACTGGAGCGACATCGACGAGACCTCCTTCCTCCGCCTGGCCAGAAACCACGGTATATGGTGCGAGCGAAACAGTGGCGCCGATTCGCCGAACGCCTCTCTCTGGACTCTCCTCGAGCTTCATCGAAAGCAGTTCGGGAAGATCATCGTCCGCGGTGTGAGCACTGCCGGCGCCGCAGTCGCCGAACGTCAGGTGGATGATCACCTCGCCGCGTTGAGCGAAGGGTTCATAGCACCAGAAGCCCGGCACCTCGCGCGGATGTCCTGGCTCGAGTTCGCGCTGAACCCGTTTCCAGATATGTTCGCGATGCCGCCGAGCGGTGTGAGCGTAAAGGTGAAGGACGCGTTACTTAAGAAACGATTCACCGACCGTCAGATCGCCGTGGCGTACGATTACCTGACACGCACCGACCACGATGCGATGGGCGGAATGCTCGGACTCGCTACTTATGGCGGGCGGATCAACACCGTCGCGAGCGACGCTACCGCCGCGTCACAACGCGGTTCGATTCTCGACACTGCATGCACCACCGGTTGGGTCGATCCGCGGGAAGAAGCGAAAAACCTGAAGTGGGTGCGGGCGTTCTACCGGGACCTGTTTGCGGAGAGCGGTGGCGTGCCAGTCCCAGGCGAAGCATACGACGGGGCATTCATAAACCATCCCGACGTCGACCTCGCGGACCCGGTCTTCAATACATCTGGCGTGCCCTGGCACACTCTGTATTACAACGCGAACTATCCTCGGTTGCAGCGAATCAAGGCGCGGTGGGATCCACGGGATGTCTTCCGCCATGCGTTGTCCATCCGGCCCTCTGCATAGCCCCCTCAGCTCCAGGCCCCGCGCACCCGTTTCTCGGAGCCAAGCGCGGAATCAGGATCGAGATTCACAAACGAGAGACGCCCCGCTGCATCCACTTCACACCGATACAGCAACACACCTGCGTCGCCCGCCCATTCTCGCCGTCGCTTGAGAAGATCGACCGCGTCGGCTTCCTGCCGGCCACGAAGCTCGGCGAGGTTCGCCCAGGGAAGCTTGCGACGATAGTCGGCGCACGCCGCCTCGATTCGACCCGCCGCTGACGGACCGTGAAAAAGCAGTATCACGCGCTTTACCGCGTGGAGCTCCACGAGATACTTGCATTCGGCGCACATCTGTTGGGCGCGAACTGGATCGGTGCCGCTGGACGCGAGCGCGCCACCGCCGCCCGGCACGTAGAAGCGGTCGTATCGCGTGATCTTGAACTCGCGCGCGAGAAACGCGTCGGTGGCTTCCTGCAAACGACCATCCGAGCACGCAACCACCAGCGCGTTTGGTCGCGCGGGCGTCCACCGGAGCTCGGGTCCCGTCACACCGCGATCCTGGCCGCGTCGGCTTTGGCACAGCGCGCGAGGAGACGCGCGTCAGCGATCCGCTCTGCCCATTCCGGAAATGCCGGCGTGGAGCCACGCCACTCGATCTCGTTGACGTCGGCGAAGAGAGGCGCATCCGTTCTGAGCGTCGCGAGCGTCTTGAACAGCAGAGCCCGGTCGCGTTGCGAGCCCAGCACTCCATCCGGAAACGACTCGATCGGACCGTGTCGGTTTAGCAGCGCCGCCGCGGTGCTCTTACCGATCCCAGGAATTCCGGGATAGCCATCCTGAGCATCCCCAACAAGCGCGAGTAAGTCGGGAATGAGCTCCGGCTCGACTCCGAACTTCGCGCGCACGCCCTCGGCCGTTCTGATCTGCATGCCCTTCCGGATGATCTGTACGACGCGGTCGCCGCGAACGCACTGCGAGAGATCCTTGTCGTTTGCCCAGATGCATACCTTCTCGACGTGGGGATCTTCCGCGGCGAGGTGCGCCGCGGACGCGAGACCGTCGTCGGCCTCGAGCTCGATCATCCGCCAGACTGCCACACCCATCGCGGCGAGCGCATCCTCGAGCGGGAGGAATTGCGCGTACAGCGCCGGCTCGATTCCTTCGCCCGTCTTGTAGTCGGGCCAGAGCTCATTGCGGAAAGACTCGATCACATGGTCGGTAGCGACGCCGATGTGCGTCGCGCCCGTTTCGATCATCTCCAGCACAGAGTGCAGCACCCCGGCAACCGCGCCGAAGGGCTTGTCCTTGCCCTGGTTGAACCGGCGCTGGCCGTAGAAGTGTCGGAACAGCTCGTAGGTTCCGTCGATCAGGTGGACAATCATTTGGTCGGCGTTATTGTTGGCTGAACATTTCGGCCCTCAAATCTTAACCCTTCACCTCGCCATCATGTCCCCCATCCTAGCCGAGGTCTTTGGTACCGCCATCCTGATCATGCTCGGCGATGGCGTCGTTGCCAACGTTGTGCTGCAGCGCACCAAAGGACACAACTCCGGCTGGATCGTCATCACTGCCGGCTGGGCGATGGGCGTCACGATCGCCGTGTACTGCGTGAACAGCATCAGCGGCGCTCACTTGAATCCCGCGGTCACGATTGCCCTCGCTTCGATCGGAGCTTTCGATTGGGCCAAAGTTCCTATGTACATCGCGGCCCAGATCGCCGGAGGATTTCTCGGCGGCGTCATCGTGTGGCTCGCGTACCTGCCGCACTGGAAGGCGACGCCGGATCCCGTGAGCAAGCTCGCCGTGTTTTCTACCACACCCGCAATCCGCCAGCCTGGCGCCAATCTCGGGTCGGAGATCATCGGCGGATTCGCCCTCGTGCTCGCGCTGCTCGCGGTGCTCTCTCCCGGCAATTTCGTGCCCGGCTCTGACCTCGCGAAAGGGTTCGGACCGGTCTTGGTCGGCGTGATCGTGATGGCGATCGGTCTGTCGCTTGGTGGCCCCACAGGATATGCGATCAATCCCGCGCGTGATCTTGGCCCGCGCATCGCGCACGCAGTGCTTCCCATCGCCGGCAAGGGAAGCTCAGACTGGGGCTACGCTTGGATTCCGATCGTCGGTCCCATTATCGGTGGCGTGCTGGCCGCGCTGGTCTATCAGATGGTGTGGAAGTAAATGAAGTACATCCTCTCGCTCGACCAGGGCACTACGAGCTCGCGTGCGATTCTGTTCGACCATGCGGGTTCAATTGTAGCCGTCGCACAGAAGGAGTTCCCGCAGATCTTCCCCAAGCCAGGCTGGGTCGAGCACAACCCGCGAGACATCTGGTCCACTCAGGCCGGCGTCGCGGCGGAGGTGCTCACCAAAGCGAACGTCGGTGCTGCCGAAGTCGCCGCCATCGGCATCACGAACCAGCGCGAGACCACTGTCGTCTGGGATCGCACGACGGGAGAGCCGGTCTACAACGCCATCGTGTGGCAGGACCGACGCACCGCGGGCATCTGCGATCGACTAAGAGCGCGAAAGCTGGATCGGGTGATCCGCCGCAAGACGGGCCTCGTGCTCGACGCCTATTTCTCGGCGACGAAGGTGCAGTGGATTTTGGAAAACGTGAAAGGCGCGCGCGCCAGAGCCAAGGCGGGCGAGCTCGCTTTCGGGACAGTTGATTCCTGGCTCGTCTGGAATCTCACCGGCGGCAAGGTCCACGTGACGGACGTGAGCAACGCATCGCGCACAATGTTGTTCGATATCTCGAAGGGCGAATGGGACGACGAGCTGCTAAAGCTCTTCGGCGTTCCGAGATCGATGCTGCCGGAGGCGCGCTCCTCGAGCGAGGTGTACGGTGTGACCAAGCTGCTCGGCACTCCGATTCCGATCGCGGGCATCGCGGGTGATCAGCAGGCGGCCCTCTTCGGTCAGGCGTGCACGAAGCCCGGCATGGCGAAGAACACCTACGGCACCGGCTGCTTTATGCTGATGAATACCGGCACCAAGCGGATTGCATCGAAGAACAATCTTCTCACCACGGTCGCGTGGCGTATCGGCGACCGCACCGAGTACGCACTCGAGGGGAGCATCTTCATCGCGGGCGCAGTGGTGCAATGGCTCCGGGACGGTCTTGAGTTCTTTCGTTCAGCCGCGGAGATCGAGGCGCTCGCCGCGGGCGTCAGCGATACCGGCGGCGTCTATCTCGTTCCCGCTTTCGCCGGACTCGGCGCGCCGCACTGGGATCAGTACGCGCGCGGGACAATCGTCGGCCTGACACGCGGCTCGACCAAAGCACACATAGCGCGCGCCGCACTCGAGGGGATCGTGCTGCAGGTGATGGACGTCCTGAAAGCGATGGAAGCCGACGCCGGCATCAAGCTGAAAGAGCTTCGCGTCGACGGCGGAGCGAGCGCGAACGATCTGCTGATGCAGCTGCAGGCAGATCTCCTGAATGTCCCGGTTGTCCGACCAAAGGTCGCCGAGACGACGGCACTCGGCGCCGCGTATCTAGCGGGATTGGCGGTAGGGTTCTGGAAAAATCAGGCGGACATCGCGCGCCAGTGGCAGGTCGACAAACGCTTCAAGCCGGCCATGAAGACAGCGGCTCGGTCCAAAATCACGAAGGGATGGGTGCGGGCGTTGGGCCGGGCGAAGGCTTGGGAAGATTCGTAGGTCAATCGCTCGTCATGATGAACAGCGGCGCGCCGTCGAACTCGTAAATCGGCCGCAAGCGGTCAACGTTGTAGTACTTCTTAACGTCAACGATTTTCTTCTCTGACGTCACACTGGTGATCGGCACGCTGTCGTAAAAGCCCTTGTGAACACTCACGAGGCGGCCAAATTCCTTCTTCAGGATCAGG
>Ga0307296_10001308_pt1 | contig 12448 bp, 10 predicted proteins | sample ER_DNA_153_FD_194467 | JGI IMG/M metagenome (GOLD analysis project Ga0307296, IMG submission 194467) | Bulk soil microbial communities from the East River watershed near Crested Butte, Colorado, United States - ER_DNA_153 | ecosystem: Environmental > Terrestrial > Soil > Floodplain | place... | reverse complement strand
GCTCCTTCACGCGGGTAGCGACGTGCTTCGCCTCGGCGGCCCGCCAGTGGGTGCCCGTGTCCTTGTAGCTCGCCTTGTCGGTGACGAGGAGCTCGACGGCCGGGCCGAACGCTGGATCGGCGAAGCGGCCCGACGCGGAGAGCGGCTGGAACGACTCGCCGAAGTCGTTGGAGAAGAGGTGGTTGATGACGTCGAGCACCTCTGGCCGGGAGCGGTAGTTCTCGGTCAGCGCTAGCACCCCACCCGAAGCCTCGCGTCGCTCGCGGAAGACATCGACGTCCGCGTGCCGGAAGCGATAGATCGACTGGAACTCGTCGCCGACGAAGAAGAGGTCTTCGGTGGCGAGGAGATCTATCAGCTCGCACTGCAGTCGGTTCGTGTCCTGGAACTCGTCGACCAACACTGAGCGGAAGTGCCAGCTTTCCCGCTCGCGGATCGTCGGATGGTCGCGGAGCAGGCGGCGCGCGGCGAGCTGGAGATCCTCGAAGTCGAGCGCGGACTCGCCCGCCTTCGCGGCGGCGTACGCGTCGGCGAAGCGCCGGAGCAGGTCCTCGAGCAGCGCACGGTCGCGTGCCGCGAGCTCGTCGAGCGCCGCCTGCTCCACCCCACGGCGAGCCTCCTCGTAGCTCGCGAATCGCTCGCGCGGCCCGCCCCGTGCCGCCACGTCCGAGAGATCGAGCAGCCGCTCGGCCGCCGGCGGGCGCTCGAGCACCTCCAGCGCCCTGGCAGCACTGGCACGCGCCGACTCCGCGGCGTCGATCCCGGCGGTGTCCTCGATCACGCACCGGGCCGCCTCGCGAAGCTCCTCCAGTCGCGCGTCGAGGCCCGGCCGCTCGGCGACCTCGAGCACGAGGTCGCGCCCCGCCGAGCGCAGCGTCTCGTAGACGCCTGTCAGCATCCTCCGCAGCCCTCGCGTGCCGTAGGTCGCGAGCAGGCGGATCCGCTCACGGTCGTCCGACGCGCAGAACGCGCCGAGCGCGGCCTCGAAGGCCTCGCCCGCGAGCACCCGAGCCTGGTTCTCGTCGAGGACGCGGAACTGCGGGTCGACCCCGGCCTCGAACGGGTGCGCCTTCAGCAGCCGGTGGCAGAAGCCGTGGATCGTGGAGATCCAGGCACCGTCGAGCTCGCGCGCGAGGTCGTACCTCGAGAGCTCGGCGAGCCGACGGCGAATGCGACCGCGCAGCTCGCCCGCTGCCCGCTCGGTGTACGTGATCGCGAGCACGGAGTCGATCGGCAGTCCTCGATCGCACACCGCCCGGACGAAGCGCTCGACGAGCACGGTCGTCTTCCCCGTCCCCGCTCCCGCCGAGACGAAGACGAGCCCGGGCGCGTCGATCGCCGCGAGCTGCTCGGCGTTCGGAGCGCGTGTCTCCTCGACCACGGTCACGACCTCGCCACCCGGCACATCGGCGCCAGCTGACACCACGTCGGGCATGGGAAGCCGCCCTTCGGATCGTGCCTCACCTCACCAGAGCGGATCCGGTCGACGAAGCGGACGGCGTGCTCCTTCGCCCGCTCGGTCTGCGCCCAGAACTCCTCCTCGTCGAGGTAGTCGCGCTGCGCGAAGCCGGGGACGTCCTCCTCGGCCTCGGCCCGGAGCAGCCCGCGCGCGTGACGCTCGCCCGCCAGCGCGCGGTAGAGCCCACCCAGGGGCTCGATGCCGACGAGGTCGCGCAGGACGAGCATGTAGAGCGGGATCTGCAGCCGCAGCTCCGAATCGATCTTCGCCGCCGAGTGAGCCGTCTTCCCCGATTTGTAGTCCTGGACGATCCCGCGCGCGCTGAACGGGTCGAGGTCGATCCGGTCGATCTTGCCGGCGAGCGAAAAGCCGTCGATCTGCAGGCCTCGTTGGAGCTCGGGTGCCGAGCGGTCGGAGCCGAACGAGACCTCGAAGCGGCGCGGCACGAGCGCGAGCGGCGACTCCGCCTCTTCGCGGATGAAATGCTCGAGGTCGCGCCAGAGGGTCTCCTCCAGCTCCCGACGCTGAAGCTCGCCAAGCTCGATCCAGACGCCGCCGTCGATCGCCTCGCCCAGGCACTCACGGAGGAACTCCAGGCCCTCGTCGAGCCGGTCCGGGTCGACGCGCTCGACCCCGAGCCGCTTCGGCAGCCCCGAGAAGAACTTGAACAGCGTCTGATGTGCGATCGACCCGCGCAGGCGTGCATCGACCTCACCGTCGATCGTGCGCGGGTTGATGACCCGTTCGAGGAACCAGACGGACGAGCAGTCCGCAAACCCTTCGAGCTCGGTCACCGAGAACGACGTGCGCGCGCGGAACTCCTCCAACAGGACGGGGTCGGTGAGCTCGGTCGGCCGCGAGAACGCGGTGCGAGCGCGCTCGAGGCGCCGTTCCCAGCCGTTCGCGCGGGCCAGCGCCAACGCCTCGTCGGCCTCGCCCGCGGCGAGTGCGCTCAGGGCGCGGAGCCGCTCACGGTCGGTCGGAGCGGCGTCGACCGGCCACGTGAGAGCCGCCAGCGGACGCCTTCGCGTCCAGCGGGCGACCTCGTCCGCGTCGAACAGGGTGCGTGCCTCGTCCCAGAACGGGCTCGGCTCCCGCGGCGAGCCGTCATCGGTGGACGCCTCGCGAACGAGGTAGAGACGCTGCGAGGGCCGCGTACACGCGGTGTAGAAGAAGAAGCGCTCGCGCGAGACGGGATCCGGCTTCGCGAGCCGCGCCTGCCGGGACCGCTCGTCGATCGAGCGCCGCTCCTCGTCGCCGAGGAAGGGCGACCCCGGCGGGCGGCGCGGAAGGCTGCCTTCCTCGAGACCGAGCAGGAAGACGACCTCCGTGCGCCGCGTTCGCGCTCGGAGCAGGTCGGTGACCGCAACGCGGCCGGGCTCGTCGCCGCGCCCCAGACGCAGCTCCGCGCGCTCGAGCGCACCGAAGATCTCCTCCCGGGTCAGGCCCCCGCCGAGGTCGAGCCAGTCCTGCAGCTCGTCGAGCAGCTCCGCCACGGCCCGCTGGGCGCGCAGGTCGAGCGCCGCGTCCTCGCCGACTGGAGGCGCTTCGAGGCCGTATGCAGCCCTGACCATCGATCTCGCGAGGCCCCGCACGGCGTCGAGCGGCTCGGCCGCGCCGCGGAACGCGTCGAGCACGCGCAGCGGCTGGCCGCGGAGCTTCAGCGTCTCCTCGACGACGCGCGTGGGCTCGCTGACTCCGCGGCCACGGAGCCTGCCCTCGAGGTAGTCCACGTGCGCGCGAGTGAAGCCGGAGAACGGCGAGCGGAAGAACCCGTACAGGTCGTGCCGGCCGCCGCCGAGCCATTCGAAGCGCAGGAGCGAGAGCAGCGCCTGGCCGAACGCGGTCTTGCCGATCCGCAGCCTTCCCTCGATCGAATAGGGCACTCCGAGCGCGCCGAGTGCGGTCTCGAGCTGGGCCCGTTGCCGATCCAGGCTCGGGCACACGAGGAGGATCTCCTCCGGTTTCGTTCCACTGCGAAGGAGGTCGAGGATCTCCTCGGCGACGAGCTCGAGTGTCCCCCGCGCCCCCGCGCCCTCGAGGAAGCGAATGGCGCCGTCGAGCGGCGGGCCTGCCGGGGGCTGCTCGGCGAAGAGGTGTCGCTCGAGATGGACGAGCGGCGGCGGGGCGACCTCGTCGTAGCGCGGCGGAAGCTCCTCGATGCGTCCGTCTGCGAGCGCGGTCAGGTCGTCGGAGGTGTGGCGAAGCGACTCGAAGACGGCGCGATTCGGCTCGTACGGAAGCGAGACGGTGACTTCGGCTCGACCCGCGAGCGCCTGGAGCAGCGTCCACTCGGCTCCAGTCAGATCCTGGAACCCGTAGGCGAAGACGGGACGGCCCGCCCAGGCCTCGAGCTCGCCGCCCACGCGCTCGGCGGCATAGCGCCGCTGAAGGTCCCGGTCCCAGAGGCCGAGCCGGTCGAGCTGGGCGCGGTAGGCGGCGTAGAGCCGTGCGAGATCACCGTCGAGGTCGCCCGGCTCGACGAGGCCGGACTCGAGCTCGGACAGCGCCCGGGCGAGTACATCCGCGAAGCCGGCGAACCGAGCCGATGCCCCGAGCCCATTCAGCGAGGCCCCCGAGACCGCGGTGCGGACGATCAGCTGCCGCTGCGCGTCGGTGACAACCGGGCGCAGCGAGCCGCCGGCCCGCGCGAGCCGCTCGAAGAGGTCGTCGAACGTCCCGATGTCGCCGGAGAGCAAGCCTCCGCGACGGGCGAGGAGCTCGCGCTCGATCCGCTCGACGTCCGACCCGTACGGCACGATGAGCCACGGATCGCGGTCGAGCGCGTCCAGGTAGCGCTCGAGCAGCAGCGCGACCTTGCCGGCATTTGCCGGCCCTGAGAGCAGCGTCAGACCCTGGCCCGAGGCCATCGACCTATCGTAGACCTGCGGTCCGACGGCTCAGAACGGCCGGAGGAGCCGAGTACGGAACGTGCGGGAAAAGGCGGGCGCGGGCCCGCTGGTACTACGCTCGGGCCGCCGCGGACTTCGGCCTGCGACCCCTACGAGCGGCCGCGTGTCCGGGCATCCCCCCCGCGCAGTTGTCGCAGAGGTCGGCCTGCTTTGAGCCGCGCCTTGCGTCTGTGTAGTTCAGCCGGAGCGTCGCGCCCTTGCCCTCGCCGACCTCGCGGCCGCAGTTGTCACACACGAGCACGGTCTTTCGTGCCATCGGTATTTCCTCCTCAATAGCGTTTTCGGGTCCGCGGAGCGTACCGGAAAGCCATCCGTAATTCACGCGGCAAGTCGCGCCCTGCGAATTCGCCACGAACGCAACAACGCAAGGAGCGCACGCTCCTCGGGATCGAGCCCTCTATCTCGCGCGCCGACAATCCGCAAATGTCGCGGTCGAAAGTCGTCGATCGTTCTCCCGTCGAGATACTGCTCGACAACGGCCGGGCTGACATATGACGAGCGTGCGACAGCGGGTGTATTTCCGAGTCGTTCGCCGACCGCGCGCATGACTCCGGCCACGACTCGCTTCGCCTCCGTTTCCGTCTCGGCCGGATCGCGCTCGGCGAGCGCGATCGCAGACAGGAGAGTCCCGCCCCACGTTCGGAAATCCTTCGCGGTGAATTCCTCGCCGAGGTGCTCGTTGATGTACTCGTTCAACCTCGCTCCGGTGAGATTGGCGAACGAATCCTCGTACCGGTAGCGAAAGAGACGCCGACCGCCGGACAGCTGGAGGAGCTCCTTCATCGCGGAGGCGAGCTCGTCGTCGACGACCGCGGTCCGAACCCACATCCGGTGTTTCCCCCGGTAGCGAAAGGTGATCCGGCTCCCGCGTACCGAGACATGGCTCTTTCGCAAGGTCGTGATGCCGAAGGTCCTGGTCGTGCGCGCGTAGCGCTCCGTGCCCACCCGGAACCAGCCGAGATTGATAAGCCGAATTGCCAGCGCGCATGTCCATTCGGGGTCGAACCCGCCGGCCGGCACGGTCGACACCGATTGCCTGAAGCTTCGCCTTCGGCCGGGGTGAGATCCACACGTCGCGCCAGGCAGGCGGAATGACGAGCTCCTCGATCCGGGCGATCTTCTCCCGGTCGGTGATCGGCCTCCCGCGCGAGTCGAGATCGCGGAATCGCCTTGCGGCCCGCACGCCGCCAGCCCCCCTCCGTGCCATGCGAGCCGTGTACCCACGCAGCGAGGCGCCCAATCGTAGGATCCAGGCCATGGCTGAGACGACGATCGCCGTCCTCGAGGGAGACGAGACCGGGCAGGAGCTGCTCGAAGAGGCGGTGCGCATCCTCGACCCCGAGGTCATCGGGGTCGAGGTTGACCTCGAGCGATTCGACCTCTCACTCGACTCGCGCCGGGCGACGAAGAACAAGGTCGTGTACGAGGCCGCGACCGCGATTCGCGAGCACGGGCTGGGGCTGAAGGCGGCCACGATCACGCCCGAAGGTGCCGACGACGTCGGTTCCCCCAACCGCATCCTGCGCGAGGAGATCGGCGGCCGCGTGATCGTCCGCACGGGCCGGCGAATCCCCGGAGTCATCCCCCACGGCGGCGTACACGCACCGATCTCGGTCGTCCGCATGGCCGTGGGCGACGCCTACGGCGCGAAGGAGTGGCGCGAGGGAGAGGGGATGGACGAAGCGGCCTTCCGCACCGAGCGGATCGAGCGCCGGATCTGCCACGGGGTAGCCGAGTTCGCCTTCCGGCTTGCCGAGAGGACCGGGGCCAAGGTCTTCGGCGGGCCGAAGTACACGGTCAGCCCGGTCTACGAGGGAATGCTGAAAGAGGAGATGGACGCCGCCGCCGCACGGCACCCCGACGTCGCCTACGAGCCGCAGCTGATCGACGCGACCTTCGCGCTCCTGATCGCAACCGCGGGCGACCCGCTCGTCATCCCCGCGCTGAACCGCGACGGAGACATCCTCTCCGATCTCGTTCTCCCTCTCTTCGGGTCGATCGCGGGCGCGGAGTCGCTGCTCGTTGCTTTCGGCGACGACGATCCCGAGCAGGTCAGCGCCGTGATGGCCGAGGCAGCGCACGGCACGGCGCCCGCGCTGCAAGGCAAGAACGTGGCGAACCCGTTGGCGATGATCCTCGCTGCGGGAGCCCTGCTCGCATATGCGGGAGAGAAGGGCGAGCAGGCATCCCGGGCGATCCGCGAGGCCTCCCTCGAGGCCGTGGCCGAAGGTTTCCGGACCGCCGATCTCGGCGGCCACGCGGGGACGAGCGAGTTCACCGACGAGGTGATCCGGCGAACGAAGTCGAAGCTAGAGGTCTGGTCGACCTTCTAGGAAGCCCGGGCTTCCTGCCAGACCAGGGCGCGCAGCTCGCCCTCGCCCCAGGCTTCGGCGAACACACGGACGAGCGCCGGGTCGAACTGCGAGCCGGCGCAGCGCTCGAGCTCCTGCAGCGCGTCATCGGGACGGCGAGGCGCCCGGTATGGCCGCGTCGAGGTCATTGCGTCGAACGAGTCCGCGACACAGAGCACCCGCGCCTCTAGCGGGATCTCTTCGTGCTTCCGGCCCGTCGGGTAGCCCGCTCCGTCCCACCGCTCATGGTGGTTGAGCACGACCGGCAAGATCTCCGGGGGCGCCCCGAGCGACCGGAGCATTCGCACCCCTGCGGCTGGATGACGGCGCACCTGGCCGAACTCGGCCGCGGTCAGGGGGCCGCGCTTGAGAAGCACCGCGGAGGGCACGGCGAGCTTGCCGACGTCGTGGAGGAGTGCCCCCAGCCGGAGCACGGACAGACGCTCCTTGTCGAGACCGATCCTCTTGGCCATCGCCTGCGCGAAAACGGTCACGCGCGACGAGTGACCTCTCGCAAACGGGTCTCGGGCTTCGATCGTTGCCGACAATTGCGCCAGGCTCCCCACAGACCCGACTGTTCAAGATAGGCGTGCGGTTCCCTCCCTCTAGAGTTCCGCGCGGATGAGGGTGGGCGTTCCGAAGGAGACTGCGGAGGGCGAGCGGCGCGTCGCGCTCGTCCCTGAGATCGTGGCCAAGCTCGTAGCATCGGGGATCGACGTGGTCGTGGAGCCGGGCGCGGGCGAGGCGGCTTCCTTTGCGGACGGCGCCTTCAAAGAAGCAGGCGCGACGCTCGGCGACCCATGGCAGGCCGAGCTCGTCGCGAAGGTGCGCAAGCCGAGCGCCGACGAGGTAGGCCGCCTTCATGCAGGACAGGTGCTCGTCGGCTTCCTTCAGCCGCTGACCGACCAGGAGGGGATCCAGCGGCTCGCGGCGAGCGGCGTTACCGCGTTCGCCATGGAGTCGATCCCGCGCATCACCCGCGCACAACCGATGGATGCCCTCTCCTCGCAGGCCACCGTCTCCGGGTACAAGGCCGTCATCCTCGCCGCCGATCGGCTACCGAGGTTCCTGCCGATGCTGATGACGGCCGCGGGCACGGTCACGCCCGCGAAGGTGCTCGTCATCGGAGCCGGGGTCGCGGGGCTGCAGGCGATCGCGACAGCGCGCCGCCTGGGCGCGGTTGTCTCGGGCTTCGACGTGCGCCCCGCCGTGAAGGAGCAGGTCGAGAGCCTCGGTGCGACGTTCCTCGAGCTCGGGGTCGTGGGCGAGGAGACCGAGGGCGGCTACGCGCGGGAGCTGTCGGAGGATGAGCAGCGCCGCCAGCAGGAGGGGCTCGAGGGCCGGATCGGCGACTTCGACGTCGTCGTGACGACGGCGCTCATTCCCGGTCGGCCGGCGCCGCGACTGATCCCCCGCTCCGCGATCGAGTCGATGCGGCCCGGCTCGGTGATTGTCGACCTCGCCGCCGAGGCGGGCGGCAACGCCGAGCTCACCGAGGCAGACCGAGAGGTGACGCACCAGGGAGTGACGCTTCTCGGCCCGACGAACCTTCCGAGCGAGATGCCGTACCACGCCAGTCAGCTCTACGCACGCAACGTCTCATCGCTCGTGCAGCATCTCGCACCCGAGGGCGAGCTCGCGCTCGATTTCGAGGACGAGATCACGGCTGGCGCCTGCGTAACCCGCAGGGAGGAAGTACCGGCGTGAGCTATCAGCTGGTCACGGAGATCACGATTCTCGTCCTCGCGGCCTTCGTCGGGTTCGAGGTGATCTCGAAGGTGCCGACGCTGCTGCACACCCCACTCATGTCGGGCACGAACGCGATCCACGGCATCGTGATCGTCGGCGCGATCATCGTCATGGGCACGCCCCACCCCGGGCTCTTCATGCGCCTCGTCTCGTTCGTCGCGGTGATCCTCGCGACGGCCAACGTCGTCGGCGGCTTCGTCGTCACCGACCGGATGCTCGAGATGTTCAAGAAGCGCGACGAGCCCCGGGACGAGACGCCGTGAGCACGACTACTGCGAATCTCCTCTATCTGATCACGATCGCGGCGTTCATCCTCGCGCTGCGTTTCCTCTCCTCCCCACGCCACGCGCGCTTCGGCGTCCAGCTCGGTGCCGCCGGGATGCTGTGGGCGATCATCGTCACGCTCGCGCTGGAAGAGGTCGTCACCGGTTGGTGGTGGATGGCGGCCGGGGTGCTGATCGGGTCGGTAATCGGGGTCGTTGGTGCCAGGAAGGTGAAGATGACCGCAATGCCGCAGATGGTGGCGCTGTTCAACGGCGTCGGCGGCGGCGCGGCAGCCCTAATCTCCCTCGTCGAGTTCCACGGCGTCTGGGCACACACCGGCGACGTGGGCGTGGAGCGCGGGATCGCGACCGTCTTCTCGGCGCTCGTCGGGTCGATCTCGTTCGCGGGCTCGCTCGTCGCGTTCGGAAAGCTGCAGGAGCTCGTCAGCGGACGACCGATCACGTATCCCGGACAGCAGGTCGGGAACGCGCTGCTAATCGTCGGGTCGATCGCCCTTGCGGTCGTCGCGATGAGCTCCGTGAGCTTCTGGCTCCTTGCGGCGGCAATCGGCGCGGCCGCCCTCTTCGGCATCGTCTTCGTACTCCCGATCGGGGGCGCCGACATGCCCGTCGTGATCTCGATGCTGAACGCGTTCACGGGCCTCGCCGCGGCGGCGACCGGCTTCGTGCTGCATTCGAACGTCCTGATCGTGAGCGGGATGCTCGTCGGCGCCTCCGGAACGCTGCTGACGACGCTGATGGCGCGCGCGATGAACCGCTCCCTCGCGAATGTGCTCTTCGGCGCGTTCGGGAAGGTCGTGGCAGTGCCCGGGGCAGCCGCCGCGGGGGTTGACGGCGCTTCCGTGCGCTCGACGACCGCCGACGATGTTGCGGTGATGCTCGCGTTCGCGCGGCGCGTCGTCTTCGTCCCGGGCTACGGCCTCGCGGTCGCCCAGGCCCAGCACGACGTCCGCAATCTCGCGGAGCTCCTCGAGGAGAAGGGTGTCGACGTGCGCTACGCGATCCACCCCGTCGCCGGCCGCATGCCCGGGCACATGAACGTGCTCCTCGCCGAGGCCAACGTCCCCTACGACGAGCTGTACGAGATGGACACGATCAACCCGGAGTTCCCCCAGACGGACGTGGTCCTCGTCGTCGGCGCGAACGATGTCGTCAACCCCGCCGCGCGCAACCAGCCGGGTAGCCCGATCTACGGGATGCCGATCCTCGACGTGGACAAGGCTCAGAACGTCGTCGTCGTCAAGCGCAGCATGTCCCCGGGGTTCGCCGGGATCGACAATCCGCTCTTCTACGAGCCGAAGACGGTGATGCTGTTCGACGACGCGAAGGCGGCGATGGAGAAGCTGATCGCCGCCGTGAAGTCCGTGTGAGCTCGGTTCCCTTCCTCTCGGGGCGACACGTCGAGGCCGCGGTTTCTCCCGAGCGTGCGCTCGAGGCGGTGCGCGACGCGTTCGTCGCCTACGCGCGCGGGGAGTGGTCGATGCCGCCGAAGGTCTACGTGCCGGCCTACCCGGCCGGCGATTTCCGCGCGATGCCCGCTCTCGGCGCCGGACACGCGTCGCTGAAATGGGTTACTTCCTTTCCCGGCAACCCCGAGCAGGGCCTGCCGACGGTCACGGGCCTCGTCCTCCTCTCGGACGCCTCGAACGGAATGCTGCGCGCCGTGCTCGACGCGGCCGCGGTCACGGCGCTGCGGACCGGCGGGGCGGCCGTGCTTGCCGCCGAGACGCTCGGCCGAGCCGATGCGCAGACCGCAGCGGTCGTCGGCGCGGGCGTGAACGGGAAGGCCGCCGCCCGTACCTTTCTGGCGCGCAGCCGGGAGGTCATGCTCTACGACGTCGACCCGAAGCATGCGGAGCAGGCAGCCGCCGAGTTGGGCGCAACGGTCGCCACGCGGGAGCAAGCTCTCGCGTCCGACCTGCTCGTGACGATGACGCCCGGCCACGAGATCCTGCTCCCCGAAGGCTCGCTTCGCCCGGGCCAGCACGTGAGCCTGATGGGCGCCGACGGGCCCGGAAAGGCCGAGATCGCCGTCGAGGAGCTCCTCCGCGCCCGGATCTTCGCGGACGACTGGGAGCAGGCAAGCCACAACGGGGAGCTCGTCCACGCGGTCGAGGCCGGAGTGCTCGATCGAGAGCAAGTCACCGAGCTCGGTTCGGTTCTCGCCGGCGATGCGCTCGGCCGCGAGAGCGACGAGGAGATCACGGTCTTCGACTCGACCGGGCTTGCGATCCAGGACCTCGCTATCGCTCTCGCCGCGCTCGAGGCTTACCAAGCGGAACCCAACTCACCGCCCTTCGATAGCGTCTCAGTGATCGAGACCTTGGCTACCGAGAGGAGAGGGGAATGAAGGGCAAGATCGTTCATGTAGAGATCCCTGCCGACGACACGCAGAGGGCGATGAAGTTCTGGGGCGCGCTCGCCGGCTGGAGCTTCAAGAACTACGCGGAGGGTGCTGAAGGCACGCCCGAGTACAACATGTTCGAGGGCGAGCCCGGCGGCGGGCTTTATCCGTCGCGTGAGGGCGAGAAGGGCATCATGGTCTACTTCGAGACCGACGACATCGACGCGGAAATCGACCGCATCCGCGAGCTCGGGGGCAATACCGAGGAAAAGATGCCGGTTCCGAGCATGGGCTGGTTCGCGCATGGAAAGGACACAGAGGGCAACCCGTTCGGCGTCTGGCAGAACGACGAGAACGCACCGGTGCCGGAAGGCATGGGCGCGCAGTCCGCTTCCTCGAACTAGAGCAAGCGGCCGGGGTCGAACAGCTGGAGCTCTGGCGCGGGGCGACCGAGGATCGCCCCCGCCACGAGCTCGCCGCAGGCGAGGCCGAGGACGTTGCCGTGGCCTGAGTAGCCCGCGGCAACCCACATCCCGTCGCGGCCCGGGACCGCGCCCCCGAGCGGAAGCCTGTCCTCTGTCTCGCCGAAGATCCCCGACCAGCGGTACGCGATCGCCGGCGGCTCGCCGAGCAGCTGCTCGGCGAAGGCCTCGAGCTCGCGCTGGATGAGCTCGGTGACGACCTCGTCGTTCGTGTACTCGCCCTCGAGGTTCTTGTCTCGGCGTCCTCCTAGCACGAGCCTGGCGTCTGGCGTTTGCTGCCAGTAATCGAAGCCGTGGCGGGCGTAGTGCGGACAGGCGAAGAGGATCCGCTCGAGCGGCTCGGTGGCAATCACCTGGCCGCGGACAGGCCGGATCGCCGCGTCGAGCTCAGGTAGGAGTCCTTGGGTGTACCCGTCGGTGGCGATCACGATGTGGTCTGCGTCGACCTCGCCGAGGGCCTCGACCCGGCTCTCCTCGACGATCTCCGCGCCCGCGGCGACCGCGTGCGCCGCGAGTCTGCGTACCCAGCGTGCAGGCTGGAGCGACCCGTCCCCGGGGTGGCGGATTGCGCCCACGAAGAGCTCGCTGAGGGGCGGATCGAACTCGTCGACCCACTCCGCGTCGAGCCCGTCCTCCCGAAGGGCCTCGAACTCGGCCCGGACGGTCTCCAGCTCCTCCTCGTCAGCGAGCCGCAGACTCCCGACCCGGCTTAGCGCGTCGCCGGCGAGATCCTCCATCCGATCGAGGTAGCGCTCGGTTAAATGCCAGAGGCCCGCCGCGACTTCGGAGCCGAGCCTGCGGCGCGCCTCGGGGTAGCTCATCGCAGCTCCGCGCAGCGCAAAGCCGCCGTTCCGCCCGCTCGCGCCC
>Ga0307296_10001306_pt1 | contig 12469 bp, 14 predicted proteins | sample ER_DNA_153_FD_194467 | JGI IMG/M metagenome (GOLD analysis project Ga0307296, IMG submission 194467) | Bulk soil microbial communities from the East River watershed near Crested Butte, Colorado, United States - ER_DNA_153 | ecosystem: Environmental > Terrestrial > Soil > Floodplain | place... | reverse complement strand
GGTTCTCGAGGTCGCCGATGCCTGGATCACGCTCGCGGCGATCGCCACCGCCACACAGACGATCCGACTCGGTCCGATGGTCACCCCGCTCGCCAGGCGCCGACCGGTCAAGGTCGCCAGGGAGACCGCGACCCTGGATCGGCTGAGCGGCGGCCGCTTGACGCTCGGCGTCGGCCTCGGCAGCGACCGGTCCGGGAACGAGCTTTCGATCACAGGGGAGGAACTCGATGACCGCCGGCGCGCAGGGATGCTCGACGAGGCCCTGGAGATCCTGACGGCCGCCTGGTCGGGCGAGCCGGTGTACCACCGTGGTGAGCACTACACGGTCGACGGCATGCGGTTCCTGCCCCGGCCGGTTCAGCGGCCTGGGGTCCCGGTGTGGGTGGGCGGGTACCCCGGAAAGGGAAAGCCGCTTCGGCGTGCCGTCCGGTTCCAGGGGTTCTTCCCGGTCGACCTCGAGCACCCGGACCAGCTCGCCGAGATCGTCGCTGAGATCGCCTCGGTTCGCAAGGAGATCGGGAGGGACGTGAAGGAGCCCTTCGACGTCGTCGCGGCGCTGCCGGTGGGCACCGATCCGGCGCCCTACGCGTCGGCAGGTGCTACGTGGTGGATGGTGGAGTTTCCGTGGGACGGGGTGTCGGTGGACCAGGTACGCGGTGTGATCCGCGACGGACCGGCGCCCTCGGGCTGATTGCCGTGGACTTGAGCCCGTCCACGGTGGACAGCCAGGCGGGCAGGCTCCGTGCTGCTCAAAACGTCCAGTCGTGGCCGTCGCGGGAGTCGTGGCCCCACCGCCACGCCGCCAGGTCGAGCGCGATCAGCAGCGTCAGAAGAATCAGCACCTCCATGTCTTCAGCACCTCCTTGCACGCCGGCCAGCGGCTCGGGGTCGAGCGCGGCGGCCAGCGACCGCAGCGCCTCGCGACCACCGGCGCATATGGGCAGCCCCGTCTTTCAGGCGCCGTCTTGATGACTGCTCGACCGTGTTGGGGCGCTTGGCGGTGCGGTGCGGTGGTGGCGGGCAACCGATTGGGCAACGATGGCGGCATCCTCGCCCACGCCGAACAGCACCGAGGACTTGCGCTTGCGCAGGAAGTGGACGCCGCAGAAGAACAGGCCCGGGACCATCGTGCTTGCCCCGTTGTCGGTGAGTGGGAAGCCCATGGCGTCGAAGGCGGGGAACCGTACCCAGTGGGTGTAGTCGGGGCGGAACCCGGAGGTGAAGATCACCACCCCGAACCCCTTGAGGTCGAGCTCGAGCGGCGGGTCGGCGTGAAAGGGCGGAGGGTCGGGCAGCTCGGGCCCCGCGATCCCCTTGGTGGGGAGTTGCTCGGTGAGCAGCTTGCGAATGTCGGCGTGGCGGGTATCGCCGAAGGCGACCGAGTCGGCCAGGTCGCCGGCGAAGGATGCCCGACGTCCCTCCACGCCGGCAAGGCGACCCAGGAGCTGCACCCCCATCGCCTGCAAGGTGCGGTAGTGCAGGTCATGGCCGCCTCGCTGGCCGGTCACCAGCAGGTTGGCACCCAGCCGAGCCGCGGGCGAAGGCAGGGCGCTGAGCGGGGTGTCGAAGAAGCTGGTCTCCTTGAGCCAGGTGACGATGTCGCGGCCGCCGGGCCGCCGCGGCAGCCACGGCGCCCGGCCGCAGGCCAGGAACACCTCGCGACCTGACTCGTGCAGCTCCTCGGAGAGCTGGCAGCCGGTCTGGCCGCTGCCCACGACCAGGACCTTCCCCGGCGGAAGCGCGGCGGGATTGCGGTAGTCCTCGGCATCGATCGCCAGCACCTCGCACGGAAACTCCGCCGCGATATCGGGGCGATGGGGCCGCTGGTAGGCGCCCGTGCACACAACGACCGACGCTGCGTGGAGCTCGCCGGCCGAGGTGCGAAGCAGGAACCCGCCGCCGGGTCCGGGTTCGAGGCTGTCCACGCCGACGCCCTCGCGAACCGGCGCCCCGAAGCTCGACGCGTACCGCTGCAGGTATCGGACGATCTCGTCGCGTGGGACGAACCCCTCTGGGTCGTCACCCCGATAGGGGGCGCCCGGCAGGCTCATGGTCCAGTTCGGTGTCACCAGGCAGAAGCTGTCCCACAGATCCCGCCAGGTCTGGCCGACCCGAGCCCGCTCCAGCACCACGTGATCGATCCCGCGGGCGGTCAGCTCGTAGCTCACCGCCAGGCCTGCCTGGCCCGCTCCAACCACAACCACTGGGAATCCGTTGGGCACTCCGACCATCACGCCTCATTCCGCTGTCTGGTGAAGAACACGAGCAGCCTCGATGGTGCTGCCCGCAGGACCGCACAAGAAGTGCAATGTCTGAACCCGGATCTGGGCGGTGGCGCTGTCGGCGGGCCTGTGGCCTTAGGCGGGAGTGGTTGCCTGTCTCGCGGCAGCCGGGCGCTGGACCGGGTCGACGCGGCGTTTCCACGTGGGAAGCGCCCGCGCCAGCGCGCGGGAGCCCCGCACCTCGATCGCCCCGCCGCGCACGGCGTCGCTCCACTCCAGCTCTCCGAGATCCCAGCGGGCGAACGCCACAGGATCGCTGACCACGACCACCAGATCCTCGTCCCCGCCGGGATGCTTCTCGCAGATCTCAGCGTCGCCACGCTCGATCAGCAGCCAGCCACGGCTGCCCGGCCCCGACAGCGTGGGGTACTCGAAGCGGACCAGGACCCGGCGGCGGGGGAGGCGGCCGCGGTCGAGGTGACAGCTCACCCACCCCCACAGCACCACGCCCGGATGGGCGTGCTCGGGGGTCAGCTCCGCCCACTGCGATCCCCAGCGCTGCAGGGCCAACATGACCTCCGACAGCTCCCGGCCCGCTTGGGTAGGCTCGTAGGTCGAGCCCGGACCGTCGGACTTGGGACGGATCTCGATCACCCCGGCGCGCTCCAAGTCCCGCAACCGCTTCGAAAGCAGGCCGCGAGACAGCCCCGGAGCGCCGTCGGCGATCTCGTTGAAGGTCCTGCAGCCGATCAGGACGATGTTGCGCAAGATGATGAAAGACCACCGCTCGGCCAACAGCTCCGACGCCCGCGCGATCGGGCAGTACTGCCCGTAGGTTCTCATCCTCACAGGATGTCACCCGCGAGCGACCCTACACTAGTTCAAATACTGAACCCGAGGGCGGCCCTGGAACTGCCGCCTTACCTGGGTCTCATTGGGTCTGAGCTGCACGATGAGGACCTTGGCGCCCCGCGCCGAACTCTGGACCGCGGGGTCAACCCGTGTTGGCGTGGACCGACCAGACGATGGCTCGCTCGGGTTGGTAGGAGCAGAACACGCCGGTGCGGATCGAGGCAGCCAGATGCTGACCGAGCCGAGGGTGGGCTCGAGCGATGCGGCTCATGGCGTGGCGAAGACGGCGGCCTACCGCTTTGCGGGCACGCTCGACGGGGTCGGGCGATCGGCGGGGCCGACCGGCGAGGCCGTACGCGGCGGTCAGCGCAGTGATCAGAGCGTCGAGCTCCTCACGGGCTGCGGCACTGGCTTCTCCGCCGCCCCGTTCCTGGGCCTCCTCGAGCTCCTGTTCCAGGTCGCTGATCCGACGCTTGTAGTGAGCGCGGGCGGCCTGGTCGATGACCGGCTCAGCCCAGCCTTCGGTCGCGAGCCCAGCCTCGGCCGCCTGTGACGGCGGGATCGACCGTGCCCCGGGTCCATCTGCCATCAGGTCGAGGACGTGGAACTCGCGGCGGAAGAGGTTGGTCTGTTCGACCGCCGAGCGGCGGACGGTGTCGGGGCTGGCGCCGTGGCGGAGGACCGGGAAGACCCTGGGGTTCCCGGCATGCCGGCCAGCTCGACGTCGCGGCCTTCACCGAAACGGATGCCCGAGCCGGCGACGAGGTCGCGAACCGTGCTCGAAACCAGGATCTGTCCGGGGGCGGCCAGCTCGGCGATACGGGCACCCACCTGGACGGCGATGCCGCGCACGTCGGCCTCGACCATCTCGCACTCGCCGGTGTGCACCCCGACGCGCACCGAGAGTCCCTTCTGCTCGGACGCGTCCACGATGCCGAGGGCGCACCGGATGGCACGGGCGGGGCCGTCGAACACCGCGAGGACGCCGTTGCCGAGATGCTTGACCTCCTCCCCTCCGAAACGGGTGAGGTGGATCCTGACGTCCCGGTCGTGGGCGGCCAGCACCTCACGCCAGACGTCGTCACCCAGGTCGACAGCTTTGGGCCTGGAATCGGCGATGTTGGTGAAGACCAGGGTGACCAGCCGGCGTTGTCGGGGGATCGGAGTCCGCGACCCGACGAGGAAGTCCTGCATCTCGTTCAAGACGGCCTCGGCGTCGCCGACGAAGGGGAGATGGTCGACCCCCTCCAGCTCAACGAACCGGGCATCGGGGATCTGGGACGCGATCTGGCGTCCATGGCGCACCGGGACCAAACCGTCGTCACGACGCTGGAGCACCAGGGTGGGCACCCGCACGGCGGGGAAGACGTCGACCAGGTCGTAGGCGTAGAACGCCGACAGCAGGGGCAGAATGGCGCCGCGGCTGACCGACTGTCTCGCGTACTTGGCCAGCCACTGGGTGAACGGCTCGTCGCCCACCATGCTCGGGGCCCACATCTGCACCGCCCAGTCGCTGGGCATCCCCCAACCGCGGCTCACGGCTTCGACGAAGGCGGCGCCCGTGCCGTCGCCCACACCCGCCCGATACTGGGCGTCCGCTCGGTAGTAGGTGAGCGTTCCGTAGAGGATGATGCGTGCCGTGCCGGTCCGAGAGCCCACAGCCACGACGGTCGAACAGGATCAGTCGTGTGAATTCCGAGAGTCGCCGCAAGAACGCCGCGAGTGACGGTTCCTCCCAGAACACCTCGATGTTGGAAGCCAGCCCGTAGGCCACCACCAGGTCGACCGGTCCCTCCCCCACGACCTGGTAGGCGATGTTCACCTCGCCCGCGCGGGCGTACCGCGTCACCGGCTGGCTCATAGCCGCCCCCGACTCCTGGCTGCGCTCCGCCATTTTGCTCCTCTGCCGCGGCCGATGCCCGGCCCACTCAACATGCGCCACACGGCGTGTCGCGTCGCGACGGCACATGTAGCGCCTCTGTGCCGACCGGCCCGCCAGGGCCAGGCAGGACGGAGGAGTTGTCATGGAACACGCCAAGGTCAACGGCGTCGAACTGGAGTATGAGGTCGTGGGGTCGGGTGAGCCGATGCTGCTCATCCACGGCGCGCACATCGCCGACGCGCTCCAGCCGCTGGTGGCGGAACCGGCGCTCGAGCGCTTCCAGCGCATCCGCTACCACCGGCGAGGCCTCGGTGGGAGCACCCGCCCGGTCGACGCGGGTCCGACCAGCGTCGCCGTGCAGGCCAAGGATGCCATCGGGCTCCTCGACCACGTCGGGGTAGATCGCGCCCACGTGGTCGGGCACTCCCTCGGTGGAGCAATCGCCCTGGAGGTCGCCGCCCAGCACCCCGCCAGGGTGGCCTCGCTCGTGCTGCTCGAACCGGCGTTCCTCACCACGCCCGCCGGCGCGGCCTTCGCGCGCGCAGTGGCGCCCCTCACCGAACGCTACGAAGCCGGCGACGCCAAGGGCGCCGTGCACGGCTTCCTGGCACTGGTCGGTGACCGCAACTGGCGCGCCACGATCGAACAGACCGTACCGGACGGGATCGCGCAGGCCGTGAAGGACGCCGCGACCTTCTTCGAGACAGAGCTGCCAGGCCCGACGTCGACCTTCGGGCTGGAGCAGGCCGCGGCCATCACCTGCCCCGTGCTGTCGGTACTCGGCAGCCGCAGCAGCCCCCTGTTCGTCGAGGGCCGCCACCTGCTCCACGCCTGGTTCCCGGCCTGCCAGGACGCCGACATCGTCGGCGCGACCCACCTGCTCCAGATGGAGGCGCCGGGGCCGGTGGCCGCAGCGATCGCCGCCTTCCTGTTGGCTCGGTTCAGCCGCTGTGCTGAGTGCGAACTCGCTGGTCGGCAGCGAGCGAAGATCGAAAGTTATCGTGTCGAGAGAGCGATAGGTGCTTGGATCGCTACGCCCTTGCTAGGACCAGCACCGGGCTCGGACCGCTCACCAGAAGGCGGTCACATCCGCTCCACCCACTGGCCCCGCCATTCCGGCGCCTGGAACGGCTGGGCGTAGTAGTCGGTCTCCCGCACGACCTTGCCGTCGCGGAGTTCAAGGATGCTCGCGCCGAGGTAGCGGCTGCCGTCCGCATAGGTGAGCTCGACCTCGAGCACGGCAAGGTCGCCGCCGGCCAGGGTGCGACGAAATCGCATCGTGGGCAGGCCACCCGGAAAGTTCTGTTCGATGGCGATCGCGTTGTCGCGGCCGATGATGCGTTCGCCCGACTGCGGCCACTCCTGGATGAAGTCGTCGTGCAGGTAGCCGCCAGCGGTCTCCCAATCGCCGGCCTGCAGCGCCGTCCATAGCTTCTCGGCCACCTGACGGGCGTCCCGCTCGTCCATGTCGATCCACCCCCTTCACCGGGCCAACGCCGGTCCACGGCAGCATAGCCCTCGGATGTGCAGGCCCTTTTCATAAGCACATCACCGTCCGCGCACGAGGCGCGGCTTCAGATGCTCTTATGGGGCCAGCAGGCCCGCTTCGAGGGTCGAGCGGACCCAGGTTGCCCATTGGTCGGCTGTCCATTGCCCTTCGATGACGAGGAATCGGTAGACGTCGGGATGTCCGGTGGCGTAGATGATCGCCGCGGCGTCATCCAGCGATAGGCCGTCGCGCAGCGCGCCGCGTTTGGCGAACAGGCTCGCTCCCGACCGGTAGCTGCGCAACCGCTGCTCTGCTCGCGCCCGCTCGAGTTCAGCCATCTCGTCGTCGACGGCGGCGGCTTGGCGGAGGACCTTGTAGAAGGGTGCGGTGCGTGGCCTTGACTCGCGCCAGAAGTCGACGAGTTGGTCGAGGCTCGTGCGGGTGTCGGGTTCCTGCTCGGCTTGGGCGAGCACAAACGTCGGGGCCGGCGTGGGGGCGTGCTCGCCGGATGCCGCGTAGTCGAGCACCTTGGAAAGGACGTCGCGCTTGGAGCCGATCGAGTTGTAGATCGTCTGGATCGCGACCCCTGCCTCTCGGGCGATCTCGCCCAGCGTCGCAGCGTGATAGCCGCGATCGATGAAGAGGCGCGCGGCCGTCTCGACGATTACCCGACGGGTGGCCTGGACGGCGACTGCCCGGCGATTGTTCACACGCGGCATCTGGTTAGTATACCATCCTACTCGTTGGAAGCTCGTTCTAACGAGGGAGGACCGTCGTGCCGGTGGTCTGGGCTAATGGCGCCCGGCTCTACTACGAGCTGAGGGGTGTCGGGGCACCGCTGTTGCTGATCATGGGTGCCAGCGGCTGCGGCGGCGTGTTCGACAGATTCGCCGACGTACTCGCCGAGGAGTGCACGGTCGTGACCTATGATCGGCGGGGGAACGGCCGCAGCCCCCGCCCTTTGAGTTGGGACACGACCTCGGCGGAGGAGCAGGCCGACGACGCAGCGGCATTGCTCGACGCTCTCGGCCTCGCCCCCGCGGTGGTGTTCGGTACCAGCAGCGGTGGGATCTTCGCGCTCGCGACGGTGCTGCACCACCCCGAGGCGGTGCGGGGTGCGATCCTGCACGAGCCCGCGCTGTTCACGCTGTTCGATGATCCCCACGAGGCTCGGACAGCCGTGACCAGGGTCGTCGCCGATGGTATGCAAGAGGGTGGGCCGGCCACGGCGTTCGAACGCTTCATCCGGCTGGTCGCCACAGACGCCAACTGGGAGCGCCTCGACCCCCGCGTCCGACAACGGATGCTTGCCAGCGCAGGCACGTACTTTGAGAAGGAGGTCGGGCGATTCGATACCTACCTGCCCGAGGACCAGACGCTGGCTGGGATCACGACGCCAGTGCAGATCTTGGTCAGCGAGGGGAGCATCCCGTACTTCGCTCAGGCTGCCGAGCGTCTCGCCCTGCGCTTGGGGATCGAGACCACGCGGACGCCTGGCACGCACTTCGCCTATCTCGATCACCCCGATGAGCTCGCCCAGACAGTCAGGCCCTTCCTCAACCGAGTGAGCAATTGCCAGTGGATCCAGGCTTAGCAGAGCAGCATTGGTGATGAGGTCCGAATGGCCCGACCAAGACCGGGGCGCGTGGCTGGTGCGGATCGATGAGCTGCGACGCTGTCTCGCCTTTGCCTTCGAGCGCCTGCAACTCACACCCGAGGACGCCGAGGGACTGAGCGGGCTGCTGGTGGAATCTGAGCTTCGTGGTCATCCCGACCACGGGGTCGCAGCCCTGGGGGTGCTGGCCGGCTTCTATCGCGACGGCACGCTGAACCCTCGACCGCGCGTGCGCGTGCTGCAAGAGACCGACGGGGCGATCCTCTTCGACGGAGACCGCGGCGGTGGACCCGGCGTGCCGATGCGGGCGATGCGCTGGTGCATCGAGCGTGCCCGCGAGCGTAAGGGCATGGCGGTGGCCGCGGTCCGGGACTGGCAACTCCTGGTCGGAGCTCCCTACGCCAGGCTGGCGGCCGAGGCCGGCCTAATTGGCTTCGCGTGCACCAACTTCGTGCCGCTGGTCGCCCCGCCTGGCGGACGGACGGCCGTGCTCGGCACCAACCCCTTCGCCTACGGCCTCCCCGCCCAGCGCCATCACCCAGTGGTGCTGGACGTCGCCACGACCGTGAGCTCGATGCAGAGGGTCCGCGTCGCCGCCGAGCAGGGGACACCGATGCCGTACGGGGTCATCTTCGATCACGCCGGGCGTCCGATCACCGACCCGGGAGCGGTTCTCAAGGGTGGGTTGCTGGCGCCGCTGGGCACCCCGCACGCGCCACACAAGGGCTTCGGCCTGGCGTTGTTCATCGACGCGCTGAGCGGCGTGCTGAGCGGCGCCGGGTTCGCCCAGGGCGTGGCCGACGGCGCGCCAGGAAACTTCCTGTGGGCCCTCGACGTCGAGGCGTTCCTGCCACGGCAGGAGTTCCTGGAGCGGATGGACGCACAGCTTGACCAGATCAAGCAGGGCGAGAGGTTACCGGGCGTCCAGGAGCTGCTGCTCCCCGGCGAGCGCGGACAGCGACGCTACCTGGACCTCACCGCCCGCGGCGTGGTGCCGCTGGCGCCAGCGAGCTGGCAGCTCCTGGCAACGGGCTGCGAGTCGCTGGCCGTCCCACTGCCTCCCGTCCTCGACCACTGATGCATCGCCTCCGTGCCTAGCGTTCTCGAAGTGCCTTGTGGGCGCCGTACGCTTCGATAAAGCACTGAATCGACTGCAGGTTGTCCGCGAAGGATGTGGATCGCCACTTCGTCTTTCTGCCGTCCCGGTAGTGAAGGTCGATCCATACCTCAAGCGTCACAATAGTGCTATCAGAGAAGCTACTTCCGCGTACTCGTAGCGTCATCCCAGCTAGTTCGTCGAAATTGACTACCGTCAGCGGCTTGCGTTCGTTCGCGTATTCGATGGCGCTGTCAGGGGTGATGACCAGCAGCGGATCCGGATCATGCGAGGACCCACGCATGAAGCCGGACAGTTTTCCCCGCTTCTTGGTGAAGACCCGCCAATTCACCGGTACAGGACCTTGGCGCGCCTGCCCGAGGATCATGCGTGGGTCGGTCCTGCCCATATCCTCCTGTCTATCGTCACACAACCTCAGGGCCCGCTACTCGCCAGGCGCCAGAGGTGCGCTGTTGCGCGTTGGCGGGCGAGGTCAGCCGGCGATGCTCGAGCCATGAGACATTATTCGTGTCGTCGAGCGTTGTGCAACGCCTGGGACGAGGATCGCGGGCCCTTGGGAGTCAGTTCTCGATCCCATCTGACCTGCGACGATGGATCTTCTGGTCTCTACGGTTCAGTTGGGTCTAGCAGGGTCAGGTTGGGCGACGTTTCTGGTGAGTCCGGTCTGGCTAGGTTCACTTGTGGCCTGTGGAATGACTGCCAGAATGACCACCTGAGCAAGCAACGAGGCGGGATCTTGAGGCCACATGCCATCACTGCTGGGCTGCGTCCACCGACTCAAGAGCAGGTCTTGCACTGAGGCAGCTGGGACAGGAGGCGAGGTTGTCCCGGTTCCCGTAGAAGTTGAGGTGGCGGTCCCCGCCTGAGACCTGCCCTGTGGTAGGTGTCGGGCAACCGCCAAGTCGCTCGACCAGGAGGGGACCGCCGTGCCGAAGGATACCCAGCGCATCACCACGACCGACCACGCCCAGCTGGACTTGCCCGAGCGAGTGACCGTCGCCGTGGCCGAATTGGCCGGCGCCGCCCGCGAAGGCTGCTGGCCCTGGCCGTGGGGACCGGCCTGCAGGTGCTTGAGGCCATGCTGGCCGAGGATGTCGACTGGCTGGTCGGGCCCAAGGGCCACCACAACCGGGATCGGATTGCGGTCCGCCATGGCCGCGAGCCGGGTCAGGTGACCCTGGGTGGCCGGCGGGTGCGGATCCGCCGACCTCGGGTCCGGACCGCTGACGGCACCGGTGAGGTGGCGGTGCCGACCTACCAGGCGTTCGCCGCCACCGAGCTACTCGACCACCTGGCGGTGGAGCGGATGCTGGCCAAGCTGTCGACTCGCCGTTACCGGGTTGGACTGGAACCGGTCGGTGCGGAGGTCGAGCGCGCGGCGGCGGGGACCTCCAAGTCGGCGGTCTCGCGTCGGTTCGTCGCCCGGACCGAGCACGCCCTGGCCGAGCTGCTCGCCCAGGACCTATCCGGCCTGGACCTGGTTGCGCTGCTGGTGGATGGGATCCGGGTGGCCGAGCACACCTGCGTGGTCGCCCTGGGCATCACCATCGACGGGACCAAGATCCCCCTCGCGCTGGCCGAGGGCGCCACCGAGAATGGTCTGCGTCTGATTTTGCGATAGAGAACCGGGGTTGGTTCAGACAACATCCGCTCGGGTTGCTGACCCGAGAAGGAGGGTCTGATCATGACCGATCTCGAGCGTGGCACCGACCGGCTGGGCCGGCGTGCCAAGCGGTTCCTGACGCCGCTGCAGAAGTACGAGGTGTGGCTGCAGCTGGTGCGTGGCGAGACCACGATCAGCGAGGCGGCCGACCGGTTGGGGGTGGACCGCTCGACGATCATGCGGCTGCGCACGGTCGCCAAGGACGGGGCGCTGCAGGCGCTGGCCGAGTCCAGGCCCGGTGTGCAGGCCGCCAAGCGGGATCTGGAGTTGGAGGCGGCCCGGGCGGAGGCGGCCCGGCTGGGCGAGGCGCTCAAGGAGTTGGCCGTCAAGCTGGTGCTGGTGGAGGGAAAAGGGCGTTGGGACTGAGTGGCCAAGTCCCGCCGCGCGTGGATGCGGCCACCAAGGCCGGGCTGCTGGACCTGCTCGAGCAGGCCTTGAAGCAAGGCTGGACCGTGCGGGCCGTCTGCCAGGTGTTGGAGGTCAGCGAGCTGCGCGTCTACCGGTGGCTGGGCCGCCGCGCCGCCGGCGAACTGGCCGACCAGGCTCCGGGTGGCAGCCCGATGCACGGCCTGCTGGACTGGGAGGTCGCCGAGATCACCCAGCTGTTCGAGGAGTGGGGCGAGACAGACCGCTCGCACCGCAAGCTCGCCCACCGCGGCTCGTATCTGGAGCGGGTGTGGGTGTCGCCGGCCAGCGTGCGCCGCGTGCTGGAGCGTGAGGGCCTGCGGCTGCGGCCGCTGCCCCGACCGGGCCGCAGCGTCCGCAAGCCGTTCCCGGACTGGGCCGAATACCGGCCAGGGTCGATCTGGATCTACGACTCGACCCACTTCACTCGCGCCAGGGTCGCCGCGACCGTGATCGAGGACCTGGTCAGCCGCAAGTGGCTGGCCGAGATCGTCTCGGTCGAGGAGACCTCCACCCAGGTCCAGGTCGTGTTCACCGAGGCCCTGGAGCGCGAGGGGCTGCTGGAGCTGGTCACCGCTCGGCAGGACGGCCTGGTCGACCCGACCGTGGACGATCCGTCCCGGCCGGTGCTGCTGGCGCTCAGCGACAATGGCCCCCAGATGACCTCCGGCTCCACCCGGGAGTTCATGGCGCTGTGCGCCATCCACCAGCACTTTGGCCGGCCCGGCACCCCCACCGACCAGGCCTGGATCGAGTCGCTGTTCGGCCACGTCAAGGCTGAATGGCCGCACCTCAACCAGATCCGAGACCCGGCGGTGCTGCGCGCCGAGCTCGCGCTGGTCCGCGAGCGCTACAACGGCGTGCGGCTCCACGCCGGGATCGGCTACGTCACCCCCAACGACGAACACCAGGGCCGCGGCCCGGCGATCCGCAAGGCCCGCGAGGCCGGACTGGAGCAGGCCCGCCTCCAGCGGCTTGCCTGGCACCGCGAGCACCGTCAACCTGAACCACCCCAGGAGCCCGGCGATGTTGGCTGATCAATCCGCGATCTCTATCGCGAAGTCAGAAACAGGTCAGGACCACGCCGAGACCCCGCTCTAGACGCAGACTCGCGTAACCCTAGACGTGACCTCTTACGCGGCAGGTCTGCTGCGTCTTCATCTGCCGGTGGATCTGCTAGTTGCTGAGCTGGAGGATCGCCTCGCCCTCGATGACCTCCGGCGG
>Ga0307296_10001300_pt1 | contig 12485 bp, 11 predicted proteins | sample ER_DNA_153_FD_194467 | JGI IMG/M metagenome (GOLD analysis project Ga0307296, IMG submission 194467) | Bulk soil microbial communities from the East River watershed near Crested Butte, Colorado, United States - ER_DNA_153 | ecosystem: Environmental > Terrestrial > Soil > Floodplain | place... | reverse complement strand
CTTCCGATCCAGCTCCCACGCGTTCGCGGCGTCGATCTTTTCCTGAACTTTGGCCTGCTGGTCGAGCAGCTTCGTCATTTCGTCGTCCGACATCGGCTCTGCAAACTTGTTCGATATCTCTTCGAATTTCGTGAGCAGATCCCGCGTTGGCTTCACCGCCACGTCGACGTTTTCCTTGACGTTCTTGGAAGGATCGAGCTGGGGTTCCTGCGAGAGGTATCCGATGCGCGTGCCCTCGTGCGGCCACGCTTCGCCCTGAAAGTCATGGTCGACACCCGCCATGATCCGAAGGAGCGATGATTTTCCCGCGCCGTTGGCGCCGAGTACGCCGATCTTGGCGCCCGGATAGAAGGACAACCAGATCCCGCGCAGAATCTCCCGCGACGGCGGGACGACCTTGCGCAGGTCTTTCATTACATAGATGAATTGTGGAGGCATCCTACAATTTATCGCGGTCGGCCCCTGCAGTTAGTCCGCAGTCCGCAGTCCGCAGTACCATTTGGCTCGCAAGTCTTGACTTTTACTTGGGTTCGCCGATCATCGCGTGATCCTTGGCCATGTGGTCGTCGTGCCAGATGGAATTGAGATCGTTCCCCACGAAAGTCGTCGCGTGCAGCATCCAGCCAAATGCCTGTGGAATGAAGCGCCCGCCCGCTGCCTGACACTCGTCGCTGGTTGCCACGCCCAATGGGCCGAATATCGGCCGGCCGTTCTTCGTCTCGTACCAGCGCTCTTTCGCGTTGCGCTTCGGGATGCACCAGTTCACGTGTCGGTGCCAGTGCGCAACGCTCAGCGGCACGCGCTCGTTGAGATCCTCTTCGGATGTGCGTTTGGACGCGGTGTACATCGCTCCGATTAGCTCGAATTCCCCGCGGTCGTTCTTCTTATATAGAAGCGAAGTCGGGCGCGCCGGATCGAAGCCCCATTGATTGCGGATCGCGTTCCAGCCCTTCGTGAAATGGTATTGCGGCTGATTCTTGATCTGCGGCGCGAACATCTTGTAGCCGTCGGCCTCAGCGGCCTTCACGTCCCGATACTTGGCAATCGCCTGTCGCAGCTCGTTGACGACATACGCGGCACGAGCTGAATCGGCGGCGGTAAGCGGCCTGCTGCTCGTGTAGGCCATGTGCTTCGCCATCGCGGCCATTTTCCAGTCCATCGCAGCCATTGGATCCGCGGAACTGTGCGATGCGTGCGAGACGGCAGCCGTGGTGTCGGCGTGCTCGTGCGAATGTTGAGCAGTGAGCCCTCCCGAGGTCGCGACGAGGAGTGCCACAGCCAGTGTCGACTGCGTGATGAACCGAGTCATACGAAATACCACCGTCTTTTTTACGGGTAACAGGCAACGGGCAACGGGAAACAGGAAACGGATAACGGGTAACGGGTAACGGGTAACGGGTAACGGGTAACGCGTCCTGTACGCCTGTTAGACGATCAGTCAAGCCCTCGGTTAACCCCCGTATTCCGCCAACAACTTCTCGAGTGCCTTCGCCACTCTCTCGTGCGGCATCTGGTGGATTTCGTCTTCGTTCCAGGCGATGATCTCGCCGGGCGTATTCCACGGCGCATAGGGCTTGTGCTCTCTCTTGAGCAGCACCAGGGACGGTTTCCGGAACGCCGACGCCGCGTGTGAGATGCTGGTGTCAGGTGTGAACACCATATCCGCCGCCCCCACTAGCGCGAAGGCGTCGCGCAGCTGCGTGGTCAGAACCGGCAGCGCATCAACTGCATTTGCCACGGCCTGAACGCTCTCCCACTCCGCCGGAAGACCGATCACGACAATAGGCATGTTCGGAGCACTATCGCGGGCTGAGCGAAGCGTCGCGATGAATTTTCCGTCCGGCCATCTCCGTTTCGGCTCGGAGGCAGAGAGATTCACCAGCAGCCGCTTCGAACGTCCCCCCGCTCCAGTTTGGCCATTGCCCGTCATCGCCTCCGCTTCCTTCCACCGCTCCTCCGCGCCTGATCGTTCCCCCGGAGACAGAAATATTTCCGGCTGCCAGTCCACCACTTCCGGATTGATTCCGAAGGGAATGGCCAGTTGCTTCGAGCCCTCAATGTAGTGTTCAACCCGGTTCCATTCCGGCACTGAGACGTTGTAGATGCGCGGCTTGCTGTCACCACCGGCGCCAACTCTGAACCGCGCTCGCCCCGCGAACATGAGCAGCGGCGTCGAAGTGAAGATCGGCGGATTGTTGATCCTCCCATCGACCATCACAGTGTACCGCTCTCTCCGTAACCGTTTCATCAACTGCCTGTAGCTGTGCATAGACTTTCGATCGAGCACCAGAACGTTGCCGACGTGAGGATTCCCCTCCAGCACCGTCGCGGTTGCCGGATTGGCGAGGACATCGACCTTGCCGCCCGGCAGTGCCATTGCAATGTTCCGGATCAGCGAAGTTGCCATGATCATGTCGCCAATCCGCTCGTAGCGGATGAAGAGCACGCGAAAATCCGGGGTCGTTGGCGATGGCAGTACGGCTTCCGCCGGTCCGGGCAGCATCCACCCAAGCAAGCGCATCCACAACGCGCGCCACGCGACTTCAATCTTTCTTGGATCCACCGGCGAGTGCGAGCTCAAGGAGCTTTCGTGAAGGTTGTGGATCGCGCGTGTGATAGACTTGCATCGCGTTTATCACGAACGGCTCCGGCAATCGGGTCTTGAGCAGCTCACGGATTGACTTGGCGTCCAGCGACTGATACAGGCTCAGAGTCACATGAGGGCTAAAAGTGTACCGCGCCCGCGCGAACGGCAGGCCGCTGGTGATGATTCTGTCGTGCAGAACCCTGAGCACACCATGCGAGTCGATTGGAAGGACGATGATGTCCGTCTGCATGAAGCGCTGGGGTGCCCGAAACGATAGGGTGATCGGCGCGGTCTCGGCCGCAATCGGCTCCAGCTTGTCCCGGATTTCCTCAACGCCGACCGATGGAGGGATCGGACCCACGCCCGAAGATCCAGTCAGCGTAATGTGGGGCGGCTTATACCGCGCAAGCCTCGGGTCATAACGCTCGTTGAGCTCGCGTACTTTCTCGGCTACTTCTTCCGGAAGTTCCGCCAGAATGAAGATCCCATTCAGCTGCAAGCATTACTCGTCGTGATGACGGCGAGCCTCAGAACTGGAAAGAGAACACGAGCGGCACGGAACGCATTTGTGAGCCCCGCTTACCCTTAATAAGGTTGTTATCGATCGGGTTTCCCGGATGCGAGTGGGTGTACTTCACGACCTTGACCCCGATCAGCGTTCCGATTGCCGCTCCTCCCAGTACGTCGCTCGCCCAATGCTGATTGTTGTAGATACGGGAGAGTCCCATCAATGTCGCTCCGCCATAGAACACCGTGCCCACATAGATCGCGGAATGCGGATACCAGAACTGTACCTCGCGAGTAAGCGTCGATGCGAAGGCAAAGGCGTTGATCGTATGTCCGGATGGAAAGGAGCGGTACTTGTTGTCCGAGAACCCTCTGAACAGCTGAAAATCAGCTGGATTGTCGATATCGACGTATGGACGCGCGCGTCCAGCGACAAATTTGATCGTGCCGCCGACGACGTCGGCGATGAGTATCGACTCCACACTGTGCAGTCCGAGAGCCTGGAGACGACGTTGTCCGTCGGCGCGGCCAATCCCGTACAGAGCCCCTCCAGTGATTAGTGAACCAGGCACAGCGAGCAACCGCAACCCCGTTGCCGATGTTTTGAGGAACCGATTCTCCTGAACCCACGGATACTGCAGCCTTTTTGCGACCGCCACATCGAGCGGTGCGACCGCGACAGTGCCCAGGGTGAAGGCGCCCAGGATCAGCGCATCCTTCCCGACAAAGAGCGGAGTCTTCTTGTTGATTGTATCCTGAACCTGTGCTTCAGTGCTCGTCGCAATTGTCATCGCGAGCGTTACGACACTGATCAACTTTCCGAACAAGAATGGCTCCGGTTTGGAGGTGAGACTTGACTGCTCGCATTGCCGAAATGCAAGAGTCTTACCCCTTGTCATTCAGTACCCAAATCGCGATATCACCCAAATGCTGACAATCGATCTCACCGGCAAGCGCGCGCTGGTAGCGGGGGTCGCCGACGACGCCGGATTTGGCTTTGCAATCGCGAAATCGCTGGCCGAAGCGGGGGCAAGCGTTTCGGTCGGGACCTGGCCTCCCGCGCTCAACATCTTCATGAACCTGCTCGAGCGCGGGAAGATGGACGAGTCGCGAAAGTTATCCAGCGGACAGCTTCTGGCGTTCGAGAAGATATATCCGCTCGACGCAGCCTACGACACGCTTTCGGACACGCCGGACGACATTCGGGCGAATAAACGGTACAAGGAAACCGGCGACTTCACGATCGACGGCCTTGCGCATCGGATCGAATCCGATTTCGGCAAGAGCTCGCTCGACATTGTGATCCATTCGCTGGCGAACGGCCCCGAAGTAAAGAAGCCGTTGCTCGAGACGAGTCGAGCCGGCTACCTCACCGCTGTCGGCGTCAGCGCCTATTCGCTGGTGTCGATGGTCTCGCGGCTGGCACCGTTGATGCGACCGGGCGGCTCCTTTCTCTCGCTCACGTACATGGCGAGCGAGCGGGTGATTCCCGGCTACGGCGGCGGCATGTCGTCAGCGAAAGCAGCGCTGGAAAGCGACACCCGGGTGCTGGCCTTCGAGGCGGGCCGCAAATACGGCGTTCGCATCAACACGATCTCCGCGGGCCCGTTGGCGTCACGCGCCGCGAGCGCAATCGGAATCATCGAGAAGATGGTGGAGTACTGCGCTGGTAACTCGCCGCTCACCCAGCCACTTCAGGCCGAGGAGGTTGGTAAAGTCGCAGCCTTTCTATCCAGCCCGCTCGCTACGGGAATCACCGGCACCGTCGTGTACGTGGACAAGGGCTACCACTCGATGGGAATGGCGCTCCAGGACTAGGCACGGAATAGTCAGGGTTTTTTCCTGGCGGCTGCAGCCGCTGCTGCTCTCTCCTGTTCGATCCTGAATTTTATCAGCTGAAGCTGTGCTGCCGGGATGCGTCCGGAAAGCTTCAGCACGCTTCCGCTGGTGGCATCCTTCCAGGTGATCGTTGTGACCCCGTTCGCGGTCTCGATTCCCGTTACCGGTGCGGGCGCTGATGGTGCACGTGGCTGTGCCACTGCCCCTACAGCTTCGCGTTGAGAATCCTGTGGGTTGGCAACAGCAGCGTCGGCACGCTGCGGAGCTGCCGCGGCAGATGATTTCGCACCTCGGCCTTCTTGTGGCACCGTAGGCATGGCGGTTGTGACTACGGCCTCCAATTGTGTGCTCATCAGCTCGGTAAGAGTAACCGTGTCATTTGGCGCCACTTCGTACAACGTGACCCTTGCGCCGATTTGCCTCCTCGTGCCTACGATCTTGAGTGGCGTAACCGCGGTCACGGAATCTCTGGCGGTGAGAAGCGACGAGCTACCTCGAATGAGAATACGGGGCGGTGCTGGTTCCGCATTCACGTAACCTGAGGATGGAGAGATTTGCCCGCCTGCTACACCACTAACTTGTCCAGCTGCGGCGTTTTCACGCGCCGGCATGTTGGGCTGCGGGGCGAGAGCCCGCGTCTTTCCAAGGTCGCTAACCGACGGAGGAGCAGCTGCCAATGTCTGCTTGGTGGCTCCCACCGCATCAGTTGCTCTCCTCCTTTCCACGCTTTTCTCAGTTGGCTTGACGGTCGGTTGCGCGCTGGCGATTGCTGCATTTCGAGGAAGATTCTCTGATCTCGTGATCGGCGGAGCCGTTTCAGCGGTCGTCTTTGCACTCTCATCACGACCCGGTACCGCTGGTGCGACTACCGTGATTGTGGTGGCGTTCGAATCGGCACTAGTGGAAGAAATCTCCGCGTTCCGTCCGCCGTTTCTGAAGACCGCCAAAGTCCCGGCCGCGACAACCAGTAGCGTCGCCGCCACGCGCCACACGATCGGATCCACGCGCCTCTTCGGCGCAGCAACAGGGATGACTCCCCGTGGCGCATTGTCGAGGGCCGTCAGAATCCGCGAAGACGCCGCGATGAATCCACGCGCTTCCGCTACGGCTGCCGCGCACTCCGGGCACTCCCCGACGTGCGCCTCTACCTGCGCGGCTTCATCGGGGGCCAGCGCCCCATCCAGCCACGAGTGAATCGTTCCTTCGTCAAGATGCTGCATTCTTCTCTCTCTCTTCTCGACTCTTCTGCAATGTTTCGTAGCTCTCCACCAGCCGTCGGCGCGCACGCGAGAGCGTCGTTCCTACCGAGCCCGGCGACAGCTCCAAGGCCTCGGCGATCTCATTGTAGTCCAATCCCTCTTCCCGCATGAGGAGCGCTAGCCTGTCGCGTTCCGCCAGAGCATCGACTGCCTTGCGAGCCATCGCTGCTTCCTGGGCGCGCTCAAGAGTCGTCTCTTCCGACTCGATCACTTCATCACGCTCCTGCTCCGCGAGAAGTGCCAGATGCTTTCGGCGTCTCATGTCCTTCCTCGCTTCGTCCCTCACGAGATTGGTCGCCACCGCAAACAGCCACGCTCGTTCGTTCTGTATCGAAGTCTGCCTCAACGCTCGCACGAATGTCTCCTGCGCAACTTCTTCAGCCCAGTCGCGATCTCCCAGCCGCCGCGTCAGATATCGCACCAACGCGGCGTTGTACGTTCGAAAGAGGCGCTCTACGTCGGTCACTCGCTCACCAGCGGTCCCGCAATAGCACCAGGTCTCGATCGGTGAGACGCTCTTCTCCCGACGGAGTCAGCTCGATCGCCATGCTGCGGCCGGCTACCAGCACACGCTCGCCAACCGAGAACGGCTCACGCAGATCCGGAATCATCTCGATCAGCTTGAAGTACGCATCGGAGAATGGCTTCACCTGGAGCACGACACCGGTCTTCTTGTACCGGACGTCCGTCCAAACACTATCTCGTAGCACGAAAGTCACGGTGCCGGCTCTGGTCACATTGTCGCTTCTCCGCGCTTCGGCGTAACCCATGTTCGCGGATGCATCTACGGCCGAGAGGCTCGTTGCCGAGCGTTGCGCGGCTGCCTGCTTTGCAGCTTCGAATTGAACCGTCGGAGCGGCAGCTGTCGCCGCGCCGGTTGTTACGACACCACTGAGCTGGTTTGCCCCCGAGTTCATGTTGCCTCTCAGACGTACCATTCCCGGCTCGACCACCAGATACGACGAGAACTCAGTCGGAATCCCGTACCGTTCTCCCAGCTCGCGAATCTCGTCATCGACCTCCCGCGATCCGCCGTGCTTTCTCTTTTCCGCGCTCAGATATCCGACGCGCTGGGTGGCCCACAACCGGGCCACGAACGGATTCTCGCGCGAACGGTCAGGGAAAAAGACACGCGTAGCCCAGCTCACCGGCCCATTGGTCGTTTGACCGTCGAAGCGCACCACCGCATTTCCGCTCCCGTCGTAGCGCGCCAGAATCACGAGATCCTCGCCGGCAAATATGTCCACTGGTCCCGACGGGTGCATCTTGCGCAATCGTACACCCTCGGCCCGAATCCGGACATCGGTGACGAGCGGACTCGTGAGCCGGCTCGCAACGATTCCAACCGCGCGCTCAACCGATTCATCTGGCCGCACAAAGCTGGCCGTGCCACGACCCTCGAGCGCGAGCTGTTCGATCAGCGAAACGTTGAGATCCGCGCCTACGCCGAAAGTGAACACACGGCGGGATCCACGCTGCCTCGCGACGCTCGACGCGATCACCGAAGCATCGCGCTCACCTACTGTAGGCTGCCCATCGGTAAGAAACAGCACGATTGGCAGTCTCCCAGACTGGACGGGGGAAGAAAGCGCTTCGTCCAGCGCGCCCGAGATGTTTGTCGATCCCTGTGCATCGAGATCATCCAGGTAGCGTTCAGCCGCGCGGATGTTCTCGCGGCTGGCTACAGAGAAATTGTCACGAAACGTTCGAACGTCGCTCGAGAAATCGATCAGGCGGAAACGATCCATCGCCGACAGCGAGCGCAGCACCTGCTTACCCGCCGCTCGTGCCTGTTCGATCTTCTCGCCGCTCATGGAGCCCGAGACATCTATGACGAAAGTCAGGTCGCGCGGCACGGCACGCGGCTGAACCGCTGGCGGTGACAGTGTGATCAGCGCAAAGCCATCGTCGTTGCCGGGCGCGTTTGCCAGCAGCGAGATTGCCGCGGCGGCCGAGCGCCGGATTGGAATAAGAAGCGTGACCTCTCCGTGCGCGTCTCTTATTGCAACCCGACGCGTCGACCCGCGATTGATCGAGGCGAAGGAACGGTCGTCGACGGCACGATCGCCGTAGTAGCCATCCGTCGCGTACTCGCCTTCATCGATCGAGTGCGTCGGTGAATAGGCCCTTCCGTACATCGGATCATTGGGATACGTGAGCACGAAGGACATCCGGCCTTCTGGCCGCTGATTTGTCTCGCGCTGATTGGTGCGCGCTCCACGGAAGTAGTCGATCCTCAGTGCATCGCCCTCCCGCTGGGCAACGGTCTGAAAGCGCACCACGACTCTCTTCTGCTCACCTGGCGCGATTGGAAAGATCCTCGCGCGCAGTAGTCCATATCCCATCCACTCCAGTAGCGCCGGATCACGCTGGCGTCGCACGATCTCTTCATAGATCTGCCGAGCCTGGTTGGCGTTCATCGTTTCGCCGGCCACCATCTCGCCATTGATCTCGAGCTTGAGATCCTGAAAAGCCGCGCCCTTCGGCAGCGGGAACATGAAATCCGCCTCACCGACTCGGCTCCCGCGATTCACGAACGTCTCGGTGATCTCGTAGCGCAGCACTCGATCCACGAGCTCCACCCGAACATCGCTGCTCTGGCGGAAAACCGCGGGCGACGTAATCCCGCACGCCGGCATGATGCAGGGCCTTCCCCGTTCGCACGGTGGAGGAACAGGGCACGGCCACGGCCGTGGCGGACCCTCCACTATTTGGGTGGAGGCGAGGCTGGGAATGAGAGCGGCTATCAAAAGGAGTGAGCGCATGGAGATTCCAGTAGAATGGGTTCTACTGTGGGACGTGTCTCCCGGGCTCCCTTGCACAGCCAGCTTTCACCTTGCCACTTCGCCGGAGCTAAGCCCCTCCAGAGGGGGTTAACTGGCCTTAGGGCGCTTCTTTCGGCGTTTCAGCAGATCTCGCCGTTCGTCCACTCTCACCTCGAGCAGGCGGTGGTCGGCGCGAATCATCGTCTCCTCGAAGCTCTCGCCGTTCCGGCGTGCAGCCCATCCCATCGAGAACGGTACTGGCGCTGACGTCGGTGCGGCAGTACGCAGGCGGGCGGCGACGTTCTCGGTCTGTTCCTCACCCGAGTCACAGAGCACCACCAGAAATTCGTCTCCGCCGACACGCACCACTGCCTCTTCAGCACGGACGTGTCGCATTAGAAAGCGCGCCATCTTCACCAGAACGCTGTCGCCCTCGGCGTGACCGTTGGTGTCGTTGTACTGCTTGAAGTGGTCGATGTCGAGGTAGATGCACCCAAACTCTCCCTTCGGCTGCGCCTCGCACTGCCGTGTGACCGTATTCAGATACCGGCGATTGTAGCAGCCTGTGAGCGGATCGCGGATGCTGAGCTCGAGAAGCTGGGTCTGAAGCTCCTTGCGCTGAGTGATGTCAACGAGAATTCCGTGGCAGTACTTCTCGCCGGTTTTGGGATCAATGGAGAGAAAAGCGCTGTCGGTGACCGTTCTCACTTCGCCGTCGCGCCGGGTAAGCTGAAACTCGATGTCCCTGACCGAGCCATCGCGCTCCAGCAGTGCCATTTCTCGCGCCCGTACCTCAGGCCGCACAAAATCACTGGTACGAGAACCCTTGAGCTCCTCCAGCGATTCGATTCCGAACATCTCCAGAAAGGCGGGATTCGCGTCGATGATCTCCCCATCAAGCGTCGTGATGTAGATTCCTTCCTTCAGTCGCAACGCCAGTTCGCTGAGTGTCTTAGGATCGCTCAGATTGCGAAAACTCTTCTGTTTTTTGGGCTTTCTCGGGGCTTGGGTACGACTCACATCAACGCCTCAGCAAACGGCACATCCGTTGCTTTAATGGAAGGGTAACGAGTGGAGATATTATGCCATCCAGGCGAGAGCCGGAACAAGGTACTACACCCCCCTCCTAGGCAAGAATCGGTACGATGACCTTCCGTACCGCCGGTATTCATCACGTCACCGGCATTGCCAGCGATCCGCAACGGAATCTCGACTTCTACGCGGGCATTCTCGGCCTCAGGCTTGTCAAGCGGACGGTAAACTTCGACGACCCCACGACCTATCACTTCTACTTCGGCGATGAGCAAGGAAGTCCGGGAAGCATCCTCACCTTTTTCCCGTGGCCCGATGCCCGACGCGGAAGGCAGGGCGGTGGCCAGGTAGCCGTAACCTCGTTTGCGATCCTGCCCAGCTCAGTGGGATTCTGGATCGAGCGCCTGATCAAGAAGCAGGTGCAATTCGAGCAGCCGGCCGCGCGCTACGAAGACGAGCGCGTAATCGCGTTCAAGGATCACGAAGGATTCATGGGTGAGCTCGTCGCCCATCCAGCCGCGGATTCTCGTACCGGTTGGGCAGGAGCAGGTGTCCCCGCCGAGCACGCTATCCGCGGCATCTATTCGGTCACTCTCTGGCTCGATGCCAACGAGCTCACCGGGCAACTGCTGACTAATACTTTGGGATTCCGGCTCGTGCGCGAGCAGGGAAGCATCTTCCGGTACGCCGCTGGCGATGGCGGTCCTGGCACCATCGTCGACCTGCGTTGCGTTCCCGGAATCTGGCGTGGAGTAATGGGAGCGGGAACGGTGCACCACGTCGCCTTCCGCTCTTCGAGCGAAGAAGAGCAGATGCGGGTTCGCACCGAGCTGGCATCGCTCGGCTATAACGTCACTCCGCAGTTGGACCGAGACTATTTCAAATCGATCTACTTCCGCGAGCCCGGAGGAGTCCTCTTCGAGATCGCTACCGATGGTCCCGGATTCGCAGTCGACGAGTCGCTAGACATGCTCGGCCAGTCACTCAAGCTGCCGGAATGGCTCGAGCCCCGAAGATTCGAGATCGAAGCTCTCCTTCCCAACATTCACGCACCCCTCGAGCTGCATGGGCCCAATGCATGACTGACGATCTGGGCTTTATCCATCGTTTCGTGCCTGCGGAAGAGGCAGTGTCCGGTGAGACATTGATCGTGCTCCATGGAACAGGAGGCAATGAGAACGACTTGATCGGAATCGGTCAGGCGATTGCTCCCGGCGCCGCTATTCTGAGCCCGCGCGGCAACGTGTCGGAGAACGGCGCCGCACGCTTCTTCAAGCGTCTCGCCGAGGGAGTGTTCGATCCGAAGGAAGTGCGATCGCGAGCGGAAGAGTTGGCTCGCTTCATTCGGGCGGCAATGGCTAAATACAGCTTGGACGTAACCCGGCTCTATGCTCTCGGTTACTCGAACGGAGCGAATGTCGCATCGACGGTGATGTTCATTGAGCCGGATTTGCTTCAGGGAGCGATACTCTTTCGTCCGATGCTCGTGTTCGAGCCGGAAGAGAGAAGTGATCTGAGCGGCTCCAGCGTGTTCATTTCTGCCGGTCGCATGGATCCGATCGTACCGGTGAGTAGCGTCGAGCGGTTGGTTGAGCTATTCCAGGCATCGCGCGCGGAAGTGACTCTCAAGTGGCAACCGGCCGGCCACACTCTGGCGCCGAGCGAAGTCCATGAAGCGGCAGGTTGGCTCGCCCTGCAACGTACGCGCGTATGAGCTAGCTTCCAGACACGAATTCCACCTCGCGTGACACGCCGCATACACTCCATTTTCTGCCGCACATAGCTCTCCAATGTCCGAGCCAACCGATACCGCCTCCGCTCCGCGGTCAGCTCCTCCCTCCTCGTCGTCCTCCTCGGGTCAGTCACTCGAAGATCTCTGTATCAACGCGATCAGAGTTCTCGCTATGGATGCCGTTCAGAAAGCGGACTCGGGACACCCGGGCACGCCGATGGCGCTCGCACCGCTTGCCTACGCTCTCTGGACGAAGCACCTGCGCTACAATCCCGCGAATCCGAGCTGGCTCAATCGCGATCGTTTCGTCCTGTCCGCCGGACACGCGTCGATGTTGCTGTACAGTGTTCTCTACCTCACTGGCTACGACCTCACTCTCGATGATCTGAAGCAATTCCGGCAATGGGAGAGCAAGACGCCGGGACATCCCGAGCTTGGCTACACGCCCGGAGTCGAGACGACCACCGGCCCGCTCGGACAGGGAATTGGCAACGCCGTCGGAATGGCTGTTGGGGAGGCGCACCTGGGCGCCGTTTTCAATCGCGACCAGAAGATCATCGACCACAACGTGTATTTCATCGCCAGCGATGGCGACATGATGGAAGGTGTATCGCACGAAGCGGCTTCATTCGCCGGCCATCTCAAGCTCGGCAAGCTGATCGGCTTCTACGACGACAATCACATCACCATCGAGGGTGACACCGCCCTCACCTTCAGTGATGACACCGCGACGCGTTTCACGGCCTACGGCTGGCACGTGCAGC
>Ga0307296_10001299_pt1 | contig 12499 bp, 11 predicted proteins | sample ER_DNA_153_FD_194467 | JGI IMG/M metagenome (GOLD analysis project Ga0307296, IMG submission 194467) | Bulk soil microbial communities from the East River watershed near Crested Butte, Colorado, United States - ER_DNA_153 | ecosystem: Environmental > Terrestrial > Soil > Floodplain | place... | reverse complement strand
GGTCCGGCCTCCGGCGCGGAGCTTGACCTTCCAGCGATCGCCCACGCGCTCGACGCCGACGAGCTCGACGTCGTGGATGCCGGTGAGCCCCGTCCGCTCGCGCACCGCCTGCTCGGCGGCCTGCACCGCGAACGTGTACGCGGCACGGCCGCGATAGCGCTCGAGGTTGATGCGGCCGTCGAAATAGTCGTCGAGGATGGGGTCGAGGTCATCGTCGCCGACGCGGCCGAAGAAGAGCCCTTCCGGGAGGACGACGACGTTGCCGGCGAAGCGGTCGCCGCCGACGTGCGTCGACTGCCAGACCCACTCGGGATCCACCTTCCCCTTCAGCTGGTCGTAGAGCGGACGGCCGTACTTCGCGCAGCAGCGGTCGCGCTTCCCGTGCGTGCAGACGACGAAGAGCGGGTGCTCCACCGGGACGCCCGGAGTGTCACCTCCTAGGAGCGCGGCCGCGAAGTCGTAGTCGACGAGATCGTCGTGGCGGTCGAACTCGAGGGCGTAGAAGCGCTCCTCACCGGGCCGGCAGCTACCCACGTAGAGCATCCGCCGCTTGTACGAGCGCCGCTCGGGACGCTTGACGAAGAGAAGGCGTGAATGCCCGAGCTTCGCGAGCTGCTCGCGCAGGTGAGCCTTCAGCGGCTCCGAGAGCAGGCTGCCTCCGAGGACGTCGCGGTCCCAGAGGCCGCGGTACTCGACGAGCACCCACCGATCGACGCGGCTCGCCGTCGCGGCGAGGTCTTCACTCGCCGCGTCGGATACGTCTGCGCAGAGCTCTTTCTTGGCGCGCACGGCCACCGACGGAAGGCTACCCACTGTAAGGCAAACCTTACACAGCGTCCGAACGAGCCGACATCGCAAGCGACACGTCGTTACCTTTCGACTTCATCGTGCTGGCGATTGGAAGCTCGTGTCGATAGCGGTCCGCAGCGTGACGAAGCGCTTCGGCGACTTCGCCGCCCTGGACAAGGTCTCGGTCGCGGTGGCCGGCGGCTCGCTGACGGCTCTGCTCGGCCCGAGTGGCAGCGGCAAGTCGACGCTTTTGCGCGTCATCGCCGGCCTCGAGCAGCCGGACGAGGGAGACGTCCTCATCCTCGGCGAGAGGGCAACAGGCCTCCCGCCCCAGAGGCGGCAGGTCGGGTTCGTCTTTCAGCACTACGCAGCCTTCAAGCACATGACGGTCGGCCAAAACGTCGCCTTCGGCCTCAAGATCCGGAAGCGCCCGAAGCTCGAGATCCGGAACAAGGTGGAAGAGCTCCTCGACCTCGTGCAGCTCCACGGTCTCGCCGACCGCTATCCCCAGCAGCTCTCAGGCGGCCAACGGCAGAGGATGGCGCTGGCGCGCGCGCTGGCGGTCGATCCCAAGGTCCTCCTCCTCGACGAGCCGTTCGGCGCGCTCGACGCCCGCGTGCGCAAAGAGCTCCGCGCCTGGCTGCGCCGCCTGCACGACGACGTCCACGTGACGACCGTCCTCGTCACGCACGATCAGGAGGAGGCGATGGACGTCGCCGACCGCATCGTGCTCATGAACGAAGGTCGGATCGAGCAGACCGGAAAGCCCCGCGACCTCTACGAGCATCCGGCGAGCGAATTCGTCATGGGCTTCGTCGGCCCCGTCAACCGAATGGGCAACGGCTTCGTGCGGCCCCACGACCTGGAAGTCCAGCTCGAGCCCAATGGCGCCTCGCAGGAGGCGACAGTGGAGCGGATCGTCCACCTCGGCTTCGAGGTGCGCGTCGAGATGGCGCTCGACGGGGCCAGCGTCTCGTCCCAGGTGACGCGCGCGGAGGCGGAGCGACTTGGCCTTCGGCCGGGGCAGGTCGTCTTCGTCCAGCCGAGCCGGGCGACGAGCTTCGCCTAGCTAGCGCGCGCGCGGACGGGGGCGCCCGAAGCTTCCTCCTCGACCTCGGTCACCCGGCTGGGGTGCACGAAGACTCGCTGGCCTTCCAGGAGCTCGAGGCGTTCAACGTCCTTCTTCGTCAGCTGGGCCTCGACCAGCTCCCCGTCCGGGAGCGAAAGCTCGACGCGCACCTCGAAGCCGAGATGAACGACCTTCTCTACCGTTGCCTCTCGATACTTCCCGTTCGGCTCGAGCTGCACCTCGAGGTCGTGCGGGCGGACGTAGGACTCCTCGAAGCGCGTGACCGGCCCGACGAAGGTCATGACGAACTCCGTGGCCGGGTGCTCGTAGAGGTCGCGCGGCTTTCCGTACTGCTCGATACGCCCGCGGTTCACGACGGCGACGCGGTCCGCGACCTCCATCGCCTCCTCCTGGTCGTGCGTGACGAGCACCGTCGTCACGTGCACCTCGTCGTGCAGGCGCCGGAGCCATGTGCGGAGCTCTTTGCGCACGCGGGCGTCGAGCGCGCCGAACGGCTCGTCGAGGAGGAGGACACGCGGCTCGACGGCGAGCGCCCTGGCGAGCGCCATCCGCTGGCGCTGCCCGCCCGAGAGCTGCGACGGATAGCGGTCGGCGAGGCCGTGGAGCTGGACGAGCTCGAGGAGCTCGTCCACGCGCGCGCGAATCTCCTTCTTCGGCCGCTTCTGGATCTTCAAGCCGAAGGCGACGTTGTCCCGCACGCTCATGCGCTTGAACGACGCGTAGTGCTGGAAGACGAAGCCGACCCCGCGCTTCTGCGGCGGCAGACCGGTCGCTTCGGTCTCGAAGATGGCCACCTCGCCCACATCTGGCTGGTCGAGGCCTGCGATCACGCGCAGGAGCGTCGACTTCCCGCTGCCGCTCGGCCCGAGGAGCACGGTCAGCGACCCCGTCGGAATCGCGAGCGAGACGTCGTCGAGCGCGACGAAGTCTCCGAACCGCTTGGTCACGTTGCGAACGCCGATCGCCATCTCAACGGTCTCCTTCCGAAATCGCTTGCTCCATGACTACCGCGCCATCGCCTTCGTGCTCCTGCGCTTGAAGAACTCGATCGCCATCAGGAGGACGATTGAGAACGCCGCGAGGGTCAGGGCGACGATGTAGCCCCGCTCGGGTTGGTACTGGTCGAAGGCACGGAGGATGTACAGCGTCGCGGTCTCGGTCTTGCCCTGCAGCAGGCCGCTCACCACAAGCACGGCGCCGACCTCGCCGATCGACCTTGCAGCCGAGAGAGCCATCCCGTAGAAGAGGCCCCAGCGGATGTTCGGCAGCGTGATCCGGAAGAAAGTCTGCAACCGCGACGCGCCGAGCGTCCAGGCCGCCTGCTCCTCCTCCATTCCGAGCTCCTCGAGGAGCGGAACGACCTCCCTGATCACAAAGGGGATCGAAATGAAGATCGTGACGATGACCATCGAGGGAAGGGCGAACATGATCTGGATCCCCTCGGCCGAGAAGAACGGCTCGAACCAGCCGCCACGCCCGAAGAGAAGGACGGCCATGAGCCCGACGACGACCGGTGAGACCGCGAGCGGCAGGTTGACGAGTGCCGACACGAGGCTCTTGCCCGGGAAACGGTCACGGGCGAGGACGAACGCGACCACGATCCCGAACACCGTCGTGACGGCGACCGCGATGAGCATGATCACGAAGGTCAGATAGAACGCATGGACGACGTCCGTCTGGCTGAAGGTGTCCCCGATCGCTCCGAGGCCGGAGCGCAGGCCGTAGTAGACGATCCCGGCGAGGGGAGCGACGATCAGGACGAGGACGTAGAGGAGGGCCACCCCGACGAGGGAGGCGCGAGCAGCACGGCCACGCCAGTCCTTCCGCACGGGGCGCGATGCCGCGTGTGCGCTCACTGCGTCCGCTCCAGCCGGCCAGAGATCAGCTTCTCCGTGATCAGAACGACCACGAACGCGAACCCGAAGAGGACGGCTGCGATCGCCGCCGCCTGCTCGGGCCCGTTCGTCGCCCCGTAGCTGCTCGGGCTCAGAAGCTGCTGGATGAAGACCGGCGCCGTGAGCGTCTTGTTCGGAATGTTCCCCGACACGAAGACGATGGCGCCGAACTCGCCCAGGCTACGGGCAAAGACGAGGAGCGAGCCGGCCACGATCGCCGGGCGGAGCGCCGGCAGCACGATCTTCCGGAAGGTCGTCCACCCGCCCGCGCCGAGGGTGTTCGCGGCCTCCTCCTCCTCGCGGTCGAGCTCGGACAGGACAGGCTGCACGCTCCTGACGACAAGTGGAAGCGTCACAAACAGGAGGGCGAGGAGGATCCCCGGCGGCGCGAAGATGATCTTGAAGCCGTGTTCCTCGAACCAGCCGCCCACCACCGAGCTCGGACCGTACAGGGCGACCAGCATGACCCCGGCGACGAGCGTCGGGACGGCGAACGGGAGATCGACAACCGCCGAGACGATCTCGCGTCCCGGGAAGTCGATGCGAACGAGGACGTAGGCGAGGAGCGTCCCGAAGACGCCATTGACGATGGCGGTGACGAGCGCCATCACGACGGTCAGGCGGATCGCGTTCCACGCGCCGAACGTGTCCAGCGCGTCCCTCAGGTTCGTGAGCCCGTCGCCATAGCCGCGCTGCAGGATCACGGCCACGGGGAGGAGCACGAACAGCCCGAGATAGAGGAACGCGGTTCCGCGGAGAAACCAACGCCCAGACGCGCCCGGGTTCGACCGGGCGCGTCCGGAGAGCCTGCTGGCGGCGGCGACCATCTACCCCTTGGCCGCCTGGAAGGCCGTGGTGAAAGCGCCCTCGGGACCGAACACCGTGTCCTTGATCAGCGTCTCCCAGCCGCCGACGTCGTCCGTCGTGAAGAGATCGTCGATCGGCGGGACCGAGTCCGTGCCCTTCGCCGCCTCGGTGATGTCGATTGGCCGGGTGTGGGCGACGTCAGCGAAGACCTGCTGAGCGTCAGAGCTGTGCAGATACTTCACGAACGCGTTCGCAATCGGCTCGACGCAGTGCTCCTCGGCGTTCTTGTCGACGACCACCGTCGGCGTCTCGATGAAAACGGTTGAAGGAGGCGCGACGAGCTCCTCCTCCTGCCCGGCCGCGATCGAGGTCGCCGCCTGGTAGTCGTAGGTGATCGCCACGTCGCCGTTCCCGGCCTCGAAGTTCTTGAGCGAGTCGTTTGCGCTCTTGTCGAGAACGGTCACGTTCTTGAAGATCCCCTCGAGCAGCCGCTCCGCGTCGTCCGTGCTGCCCTTCGCGTAGCCGGGGACCTCGCCGCGCATAGCGGCGCCGTAGGCGGCGACGATGTTCCACCGCGCGCCGCCGGACTGGGCCGGGTCGGGCGTGAGGATCTGCAGGCCCGGCTGCGTCAGGTCGCTCCAGTTGTGGATGTTCCTCGGGTTCCCCGGGCGAACGGCGAACACGACGGCCCCGGCCTGGACGACCCCGGCATTCTCGTCCTGGGTCCAGTCGTGCGTGATGAGACCGGAGTCCTGGACGATCTGCACGTCGGGCGGGGTCGACGAGGCGTAGATGTCCGCCGGGAAGCCGTTGACGATGTTCTCCGCCTGGGTCGTGCTGCCGCCGAACGACATCTGGAAGATCAACTGCTGGCCGTCGTGCGATTCCTTCCAGTCGCTCGCAAAAGTCGAGGTCAGCTTGCCGTAGGCGTCATAGGGGTTGCTGTACGCCGCGAGGGTCAGCACGGGCGAGTCGCTCGGCGTGCACGAGCCGCTGGCGGCGTTCGCGCTGGACGTGGAATCGGAACCGCCGCAACCGGCTGCGGCCACGACCGCGAGGGCCGCGACGAGCGCTCCGAGCACTACCCGACCTTTTCTCATTGAACCGTCTCCCTTTCGTTGGTGAACTGATTCAGCCGGAGACCCACTAACGCGCGCCGTAGGACCCGGAAAACGAGGCTTCTTCCATGTCATTGTTGACAAAAGAAGTAAACATCATCCACAATGTCAAGTCGGAGACGATAGGGAAAGTGGCTCGGATCTGTCAACCAACAACTGTCGAACGGAGCTCAAATGTGGGTCTCACGCCGGGCTGATTACGCGACGCGGGCCGTGCTCACGCTGGCGATCGCCGACGGCGGGCCGATGAAGCTCGAGGAGCTGGCCCGACGCACAGCCGTGCCCCAGTCGGTGCTCGAGCAGGTGATGCCTGTGGTGCGGACCGCGGGGATAGTCCGCTCCGAGCGTGGTCCGTATGGCGGCTATCGGCTGAACAAGCTCCCTGAGGAGATCACGCTCGAGCGCATCGTGCGCCTCTTTCAGGGCCAACTCGCGCCGATCGCGTGCGCCACGCGCCACCATCCGGAGCCGTGCCCGATGACGCCTGCCTGCTCCTTGCGTGACGTGTGGCAGGAAGTCCGAGACGCCACGATCGCGATCCTGGAGCGGACGACGTTCGCGGACCTGGCCGCGCGAGCCGGCGGGCCGTGGACCGATCCTTCGCTGCTGCGCAACGCGCCCATCGCAGCTCCGGCCGAGTAGACGACTCAGTCGCTACCGGCGTGTCCGGTTCCCTCAGCCCCCAGCGGAAGGCGACATACAGCGCGAGGAGGTAGAGCGCCGAGGCCTACCGCTCGGATCTCGCCACAGCGCGTTACGCGGGGCCGCTAGTGGTTCGCCGGGTCCTCCGGCTCCCCGCCCTGCGTCACGACGCAGATCACCTGTCCGGTCTTGACGGGCTCCCCGGGCGCGACCGACAGGTCGCTGACCAGACCCTGGCGGTGGGCGGTGATCTCGTTCTCCATCTTCATCGCCTCGACGACGCAGATCGCCTGGCCCGCGCGGACCTGGTCTCCGTCGGCGACCTCGACGGCGAGAACGGTCCCCTGCATCGGGCTGACGACGGCGTCCTTTGCGGCGGACTGCCCGGCTCCGCCCGCGACTCGCTCCCTGCGCCGGCGGGCGAGCTCGGCGAAGGGCGGCTCGGGCCGGAGCACCTTGACCTCGAAGCGGCGATCGTCGACCTCGACCTCCACGAACTGCTCCTGAACCCGTCCGTCCGGCGAGCGCGGTATTGTTGTTGTCTCATGAGACAACTTCTCCGCCTCCTGCGCCAGCTCCTCCGACTCGACCACGCCGTGGCACGTCTCGCCGGCGGCGAAGCACGAACGCCGGAGCAGCGCCTTGTGGAAGCCGACCAGCGTCCGCACGCCTTCGATCTCGAACTCGTCGAGCGCCCTGAGCATCCGCGCCCGGGCCCGCTCGCGATCGGTGTCCCACACGCAGAGCTTGGCGACGAGCGGGTCGTAGAGCCCGGAGATCTCGCTGCCCTCGACCACGCCCGAATCGACCCGTACTCCGGGCCCCGCAGGCTCGCGGTAGCGGGTGAGGACGCCCGGCGTGGGCAGGAAGCCGTTCGACGGGTCCTCCGCGTTGATGCGGCACTCGATCGCGTGGCCGCTGAAGCGGAGATCCTCCGGCCTGACCGTCGTCGGCTCGCCCGCTGCGATCAGCACCTGCTCGCGGACGAGATCGACGCCGGTGACGAGCTCGGTGACGGTGTGCTCCACCTGGATGCGGGTGTTCATCTCCAGGAACCAGTAGTTGCCGTCCCGGTCGAGCAGCCCCTCGATCGTGCCTGCGCTCCGGTAGCCCACGGCGCGAGCCGCCTCGACAGCGAGGCGGCCGATCTCGTCGCGAAGACCGGGCGTCACCGCCGGCGAGGGCGTCTCCTCGACGAGCTTCTGGTGCCGCCGCTGGATCGTGCAGTCGCGCTCGCCCAGGTGGAGGACGGTCCCGTGATCGTCCGCGAGCACCTGCACCTCGACGTGCCGCGGGTCGGCGATGAACTTCTCCACGTACACGGTCGCATCGGCGAAGTAGGACTCGCCCTCCCGCTGCGCCGCGGCCAGCGCCCGCTCGGCCTCGTCCGGCCCTTCGACCACCTTCAGGCCCTTCCCCCCGCCGCCGGCCGACGCCTTGATCGCAAGCGGCCAGCCGAACTCCTCGCCCAGCCTCGTGACCTCGGCCGCCGTAGCGACCGGCTCCGTCGTCCCCGGGATGATCGGGACGCCCGCGTTCTGCATGAGCTCCCGCGCCGCCACCTTCGACCCCATCACCTCGATCGCCTCCGGAGGCGGGCCGATCCACACCAGGCCAGCGTCCGCGCAGGCGCGCGCAAACGAGGCGTTCTCAGCGAGGAAGCCGTAGCCGGGATGGATCGCCTCTGCTCCGGCCTTGCGAGCGGCCTCGATGATCCGCTCCTGGTTCAGGTAGCTCTCCGCAGGCGCGCCCCGCCCGACGAGATAGGCCTCGTCCGCGACGGCCACATGGAAGGAAGCGCGGTCGGCCTCCGAATAGACGGCGACCGTCGAAATGCCGAGCTCGCGAAGCGTCCTGAAGATCCGGACCGCGATCTCGCCGCGATTTGCGACCAGGACCTTTCCGAAAGCAGGCATGGGCGCGCGTATTCTGTCTCTTCGATGAACTTTGCAGACCAGCTGACCCTCGCCAGGGCGTTCTCGGTCCCTCTCGTCGTCGTCCTGTTCGCATGGGACTTCCCCAATCACGACTACTGGGCGACGGCCGTGTTCGTCATTGCCATGACGACGGACTACGCCGACGGCTGGTGGGCGCGCCGCACGAAGCACTCCTCGAACCTCGGCCGGTTGCTCGATCCGGTGGCGGACAAGCTCCTCGTGATGGCCGCTCTCATCATGCTCGTCGGCGAGGCGCTGCCTGCATGGATGGTCGCCGCGATCGTCGCGCGGGAGTTCCTCATGTCGGGCCTCCGCCTCGCCGCGCTCGAGCGCGGAGTCGTCATGGCCGCGCGCGATCTCGGCAAGCTGAAGACAGGCGCACAGGCGCTCGCGGCCGCGCTGGCCGGCCTTGCCGCGGGCGGGGCGTTCAGCACCGACATCGCGTGGTGGGCCGGCCTGGTGGCGCTCGCGTTGACCTGGATCTCCGGCCTGGACTACCTCCTGAGCGCGCCGAGGGTCTTACGTGGGCAGCAGCCTGCGTAGGTTCACGGAGCGGGACCGCCCGGCGGTGCTGGAGCTCTCGCGACACGCACTGCAAAGACCGCAAGAGCAAGTCGGAAACCCACTCTGGACGACCGCCGAGGAGCTCGACAGTGAGCTCTCGGACTGGGAGATCCCGCCTGAAGAGACATTGCTGGTGGACGAGATCGACGGCGCAGTCGTCGGGTTCGCTGGCGTCGAGGTCTCGCCGGGGTTCGACCACGCCGACCTCTTCGGCCCCCTCGTCGCGCCTGGCCATCGCGGGCAGCAGCTCGGCACGATCCTCCTCGAGGCGTCCATCGAGCGCGCGGAGAACCTCAGCGCGCACAGGATCGTCGGAGCGGTCGGCGCGAGGAACGCGACGGGGCGAATCCTCCTCGAGCGCGCCGGCTTCAAGGCGCACGGCAGCGCAACGGCCGTCTTCCGGCTGCGAGAGGCCGATCATCAGAGGGTGCCGGTCGGCCCGCCCGAGCTCACCGTCCGACGTGGCACTCCGGACGATCTTGCGCCGACGATGAGGCTCTATCTGGAGTGCTTTCCGGACGGCGCGTTCCCAGAGAGCGCCTGGCAGGCGGGCCTCGAGCAGGGCGCGGTCTACATCGCGGAAGCGGGCGGGGGGCCGAGCGCCATGGTGAACATCGACGCCGCCGACCGTTGGATCTATCACCTCGGCGTCACGGCCAGCGAGCGAGATCACGGAGTGGGCGCCTGCATCCTCTCGAAGGCGCTGACCGCGTACTGGTCGAGCCACCCCGGCGAGACCTTGGGGCTCTCGGTGCGGGCGGACAACCTCCCGGCTCTCCGGCTCTACCGGCGCCAGGGCTTCGCACCGCTCCTCGTCCTGCAGGCGTTCGAGCTTCCGCTGTAGCCCGTGCTCCTGGGCATCGACCAGGGGACGACCGGAACCACCTGCCTCGTCCTCGACGAAAACCTACGCACACTGGGCCGCGGCTACCGGGAGGTGGCGCAGCACTATCCGCGGCCGGGTTGGGTCGAGCAGGATCCCGAGGAGCTCTGGGACTCCGTCCTCGTCGCGGCAGCCGAGGCGCTCCAGGCGTCCGGCGCGGCCACCTCCGACCTCACTGCGGTCGGCGTCACGAACCAGCGCGAGACGACGGTCGTCTGGGACCGGCTCAGCGGTAGGCCGGCTCATCGCGCGATCGTCTGGCAGGACCGGCGCACCGCCGAGCGATGCAAGGAGCTCCCCGCCGACCTCATCCGCGACCGGACGGGGCTCGTGCCCGATCCGTACTTCTCGGCGACGAAGCTCGAATGGATCCTGCGCGAGGCGTCCGGCGACCTCGCGTTCGGGACGGTCGACTCGTGGCTCATCTGGAAGCTGACCGGCGGTGCCGTGCACGCGACCGACGTGTCGAACGCCTCGCGCACGCTCCTCGTCGACCTGAGCACGCTCGCCTGGGACGAGGAACTGCTCGACCTCTTCGGGGTTCCGGCCACGGTCCTCCCGCAGATCGTCCCGTCGAGCGGCATGGTCGGCGAAGCCGAGCTCTTCGGGGCGCGCGTCCCGATCACCGGGGTGGCGGGCGACCAGCAGGCCGCCCTCTTCGGGCAGGCGTGTTTCGGATCGGGGCAGGCCAAGGCGACTTTCGGAACGGGCACGTTCGTCCTCGCGAACGCGGGCGCGGAGCGCGCCCGGGTCGGCCGGGGCGTCGTCGAGACCGTGGCCTGGCGGCTCGGGGCGGAGCCTGCGGTCTACGCCGTCGAGGGTTCGGTCTTCGTCACCGGAGCGGCGCTGCAATGGCTGCGAGACGCACTTGGCCTTCTTGCCTCCTCCGTGGAGAGCGAGGAGCTTGCCCGCTCCGTCGAGGACAACGGCGGCGTCTACTTCGTCCCAGCGCTCGCCGGGCTCGGCTCGCCGCACTGGGTGCCGGAAGCTCGCGGGCTCATCACCGGTATCTCGGGTGGAACGCGCCGCGAGCATCTCGTCCGGGCCGCGCTCGAAGCGGCCGCCTTCCAGACGCGAGACGTCCTCGATGCGCTCCCGTTCGGCCTGGAGACGCTCCGCGCCGACGGCGGCGCGGCCGCCAACGCATTCCAGATGCAGTTTCTCGCCGACGTGACGCGGCTGACGGTCGAGGTCCCTCAGGAGACCGAGACGACGGCGCTCGGCGCGGCCGCGCTGGCCGGGCTCGCCACCCGCCTCTGGAGCGGGACGCACGAGCTGGCGAGCCTCTGGCGTCCTGCTGCGCGCTACGAGCCGAAGCTGCCGGCCGAGGAGGCAGAACGGCTGCTCGGCGAGTGGCGCGTCGCCGTCAAGCGGGCTCTTCTCCTTCGCTGAGGCTCTCGGCGAGGCCCGCCCGCCACCAGGCCGAGTGGGGGTCCGGAGGCGCCGCCGTCAGCCGGGCGAGCGCCTCCTCGATCGCCTCCAGCTCCTCCGGGGAGGGCTCCGGTCGTATCTCCCGGGTCATCTGCTCGAGATTAAAGGCCCTCAAGCGCCTCGACGATAGAACCACCATGCGCCGGGGTCTCGTCGCAGTCGTCGCCGTGCTCGCCGCCGTCGTCGCGGCTCAGCCGTCGTTCGGCGCGAGCTGGGCGCGGCCACAGATCAAGGTCGTTGTCGAGCACGGGCTGATGGGGCCCAGCGTCGCGAACTTCCGCGCAGGAGCAAACGTGACGCGCGGGGAGCTCGGCGCGGCCATCGCCGCCTTCACGGGCGAGCCGCAGGTCGTTGTCGACCCGGACGCCGAGGTCTCGATGACGCGCCTGAACGCCACGCTCGTCAGGGCGCTCGGGCTGCGGCCGGCAGCGAAGGTCTTCCAGCAGAAGGTCGAGGACGCGGGGCTCGACCCGCCCAACCGCCTCGGAAACGAGGTCGTGGCGCGCCTTCTCTGGCTTCGCTTCAACCATCCGATGGAGGACGACAACCTCGAGCTGCGCCCGCAGGATCCGGCCACTCGGGCCGAAACGGCGTATTCCTTGGCGCGCGCGCTACAGCTCTCCCAGTGGAACCAGGATGCCGTCGTCGCGCTCGCGGACTCGTTCTCGCTCCCGAACTACGGAGAGTGGCCCAAGCGCGTGCTCAAGCGAGCCGTGCGCTTCATCGGCTATCCGTACATCTGGGGCGGGATGTCCGAGCACAAGCAGGTCACCTTCGGCGTGACGTCGCGCGGCGGCTTCGACTGCTCAGGGTTCGTCTGGCGCGTCTACAAGCTCGAGCCCTTCCCCGGCGGAGGCACGCTTTCCTCAGTTCTCCAGGGCCGGACGACGTACCAGATGAGCGGTGAGGTGTCGAAGGCCCAGCGGATTCCGTTCGACGGCGTCAAGGCCGCGGATGTCCTTTTCTTCGGATCAGAAGGGCGCCGCTCGAGCCCGTCCGAGGTCGATCACACAGGCCTCGCGCTTGGACACGGCTGGATGATCCACTCCTCAGGGCAGGGCGTCGCCTTCGTGCCGCTGACGGGCTGGTATCACGACCGTTTTGCCTGGGCTAGGCGTCCGCTCCGCGAGGCCGGACTCCTCTAGCTCCGAAACCGCCTGTCTTGAGGTGTGAGCAGGCTTTTCCCGAATCCCTCGAAGGGGGGATGTTGCGACCTCCTAGGTGCGCTGATACTTCGGCTCGTCGGTAAGGCGTCCGAACACGGGAGATGATCGGAATGCTTCATTGGAAGGTAAAGCTCGCGCACGTAGCTGTTGTCGCCGCCCTTCTGGCCGCTTTCTTGA
>Ga0307296_10001298_pt1 | contig 12499 bp, 9 predicted proteins | sample ER_DNA_153_FD_194467 | JGI IMG/M metagenome (GOLD analysis project Ga0307296, IMG submission 194467) | Bulk soil microbial communities from the East River watershed near Crested Butte, Colorado, United States - ER_DNA_153 | ecosystem: Environmental > Terrestrial > Soil > Floodplain | place: USA... | reverse complement strand
GTAGAGGTTGGCTTAAGAGCGGTAAACCCTGTGTCCTTGATGAAAAATTCAGTTAAATTGAGACGAAATCGATTGAGTATAATTGATTATAATGGCAGGAAAATTGACTTTAATTTTGGATCTTTTAAATCTATTTACTTGATTGGAGCAGGTAAGGCAACGGCATCAATGGCTGATGCCTTCATAAGGATACTGAGCAAGAGGAAAATCAAAGAAGGTTGCATTACAGTTCCTTACGGAATCAAAATGAAAAATAAAATGTGTTCAATAACAAATGCAGCTCACCCAATACCAAACTCCAATGGAGTTCTCGGTACGAAAAAAATAATGAAATTACTGGAAAAGGTTAAAAAAAATGATTTGCTTGTAATGTTCCTATCAGGAGGGGCTTCAGCTCTTATGCCTTTACCCTTAGATATCTTAACCTTACACGAAAAGCAGAACATAACTTTGAAGCTCCTCTCCTCAGGAGCAACAATTGATGAAATGAATATTGTTAGAAAACATCTTTCTAAAATTAAGGGTGGTAAACTCGCAAGTATAATTAATAAAAAATTTCCAGTACTGACACTGATTCTGTCAGATGTGGTTGAAGATAAAATTGATGTAATTGCTTCAGGTCCTACTGTTCCCGATCCGACCACTTTTAAGGACGCAAAAAAGATACTGGTAAAATACAAGCTATGGAAGAATCAAAAACTTGTTTCTAAAAAAATAAGAGACCTTATTAGTGATGGGGTGTCAGGAAATATAAGAGATACACCAAAGCCTGGCGATCCTATCTTTACTAATATACATAACGTTATTATCGGCAATAACCACATTGCATGCAAAAATATCAAATTGTTTTTAGAAAAAAATGGTATAAAGACAATGTATTTGGGCTCAAGATTTACTGGAAAATCCGGCGCTCTTGGAGACTTTCTCTTCAGACTTGTCGATGATTTCCCCTCCATATCAACTCCATACGCATTTGTATTCGGTGGTGAAACAACAGTTGATTTGAAAAATAAAATTAAAGGAATCGGTGGAAGAAATCAAGAAGCTGTACTATCAGCCGCTGCACATTTTGAGCATTTAGATCATGATATGGATTTTACCATTGCAAGTTTTGGAACTGATGGTATTGATGGAAATTCGCTGGCCGCAGGAGCCGTAGTAAATCCGCGGATACTTTTAAGAGTAAGACAAAAGAAGTTAAAAATATCAAACTATCTCAGGAACCATGACAGTAACAGCTTATTTGATACGGTGGACGGTGCGTTATATACAAAAATCACTGGCACCAATGTAAATGATGTATCAATTGTATGTAGATTAAGGTAAAAGTTAAAACCTAAAAGCAAATAATAACGATTGCCTAACGTTGCCTACTTCAGGTCTAAAGGTAAAACAATAACAAATGTGGCTCCAATTCCATTTTCATTATTAAAGCCGATAATCCTTCCTCCATGGGCCTCAATTATATTCTTAGAGATGAATAGACCCAAGCCAGTTCCTTGCTCTGATCTTGACACAAATTTATCAAATAAGCGATTTATAATCTCATTATCTATACCCTTACCAGTATCGCTGATTTTTATTGTTAACTCCGCACTATCTGTGTTTCCTATGATAGTTATAATTCCTTGATCCGTGAATTTGATCGCATTATTAATTATATTCGAGATGACTTGGGTAATTCTATAGTTATCCGCAAGTATCATTACATGAAGTGGTTCATAAGAAATCTTAATTTTTTTATTTTTTACAACATCTTTTTCAATCTGCCTAGAATATTCCGTAACTAATTGTGATAAAATTTCATCGATATCAAAAGTGGTTTTATTCAGTTTTAGTGATTTTCCTTCTATATTTGTGACATCCAATATATCTGCGGCTAGTCTGTCCAATCTTTTTGCATTACGGATTATAGATGAAATCTGTTCTCTGCTTATTGTAGCAGATTCATTGTTGCTTATGTCATTTTCTATTAATTCTGCCTCGCCCAATATTGGCATTATAGGAGTTCTCAATTCATGCGCTGCTACATTAATAAACTCCTTTTGCATGTTATCGTGTATCTCTAGTTGTGTGTTTGCTGAGGCAAGCAGACTATTTGATTCAATTAGTGATTCATTTGTTGTCTTTAATTGCGTCGTCCTGGATTTTACTGCTCCCTGTAATCTCTTATTCCAAGATAGTATCAAAAAAGCAATTCCAAAGGCCATAGAACCAACAACAATAATTACAATAGTACTGAAGTTCTTTTGTTGATTTATCAAGTACCCAACATTAGATGCCAAACTATGAGGTGTGCCAATATATAGTGACCATAAAAACTCTCCATCCAACGTAATTGGTTGGTATGCAATTGTAGTCATGTTATCATTAAAGGAGATATCTCTTAATCCGGACCCCCCGGTTAATGAGCTGGCTAATATGTTATTATAGACATTTTTGATCTCTGGTGGAATAAGATCTTGAAATTCAGATGTCAAGTAATTTTTTCCAACTACATCTCTATTTTTTGAATACAGAATTACCCCATTCTTATCTATTAAACCAACATTACTTGCAAATTCTGGAGATAGTTCCTTCTGTAAAAATTCACCCAATTTTGATAAATCAATTGTTGTAAAGACTATCCCTTCAAAGTTTGACATATTGGATTGAGTATTGTTATTGCGTAGGATAACGTTACTTTTTATTACCGGATATGATATGAAAAGCACAGGAAATTGGTTATTGACATCAATGATGCTGCTATAATAAGTAGTATTGCTTGTCTTGGGAGATAAGAAGAGATTTGATGAATTTGCTTTGATACCGTTATAATTGGCGGCAATAGTCTTATTGCTTGTTTTAGAAATAAGGTTTCCGTTCATATCAAACATATAATATCCGTTGGTCAAGTCCCTTGTTGATGTCTGTGCTGAATCAAATAACCTCTGAATATTATCGTTTTTAATATCTAATAGAGATATTGAATTACTCAAGCCCTGTAAATTGTTGGAAATAGATTCCATGCTCCTTACCAGAATACGTGAAAGTTGGTATACCTCAATTTTTGCATTGGACCTTACATCATGAGATGAAATATTTGCAATTTCATTTGCCGTGAAGGAAGAATATTGATAAGAAAGTACTGAAAGTCCGATACCAATTATCGCTATGATGAGAAGAATAATGACATTGTTTCTAGAAAAAGTTGCGCCTAGCAATAAAGTACAATAGGTAGTAAAAAGTTCTAATAGATAAATTAGCGCTAATGATTATTCTAGCAAAGTCTATACTACATGTATTTAGTTAAATATTTGAATAAGAGAATAATTAAGAAAGGAAGATTTTCTTTCTTGCATGGATAGAGTTGAACAAAGCAAATCTAAATTAAGACTGGCTCCACTTGAGGTCTCGAATGCATGATAATAATATTAGTCCGAAAAGACTAACAAAGTTGACCAAGTTGGATAAGATAGTTATTTAAAATTCTTATATAATGACAAACTGTATTTGCGGTCACGACGTAAGTTGTCACTGGATGGATATGCACCGTAAAGGAAGATGTGTCTATCATATTACAGAGTTGGATGCCTGCCATTGTCAAAAATACATTAAAGATGAACCAGATGAGAATGAAATGACATTAAAAGAAGAGAATTAGAATATTTCGTCAACTCAATCAAGTCATGAAGTATAAACAACCTTTAATGTAAGGAGATATTATTATAATAGATTATTTTCCTTATTGAAGTGTCACTTAGTTTCATCAGCATAGCTCCATTTTGGTCTAGATCAATAATTTCCCCCATAACCTGCTGATTTCTGTCGTAAACTATTGCTTTTTTTCCGAACATATCAGATTTTTCCTTCCATCTATCTACAATTTCTAAAGTATTTCCACAACTGAGAAAATTATCGTAATAATATTCCATTCTTTCAAGGATTGAATTTATTAAAATTATTAAATCAATATCGTTTCCATATTCTTCCCTGAGGGTAGTGGCTTTTAAATTATCATCTGTCAGATAATTATTGATCGAAGAACTCTCAATATTTGCATTTAATCCTATACCCATTACTATTTTTTTAATTTCATTTTCAGCGGTTACATCTGTCAAAATTCCACATACTTTTTTTTCATTTATTAATATGTCGTTGGGCCACATTAATTTACAGTTAATTTTCGTATTTTCGAATACGGCATCCGCCACAGCTAGTGATCCAATGAATTGAGTAAATATAATATCAGCTATACTAAAGTCAGGTATAATGATTATTGACATCCACAAACCACCCTCCGGTGAAATCCAAGTTCTCCCTATTCTGCCTTTACCCATATTTTGCTTCCTAGCTATTACTATTGTCCCGTGAAGTGATTCATTATTTGGTAAAGAGTTAGCATAATCCTGAGTTGAATCCAATTCATTAAAAACATAAATGGATTTTCCCAGTTTCTTTGTCCTCAGCAATTTTGAGAGTCTGGTTTTAAAGATGGATTCATTTGGTTTTGGTTTTCTCATAAGTCGCAACCATTTAAATTATTGCCGATTCTCCTTTTTTAGCAACCATTAATTAAACAATATGATTTCAAAATTATCTTTTGGTTTTATATGATGAAGCTTATTGCTAATAGTATTCCACAAACTCTCGAATATATTATTGAATTGGCCATACTTGAAACTAATTCACTGGAATCATTAAATCTCCTCAACTTGTGGACTGCCTTAATCGCGAATGGTATGGACAAAAGCGCAATAGTTGAAAAAATGGGCAATACTTTGAAAATAGAACCGCCAATAATCATTGCACATGTTATCCCAATAATCATAATAAAAAGCTTAACTGAGTTTTCTTTGCCAATGACTATAATCAAAGTTCGTCTTCCGCTTTTTTTGTCTGCTTCATAATCTGGGAAAGATGTAACTAGAAGTACGAGAGCGGAAAGAAGCCCAATAATCACACCTACATACACAGAAGTTAATTCAATAGTATCACTTTGAATATAATACGATCCTAATACTATCATGCAACCCTTAATCGCTACAAAAAGCTCTCCTAGACCCGCATTTACTATATTAGTAGAATAGAAATAAATTGAAATAATTGCAAAGATCAATAGTATTAAAATTATAATACCTTTGGTAGTAACAAAATAAAAGCCTGTCAAACCTCCCATGATGAGAAAAATTATTCCAGCGCAATAAATTAACCTTGAATCAATTAGATTTTCGGGAATAACGCCTGTTCCACCACTATATTTTGTTCTTTTTGTATTAGTATCAATTCCCCTCTTAAAGTCTGAATAATCGTTTAATAAATCGACACTGATATGCAAACACAATATTCCAAATAAGGTTAGCAACGCGTAACCAAAATCAATGTAACCAGTCTTCCAATAACTAATCGCAATACCATTTGTTACTGCTATAACTGAAGCAAGCAAAAACTTTATTCTAATTGCTCTAGACCAAAGAAAAACTGTCTTCTTTATCTTTTGAAATGGTTCATAAAAAGTCAAGTTATATATTGCATAAAGAGAAATTCGGACTTAAATATTGAATGCTCTAAGTGAAAGAAATGGCATTGATTACTAACATGTTAAACATTCTGAATTCAGTCAGCACACCAGTTACCACCGTCGATAGTCCGGGTGAATACCAGTCAAATCTTAACACACACCCAAACGATTGAAGCAACAATGGGTCTGCCAATTTCTTCAAAAATTCACTAGTGCCAGGTTCTTCAATTAGAATTTTTGATAGTGGATGCAAGTTTCTATTTCCGTTCTAGCAGGTATTGTGGACGATGTCCATAATGTAATGGGAGATATATGGAAGACTTGTTTATCAATTTTATATATCATAGATGGAAGATCTTATTTATATCGTAAGGAGTTGTCTAGTATCCTCAAACAAGATATCAAAATTGATAGTAAATTTAGTATGGCGCCTTTAATACGGCACTTAAAAGGTTATCATCATTTGTTGTTAGTTTTTAGAGAAATACAGTTTTTAGAAATACAATTCATAATTGAATACAAATTGTTCCCTTTTTCAATCGATTTATAAATGAGAAATGTATGTTTAGAATAGTTATCAATGAATTTTGATATTTTGGTTCAAATTGCAGTTGGGCTATTTGTTGTGGGGCTCTTTGCAACTATTTTATATGAAAAAATGAACGTTAAGACAAATCAAGATCCAAATACAGAAAAATCTAGAAGCTGAATGAGTGTTATTGATGAAAAGATCATAGAATCCTTCAGAGATGAAGGATTTCAAAAATTGACAAAGATACAAAGTATTTCTATTCCAGTAATCTCTCGGATGCAAAACTGTCTGCTCGTTGCTCCCACAGGTTCTGGGAAGACAGAGGCTTCAATAATTCCAATATTTTCCCTTCTCGAAAACGAGCGGGCCAACAAGCCTAACTTCATAGATGAGAATGCAATTATTGTATTATATATTACGCCTTTAAGAGCCCTAAATAATGACGTACTTAGAAGAATAATCAATTATGCAAAAAAGAGAAACCTTGATGCTCAAATAAGACATGGAGATACAACAAGAACAGCCCGAGAGAAATTAGTAAAAAAACCACCTCACATCCTCATAACTACACCTGAATCTCTTGGAATAATACTTACGCATCAAAAATTCAGATCATATCTAAAACATCTCAGATGGGTCATAGTAGATGAAGTGCACGAATTAATTGGCAATGAAAGAGGAACACACTTAACTGTCAGTCTTGAACATCTGCAAAGCATAAGCTCCCATAATGTAGTTAGAATAGGACTCTCTGCTACTATTGGAAATTTGAAAGAAGCTGCAAATTTTATTAGTGGAACCGGTAGAAAGTGTTCGATTCTTGTGGATAATACAATTAGAAAATATGACATTGATGTGAAGCATCTAAAGGGCTCCATAAGCAACGTAGCCAAATTCGTATTAAAGTATTTGAATGACAACAAGATATGTGGATCTATACTATTATTCACGAACACCAGAGATGAAGCTGAATACATAGGGACTACAATAAGAAATCAAAATGATATCCCAATAGAAGTTCACCATGGATCCCTTTCAAGAGAAACTCGTGAAGAAACAGAAGCTAAACTGAGAAAAGGCCTAACGGGTATTGTAGTCTGCACGTCTTCGCTAGAGTTGGGGCTGGACATTGGATCTGTAGAATTAGTAATTCATTATGGATCGTCAAAGCAGGTTTCAAAACTTGTACAAAGGATCGGAAGGAGCAGACATGTTAATTTTAAATCCGCCAAAGGATTGGTAATAGCAAATAGTGGTGACGATGAGCTCGAGTCCTTATCTATAATTAATAGAATGAAGAGGAGATCAATAGAAATACAAAATCCTCACCATAATTCATTAGATGTGGTTTCACATCATCTAGTCGGATTTGTAATATCAACATCAGAACCAAAAAGATTAGAGGAAGTTTATCAAATTATAACAAGAGCGTATCCCTTTAGAGACTTACCTTTCTCTGACTTTAAACAATGTGTAGTCTTACTTGATAGTTTTAAAATTATTAAATATGATCCGAAAAATCAAACCTATGCAAGAAGAATAAAATCATATAAGTATTATTTTGAAAATATTTCAACAATACCAAACATGGTAAAGTTTGAAGTTATCGATGTAATAAGAAAGAAGAGAATAGGTACACTAGACCAACAATTTATTGGTGAATTTGGAGAGCGGGGTAATGTATTTGTCCTAAAAGGGACTCAATGGAGAATAGTTAGTGTGGATGATAATAAACTGCAGGTAAATGTAGAGCAAGTCTTTGGGTCTCCAATAAATATCCCTCATTGGGTTGGTGAAATGATCCCAGTGGATTATGAAACTGCGGTGGAAGTAGGTAAGCTCAGAAATAAAGTTCTCGATGAGAGTAATTTTAAATTTGAATCCGACATTAAAAACACCTTGCAAAAAATTCCTATAATTCCTGATTCTAAAAATATTGTTATAGAAATTGTTGTTAGCAAAAATGCGGTCGTGATCCATTCAACGTTCGGTACAAAGATAAACAATACTTTGTCATCACTTTTTTCAACGTTTCTCGCGTCATATGTAGGACATTTAGTAGAAACAAAGTCAGATCCCTATCGAATTCTGCTAAGTTCGTCAGTTAGATTATCGAGAGCAAATATTGAAAAAATATTCTATGATGAATATGATGTTGAGGCAATCCTAATCACATCATTAAGTAATACGTATAATCTGAATTGGAGAGTCTGGACAGTATCAAAGAAATTTGGTCTTCTTGATAAGAATGCAATTTATGACAAACGATTGGCTCGTTTGATATATGATAGATATTCTAAATCTCCAATAAGCAAGGAATCAATAAGAGAGTTAATGCATGATAAATTCGATGTAAAATCTACGCAAGAAGTTCTCCGGAGGATAAGAAACAAAGAAATATCAATACACTGGTTTGATTTATCACTTTTTTCTCCTTTGGCTCAGAGTATTATAGAACACCACTCCAAAATGTCGTCTTATCCGTTAAGTATTGAGAAGGGTGTATTAGACCTCATTAAGGAGAGACTTGATAAAACCAAACATCGGCTCATATGTATACGATGTGGCAAATGGGAAAGATTGCTTGAAACAAGAGAGGTAATGGAATCTATATCTTGTAAACGATGTGGTTCGAGGCTGATTACAACCACGTTTTCCTCTGATTATGAACTTTCAAAAATAATTTTGAATAAATTGAGCGGATCAGAAATCAATACTGAGCAAAATCACAAATTTGAAAGAGCATGGAAAACAGCATCATTGATTAACAACTTTGGAAAAAAAGCATTGACGGTACTTTCTGGTTATGGCATAGGTGTTGAAACAGCGGCTCGCATTCTCCGTAATTATGTCGATGATGAAAACTTGTACAAGAATATTTATGATGCAGAAAGACAGTATGTTACAACAAGAGGATTTTGGAACGATAGATAACTACCGATAAATAGATCATCATATTCAAGTTTGCTTTATAAAAAAAATTGCAATATTGTATTTATGTTAGGGAAGCAATACACTTGTAAGATAGATAAAGTTAGGGCCTCTTCAATGCAAAGACTTGATTAAATTCATCATATTAAGTATAGATAGAATTTTTATGCTTTTTAATTAAAATAAAAAGTTTTCTAGAGTAGACTTATTTTTAAAGTAAGACCGTAATGTCATAGACATAATATAAATAATCTTTATTTGCAATGTTGCTTAATTTCATTTTACTGGGTTTGAATATTGATAAGAATTTGCTCTCTATTTATTATAATCACTGCCGTTGCTATTTCTCCCATAGTCACTACTAATTTTTACGCCTATGCTTTACAGGCAATTTGGAGAGATTATGGAGATATGAAAGAACTAGTTAAAGACATAAGAAATGGAAACAAGGATGATGATAACATGGATTGGGATAAATTTAGAGATTCTACCGTATACAAGAATGAAAATGAGGATATACGAGATTGTATAGATTTAGCTAACAAAGTAGGAGGAAAATTGGGCGATTATGAAATTGTACGTTGTTTTGATAATGCGAATTATTACAAGGAAAAGTACACAGATGAAAAAGGTATTAAGAATGAGCAAAATGCTAGTAAGCAGCAGGAAGTGAATCAGAGTCAAAGTCAGCAGCAGCAGGAAGTGAATCAGAGTCAGAGTGAGAAAGAGGTAAGCAAGCAGCAGGAAGTGAATCAGAGTCAAAGTCAGCAGCAGCAGGAAGTGAATCAGAGTCAAAGTCAGCAGCAGCAGCAGGAAGTGAATCAGAGTCAAAGTCAGAATGAGGGGAACGTAAGTCAGACGCAGAATTCATCAGATGTTAATCCTCCCGAAGGGTGTGATTCTTCATATCCGGACATTTGCATTAGTATTAGTTCCGCCAAGCTGAGTTGCTTTGACATTCCCTACAAAAACTTTAAGGTATTATTACCTGATCGTCACGAATTTGATTCTGATGGAGACGGCATAGGTTGTGAAGGTTGATGTATGCGATTCAGTAACTCCTAGGGATTTATTTTTCGTATGTCCAATTCACTTTTATCTTATTGTCCAATTATTTAGATCTTATCTTCATATAATGTGCAAGTCCCTACTAATTAGAAATTAGTTTTGTTATGAGTTTCTAATAACGTTACTATATATAATATAATATAATATAATATATTCATGTTTTCTCTAATTGGTATTGATCCTATGAAGCTATAATTTTACAATGGAATTCTTTGGATTTGGATTAATACTAAATGCACGAGTCGAAAGATTTCTGAATTATAAAAACCAAGTATTAATATTCAGTCATTATATGTGTTTGCTTAAAGTCTTAGTTGCTATTACAAAAGAATATTAATTAAGGTATCCTTTCTTAGCGTCAGCTCCAGTTTTCCTTCCCGCCCAGTATTTAATACAGCCCCTATAATCCTTATTCTGTCACCAACTTTTAGCCTTTCTAGTTCAGCGCTGCTATCGCGCCAACCGACTAATCGAATTTCGCCCGTGTCGTCTCCTATCAGGGTATCGGTGACCGAAACCATTTCGCCATTCTTCGTGTTCACTTGTGTGGTATTTGGTTGTTGTAGAATAATTGATTCTATTATGTAGGAGTCTCCAACTGTCTTAATGTCTTTGATTTTAGAAACACATTCTTCAATTCTAGGAAGTGAATTATTTTCTACTAATTCTAAATACGAATCTTCCTTTAGAAATACCATGTTGCCAAATATCCTGCTAGGAATGCAGTCCATTACGGAATTCAGATTTACATTATTCGACTTTAATCCTTCTAGATTAACATAAACTAAGTTTTTGTCCTTATCTACGCCAATATAATTGACACTCTTATTATCACTTCTTCCATCAGATATTATTCGAATTGTATAAACCTCATAATCTTGAGGTTTTTCCTTCAATTCTATGATTGTGCCTTCGTCACCATGAATCTCAAAGTCACCATTGCCATATTGCAAGTTACCATCTTTGATGCGCGCTCCAATGATTCTTATTGGAAAATTCACTTGAAAAAATCTGGGTAAACTATCTTCGTCAACATTCCATAAAGCAACTCTTAGTTTCCTATCACCTGATTCATTTGATAACATTGTTTGTAATGATTTTTTCCTTTCGCCTCGGGAGTCAGAGAATTCTATTATCCTAGGAATAGAACTTATTAATCCGGATATTACCGCATTCTCTTTTTCTGCTCTTACGCTATCAATATTTGATGTAATACCATCTAGATCTGGAATGCTGGTATCATTTCCTTCGTATGGATAAATGTTCCCACCCTCCCCAATATTTATCAAAGGTTTTCCATTGAGGGCACTTTTAACATAGCAATTCTTTATTTGGATTAAATCCCCTGGTTTGAACGCGTTTTCCTCAATCACATGTGTTAAATTATCCCATAGCCTTGCCTTTATGCTGCCACCAGCGTCATAGACAGCGATAGTTCTACTTTCAATTCTTTCATTAGTATCTTTTTTTGTAAAAACCCTTATAGGATAAATACTGAGAAGTCGTACGGTTAGGTCTAGATCTCTTGCGCCGATATACAGATCTTTAATTCCTCGTTTTGTACGTTGAACATTATCAAATGATGCACCTAAATCAGCTGCAACAAGGAACAGGGCTCCCTGATCGGTTAAGTAGCCGGCACCTATTTTTCTTTTTTTTTCTTCAATGAGTTCTTTTAACTGCTCTAAATTAACATCTGGTTTCTGCTCTAGGAGTATTTCAATCATTTTTTTGAAATCCAATGACAATCTAAAAGTAACCTCCAATTACTAGATTCAACGTCTTGCCTATATGTTTTGAGAATCAGGATGCACCCCAAAATATTGACCTAAATTAGGCGAGTTGAAAAATGAGCGGCTTTTGCAAAATTAGTGGAATTATCTGCATCTAAGTTTTCTGCGAAGACCAACGGATCAGTGGTATTATGGGTAAATTTGACTAATATTCCTTATTATGAGACATAGGAATCAAGTATAGAACGTGTTCTATGCAAGCCAAGATCAGTAATGTATCCACCTAATCTAGGGCCGCTATCTGCGTTTATTAACATCTTATACATCAATTTGAATATTTTTCTTGGTTCCTCTTCGTTTTGATTTGAAGTTTCATATATCAATTGTTGTATTTTCTCTGCGTCAGACTTCGACTCTCCACCTACTTCATTTTCAAGCTTATCTACGATCTTTCTGATTATCATCTTTTCCTTGTCAGTCAATATAATATCAAACTTTTGTGTTGATACGTGATCATCTGACCAGTTACATGCTAATTGAATTTTTTGTTCTAAATCAGGAGTTAAATGAGTTGCAACCTTATATTTTAGCAATCTATCAAAGATCTTTTTTATTCTATCAGCTCCTGAAAAAAAAGATGCCTGCTGAACCATGAGCATGTAAGGAACATGTTGAGATGGTTTATCAGTTGATTTTAAGTGATTAACATATTCGTATAGTCCTTTTATTTTAATT
>Ga0307296_10001297_pt1 | contig 12505 bp, 16 predicted proteins | sample ER_DNA_153_FD_194467 | JGI IMG/M metagenome (GOLD analysis project Ga0307296, IMG submission 194467) | Bulk soil microbial communities from the East River watershed near Crested Butte, Colorado, United States - ER_DNA_153 | ecosystem: Environmental > Terrestrial > Soil > Floodplain | place... | reverse complement strand
CTCGGTCGGCGCCCGTACCTTCAGGTACGCGCGCTCCCTCGGTCCTCGCCTCTGAACGACCATCGCACCTCAGCGACGAGCGCCATTCCGCCAAACCCTCCTAGAGGGCGCGGGCTGCGGCGGTCACAGCGGCGGCGACGACGACGACCGCGAGGAGCGGGGCCCGGAGCCGGATGGCGACGATCGCGGCCGCAAGGCCGAGCAGGCGCTCGTCGAAGACGAGCCTGCGGTCGCCGCCGACCACCTGCGTCACGACGAGCGCCGCCAGGAGGGCCGGCGCGAGCATCTGCACGACTCCGGCGAGCGCGGCCGGCAGGCTGCGCCCCCCGAGCACGACCGGGCCGAGCACCTTGAGGACGACGGTGCCGGCGCCGACGATCGCGACGATGAGCCAGGTCGAGCTCAGCTCTTCCTCCAGCCGACGAAACAGGCGGCGGTGGCGGCGACGATCGGCACCCCTGGAGAGGCGAACGGGATGAGGACGAACGCGATCGTTCCGCCGAGGAGCGCCGCAACGAGGGCGCGCCGCGAATGGATCTGCGAGACCAGGAGCGCGAGAAAGAGCGCGGCGAAGGCGCCGTCGAGCCCGAGGGAATGGGGATTCCCGAGCGCCTTGCCGCCGAAGGCGCCCGCCGCGGTCCCGCCGATCCAGCAGACGTAGAGGACGAGGCCCGCCCCGATGAGGATGCCCCGGTCGAAGCTCCCGTCGCGCCTGCGCGAGAACGCCCACGACTCGTCCACCACCAGCTGCGCCTCGAGCAACCGCCGCAGAGTCCCGCCGCGGATGACGGATGCGACCGAGATCCCGATCGGGAGATAGCGCACGTTGAGGAGGATCGCTGCGGTCGCGGCGGCGCCGACTCCTCCGGCCGCGCTCAGGACGGACGCGGCGGCGAACTGTGCCGACCCTGCGAAGGTTGTCGCGGACATGACGAGGGACGCGGCCGCGCCCACGCCGGCCGCCTGTGCGACGAGCCCGAACGAGGCGCCGAAGACGAAGACGGCGCGCGCGATCGTGAGCGCGCGCCTGGCGCCTGCCCTATACGGGCTCGGCGACCCAGTCACGCGTGAGGAAGAGCCAGAACGCGAGGCCCGAATAAGGCCCGTAGCGACGGAAGCGCCGCTCGATGGCCGCGTCCTTCACCGGCTTGCCACCGTTCAGGCTGGCGAACTTCGGCCGTGTCCACGAGTCGAGCACGAGCCTCGAGTAGCGGCCGACGAGCATCATCACGTGCGCGGCCGCGTAGGGACCGACCCCGGGGAGCCCGAGCAGCCGCTCGGCGACCTCGTCGTCGGGGAGCTCGTCCGCGCTAGCGGTCGTGAGCTCCTCGAGCTGGACCTCGCCTGAGGCGACCGACTCCGCGAGCGACCGGAGGTAGGCGCCGCGATAGCCCGCCCGCGCGACGTCCCGGTAGAAGTCTTCGGGCGCTGCGGCCATCGCCTCGGGCGACGGGAACGCGCGGCCGAGATGCCCCTCGGCCGGCGCTCCCGGCGCCGCGTCGCCGAGGTGCTCGACAATCGCGCTCACCATCCGCACCGTCCCCGACCACGTCGTGTTCGTCGTGCAGATCGTCTTGACCACGTCCTCGAAGACGGTCTGGCTCCGCATGAGCCGCCCCGCGCCGCTCGCGACCCAGGCGAGATCGGGATCCTCACGCGCGAGCGCGTAGAACTCGGAGAGGTCCTCGTCGAGCCTCAGCATGTGCCCGACCGCGTTGAAGACCGGCTCGGAGCGGGCGCCGCCTCGACCCGTGAGCCGCCCCTTACCGGACGGCCCCTCCTCGACGAGCACGGTTTGCGGGCGCCTGCGCGGGAGGGCGACGGTCGTCTCGAGGGTGCGCGCCTTCTCGTCGATCCTGTTCGGCGGCAGGTCGGCGACGCCGTGGGACATGACCGTCCGCCAGAGGTCGACCGGTTCGCCACCGGCGCCCTTGAGCGGGAAGGTCGCGCTCCAGCTCACCGAGCCGAGGCCGGGTCGTACTTCTGCTCCCAGGACGAGACCGCGAACGCCTCGCCGGGAGTTCCGCCAAAGCAGAGGATCCTCGTGCCGACCTCGTGGGCGACGGCCGACCGGATCGACGCCGGATCGGGCACGTAGACGAAGGTTCCCTCCGGTGCGTCGGCCGCCTGGCCGTCGACCGTGAACGTCGCGCTTCCCTTCGCGACGTAGTAGAGCTCCTCGTGGTGCGTGTCGACTTCGTCGTGCTCGCCGACGATCTCGCCCTCCTGTGTCGCGGTGTACGCGTTGATGCCGAACGACTGGATCCCGAAGTGGATCCTGACCGCGTGCCAGTCGGGCTCCCCGGCCTCCTTCTCGCCCGCCGGCTCGGGAATGCGGTCGATGTGCGTCACCTGATATCCAGCCCCGCTCATCCGTCCTCCTCGTCGAGTGACCGTTAGGGAGAGGTTATGCGCAGCCGGTCGCCCTCCGAGATCCCCCAGCGCTCGAATGCGCCCTGGTTCACTTCGAGCGCTCCCCGGTAGGCGACCTCAGGGTCGTAGAGCGGGCATGGGTCGCGTTCGCACGGCGCCATGTCGAGGATCCGCAGGATGCGTCCGTCGGCGCCGTAGAACGCGATCGAGAGCGAGACGAGCGTGTCCTTCATCCAGAAGGCGCCGCGGCGATCCGCCGGGAAGGTGAAGACCATTCCCGCATTCGCCGGGAGGGAGGCGCGGCCCATCAGGCCATGCTCCCGCTCGGACGGCGTGTCGGCGACCTCGACGGCGACCGTCGTCTCGGCGTCGCCGTGGCTGAGCACGACCTGCGGGCTCCGCTCCCCGCCGCTCCCGCCGCAACCGGCGACGAGGACGAGCCCGGCGAGGAGCAGGCGCCTAGACGAGGAGCCCTCCCTCGAGGGTGAGCAGGAGCTGCTTGCGCTGGAGCCCGCCCGCGTAGCCGACGAGGCTTCCGCTCGAGCCGACGATGCGGTGGCACGGAACGACGATCGGGACCGGGTTGCGGTTGAGCGCGCCGCCGACCGCGCGCGCGGCCTTCGGCTTGCCGATCCGCGCCGCCAGGCCGCCGTACGTGTCCACCTGGCCGTACGGGACGCGTCGGAGCTCGGCGAGGACGAGCTGCTGGAAGGCGGGAAGCCCTCCGAGGTCGACCGGAAGGTCGAAGTCGTGCCGCCGTCCCTCGAAGTACTCGTCGAGCTCTCGGCGCGCCTCGTCCACGGGACGCGGCGAGCGCAGCACGCGGGCGCCGTGGAGGCGGGCGAGGCGCTCCACCTCCTCCTCCGGATCGGGATCGAAGGCGATTTCGCACACTCCGCGCTCGGTCGCAGCGACGAGCAGGGGCCCGATCGGCGAATCGGTCAGGTCGTAGGCGACGTCGAGGAGCGCCTCGGCTGCGGCGCGGTCGCGGAAAGCGGTGTCGGTGTGGGCGGGAACGGTCATGTCATCCTCCTGCGCAGCCGCCGGACTCCCGACGAGGCGGCCTGTCTGGCCGCTTCCTCGCTGGAGCCGAGCGCTGTCGCGATGTCTGCGTAGTTCAGGTCGTAGCCGTAGCGAAGGACGACCGCCGCACGCTCGGTGGCGGGGAGGTCGCCGGTGAGATGGTCGAGCTCGGCGTAGACCGGCCGGCTGTCGTCCGCCGGCAGCTCCGGCAGAGGCGCGGTGGGCGCGCGCTTGCGCCGCTCATCGATCGCCACGCGCGTTGCGATCGTGTACGCCCAGGCGCGCAGGTGGCGGCCGTGAGTGAGGCGCGGGTAGCCGCGCAGCGCCCGCAGGAAGGTCTCCTGGAAGGCGTCGTCGGCCGCGTCCCTCCCGGCGAGCCGCCGCAGGTACCCGTAGATCTCGTCGCGGTAGGTCTCGTAGAAGCGTTCGAAGGGCGGTATCGCCACGGTGTTCATCATCTGCTCTAACGCGCCGGGCCGTCGAGATGTGAGACTGCCACCGTGCGCGTTGCGGTCGTGGGTCACGTCGAGTGGATCGAGTTCGTGCGGGTCGACCAGGTTCCGGCGCGGGGAGAGATCGTCCATGCGGGAGAAGTCTGGGCCGAAGCGGCGGGCGGAGGCGCGGTGGCCGCCGTTCAGCTGGCGCGCCTGGCGGGCTCAAGCACGCTCTTCACCGCCGTCGGGGACGACGAGCTCGGGCGAAAGGTCGTTCCCGAGCTCGAGCGGCTCGGCGTCACCGTGCACGCGGCCGTACGGCCCGAGCCCCAGCGGCGCGGATTCACCTACCTCGACGCGGACGGGGAGAGGACGATCACCGTCATCGGCGAGCGTCTCGGCCCACGCCGGTCCGACGATCTCCCCTGGGAGGAGCTCGCCGGCGCCGACGGCGTCTACTTCGTGAGCGGCGATGCCGCCTCGGTGCGCGCCGCGCGCGAGGCCCGCGCGCTCGTCGCCACGGCACGCTCGCTCCCGACGCTCGCCGAGGCGGGGGTCGAGCTCGACGCGCTCGTGCGCAGCCGAAACGACGAGGGCGAGATCTACCGGCCCGGCGACATCGATCCCCCGCCGCTGGCCGATGTCGCGACCGCCGGCCCCCTCGGCGGGACATACACGCTCGCCGGCGGCGCGCCCGCTCACTTCCAGGCCGCCGCGACGCCCGGTCCGCGCCAGGATGCCTACGGCGCGGGCGACAGCTTCGCCGCCGGCCTCACGTACGGACTGGCCGACGGGCTCTCGATGGACGACGCGGTCGCGCTCGCCGCACGGTCAGGCGCCGCCGCTCTATCCCGCCGCGGCGCCCACCTCGGCTAGGTCACCGCTCGGCGAGCCTGTCGAGGATGTAGCCGGCATACCAGGGCGGCCAGTCCTCGTCGCGCTGCCCGAGCTCGCGCTCGTATTCGCCGTGGGCGCGCTCCGCGTCCTTCAGCAATTGCGCGAGCTCGTCGCGGGTGACTTCCATCGTTGCCTCCTGTGGGGACGAGGGGTTGCTAAGTGGGAGATTGTGGTTTACAGTGGGACGAAGTGGGGATCACGTCTCAGGCGGATCGATGCTACTCGGCGAATACGAGCACACTCTCGACGACAAGAACCGACTCACCCTCCCGGCCAAGTTCCGCCAGGCCTTCGAGGGCACAGTTGTCGTATCGCGTGGGCTCGATGGTTGTCTCTTTGTGTTCACGCGCGACAACTGGGATTCCTTCGTCGCGGCGCAGCTCGAAGGTCTCAACCCCTTCAGCCGCGAGGCTCGCCAGATGAGCCGCTTCATGTTCTCCGGAGCCGCCGAGACCGAGCTGGACAAACAGGGGCGCGTAATGGTTCCGCCCGCGCTCATCGAGCACGCGAGCCTGGGGCGCGAGGTCGTCGTCGCAGGCGTGCGCGACCACGTCGAGATCTGGGGCCGCGAGGCGTGGCGGAAGCAACTCGAAGAGGTGGAAGGGAGTGTGGAGCTTGTTGCCGAGCGCCTTGCAGCGAAGCAGGACTGACCACGTCCCCGTCCTCGCCGACGAGGTTCGGGAGTTGCTCGCGGTCCAACCCGGCGAGACCGTCGTCGATGCCACGTTCGGCGCCGGCGGTCACGCACGCGTCCTCGCGGCCGGCCTCCAAGGAACGGGTCGCTTCATCGCGATCGACCGCGATGCCACGGTGCGCCCGTACTTCGAGCGCTTCGAGCGCGAGGCCGGCGTCCAGGCCCGCTTTCTGCGCGGGGAGCTCTCGGTCGTGCTCTCGCAGCTTGGGTCGAACGGCGTCGAGGCGGACGCGATCCTCCTCGACCTCGGTGTGTCGAGCATGCAGATCGACCGGCCGGAACGCGGCTTTTCCTACGCGGTCGACGCGCCGCTCGACATGCGCATGGACCCCTCGAGCGATCTCAGCGCACGCGAGATCGTGAACGAGTGGGACGAGCGCGAGCTCGCGACCATCTTTCGCCGCTACGGCGAGGAGCGCTACGCCCGCCAGATCGCGCAGGCAATCGTGCGCCGCCGCCAGGAGCGGCCGTTCGAGCGGACGGGCGAGCTCGTCGACACGGTCAAATCGGCCATCCCGGCGCCGCGCCGTTTCGGCGACGGCCATCCCGCCAAGCGCGTCTTCCAGGCCCTGCGAATCGCGGCGAACGAAGAGCTCGACTCGCTCGAGCGCGCGCTTCCGGCCGCGCTCTCCATGTTGCGGCCGGGCGGGCGACTCGCCGTCATCAGCTTTCACTCGCTCGAGGATCGGATGGTCAAGCGCTTCTTCGCCGCGCAGGCACGCGGGTGCACATGCCCGCCCGAGCTTCCCGTCTGCGTCTGCGGACACGAGCCGACGATGCGCCTCTTGACGCGCAAGGCCGTGCGTCCGTCGCCGCAGGAGACAGCCGAGAACCCGCGCTCGGCGCCGGCGAAGCTGCGGGCGGCGGTCAAGGTGGGGGAGGGCTGATGGCGAGCTTCGCGCCTGCAACGGCGCGGTCCTATGCGCCGGCGAAGCCTCGCCGCGCTCCGGCGCCCCCGCGGCTCGAGCCCCGGCCTGCACGCGCCCCGCGTACGCAGGCGCGGCCTAGGGTGGCGGGCGGTGTCCTCTGGATCGTGATCGTGGCAGTGCTCCTCTCCGGCATCGTCGCGCTCAACGTCGCCGTCCTGCGCCTGAACATGCAGGTCGAGCAGCTCGACAATCAGCACGACCAGCTGGCCTCGAAGCGCGACGGGCTCCAGTCGCAGCTCTCGACCGCCGCGGCGGCCGGACGGATCGAGGAGCTGGCGACCAGGACTTTCGGCCTGGGCGCTCCGGATTCGACCATGTATCTCAAGCTCAAGCGCCACGGTCGCTAGGCGATGACGGCGCGGGTCGCGAACCGGCGCATCCGACTCTTGGTTGCGCTCTTCGCGGCCGTCTTCACCGTCGCTCTCCTCAGGGCAGGCTGGCTGCAGGCGGTTCGGGCGCAGGCGCTCGACAAGCTCGCGACGAGCCAGCACCGCGAGACGATCTCCGTGCCTCCGCACCGCGGCACGATCTACGACCGCCTGGGCGTGGAGCTGGCGGTCGGGTCGCGCGCGACGACGGTGTACGCCAACCCGCGGCAGATCCGCGATCCCCGGGCTGCAGCGCTCGCGGTGGAGAAGGACCTCGGCATCAAGGCCGACAAGATCTACCCGCTCCTGGCCGACCGCTCTCGCGGCTTCGTCTACGTCGAGCGGCAGGCCGACCCGGGGCTGGCTCAGGCTCTCCAGGATCGCCAGCTGCCCGGGTTCGGGTTCTATCCCGAGGAGCGCCGTGAATATCCGCAGAAGCGGGTGGGCGCCTCGCTGCTCGGCTATGCGGGCGTCGACAACAAGGGCCTCTCCGGGCTCGAGTTGGAGCTGGACAAGACGCTGACCGGGACGCGCGGCCAGAAGACGATCGTCAAAGATCCGTTCGGGCGGACGCTCGAGGTCGTGGACTCGAAGCCCGGGACCGACGGCAAGAACGTCTATCTCACGATCGACCATTCGATCCAGGGCCAGGTCGAACGTGTCCTCCACGAGACGCGCGAACGCTGGGCGGCCAAGTCGGCGAGCGCGATCGTCATGGACCCGCGAACCGGGGGCGTCCTCGCGCTTGCTGTCGATCCGGGCTACGACGCGAACCGCTTCCCGGACGTGCCGCAGGACCGGCAGCGAAACCGCGCTGTCACGGACACCTACGAGCCGGGCTCGACGTTCAAGATCGTGACCATCTCGGGGGCGCTCGAGACCGGGCTCGTGACGCCGTCGTCCAAGTTCAGGTTGCCGTACTCGATCCAGGTCGCCGACCGGAAGATCCACGACGCCGAGCCGCGTGGGACCGAGACGATGACGACCGACCAGATCCTCTCGCGCTCGTCGAACGTCGGTGTCGTCACGATCGCCGAAGCGCTCGGCCGCGACCGGATCTCGGAGTGGATTCGCCGCTTCGGTTTCGGGCGCCCGACCGGGATCGACTATCCAGGCGAGAGCAAGGGCATCGTCCTCCCGGCGGAGAGCTGGTCCGGTTCGACGATCGGGAACGTGCCGATCGGCCAGGGCATCGCCGTCACTCCGGTGCAGATGATCGCCGCCTACGGTGCGATCGCAAACAAGGGCGTCTGGATCGAGCCCCACCTCGTCGACCGAGTGGGTGCCGGGCAGCGGGTACGGCCCACGAGGCACCGGATCCTGACGACGAGGACTGCGGATGAGGTCCGCCACATGCTGCGCGAGGTCGTCGAGGAGGGCTCCGGCACGGCGGCGCAGGTCCCGGGCTACCGGATCGCAGGGAAGACGGGGACGGCCGCGAAGCCCGACGCGACGGGCGGCTATTCGACGTCCGCCTACGTCGCGTCGTTCGTCGGGTTCGTGCCGGCGCGGCAACCGCGACTGGTGATCCTGGTCACGGTCGACGAGCCGAGGGGCGCGATATGGGGTGGCGTCGTGGCCGCGCCGGCCTTCGCGGAGATCGCCAAATTCGCCCTGCAGTACCTCGAAATTCCGCCGGATTGATCCGGGGCCGCCGCGGGCCTCCCTCCGGTTCCAGCCTATCGCTGGAAAGCGCGCGTGTGGTGCGCCGAATGCGTGAATATCCGTGCAAAAGCGCCGTTTTTTTCTGCGGCGGGCTTCCGGGATGAAAGCCGCTCCTTGGTAGAATCCCGCCCCATCGACCTCGAGCTCCTGGCCCAGGCGGTCCGCGCGACGCGCACCGCGAACCCGGCCCCAGTCGACGTCACCGACCTGGCCTACGATGCGCGGCGTGTGACACCGGGGTCACTCTTCGTCTGCGTGCCCGGCCTCAAGGCCGACGGGCACGACTTTGCGCCCCAGGCGGTCGCGAACGGCGCGGCGGCGCTCGTCGTCGAGCGTGAGCTCGATCTGCCCGTTCCCCAACTCGTCGTCGCGGATTCTCGCGAGGCGATGGCGCTCGCCGCCGACGCCTTCTTCGGTTACCCGACGCGCGAGCTTCAGGTCGCAGGGGTGACCGGGACGAATGGGAAGACGACCACCGCCTTCCTCCTCTTCGCCATCCTCGCCGCGGCCGGCCGCCGACCCGGCCTCCTCGGCACGATCGAGAACCGCGTCGGTGGCGAGCGGCGCGCGGCGGTGCGCACCACATCGGAGGCGATCGACGTCCAGCGCCTCCTCCGCGAGATGCTCGACGCTGGCGACCGAAGCTGCGCGATGGAAGCAACCTCTCACGGCTCGGCGCTCAAGCGGCTGCTCGGGATCCGCTTCGCCGTCCTCGTCTTCACGAACCTGAGCCAGGATCACCTCGACTTCCACGGGTCGCTCGAGGAGTACTTCGATGCGAAGCGGCGCCTCTTCACCGAGGAGGACCTGGACGGCCGCAGGCCGCCTGCCGTCGTGAACGTCGGCGATCCGTACGGCCGGCGGCTCGTGGAGGAATTGCGGGCGCTTGGCGAAGAGCCCGTCACCTTCGAGCTCGAAGACGCGGAGGGGTTGGAGCTCACGGCTCGCGGCGCACGCTTCAGCGTCGACGGTCTCCAGGTCGAGACGAGGCTCCGTGGTCGCTTCAACGTCGAGAACATCGTCGGCGCGGTCAAGGCCGCCTCGGTTCTCGGACTCGAGCCCCGCGCGATCGTGACCGGAGTCGAGCACGTCGTGGGCGTGCCGGGCCGGTTCGAGGCGGTCGACGAGGGGCAGCCGTTCACCGTGCTCGTCGACTACGCGCACACACCGGAGGCGCTCGAGAACGTCCTCGCCGAGGCGCGTGAGATCACCGCCGGACGCCTCGTCTGCGTCTTCGGCTGCGGAGGCGACAGGGATCGCGGCAAGCGGCCTCTCATGGGGGAGGTCGTGGCGCGCCTCGCGGATGCGGCGATCGTTACCTCGGACAACCCGCGGAGCGAGGATCCGCAGGCGATCATCGACGAGATCGTCGCCGGGATCTCGGGCGACGCTGAGGTCGAGCCCGACCGCGAGGCGGCGATCGTCGCGGCGCTCGAGGGCGCCGGGGAAGGCGACGTCGTCGTCATCGCCGGCAAGGGCCACGAACAGGGGCAGGAGTTCGCCGACCGCACGGTCCCGTTCGATGACCGCGAGGTCGCACGCGAGACGTTGCGCCGGCTGGCGGCGCGCACATGATCCCGCTCTCCATCGACGAGATCGCGGCGCTCGCCCCCGGCGAGCTCCGGCGAGGCTCCGGCACCCAGGTCAGCGGGGTGACGATCGACTCGCGGAAGGTCGAGGCCGGCGACCTCTTCGTCGCCGTTGGGCGGGGCGTCGAGTTTGCCGACGAGGCGCTGCAGGCAGGCGCGGTGGCCGCGCTCATTCCGGAGGACGCATTCCGGGCGCTCGGCGCGATCGCGCGGGAGGTGCGGTCGCGAAGCAGCGCGAAGGTCGTCGCAGTCACGGGCTCGACTGCCAAGACGTCGACAAAGGACATCCTCGCGGCGCTCTGCCGGCCGCACGCGAGGACGGTTGCGGCGGAGGGAAGCCAGAACAACGAGGTCGGGCTCCCGCTCACGCTGTGCAAGCTCGAGCCCGAGACGGAGGTCGCGGTCGTCGAGATGGGGATGCGCGGCCTCGGCCAGATCGCGGAGCTCTGCGAGATCGCCCGGCCCGACGTGGGAGTCGTCACCGCGATCGGGCCCGTGCACCTCGAGCTGCTCGGCACAGTTGAGCGCGTCGCCCAGGCGAAGGCTGAGCTGATCGAGGCCCTGCCGACGGGCGGAGCAGCGGTCGTCCCCGCCAACGAGCCGTATCTGGAGCCCTTCCTCACGCGGGAAGACATCGACGTCTTCCGCTTCGGCGAGGGCGGCGACGTCTCGCTCTCCTATTTCGCCGCCCACGACGGCGAGGCGCGCCTGAAGGTCACCGCGTTCGGCCGCCCGCTGACCATCGAGTTCAGCTTTTCCTCTCGCTACAACGCGGTCAACGCCCTCGCAGCGCTCGCCGCCTACCACGCGCTTGGCCTCCCGCTTGGGAAGGCGGGGCGCGGAGCCCGCCACGTGCAGCTCTCCCGCCTGCGAGGCGAGGAGATTGCCCTCCCCGACGACGGCATCCTCATCAACGACTGCTACAACGCAAACCCGCTCTCGATGATCGCAGCGCTCGAGCATCTCGCCGAGCGCGCGGGCGACCGGCGAAAGGTGGCCGTGCTGGGCGACATGGCCGAGCTGGGCCCGGGCGCCGCTTCGTATCACCGAGAGGTCGGCGCGGCCGCATCCCGTGCCGGCGTCGACGCGCTCGTTGCAGTCGGCCCGCTCGCCCGCGGCTATGTCGAAGGGGCGCGCGGGGTGCCGACAGTCCGCTGGGCGCCGACCGTCGAGGCCGGCCTGACCGCCCTTCGTCGGCTCTTGCGTCCCGGCGACTGCGTCCTCGTCAAGGGCTCCCGGGCGATGGGGCTCGAGGCGATCGGCGAAGCCGTCGCCGTCGTCCCGGCCCGAGGCTAGTCTCCGCGCGTGGTTCAGGTCCTTCTCGCAGGGCTCATCTCGATGGTCATCTCGATCGTCGCCGGCCCGAAGTTCATCGAGTTCCTGCGCCGCAACGAGTTCGGGCAGCAGATCAGGGAGGAGGGCCCCCAGGGCCACGTGGTGAAGCGGGGGACGCCCGCGATGGGCGGCCTCCTGATCATGCTGGCGATGGCCATCCCGTTCCTGGCCTTCTCCAAGCACACGCTGCCCGCACTGACCGCCTTCTTCGTCACGCTCGGCTGCGCGGCGATCGGCTTTGTCGACGACTGGACGAAGATCGCCCGCCGCCGGTCGCTCGGCCTGGCCGGGCGCTGGAAACTCGTCTGGCTCGCGGGGATCACCGTCATCGTCGGGCTCGTGGTTTCCGACCGGGGCTTCTCGACCTCGGTCTACGTCCCCCTCATCGACGTGGACGTACCCCTCTCGTACGGCTGGTACGTCCTGCTCTTCTTCATCATCGCGGGCGCCGCGAACGGCGTGAACCTGACGGACGGGATCGACGGGCTCGCAGCCGGGACGACGACGATCGCCGTCCTCACGTACACGGCGATGAGCCTCGTCGCCGCTCTGACCGCCGTGCGCCGCGGCGGCCCCGCCGATCCGATCGACCTCGACCTCGCGATCCTCGGCGCCAGCCTGATCGGGGCCTCGATCGGGTTCCTCTGGTACAACGCCTTCCCCGCTCAGGTCTTCATGGGCGACACCGGCTCCATGGGGCTCGGAGGCGCGCTCGCCGCCTTCGCGATCATGACGAAGACCGAGCTCCTCCTGATTCTCATCGGCGGCATCTTCCTCGTCGAGGCCCTCTCGGTGATCGTCCAGGTCCTCACCTTCAAGTGGCTCGGCCGGCGGATCCTGCTCATGGCTCCGCTCCACCACCACTTCGAGATGAAGGCCTGGTCGGAGACGCGGATCATGGTGCGCTTCTGGATCGCGACGGCGATCCTCTGCGCCTGCGGGTTTGTCCTCTACTACGCCTACTTCTCGAACTTCAACAATCTCGCTTCCTAGGAAAATCCTCGTCCTCGGGCTCGCGCGTTCGGGCGAGGCGGCCGCGCTCGCGCTCGCGCGCCGCGGGGTCGAAGTCCTCGGGGTCGACCTGCGGGAGGACCTGGATGCGGGCAGGCTTCGCGAGGCGGGCGTCGAAGTCGTCCTCGGCGCGGACGACCCCGAGTTTCTCGACGGCGTGGACCTGCTCGTGAAAAGCCCAGGCGTA
>Ga0307296_10001295_pt1 | contig 12527 bp, 10 predicted proteins | sample ER_DNA_153_FD_194467 | JGI IMG/M metagenome (GOLD analysis project Ga0307296, IMG submission 194467) | Bulk soil microbial communities from the East River watershed near Crested Butte, Colorado, United States - ER_DNA_153 | ecosystem: Environmental > Terrestrial > Soil > Floodplain | place... | reverse complement strand
ACCGCAGCTGCCCGTCGGGCTCGGGCACGCCGTAGATCGCCCCTCCCTGCTCCCACTGGGCCACGCCGGCGATATCGAACGCGAGCGGCCTGCGCGAGGCGAAGAAATGGCGCAGCATCTCGAGATAGTCCGTGTCCAGCGAGTCGCGCGGCGCGAAGGGGTACAACAGCGTCAGCGAGAGTGGAATCTGCTCGTCCACACGCTCCGGATAGAGCTCGTCGTGGGCCTTCGCCAGCTCGGGAGCTTGTTCCGCGAGGAAGAGCGTGACCGCGGTCTCGAACACGCCGTCCCGCGGCATCAGCCCTGCGCCAGCGCGCGCTGCTGGAGCCCCAGGATCGAGCGGGCGATGACGAGCCGCTGGATCTCGCTCGTGCCCTCGTAGATCTCGGTGATCTTGGCGTCGCGGTAATAGCGCTCGACGGGGAACTCCTTCGTATAGCCGTAGCCGCCGAGGATCTGGATCGCCTCGCCCGTCTGCCGCCGCGCCATCTCCGAGGCGAAGAGCTTCGCCTTCGCGCCCTCCTCGGTATGCGAGAGCCCGTGCTGCTTGCGCCAGGCGGCCCGGTAGACCAGCAGGCGAGCCGCGTCCAGTTCGGTGGCCATGTCCGCCAGCTTCCACTGGATCGCCTGAAACTCGGCGATGCGCTTGCCGAACTGTTTGCGCTCGAGCGCGTAGTTACGGGCGAAGTCGTAGGCCGCCTGGGCGATCCCGAGGGCCTGGGCAGCGATGCCGATCCGGCCCCCGTCGAGCGTCGCCATCGCCACCGCGAAACCCTTGCCCTCCTCGTGAAGCAGCCGGTCACGCCCCACATGGGCGTCCTCGACGACGATGTCCGAGGTGACGGAGGAGTTGAGGCCGAGCTTCTCCTCGACCCGGGTCGGCCGCACGTGCTCGGCATCGAGGATGAACGCGGAAACGCCCTTCGCACCCGGTGTGTTGGGGTCCGTCCGCGCAAAGAGCAAGAAGGTCCCTGCGTAGTGACCGTTCGTGATCCACTGCTTGGCGCCGGAGATCACCCATTCCTCGCCGTCCGCGCGTGCCGAGGTGCGCAGCGAGCCCGCGTCGGAGCCGGCTTCAGGCTCGGTAAGCGCGAAGGCGCCGAGCACCTCGCCGCGCGCGAGCGGCGGAACGAACCGCGAGCGCTGCTCGTCGGATCCGAACGTGAGGATCGGCAAGGTCACGGCGCTCGTGTGTACCGCGACCGTGACGCCCACCCCCGCGTCGGCGCGTGAAAGCTCTTCGAGCACGAGGATGTACGCCGGGAAGTCGGCTCCGGCGCCGCCGTACTCCTCTGGGACGCAGGCCCCCATCAGGCCGAGCTCCGCGAGCTTGCCGAAGAGCTCACGCGGAAAACGGTGCTCGCGGTCCCACTCGGCCGCGTGCGGCTCGATCTCGGCCTGCGCGAACTCGCGCGTCAGGGCCTGGATCTCCTTCTGGTCGGAGGTGAGCTCGAAGTCCAACTTAGGAGAGTTTGACGAAACGCAGCGCTGAGCCGCCGGGCGACGTTCCGCCAAACTCTCCTAGGCGTAATCGTAGAAGCCGCGACCCGACTTCCGTCCGAGCCGGCCGGCCGCGACGTGCTCGCGGAGCAGGGGGCAGGGCTCGTAGCGCTCGTCGCCGAGACCGTCGCGGAGGACCTCCAGGATCGCCACGCAGGTATCGAGGCCGATCAGGTCGGCAAGCGCGAGCGGCCCCATCGGGTGTGCGAACCCGAGCTTTGCGATCGTGTCGATCGCCTCGGCCTCCGCCACCCCGTCGTGGAGCGCCCACACCGCCTCGTTGATGAACGGCATCAGGATGCGGTTCGAGACGAAGCCGGGGAAGTCGTTCGCGACCGCCGGAGTCTTGCCGAGCTCCTTGGCGAGCTCGGTGATCGATTCCGCCGTTTCGTCCGAGGTCTCCTTCCCGCGCACGACCTCGACCAGCGCCATCATGGGGACGGGGTTGAAGAAGTGCATCCCGATCACGCGATCGGGCCGGCCGGTGACCGCGGCGAGCGAGGAGATCGGGATCGAAGACGTGTTTGAGGCGAGCACCGCGCCCGGTGGAAGCATCTCGTCTGCCCGGCGGAAGACGTCCTCCTTCACGCCGGCGTCTTCGACGACCGCCTCGATCATCAGGTCCGCGGGGACGAGATCGTCGGCCGGCTCGACGCGGCCCAGCACGTCGTCGGGATCGAAGCCTCCCTTCTCGGCGAGCTTGCCGAGGCTCTTGCGCATCGTCTCGATGCCGCGCTCGACAGCTCCAGGGTCGGCGTCGTAGAGAGAAACCCGCCGGCCCGAGCTCGCGACGACTTGCGCGATGCCGGCGCCCATCTGGCCCGCGCCGACGACGAGTACGTGCCCGAACCTCACGAGCGGAGGCTAACTACTGGGGAGGCAGGTCCTTCCGCTTTCCCACCGACGGATCAGCCCATTGCGGCTCGAGCCGAGATCGCCCCAGCGCGATGGGGACGAACAGCACGGCGAAGACGATTCCGATGAAGAAGGCAAAGGAGATGGGATCGGCGTTGCCGCGCTTCGGCGGAGGCGCAGTGCACTCCTTCTCGTCTGCCTTCGTCACGTGCGCCGAGAGCGTCCGCATCGACCCGGCGACGCCGCAGCGGTACGCCCCCGCCGGCCCGGCTGAGATAGCCAAGGCCAACAGGAGAAGGCAAACGAGGCTCGCCAGCCGCCCAACGCCGCAGTGCATGTACTGAGTAGGACCGATCCGCGGCCAAGGTGTTGGCGTCGGGCCGCAAGTTCACCCCTTCGGGGTAGGTCCGGTCAGACCTCGATGAGGATCGCATCGCCCTGGCCGCCGCCGGAGCAGATTGCAGCCAAGCCGAGCCCGCCACCGTTGCGGCGCAGGTCGTGCACCATCGTCCCCAGGATGCGCGCCCCCGAGGCGCCGATCGGATGGCCGAGCGCCACCGCGCCGCCGTTCACGTTCACCTTCTCCTCGTCGGCGCCGAGCATCTTCGCGGAGTTGAGGACGACCGAGGAAAACGCCTCATTGAGCTCGACGCGCTCGACGTCGTCGATCGTCTTCCCGGCCTTCTCGAGCGCGATCGCGCCGGCCTTCGCGGGCGTGCGAGCGAGGTAGGCGAAATCGTCGGCGACGTAGCCCTGCGAGATGATCGTCGCGAGGATCGGCAGTCCGCGCTTCTTCGCGAACTCCTCGCTGGTTACCACGACCGAGCCGGCCCCGTCGTTCACGCCAGGCGCATTGCCGGCCGTCGTCGTCCCTTCGGGGTCGAAGACCGGCTTCAGGGCCGCGAGCTTCTCGAGGGAGGTGTCGCGCCGCGGCCCCTCATCCGTGTCGAGGTCGCCGACGGGAACGATCTCGTCGGCAAAACGCCCCTCGTCGATCGCGCTCACGGCGCGCTCGTGCGAGCGGAGCGCCCAACGATCCTGCTCCTCGCGCGGGATGCCGAGCTCGCGGCTGACGAACGAGGCCTGCTCGACCATGTGGCGATCGTCGAAGGTCGACGTGAGCCCATCGTGGACCATCGAGTCGATTAGCGTCCCGTCGCCGAGCTTGTAGCCGAACCGCGCCTTCTTCAGCAGGTACGGCGCGTTCGACATCGACTCCATGCCCCCGGTGACGATCACGTCGAGGTCGCCTGCACGGATCATCGCGTCTGCGATCTCAACGGCGCGGATCGACGAGGCGCAGACCTTGTTGATCGTGTCGGCGCCGACTTCCTTCGGAATCCCCGCGCCGACTGCGGCCTGCCGCGCGGGCGCCTGCCCAGCACCGGCCTGGAGCACCTGGCCCATGATCACGTACTCGACCTCGCCCGGCTCTAGCCCCGCGCGCTCGAGCGCAGCCTCGATCGCGATCGCGCCGAGCTCGGTTGCCTGGTAGTCAGCCAGGCCGCCGCCGAGCTTCCCGAACGGGGTGCGAGCGGTGGAAACGATGACCGAGCGGCTCATGCCGAGAGCGTAACTGTCGGGCCGAACCCCGCAGAAGCCGCCAGGCCTTGTCCGGTGCCTGGCACCGGACAAGGCCCGAAGGGGCGCTTACAGCTCGCGATAGCGCGCCTGGACGAGGCAGAAGAGCGCATACGCGAACAGGCCCGCGGCGGTCAGACCCAGCAAAACGTGCCCGTACGACTGGTGAGCGAGCTTGGCGAGGGCGCCGTCGAGGCCGATGGCTTCGTTCGGGTCGTACTCCCACGCCGCCCGTACCAGGAAGAAGCCTGCAAGCAGGAAGACCACCCCGCGGGCGTTGTGACCGATGACTCCGAGCACCGTGTACCAGCGCCGCTCCTCGCCTCCCATCTGCTCCTCCTTCAGGTCCTTGCGGAACGTCCCTGAGAGACCGCGGTAGACGTTGAACGCCCCGGCGCCCATCACGGCTAACCCGGCTGCGGCGACGAGCCACTGCCCGAGTGGAAGATCGAGGACCCTGGCGGTCGCATCGTCCTCCTTTTTTCCGCCGCCGGCCGACGCGTTCGCATTGACGACGAGCTCGGCGCAGAGGTATGCAAGCCACGAGTAGAGGGCACCGCGCGCCACGAGCCCGATCCGCTGCAGCACGCCTTCCCGCTCGCCGGTCTCGAGCTCACGCCCTAGAAGCGCTTGCGCGAAACGCCAGAGGGCATAGCCCGCGAGGCCGACCGCGAGAGCAGCAAGCAGGATCTTCCCGAACAAGCTGTCCGCCAATGCGTGCAGCGCCCCGGGCCGATCTTCGATCTTCCCACCGCCTGCGATCGCAACCTTCAGCGCGATGGCGGCCACAATGCCGAACGTGATTCCCTTGGCCACGAGACCGGCCCGCCCGAGGCGTTTTGTCCACGCGCTCGCAGCGAGTCCTTCAGCCTTGTCTTTCACCTCGGCGTTCACGGGGTGAGCCAGGACGTACCCGTAACGGTCCTGATCGATGCCCGGAACGTTCAACGCTCGCTCTGGCCGAACATCCCCGACGAGAAGCTCGTCGAGCTCGCACAGCGCTGGGCCGACGAACGAGGACACCGGGCGGTGATCGTGTTCGACGGGTCGGCCCCCGAGGGAGCGATCGGATCCGGCAAGGAGAGCGCCGACGACTGGCTGACGCGCGAGGCGGCGCGACTCGCGGAGGCAGGCGAGACGTTCTGGCTCGTCACGTCCGACCGGGAGCTGCGGGAGCGCGCCGGTAAGAGTGCGGCGCGCGTGATCGGCGGCGGCCGTTTCGCGCGCGAGCTGACGGGCCGCTAGTTCGCCGCGAGCTATTCGGCGCCGTAGCGTTCGATGAAAGCGAGGACGCGCTGCCAGGCGTCCGCTGAGTCGTCTGCGAACTCCTCGTAGCGGCGGTCGAAGAAGCTGTGCGGCGCATCCGGGTACGTGACGACCTCGTGCTCGACCCCGGCAGCGGTCAGCGCCTCCTCGAACTCGGCGTTCAGCTCGGCCGCGATGTTCTGGTCGTCGCCGGCCTGGAGCGCCAGAATCGGAGCATCGATCTCGCCGGCGCGCTTCGTTGGACCGGGCGAGTCGCGTTCACCCGGATGCCCGTAGAAGCCGACCGCCCCGGCCAGGCCGTGCCCGCCGGCAGCCGAGAGCCAGGAGTTGCGCCCGCCGAAGCAGAAGCCGACGGTGAAGATCGACTTGCTTCCGGCCTCACGCAGCCACTCGACCGCAGCACGCACGTCGGCCTGGATCCCTTCGGGCATCGTCTGCGCGACATGCTCCATGTGCTCGAAGTCGTCCCCGCGCTTCTCGGTGCCGGCGGTACGGCCGAAGTAGTCGATCGCGACCGCAGCGATCCCCCGCTCCGCGAAGCGGAGGGCGAGTTCCTCGTAGAAGCGATAGAGGCCCCGGACGTCCGGCAGGATGACAACACCGTTGCCGCTCGGCTCCTCCGGAACCGCAGCGAAGGCGGCGAACCGGTTCCCGTCAGCGCTCTCGAGCACGAGATCGCGGTGGTCGATCGCGCCGCCTTCGATCGGCGGAATCGGGGGCAGCGACTCGAGCTCGAAGCACATGCTGCGAGCCTATAGCCGCGCCCGGCTCGCTGGGTCAGGGGCCGAGCGACGGCCGAGCGCATAGCGGCACGCCGCGGCCCCGGTCACGGCCGCGACGACCGAGATGAGCGCGAACACCGACCACATAGCAGTGTCTCCGGCCGCACTACGCACGGAGAGCCCGAGCAACGGCGTGAGCGCGAAGCCGATCGAGGAGGTGCTCCCGAAGGCGCCCATGTACGCGCCTCGGAGATCGGGCGGCGACAAGCCCGCGACGATCGCCTGCGAGGTCGGCACCCACAGCATCTCGCCGATCACGAAGACGAAGATCAACGCCGCCACGAACGGGATGCTCGAGCTGAACGAGAGCAGGAGGAACGGGAACCCCATCAGCAGCATCGCGATCACGAGCCGCGGGGCTGGGTCGTAGCGCTCGACTCGGCGCGTGAGACGCAGCTGGAAGAGCGTGACGGCGATCGGGTTCACGATCACGAGGAACCCCCATGCCGAGGGCGACAGCCCGTGCGTCGAGACGAGCGAGATCGGCAGCACCGTCTCGTAGGCGACGTAGACGAGGTACGCGAGACCGCCGGAGACGACGAAGAGCAAGAACGGGAAGTCGCGCCGGATGACCGCGAACGAGCTTCGCTGCGGCGGCTCCTCGGGCGAGAAGGCGCCGCGCCGAGGCAGGAACTTCGCGGCCAGCACGATCACTGCCAGCAACAGCACGCCCGAGCCGAGGAAGAGGCGGGGCCAATGCCCACCGAGCAGGAGCACGCCGCCGAGCGGGGGCCCGATGGTTACCCCGAGGTTGAGCGCAACGCGCACTGACGCATAGGCCCGCTCGTGCCGCTCGGGCGGGACGAGGTCCGCGACCATGGCCTGGCTCGCGCCGCCGCCGACCGAGCCGAAGGCCGAGCCGAGGGCCACGACCGAGAGTCCCAGCAGAACCCGATTGCCGACCGCGGCGAGGCTGAGCAGTAGGAGGGCCTCCGTCCCGAAGCCGAAGAGGATGACGGGCTTCCGCCCGATCCGGTCGGAGAGGGCTCCGCCCAAATAGCCCGCAGCGACGGACGCGAGCGACGCCGCCATGAACGCTGCGCCGAGCTGGGTCGAGCTCGCTCCAAGCGCCTTGATCGCCCAGATCCCGACGAAGCTCCAGACGGAGGAGAAGGCGAGCGCGCCGAAGACGGAGACGAGCAGCACAGGCCGTAGCGCGGAATCGACGTCGTCGCCCCAGATCAGGCGGACGAAGCGTCCGAAGGCGCGCGCCGGCAGGCCTCTCCCCTCGCTGATCGGCTGTCCCGGCTCGTCCACGGTGGCTACTTCCCCAGCTTCCAACCCTACGGATCCCGCCGAACGTCCCCTGCTTGACAGGTGACAGCGGTACCGGGAGGGTCCCCGCCGTGGAGAACGTCGCGCTCAGCGATTCGCGTCGCTCGCGCACGGTGGCCGACACCCGGCCCGACGTCCAACTCACTCAGGAGATGCGGTTTGCCGTCGTCATGTACGGCGGCACGTCGCTCGCGATCTACATCAACGGCGTCGCCCAAGAGCTACTCGCGCTCGTGCGGGCCACGGCTCCGGAGACGACCGAGTCCGGCGCGAAGGTGGCGCACATCCCCACGAAGGAGCTGAGAGGTGCGGAGCACGTCTATCGGGAGCTCGGCCAGATGGTCGGCTGGGATGGAGTCCGCCCCGACCGTCACGGCTCGGGCCATCCGATCCGAACCCGTTTCGTCGTCGACATCCTCTCCGGCACGTCCGCCGGCGGCCTCAACGCGATCTTCCTCAGCAAGGCGCTTGCGAACGAGCAGGACCTAACGCCTCTGAAATCCCTCTGGCGCGAGCGTGCCGATCTCTCGCTGCTCGTGAACGACGATGGCTCGACACGGGGAACGCCGCTCGTCGCCGATCGGCCGCCGACCTCGCTCCTGAACAGCAAGAAGATGTACTGGGAGCTGCTGAGCGCCCTGGACGGAATGGAGGGGCAGCCGGAGGAAGAAGCCGTGAACACCTCCCACCTCGTCGACGAGCTCGACTGCTGGATCACGACGACCGACATCCGCGGGCTCCTGTTGCCGATCGACCTGTATGACCGGTTCGTCTTCGAGCGCCGGCACAAGAAGGCATTCCAGTTCGTCTACCGGCCCCACACCGGCCCTCCAGCGCGGAACGACTTCGCTCGCGACGTGAACCCGTTCCTCGCCTTTGCCGGGCGCTGCACCGCAGCATTTCCGTTCGCTTTCGAGCCCATGCAGCTCGCGGACATCGACGCCATCGTCAAGGCCGACCGGTTCCGGAACGCCTACGAGAAGCTCGACAGCTTCTCCAAGAACTGGCGTACGTTCTTCGAGGAGTACCTGAAACCGGGCGATGCCGACACCATCCAGGACGCGTCGAAGGACCCCGAGCGCATCGAGGCCTACCGAACGTCGTCGTTCGGAGACGGCGGCTATCTCGACAACAAGCCCTTCACCTACGCGACACAGGCGCTCACGCGCCGCAGGGCAAAGGTTCCGGTCGATCGACGGCTGATCTACGTGGAGCCCGACCCGAACGACCGGCCTCCGATCGAGAAGCTCGTCGAGGCCTGGCGAGATCAAGGTCCCCTGGCCGACATCACGGGTCACTCCGCCGAGCGACCCAACGCACTGGCCAATGTCGCGGCAGCCCTACTCACGCTTCCGCGCGTGGAGACCATCCGCGAAGACATCGAGCGTCTGCTCGATCGCAACCGGGATCTCGCCCGGGTCTCCGACGTCGCGTGGTCGATCGACATCGCGGTGAGAGACGGGACCGGACCGGCGCCGTTTCCCGAGCCCGATGTCTGGCGTGCCATGTCGGCGCGGGAGTGGATGCAAGAGCGCGGGGTGCAGTACGCCGCCTATTACCGGCTTCACGTCGCTTCGGTGCTCGACGATCTCGCCCGCACAGTGACGAGGGCAGCCGGCTTCGACGAGAACTCGGACGAGGAGGCGGCGATTCGCTGTTTCGTGCAGGCGTGGGCCAATCGCCAGTACCCCGAGGGAGACACCGGGGCTCACAGCCAGAACGAGCTCCTCGCCCGCTTCGACCTCGAGTATCGGATTCGTCGCATCCAGTTCGTTCAGCACCGCATCGACGACCTGCTTCGGTTCGACCGCGCCGCCGAGGCGCGGTTCCTCGACTTCGGCGCGACGCCCGAGGCGATGGACATGCAGAGCGACTGGATCGGGCTCGTGGCAACGGCTCTCATCGAGGTCAAGGCGACTCTCGACGGCACGCTGGGAGCACTGCGAGCCGCGGGCCGAGCTCTCTGGTCGCGAGACGCGTCGAGGCCTAACCCCCTCTTGCCCGCCGTCGACGCCGTCGGCTTCGACCGGGCGAAGCTCTTCGCGATCCTCGACGGCGCACGAAGCAAGGAGGAGTCGGTGCGCCGTGCGGTCGAGGTCGTGGACGACGCGACGTTCGCTGCGTTCAACAATGTTGCGGAAGCGATTCACGTCGAGCTCGACCGGGCGCTGACCAATGCTCGAACCCGGGTCGAGACCGCGTTGCACCGGGCTCCTTCGGAACCGTTGTTCGCGGGCGTCGATCCGATCGCTGTGGCGTTGAACGCGGTTCGCCAGGACTTCGACCTCTACTACGCCTACGACTCCACCATCTTCCCGGCCGCCTACGGCTACCTCGACGAGGCGAACCGCGTCGAGGTCATCCGCATCAGCCCCGAGGACGCGCCGAGCATCATCGACGAGCTCAATCAAAGGCGCCGCAAGCTCGCCGGTACGGGCGTCCATCACTTCGGCGGATTCCTCGACCCGCGCTGGCGACGAAACGACATGCTCTGGGGGCGCCTCGATGCGGCCGAGCGGATCATCGAGACCGTGCTCCTCGGCTCTCCGCCCGAGCTCCGACACGACCTACGGAGGAGAGCGCACCTTGCGATCATCGCGGAGGAGTTCGAGGGCACGGACTCGGAGGAGCTCACTCGCCAGCTCGTCGAGTTGGCTCTCACGACCCAGCCGGGCGGGCCTCCTCCCAAGATCGACCAGGACCGGCGAGATCGGCTGGAGGCGATCGTGCGGAGACTCAGGACACCGGAGGAAATCCTGGCGTTCATGGAACGGCCCGACGGCTACGAGGTGAACCGGCAACTCGATCTGGACAAGACCCTCGAGACCGCGGGTCGGGCAGCGGTCGTCACGGGTGGAATCCTCGATGGGATCAGCGAGAACCCGCGAGTCCGCCTCGTCACGAAATGGATCGCGCGCATCGGGCGCCTCGCTTGGGGCGTAGCGGAGCTCGCGTCGCCGAGCTTCCCACGGAGATCGGGTAGCTATTGGCTCTCATTCCTTCTGGTACTGGCGGTCGCGATGATCGTGCTGGGCATCGCCCTGAACTCGGCCGGGACGGCGCATGTCGGCTGGGTCTTCCTGCTCGTCCTCTTCGGCCTCGCGATCACCACGTGGGTGCTACGCGACATCTTCGACCGTCGTCGGCGAGAGCTCGCCGCCGAACCGCGTGTCGAGCCTCGACCGCCGCCCCCGCCGCGCTGGAGGAGAGTGCTGTCCTCCCGCGCGGCCTGGGTGACGGCGGTCGTAATCGTGGCCATACTCGCTCTCGCGTTCGTCGAGGTGGTTGCCCACCTTGGCGCCGACCTGAAGAGCCTGGTCGACTAGTGGCAGCTATTTCACGACGAACGAGCCGTGCATCGTCGACTCGTGCACCGAGCAGTAGTACTTCCACTCGCCCTTCTTCAGCGTCACCTTCATCGACTTCGTCCCGATGAAGGCCGTCGAGGTCACATGCTTCTCGATCTTCGGCTTGGTCTCCCGCTCGAGCGTGAAGTTGTGGCTCGCCGCCCTGTCTCTGACGGTGATCGTGTAGATCCCCGCCCTCAGCGTCCTCACCTTCTTCCCGCCTTTGGTGAGCGAGATCGTGAACCCGGGGCCGACGGTCCCCCTGAGAATCGGCGTCGAGGCGCTCTGGCCGAGGGCCGCCGCGGCCGCAACCGTAGCGACGAGTGCCGCAGCAATGATCGTGATGATTCGAAGCATTCTCGGCTCCTCCTGGTGAGTTGTCTTTCCGCACTACGGCGACGCCCGGTTGACGGATTCCTGAACGCACGCCTGAGCCCTCGGTCAAGCGGCCCCATGTCGCGGCTGGCGAACGCCGGCTAGCCGCTGGCTACGATCAGCGAGCGGGACCGCGTCCCGCCCATTCTCATGCAGCAGCTTCCTTCGACAAGATTCCGCTGGAGCGCGCCGTGATTCGGCTTCCCGTCGCCGACCCCGGGAATCCCGACACGCGCTCGCCCTTCCGCTTCCTGGTCTGGATCGGGCGGCACCAGGTCGGCACGCTGCTGGCGGGCGTGTCCTTCGGCGTCCTCTGGATGGTCGCGCAGGCGCTGATGCCGTTTGCGATCGGGCGCGCTGTCGAAGAGGGGATCGTGGCGCACGACAACCATGCGCTCGCCGAGTGGACGCTGATTCTGCTCGGGCTCGGCGCGACCCAGGCTGTCGCGGGCGTGATGCGCCACCGGTTTGCGGTCTCCAACTGGCTCCAGGCGTCGTTCCGGATGGCCCAGGTCGTCGCTCACCACGCAGCGCGCGCGGGGCCTGCCATCCGGAGCAGGCTCTCCACCGGCGAGGTCGTCGCCACCGTCTCTAACGACGCGATGCGCGCGGGCGGGGCGTTCGACATCAGCGCACGCCTGGCCGGCGCCATCGTCTCGTACATCGTCGTCGCGTTCATCCTCCTCTCGGCGTCGGTGACGCTCGGGCTCGTCGTGCTGCTCGGGGTGCCCGCTCTCGTCCTGCTGATGGGAACCGTCATCAAGCCGCTGCAGGCCCGGCAGGCCGAGCAGCGCGACGAGGTCGGAAAGCTCACGGCGCTCGGTGCGGATACGGCCGCGGGCCTGCGGGTGCTGCGCGGGATCGGAGGGGAGCAGGCGTTCTTCGAGCGCTACCGAAAACGCTCTCAGGAGGTGAGGCAGGCGGGCGTCCGCGTGGCGCTGCCGCAGTCGACGCTCGATGCGGCGCAGGTCTTCATCCCGGGGCTCTTCGTCGTGCTCGTCACCTGGCTCGGGGCGCGCTTCGCCCTATCGGGGAAGATCGGGCCCGGGGACCTCGTCGCCTTCTACGGGTACGCCGCGTTTCTCGTCCTCCCGCTGCGGACGGCAGCCGAGGCGGTGGACAAGATCACTCGCTCGGTCGTGGGAGCGAAGCGGATGCTGGCGGTCCTCGACGTGGACCGCGACATCGCCGAGCCGGAGAGGCCGGTTGCCGAGCCGCCCTCAGGCGTTCCGCTCGTGGACCCGCGCTCGGGCCTCGTCGTCGAGCCGGGGCAGCTGGTCGGCATCGTCTCCGCGACGCCCACCGAGGCGGCCGCGATCGCGGACCGGCTCGGGCGCTTCGGCGAGGACGACGGGGTCGCTCTTGGCGACGTGCCGCTTGCCGCGCTGCCCACCGAGACCGTGCGCCGCCGCATCGTGGTCAGCGAGGCGGATCCGGTGCTCTTCTCGGGCACGCTGCGCTCGGAGCTCGACCCGTGGGGGCGGGTGGACGGCGACGACGAGCAGCTCCATGCGGCGATCGCCGTCGCCAACGCCGAGGACGTCGT